>Ga0068855_100008416_pt1 | contig 12475 bp, 10 predicted proteins | sample KBSCornC52_FD_66592 | JGI IMG/M metagenome (GOLD analysis project Ga0068855, IMG submission 66592) | Corn rhizosphere microbial communities from Kellogg Biological Station, Michigan, USA - KBS Corn C5-2 | ecosystem: Host-associated > Plants > Roots > Rhizosphere > Soil ...
CAGGTCGACCCGATCCTGCTGCAGCCGGTCGACGACCTCGAGCTCACGGTGCGCTCGGCCAACTGCCTCAAGGCCGAGAACATCTACTACATCGGCGACCTCATCCAGCGCACCGAGAACGAGCTGCTGAAGACGCCGAACCTGGGCCGCAAGTCGCTGAACGAGATCAAGGAAGTGCTCGCCTCCAAGGGCCTCACGCTCGGCATGAAGCTCGAGAACTGGCCGGTGGCGGGACTCACGAAATAAGGGAACCGTCCCCATTCAGCGCGCGGTCTTGTCGCCAGCCGCGCCGGCTCACGAAATGGGACTGTCCCCCGCTTCGTGGCGCCGTTCACAAACCACAATACCAACAAGGCCGCACAGGCCAAGAGAGTGAAAGGAAACTGAAATGCGTCACCGCCACGGGCTTCGCAAGCTCAACCGCACCAGCAGCCATCGCCTCGCGATGCTGCGCAACATGACCGTGTCGCTGCTCAAGCACGAGTCCATCCGCACGACGCTGCCCAAGGCGAAGGAGCTGCGCCGCGTCGCCGAGCCGATCATCACGCTCGGCAAGAACGCCACGCTCGCCAACAAGCGCCTCGCGTTCGACCGGCTGCGCGACCGCGACATGGTCGTGAAGCTCTTCGAGGAGCTGGGCCCGCGCTACAAGGCGAGGAACGGCGGATACCTGCGCATCCTCAAGATGGGCTTCCGCGTCGGCGACAACGCGCCCATGGCCTACGTCGAGCTGCTGGACCGCCCGGCCGATGCCGCAAGCGAGGAACAGGAAGGCAGCAAGCCCGCGAAGCGCGGCAAGAAGGAAGCCGCGGCCGCGTGATCGCGGCGGCGCCTGCCGGGGGGGCGGCTGCGCACGCGCTCGCCTGCCTGCGCCGCCACATCGCCTTCGCTCTGCTGCTCCTCGTCGCGGGAGCGGCCATGGTGGCCTTCGCCTGGCAGCGCTCGATCGCCACCATCGGCGACGACAGCGTGAGCTACCTGCTGCTCGCGCAGCACATCGCACCCGATACGCCGCCGATGGTCGAGCGCTGGGTGGGCCTGCGCGCGCATTTTGCTCCGCTGTTCCCGCTCGCGCTCGCCCTCACCGGGGGCGCGCACGACCTGCTCGTGGCCCACTGGGTCGTGGCGGCTTGCGGCATCCTCGCCCTGGTGGCGGTTTATGCCTTCGCATTGCTGCGCCTGGGCAGCCGCCTCGGGGCGTTCGCCGTGGCGGCCATCTTCCTCGCCACGCCGAACGCCTGGGTGAGCCTCAAGGGAATCCTCAGCGAGCCGATGTTCCTCATGGTCTCGCTCGCCGCGCTCGCATGGTATTCGCGCCGCCTCGAGGCGCGCGCGGGCTCGACGGGGGACTGGCTCGCCTTCGGCGTGCTGCTCGCCGCCGCCTATCTCACCCGCGCAGCGGGCGTTTCCCTGCTGATCGCGTACGCGGTGCATGCGGGACTGCGCGCGGCTCGCGAGCGCGGGCACGGCGCGGCGTGGCGGCTCGTGCTGCCCGCGCTGCCGCTCGCGGCGCTGGTGGGTTTCTGGCTCGCATGGCGACCGGAGACCGGCGTGGACCTCTACGGCTTCATGACGCGCCAGCTGCTCGCGGGGTGGATCGGCCATCCGGCCGCGGCCGCGCAGCTCGCCGTAGAGCGCTTCGTCGGCGGATGGATCGCTTCCTTCCTCGCGCAAAGCAGCGTCGGCATCGCCTCGCGGGTCGCGTTCGCGCTGCTCGGCATCCTGGCCGTCGCCGGCTCGGTGCGCGCGGCGTGGCGCAACCGCCTCGACGGCTGGTACGTGCTCGTCTCGCTCGGCATCACGTTCGGGTGGGTGTTCACCGAGGACAACACGCGTCGGCTCTTCTATCCGCTCCTGCCGCTGCTCATGATCCACGCCGCCGAGCTGGTGCGCGCAATGGCGGCGCGGCTGAGCCGGCCGCGGCTGCGCGCGTGGTCGATCGCCGGCGTGGCGCTCCTGCCGCTGCTGCTCTGCCTGCCCGCGGACATCGTGCTCGTAGAAAAGCGCCTCGACGACGCGCCGTATGCCCCCGGAGCGAACCTCGCCTATGCCGATTGCGTCGACTTCTACACCACCATCGGCATCGAGCCCGCGCGCGCCTACGCGGCCGACGTGCTCGGCATGCTCGAGGGCTTCGAGGCCATCGCGAGGGCCACGCCGCCGAACGCGCGCATCATGTGGGTGCGCCCGGAATACGTGGCGCTCCTGGGCCATCGCGAGTCCGTGCCGTATTTCTTCGCCTGGGACGAGCGGCGACTGGCGCGCGAGCTGCTGCGCCAGCGCGTCGATTACCTCGTCGTCGGGGCGTTGTACAAGAGCGACTACGAGAACCGCGTCGGCGACCCGTACCGGCTGCATCCGCGCGTGACGCAGTACACGACCCCGGTGGTGCGCATCCGCAACGCCGTGACCGGCCGCCCCGCCTTCGTGCTGGCGCGCGTCGATCCGGCCGGCGTCGAGCGCTTCCTCGCCTCGGCCGCGACCGAGGACCTCACGGCCGCAGCGCCCCGAAAATGAAGATGCGCCGGGCGAGGTAGTTCCACAGGAACACCGACCCGGTCGCCACCAGCTTCGCCGCGGGCAGCGCCAGTCGCAGCTGCTCCACGCTCAGCCAGAGGATCGCCGAGTTGAGCGCGAGGCCCACCGCGCTTACGGCGAACACGAGCATCGTTTCCCAGCGGCGCCGGAAGCGCTGCCCGCTCACGAACACGTAGCGGATGCTCAGCAGGTAGTTCACCAGCGTGGCGAGCACGAAGCTCGCGGCGGACACCGGCAGGTAAGGCAGGCCCAGCCACTGGGCGAGCGCGAGGAACAGGCCGATGTCCACGCACGCCGCGATCCCGCCGACCACGAAATAGCGTGCGAGGCCGCGCAGCCACGCCGCGCGCCCGCGCCGCTCAGCGCAGGAGGTTGTACTTGAGGATGCAGTAGATGGCACGCAGCCCGTCCTTGTAGTTGATCTTCTTGCCCTCGGCATAGGTACGGCCGTAGTAGGAAATGCCCACCTCGTAGATGCGCAGCCGCTTCCGCGCGAGCTTGGCCGTGATTTCCGGCTCGAAGCCGAAGCGCTCCTCCTCGATCTCGATCGCCTGGATCACCTCGCGGCGGAACGCCTTGTAGCCGGTCTCCATGTCGGTGAGGTTGAGGTTGGTGAACATGTTCGAGAGGAGCGTGAGGACTCCGTTGCCCATGCGGTGCCAGAAGTAAAGCACGCGGTGGGGCGCCGCGCCCATGAAGCGCGAGCCGTACACCACGTCGGCGCGGCCCTCGAGGATCGGCGCGAGCACCTGGCCGTACTCGTTCGGGTCGTACTCGAGGTCTGCGTCCTGGACGATCACGACGTCGCCGGTCGCCGCGGCGAAGCCGGTACGCAGCGCCGCTCCCTTGCCCCGGTTCGACTCGTGCAGGATCACGCGGTCCACGCCGCGGCCTTGCGCGCCCGCGAGGCGCTCGCGCGTGCCGTCGGTGGAGCCGTCGTCGACCACGATGAGCTCCTTGTCGGGATAAGGCGAGGCGCGCACCGCGTCGATGATGCGGTCGATGGTCGCGACCTCGTTGTAGCAGGGGATGATGACCGAGAGCTTCATGGGCGTGCATGCGCCTCCAGCGCGCGGGGATCGATGCGCAGCAACGCCGCGGCGGGCTTGCCGTCCGGCCCGCTGCGCGTCCACACCGGATCGGCGTATTCGCGCGCGAGCCGCGCGGGCGCGAGCGGATCGGCCGCGGCGGGACCTTCCTCGCGCATGCGTTGCGCGTTGACGTACAGGTATTGCACCCGCCGGCGCGAGAGCGCCGCCGCGAATGCGTCGATGTCCGCCTCCTGCGGCACGCCGACCCCGGTGCGTCCGGAGAGGAGCGCGATGTAATCGGGAAGCGACCATGCGATGCGCGCCGCGGCCGGCGTCGTCTCGCGGATGCGATCCAGGTCCTCGAAGATCGCGATCTCGCGATCGGCGGTGGCCGCGGCGAGCGGGCCCACGGAGAAGCGATAGAACTCGGCGATGTCGGCGCGCGCATATCGCTCGCCCGGTGCGGAAGGCGCGAGCGCGCGCTGCGCCACGAAGAGCATCGCGGGAACGCACAGCGCGACCGGGGCGAAGGATGCGGCGGCGGCATAGCGGGCGCGCTTCGGGCTCGCGGAAATGCGACGCGCCGCCTCGCCGAGGGCCCACCATGCCGCGGCGAAGAGCACCGGCACGATGGGAAGGCCCAGGCGGTACACGTGCGCGGGGTAGGGAAAGAAGAGCAGGATCGCGAGGTAGCAGGCGGCGTAGAGACCGTCGGCTTCGCCGCGCGCCGCGCGCCATGCGACTCCCGCGAGCGCGAGCAGCCCGATCGCCGAGGCGAGGATCGCCTTCGGATCGCCCGGTCCGGTCCAGAAGATCACCAGCGCGCGCAGCCAGGAGTAGCCGAAGGAGTCCACGTTGCCCAGGATGACGCGAGCCACCCAGGGCGCGCCTTCCTCGCGCAGGCTCTTCAGCATGTTCGCCCCGATCGCGGCATACGTGTCCTCGCGGCCCGCGGGACGCAGCAGGTACCAGAGCGCGATGGCGGCGACCGGCACGGCGAGCGCGATCGCCGCCGCGCGCAGACGCCGCGCGTCGCGCGAGCGCAGCCATCGCAGCCCCTCGGCCGCGGCGAGCCCGGCGACCAGTGCGACGCCGACGGTGCGCGTGAGGATCGCCGCGCAGGCGAGCGCGGCGAGCACCGCCCATCCCCGGGCGTCCGTGCGCGTCTCCAGCCGCCGGTGCTGCACCAGGGCGGCGAGCGAGAAGGCGAGGTACGGAAACTCGCTGAGGATGCCCTTGAGGTTCATCCACGCGCCGGGCAGCAGCGCGAACGCGAGCGCCGCGGCGATCCCCATCGCGTTCGAGCGCGTCACGGCGCGCGCGTGGACGCCGCACAGGAAGACGCTCGCGGCGAAGCATGCAGCGATGAGCGCGTGGCCCACGCGGAAGTCGAACGCGCCGCCGGTGATCCCGAGGAGCAGCGGGAAGAGCGGCGGATAGCGCTCGAGGGGGAAGGCGTCGACGACCGCGGCGCTCGCGTGGGCCCACGGGCTCAATACCTGCCCCATGACGAGGTAGCTCACGCTGTCGTCGTACACCGAGGCGAGGCCGGGCTGCCACACGAACGCGACGGCGAAGGCGCCGGCGGCGAGCGCGAGGCCGCCGAGCGCGAGGAGGAAGCGCCGCGGGGCCATCACGCGACGAGGATCATGCGATAGTCGTTCACGTTGGTGCGCGTCGGTCCGGTCACCACCAGGTCGCCCAGCGCCGCGAAGAATCCGTAGCCGTCGTTGTCCGCGAGCATCCTCTTCGCATCGAGGTGCGCGCCCGCCGCGCGGGCGAGCGCGTCCGGAGTGAGGACCGCGCCCGCGTTGTCCTCGCTGCCGTCGATCCCGTCGGTGTCGCAGGCGAGCGCCCAGGTGCCGTCGAGGCCGGCGAGCTCGATCGCGAGCGAGAGCAGGAACTCGCTGCAGCGCCCGCCGCGGCCCTTGCCGCGAACCGTCACCGTGGTCTCGCCGCCCGAGATGAGCGCGACCGGCGGCCTCGCCGGATGCGCATGGATGCGCACCTCGCGCGCGAGCGCCGCATACACCTTGGCCACCTCGGCGGCTTCGCCCGTGACGCTGTCGCCGAGCACCAGCGGCGTCACGCCCGCGGCGCGCACGAACCGCGCCGCCGCCTCGAGGCTCGCGTGCGCGGTCGCGACGACCCGGCTCTCGACGCGCGCGAACGCCGCATCGCCGGGCTTCGGGGTCTCCGGGATCGAGCCGCGCAGGCCGCGCTCCAGGTGCGATGCGACGGAGGAAGGCGCATCCACGCCGTAGCGGCGCAGGATCTCGATGGCATCCGCGAACGTCGTGGGATCGGGCGTGCACGGTCCCGACGCGATATGCGTGGGATCGTCGCCGGTCACGTCGGAGATCACGAGGGCGAGCACGGCCGCCTGCGTCGCCGCGGCGAGGCGCCCGCCCTGGATCGCGGACAGGTGCTTCCTCACCGTGTTCATGTCCTGGATCGGCGCGCCGCTCGCGAGGAGCGATCGCGTCACCGTCTGGAGGTCCGCCATCGGCACGTCTTCGACCGGCAGCGCGAGGAGCGACGATCCGCCGCCGGAAACGAGCGCGAGCAGCAGATCGTCGGTCGCGAGGCCGCGCGCGAGCGCCAGGATCTCGCGCGCGGCGGCCTCGCCCTGCTCGTCGGGAACGGGATGCCCGGCCTCGACGACGCGGATGCGCTTCGTCGCAAGACCGTGGCCGTAGCGGGTGATCACCAGGCCCTCGAGGGCTGCCGCGGCCGGCCAATGCGACTCCACCGCGAGCGCCATCGATGCGGCGGCCTTCCCGGCGCCGACGACCACGGTCCGGCCGCGAGGCGGCTTCGGCAACTCGGGTGGAACGATGCGAAGCGGATCGGCCGCCGCGAGCGCGGCCTGGAAGCTCCCGAGCAGCAGCTCGCGGGGCTGCATGTCAGCCGGAGGCGGACTTGCGACGCGGCGCCGGCTCGAGCACCGGGCGCAGGAATCGTCCCGTGAAGCTTTCCCGCGCCTGGCTCACCTGCTCGGGCGTTCCCTGCGCGATGACGCGCCCGCCGCCGTCGCCGCCCTCGGGGCCGAGATCGATCACCCAGTCGGCGGTCTTGATCACGTCGAGGTTGTGCTCGATCACGACGACGGTATTGCCGTGGTCGCGCAGGCGGTGCAGCACCTTGAGCAGCAGGTCGATGTCGTGGAAGTGCAGGCCCGTCGTCGGCTCGTCGAGGATGAAGAGCGTGCGGCCGGTGTCGCGCTTGGACAGCTCGAGCGAGAGCTTCACGCGCTGCGCCTCGCCGCCGGAAAGCGTCGTGGCGCTCTGCCCGAGGCGGATGTAGCCCAAGCCCACCTCGAGCAGCGTCGCGAGCTTCCTCGCGATCGCCGGCACCGAGGCGAAGAACGAGTGCGCCTGCTCCACCGTCATGTCGAGCACCTCGTGGATGGGCTTGCCCTTGTAGAGGATCTCGAGCGTCTCGCGGTTGTAGCGCTTGCCGTGGCACACGTCGCAGGGCACGTAGATGTCGGGCAGGAAGTGCATCTCGACCTTGATGAGGCCGTCGCCCTGGCACGCCTCGCAGCGCCCGCCCTTCACGTTGAACGAGAAGCGGCCCGGGCCGTAGCCGCGCGCGCGCGATTCCGGCACGCCGGCGAAGAGATCGCGGATCGGCGTGAAGAGCCCGGTGTACGTCGCCGGATTCGACCGCGGCGTGCGCCCGATCGGGCTCTGGTCGACGTTGATCACCTTGTCGAAGAAGTCGAGGCCCTCGATCGCGTCGTGCCCGGCGGGCTCCGCGGCGGAGCCGTACAGGTGGTGCGCGACGGCGTTGTACAGCGTGTCGTTGATGAGCGTCGACTTGCCGGAGCCGGACACGCCCGTGATCGCCACGAAGAGCCCGACCGGAATGTCGACGCTAACGTCCTTCAGGTTGTTGCCGCGGGCGCCGACGATGCGCAGGTGCTTGCGCGCGTCGGGCTTGTGGCGGCGCACCGGAAGCGCGATCGACTTGCGGCCCGAAAGGTACTGGCCCGTGAGCGACGCGCAATTGCGCAGGATCTCCGCCGGCGCGCCGCTCGCGACGATCTCGCCGCCGTGCACGCCCGCGCCGGGGCCCATGTCGACCACGTGGTCGGCGGCGAGGATCGCCTCCTCGTCGTGCTCGACGACGATTACCGAATTGCCGAGGTCGCGCAGGCTCTTGAGCGTCGCGATGAGCCGCTCGTTGTCGCGCTGGTGCAGGCCGATGGAGGGCTCGTCGAGCACGTACATCACGCCGGTGAGCCCCGAGCCGATCTGGCTTGCGAGCCGGATCCTCTGCGCCTCGCCGCCGGAGAGCGTGTCGGCGGAGCGCGTGAGCGAGAGGTAGTCGAGGCCGACGTTCATGAGGAATTGCATCCGGTTCGCGATCTCGCGCACGATCTTCTCGGCGATCGCCCTGCGGCTGCCTTCGAGCTCGAGCTTCTCGAAGAAGGGCTGCGCCTGGGCGAGCGGGAGCGACGACAGCTCGTGGATGGTGCGCTCCGCCACCCTCACGTTGCGCGCCTCGACGCGCAGCCGCGTGCCGCCGCATTCCGGGCAGGCGCGCGTGTTGAGGTATTTCGCGAGCTCCTCCTTCACCGCGACCGACTCGGTCTCGCGGTGGCGCCGCTCCAGGCTCGGGAGAATCCCCTCGAACGCGTGCTCCTTCACCGTGGGCCGACCCTTCTCGCCGGGATAGCGGAACGCGATCTTCTCCTCGCCCGAGCCTTCCAGCACCACCTTCTGCGCGCGCTCCGGAAGCGACTCGAAGGGGGTTTCCACGTCGAACCCGTAGTGCTGCGCGAGCGAGGCGAGCATCGAGAAGTAGAACTGGTTGCGCCGGTCCCAGCCGCGGATGGCGCCACCCGCGAGCGAGAGGTGCGGGAAGGCGACGACGCGCTTCGGATCGAAGAACGTGATCTCCCCCAATCCGTCGCAGCGCGGGCACGCGCCCATCGGGTTGTTGAACGAGAAGAGGCGCGGCTCGAGCTCGGCAATCGAGTAGCTGCAGATGGGGCACGCGAAGCGCGCGGAGAAAAGGTGCTCCTTGCCGCTGTCGACTTCCACCGCGATCGCGCGCCCGTCGGCGTGGCGCAGGGCGGTCTCGAACGACTCGGCGAGCCGCTGCTTGAGACCGCCGGTGCGCGCCACCTCCGCCTCGATCTTCACGCGGTCGATCACGATCTCGATCGTGTGCTTGCGGGTGCGCTCGAGCTTCGGGAGCTGGTCGATCTCGTGCACCTCGCCGTCGATGCGCAGCCGGACGAACCCCTGCGCGCGCAGTTCGTCGATGAGCTCGAGCTGCTCGCCCTTGCGGGCCACCACGAGGGGCGCCACGATCATCAGCCGCGTTCCCTCGGCGAGCGCGAGCACGTGGTCCACCATCTGCGACACGCTCTGGGAGGCGAGCTTCACCCGGTGCTCCGGGCAGTAGGGATCGCCCACGCGCGCGAAGAGGAGGCGCATGTAGTCGTGGATCTCGGTGACGGTCCCCACGGTGGAGCGCGGGTTGTGCGAGGTCGCCTTCTGCTCGATCGCGATCGCGGGCGAGAGGCCCTCGATCAGGTCCACGTCGGGCTTCTCCATGAGCTGCAGGAACTGGCGCGCGTACGCCGAGAGCGACTCCACGTAGCGGCGCTGTCCCTCGGCGTAGAGCGTGTCGAAGGCGAGGGACGACTTGCCGGAGCCGGACAGGCCCGTGATGACGACGAGGCGGTTGCGCGGAATGTCGAGGCTGACGTTCCTGAGATTGTGCGTTCGCGCGCCTCGGATGCGGATCGTTTCCATGGAGCGATCTGCTAATATACCTGAGCCCTCTTTCCCGCTCCACGTCCCGAAAATCCCGGTGAATCCCCCGGCCCGCATGAGCCGCAGCGAGCTGCGAGCGAGCCTTTCGCTCGCCTCGATCTTCGGGTTGCGCATGCTGGGCATGTTCATCATCCTGCCGGTCTTCACGCTCTGGGCGCAGTCCCAGCCGGGCTGGAACCTGGAGCTCGCCGGCATCGCGATCGGCGCCTACGGCCTCACCCAGGCGATCCTGCAGATCCCCATGGGGCGCCTGTCGGACCGGTTCGGCCGCAAACCCCTGCTCTATGCGGGCCTCGCCGCCATGGCGGCCGGCAGCTTCGCGTGCGCCTGGAGCACGTCGCCCGCCGGGATGATCGCCGGCCGGGTGCTGCAGGGCGTGGGCGCGATCTCGGGTGTCGCGATCGCCTTCGCCGCCGACCTCACGCGCGAGACGCAGCGCAGCAAGGCGATGGCGATCATCGGCTCGACCATCGGCGCCGCGTTCATGGTCTCGTTCGTCGCCGCGCCCTCGCTCGAGCATTGGATCGGCTTGCACGGCATCTTCGCGGTCACCGGGTCACTCGCGATCGCCGCGATGGCGATGGCGCGCTGGGTGGTGCCCGACGCGCCGATGAAGGAGCACATGCCGGGCGCGCCCGCGTTCTCGGAGGTGCTGCGGCTTCCGGAGCTGGTGCGGCTGGACGTCGGCATCTTCGTCCTGCACTCGGTTCTGATGGGGATGTTCGTGGTGGCGCCCGTCGCCCTGGTGCATGCCGGGCTTCCGGTGCAGCACCACTGGTGGATCTATCTCGCCGCGATGGTGGGCGGACTGGTGCTGATGCTGCCGGCCATCGGCGCCCGCACCGCGCGTCGCGAGCGGCCGGTGTTCCTCGCCTCCATCGCCATCGTGGCCGTAGGGCTCGTGGTGCTCGCCGCCGGGCTGCACAGCGTCTGGGGCATCGCCGTCGCGCTCGTCATCGTGTTCGCGGGCTTCAACGTTCTGGAAGCGAAGCTGCCGGCGCTGGTGTCGCGCGCCGCGCCGCGCGAAGCGCGCGGGGCCGCCACCGGCGTCTATTCCAGCGTACAGTTCCTCGGAACGTTCGTCGGCTCCGCTGCCGGCGGGGCGATCGCGCAGCATTTCGGCTTCGTCGCGACGCTCGGCGCCTGCGTCGTGCTGCTGCTGGCGTGGCTTGGCGTCGCGTGGAACATGGGGGAATTCGTGCCGGCGGCCTCGAGCGTCGCCGGGCACTAGCAGGACAACCCGCCTCAAGCAAAGGGAGAAGTTCATGGCATCGGTCAACAAGGTGATCCTCATCGGCAACCTCGGGCGCGATCCCGAGACGCGCTACATGCCCGACGGCGGCGCGGTCACCAACATCTCGGTCGCGACCACGGAAGCGTGGAAGGACAAGAACGGCGAGAAGCAGGAGAAGACCGAGTGGCATCGCGTCGCCTTCTTCGGCAAGCTCGCGGAGATCGCGGGCGAATACCTCAAGAAGGGCAGCCAGGTCTACGTCGAGGGGCGCCTGCAGACCCGCAAGTGGCAGGACAAGGACGGCCAGGACAAGTACTCGACCGAGATCGTCGCCAACGCGATGCAGATGCTCGGCTCGCGCCAGGGCATGGGCGGCGGCGCCGCACCGGAGCGCGATTCCGATCGCGGCGGCGAAGCGGGCGCATCGCGTCCGGCCGCCTCGAAGCCCGCCGCGAAGGCCGCGGGCGGCAAGTTCGACGACTTCGAGGACGACATCCCCTTTTGATTTCCGGCGAAGCCCTCACTTGACGCCTCGGGACCCCCTCCCCAACCCTTCCCCAAGGGGGAGGCAGCAAACGAGGGACGCGTTTTCGCCAATGTGAGCGTGCAAAGATGAAGCGCATCGTCCTCTTCCTCGCCACCAACCTCGCCGTCGGGCTGGTGCTGTCGATCACGCTCTCGATCCTGGGCGTGAACCGCTACCTGGCGGGCGCGGGCCTGAACGTGGGCGCGCTGGCGGTGTTCTCGGTGATCGTCGGCTTCGCCGGTTCGTTCATCTCGCTCCTGCTCAGCAAGACGATGGCGATGTGGACCACCGGAGCGCGGGTGATCGAGGCGCCGCAAAGCGCCGACGAACGCTGGATCGTCGACACGGTGCGGCGGCTCGCGGACAAGGCGGGCGTCGCCATGCCGACCGTCGCGATCTACGAGGGCGGCCCCAATGCGTTCGCCACGGGCGCGTTCAAGGATTCCGCGCTGGTCGCGGTCTCCACGGGGCTGCTCCAATCGATGACGCACGACGAGGTGGAGGCGGTGCTCGGGCACGAGCTGAGCCACGTCGCGAACGGCGACATGGTCACGCTCACCCTCATCCAGGGCACGGTGAACACGTTCGTCGTGTTCCTCTCGCGCGTGGTCGGCTACCTCGTCGATCGCGCGGTGTTCCGCACCGAGCGCGGCCTGGGCATGGGCTACTACCTCACGGTGATCGTGTGCGAGATCCTGTTCGGCGTGGCCGCATCGATCATCGTCGCGTGGTTCTCGCGGCAGCGCGAGTTCCGCGCCGACGCGGGCTCCGCCGCGCTTCTCGGCACGCCGCGCCAGATGATCGACGCGTTGCGCCGCCTGGGCGGGCTCGAGCACGGAGCGCTCCCGCAGGCGTTCCAGGCGCACGGCATCGCCGAGGCGGGCGAGGGCTTCATGGCGCTCTTCGCGAGCCACCCGCCCATCGAGGCGCGCATCGCGGCCCTCGAGAGCCGGCGCCCGTCCTAGCGGGACGCGGCGGGGCGCGCCTTGCCGATCGCGCTCGTCGTCGCAGCGACCGTCCTCACCCATACCGCCTTCAACGGCGGGCGACTCGCCATCTCGCTCACGGCGCTCGCGGCGGGCGCGACGCCGCTCACCGTGGGACTCCTCCTGTCGCTCATCGCGGCGCTTCCGATGGTGCTCGCGGTGCACGCCGGGCGATTGGTCGACCGCATCGGCGTGCGCTATCCGATCGTCTGCGGCGTGGCGCTGCTCGGCCTCTCGGTGTCGATTCCCGCGCTCTTCCACGCGATGCCCGCGCTCTACGTCGCGGCCGCGGGCTCGGGCGTGGGCTTCATGTTGTTCCACATCTCCATCCAGCACGCGGTGGGCGAGGCGGCGAGCGAGGCGAAGCG
>Ga0068855_100008424_pt1 | contig 12470 bp, 11 predicted proteins | sample KBSCornC52_FD_66592 | JGI IMG/M metagenome (GOLD analysis project Ga0068855, IMG submission 66592) | Corn rhizosphere microbial communities from Kellogg Biological Station, Michigan, USA - KBS Corn C5-2 | ecosystem: Host-associated > Plants > Roots > Rhizosphere > Soil ...
AGCCAGGACGGAAAAAGATACATGTCGCCGGGCACCGGCGCGATGCGATGCCGGGTGGCCTGATAGGGCAACTGGTTCATCGTGGCGCGCGGCCGCGGATCATAGAAGGAGATCTTTCCGGCATCGCCGGGCTCCAGGGTAGCCGGGGGCGCGGTCACATAATAAACGCCACTGACATGGGCGGAGGGATGTACGTGCAGGCCTTGGGTATTGCCGGCACGGTAGGTCACCGCCCAACCCCAGAGGATGAAATCCACCTTGACGGGCGGACGTGTCACCTCCTGGCGGATCAATAGCCCCGCATAATCCTGCATGGCGCTGAAGATGTGGGGCTTGAGCGCCTCGATGCCGGGATTGTCGCGCTGAAACAGGTCGTCCTTGGTCTGAAAGCCGCCTTCGGTGGTGGTGCCGGCGGTGGCGTTGGGCTCGCTGGCCTCGATGCCGGCGATGAAGGCGGCGAGCTGCCGGTTGGCTTCCTCCATGCCCTCCAGGCGGCGCTGCATGATGGTGGTTGCAAAGACGGGAAGAATGCGGTCAGCCAAGCAGGAGCCCTGTTTTTGAGAATAGTAGTCGGTCCGGATCGGGTGCGCAAAACCGGCCGGCCTGGCCTCAGCCGGTCTTTTCGGTCAGGAAGGCGCAGGTCAGAAGGTTGAATTCCTCGGCCTGGCGCATGTGAATATTGTGGCGGCCGGCGGGAAAGACCCGCAGCTCCGCCTTCGCAATGCCGCGCGCGATGGCTTCGGCCTGGAAGACCGGCACCAGCGGGTCCTTGCCGCCGTGCAGCACCAGAACCGGGCAGCGTATTTTGGCGAGCAGAAGCCCATAAAGATCGCCGCCTGCCTCGAACAGCGCCTCCTGGCCGGCGACATAGCGGTCCCACAGCTCATCGAGCTGCGCACCGTAGATCTTGCGCATGGCGGCGGCGGGCTTGGGCGCCCAGTCGGCAATGCGGCGGATGGTGTTGAACGTGGTGATGTCTTCGGGCGTCAAAAAGGACTGGCCGCCGAACGTCACCAGCCTCTCCACCCGCTCTGGCCTGAGCGCCGCCATGATGGCCCCGACATTGGCGCCATCGCTCCAGCCCATCACCGAGAAACGCCGGTGGCCCAGACGGTCCATCAACGCGAACATGTCGGCGGCGTCGCGATGATAGAAGTTCAGCGGAAAGTCGCGTTCCGGCGGGCGGGAGCGGCCATAGCCGCGCGGATCGGGCGCGATGACGTCAAAATCCCTCTCCGCGAACCAGCCGATCTGGTCGGGAAAATCGCTCAGCCCGGTGCCCAGCGCGCCGGGAATGAGCAGCAGCGGCGCGCCGCTGCCGGCCCGCTCATGGTGCAACATAACCTCGCCAACTGCAGCGTGCGGCGCGCTCATGCGGATCAAAGTCCCTGTCGACACCGGATCGTTCATCTCCAAACAAAAGTGGCGGCCGCCCGCAAAGGACGACCGCCACAGACTAGCATGCAGGCGCCACTCAGTCCGTGATGCGGTAGCCGATGGTGTAGTAGCGCCCGATCACATCATACAGAGTTGCATTGACGTTCGAACTCTGGTTGAGCGGTGTGAACGCGTTGGCATTGCCCGGATTCTGGTTGGTCAGGTTGTCGATCTTGAAATAAAGCGAGGAGTGCTGCGACAGGTCGTAGTGACCGCCGACGTCGAAGTAGAGCTCGCCCGGCATGTAGTTGCTGCTGACGGTCGGATGGTTGGCATCCACGGGCGCCGGGCAGGCCGAGGCGCAGGCGAACCAGTTGCGGTTGATCACGCCTTCGCTGAACCAGCGCTCGTTGACGAAGAAGCCCCAGGTGTCGGTGTCATAGCCCTGGGTGAAGAAGACCTTCCAGTGCGGCGTGTTACCCCCGTTGCTGCCGGCATTTTCCGTGGTGACCGCGCCGATGAAGCCGGCATTGGTGACGTTCTTCATCACATTGGTGGCCAGCATGCGGATGGTCACGTCACCGCCCAGGCCCCAGTTGATCGCGTCATCCATGGCGAAGCGATAGCTGGCTTCATAGTCGATGCCGTCGATGGTCTGCAGCGCCAGGTTGACCTGCGGCGTGGTCTGCAAGGTCGGACTGGTATGGATCAAGGTCTGGTTGATCGTACCGCCGACCGCCCAGGGCTGTCCGTTGGTCTGGATGAAGGAGCACTGGAACGCGTTGCCGTTGAAGCAGAGGTTGATCTGGTCACCCTGACCCAGCTGGGCGATGATCTGCTTCACCCCGATCCGCCAATATGTGGCCGACAGGTTCAGGCCGGGCAGATAGGACGGCGACCACACCAAGCCCGCTTCTGTCGTCTGGCCCTTTTCCGGCTTGAGGAACGGGTTGGCGGTAATCGGGTTGGGCAGCGGGCTGATGGTCTTGTTGGCCGTGTCACCGGCACCACCCGTGCAGCAGGTGAAGGGATCGGTGACCGAGCCGTTGTTGACGCGGGCGCCGGCGAACAGTTCCGCCAGGTTGGGAGCGCGCACGTCGCGGGACTGCAGGGCCCTGATGCGCACGCCATCCAGCGGCGTATCCCATACCAGACCGACCTTCCAGGTCTCGACGTCGCCGGAGGTGGTATAGTGGGTGTAGCGGCCAGCCAGGTTGGCATCGAGCTTGCCCCAGGCCGCATCGTTCAGCAGCGGGACATTGACTTCCGCGAACGTCTCCCATTCGTGGAAGTAACCGCGGGCGGGCTGGAAGTTGCCGGCATACCAGTTGGGCGCGGCGGGCGGGAACGCCTGGCCGTTGATGGTGCTTCCCGGGTTGAGCAGAGGATTGCCTGCCGGACCATAGGTCACGCCACCGAAGGTCTCGTTGGCGCAATTGCCGCGCGAGGCGCAATCGCTGTTGCCCTGCAGGGCTTCTTCACGGAACTGGAAGCCGGTGGCCAGCGAAATCTTGCCGGCCCAGTCTTCCAGGATATCGCCGGACATGCCGTAGTCGAACACTTCCTGGCGCGTGCGGACGATCTGCCAGGGGTCGCGGCCATTGGCGCCGCTCGAGCTGCCATCGGCATTGAGCCCCTGCACGAAGCTGCGGGCTGCGGGCGAGGCGCCGGTGGTACCAATGATGTTCAGCGGTACGCAACCGACCGAACGGGCAGCAGCGGAACGGCAGATCACGCTGCCAAGCGGCGCGCCGGGGAAGCTGGCCTGGTTGTTGGCCGTCACCTGCACCGCGTCGATCGCCGCGTCGTAGTAGGGCGTGATCAGGATGTTTTCCAGGGTATTGTGGAAGTCCACCTCGCCATGCTGGAAGTAGCTCTTGAAGGTCCAGTCGATGTCGAACAGGCCGAACTCGCCTTCCGCGCCCAGCACATAGCGGCGGGTAGTGCGGTTGTTGTAGTTCTCGACATTCTGCAGCACCGAGTTCTGGGCGCCATACTGCATCGCGCCGGCGGTAAAGCCATTGACGAAGCCGTTGCTGACCACCCCGCCCGCCGCACCATTGGCGAGGTTTGCGGCAGAGGGCGCGTAAGCATTGCTCAAATTGCCGGCGATGCCACCCACCGGCTGCTGAATGCTGGTGAACTGGCTGTTATAGGCGGCAGTCTGGCCGTTATTGGCCAGGCACGCCTGGGCGACGGAGGTCGGCAGGAAGGGATTGTCGCACCCGATCTGCAGGTTGTCCGACTTGAAAAAGGACTGTGTCGGCTTGTCCCAGGTCACCACTTCGCTGAAGATCGCACTGCCATAGAGCGAGATTTTGTCGGTCAGATCGTAGGACAGGCGCATATAGGCGTTGCCGCGCACCAGACGGGCCACGATCGAGTTGTAGGGGCCCTGTGCTCCCGCCAGATCGCCGCCAAGGCAATAACCACCGGACGAGCAGGCGGGACCGCCACTGGCCGTGACTGTCGCGGATGAACCCGTCAGCTTGGCCGGCAACGCCGGCTGACCGTTATAGCCAAAGCCGTAATTGAACTGGGACGGCGCGCCGTTGGCGCCGAACTGCGTGCCCTGCAGCGGACCGCGGGTGATCAGGCCACCATAAGCCCACAGCACATTGACGCCATTGAGACCGTTGATCCATTGCGGCGAGCCGCCCGGGCAGCCATTGGGCCGGCACTGTGCGGTGCTGAACATCTGCAGCTGCTGCGGGAACTGCCACCATTTGCGCGCGCCCTGCAGGCTGTCGATGCCAGCCTCGCTGGTGAACTCACCGGAAATTTCGAAATGCGCCCGGCCGCCCAGGAATGAGGTGCCGGCCGCAAACTGGATCTGCGCCTTCGGGTCGTCGGCATAGTTGGAAATGCCGCCATTGAGGTTGAGTTTGAAGCCTTCGAACTTCTTGTCGAAGATGAAGTTGACGACGCCGGAGACGGCGTCCGAACCCCAGGAAGCCGAGGCGCCGCCGGTCACCACGTCCACGCGCTGGATCAGCATCTGCGGCAACTGGCTGACATCCACCACGCCGGTGATGTTTGTCGGAATAATGCGCTCGCCATCGATCATGATCAGGTTGCGCTGGGTGCCGATGCCGCGCAGGTTGAGGGTGGAAAGGCCGTTGACGCCGTTGGACGAACCGCCATTGCCCACATTGGTGCCGGTCGAACCCATCAACGAAGGCAGTTGGGTGATGGTGGTGAAGACGTTGGCGTTGGCCTGCTTCAAGAGTTCATCGGCGCTGACGACGGTGGTCGGCGTCGGCGCGTCAAACCCGGAACTCATGATGCGCGAGGAGGAAACGGTGACCGATTCCACCCCTGTGTCCTGCTGCGTCTGCGCAAAGGCAGGGCCCGCCATCATCATGGCCAATACGGCCGTGCTGCTGGAAAGCGCCAGGCGGCGGCGGCCGCCACCAATGGTCGAGTCAAAAGGCATGATTGGTAGTCCCCCTAGGTTTGCCGAGCCCTGTTTTGTATGATTGGGCCCTGGTAAGTCGGTTGCTATTATTGAGAAATTCCCGATCAAAAAAACTAATCTGGAATGGCAAATATCGCAATGGTGTCCCCAAATACGGGACGCCCCTCAGCTCTCATTTGCGTCTCCTGGCTGTGGCAGCCGCTGGCGCCCACCGCCAGATACTGCACGCCTTTGACCCGGTAGGTGATGGGCGGCGTGCAGACACCGATGCCCATGTGATAGGACCAGATCTTCTCCCCGCTTTTTGCATCGAAAGCCATGATGTTGCCGTTTACCTCGCCGGCAAAAACGAGGTTGCTGGCGGTCGCAAGAACACCACCGAACATCAAGTGATCACTGGGATATTGCCAGGCGATCTTGCCGGTGTTGACGTCGATCGCTGACAAATTGCCAGAATTCGGAATCATTTGGGATTGTAGGGCCTTGCGTTCAGCCTCGGTGGGGGCAGCGTTGCCGAATTGCTGGCCCACTTCCGGAGTTCCCGGCACCCAGGGCTTGGATGGTTTCACTTTGTAGATGTGTGGCTCATTTATCGCCATCGTGTAGAAAAAATTGGTGAGCGGCGAATAGGCCGGCGGCTGCCACATCGCGCCGCCGTGATTGGCCGGATAATAGACGCGCGCCGTCTCATCCGGCGGGATCATCTTGATGATGGATTCGCTCTGCGGGACGAACGCATCGGAACGCCGGATCAGCGCGCCGGTGTCGCGATTGACGATGTAGAGATGGCCGTTCTTGTTGGCTTCCGCCGCGGCGGCAACGGTCTTGCCGTTCTTGTCCTTGACGTCGAACAGCACGGTGGGCGCGGCTGAATCCAGGTCCCAGACATCGTGCGGGATCTGCTGATAATACCAGGCCACCTTCCCCGTCTTGGCATGCACCGCCACCATCGAGACGGTGTAGAGATTGTTGCCCTTGCGGAAGTCGCCATAAAGATCGGGGTTGGGATTGCCCACCGCGAACATCATCAGGTCGCGCTTGGGATCCACCGCCACCGCATCCCACATCGAGCCGCCGCCGATCTTCCAGGAATCGCCTTCCCAGGCGCCCTTGAAATTGGGATCGTCGGGACCCGCGGTATCGTTGAAGCGCCACACCAGCTTGCCGGTCTCGGCATCCAGCGCCTCGACAAAACCGCGCGTCGGCCATTCGGCGCCGCCGTTTCCGACGACGACCAGGCCGTTATAAACCTGCGGCGCGCCGGTGAAGGTATACCAGTGATAAGGCTGAGGCAGGATGTCTTCGCGGCGCGTCTTCCACACCACCTTGCCGGTCCTGGCATCCAACGCCACGACATGACCGTCGACCTGCGCCACATAAACCTTGCCATAGGCCACGGCCACGCCACGCGCCTGCGGGCCGCAGCACAGGCTCGAAAATTCAAGGGCCGGCGTATAGGACCATAATTGTTCGCCGGTCACGGCGTCATAGGCCTGCACCAGATTGCTGGCTGTTTCGACGAACAGCACGCCGTCGATTTCCAGCGGCGTCGCCTCCATCGCGTTGGCCACGCCCGTCTGGATCAGCGCCACCGGCTTCAGCTTTTTGACGTTGGAAGCATTGATCTGGGTCAGCGGCGAGAAACGCTGATTGTCATAGGTGCGGCCATGCAGGCGCCAATTGTCCTGATCGGCATCGGCGTTCAGCCGCTGCTGGTCGGTATTCTCGACGTCTCCGGTGACCGGCCTCATCTGGTAGGAGGTGACGTTGAGGCCGGCTGCCGGCTGCCCCGCCGTACCGCCTTCCTCCTGGCCCCAAGCCAAGCCCGCCGTGACAAGCGCGCACAGGCACGCCATCACGCACAGCCGGGAATAGGTCATGAAAACTCTCTCCACGCCATGCGGCGAGGCTCTTGCTTCAGCCCGTGGTCGTGCCGGTCGGGGCCGGGGTCTGCACCGGGCTGCCATTGGATCCGGACGCGACACCGATCGCGATGGCGGCGACCACGGCGAAGCCGAGCAGAACGAGCGTTGTCGAGCTGCCCAGGTCGGCCTTATGCACGCCCGCAGGCTTGCCCGGCGCCAGCGGGCCGGCATTGTCGGCAGCCACGGCCACGGACGAGGCCAACAGGCTGGTGGACAAGATCAAGGCGGTGAGTGCACGCATTAAAAATCCCCCTAGCGAAAATACTATCTGTTTTCCGACACTATACACCAAGGATTCCCGCGCACAATGCGCCGGACCAGGAGTCCCTTGTGCGGAAAAGAACCATGTCATTCCGCTCTCAACAATTTGCCGTCCGGAACCGTTGACAGGTCTGTCAGTACACGGGTGTTTCCAAGCACCTCTCAGCAGATGAGATGTCAGCCGACATCTATCCGGAAAATCCATCCGGCCCCGGGCCCGTCCTTGTCCGGCCAGCCCGGATGATGGCCGGCATCGCAGCCGATGAAGGCGCCCATGGTGAAGCCCAGGCCATGCGGATCGCAGGAGCCGGGTTCCAAGGTCACCTGCTCCAGCACTTCGCCGGTCTTGGGATCATATTTGGACAGGCCCTGCACGCCTTCGGCATAGCTCTTGCTGTTGTTGGCGGTGGCCAGCCAGATGAAACCCTGATCATCGAACGTCATGTCGTGACTGCGCATCGTGTCGGGCGTGTCGTTGCGGATGCGGATGGCGTAATCGACGGTCCAGGCCTCGGGGTCCACCCGCAACATGCAATTGAGCCGGCTGGCGATGATCCAGAGCTTGCCGTCATGCCATTGCGCGCCATGGGTGCCGCCCCCACCCAGCGGAATCTGTTTCACCCAGCGCGTGCGCCCTGTTTTGACGTCCAGATTATGCACACCGGTATAGGGCGGCGGATAATCGGTTTCGTTGTTGGCCAGGACATAGAGCGAGGTGTCGCTGACCGCCAGCCCGCTCGTCACCTGCGAGGCGCTGGAAAAAGTTTTGAGAACCTTGCCGTTCCAGTCCATGAACCAGACCTGATCGGGGCCCGGTTGCTCCGGCACGCCCGAGCCCGACGCCTGGATGCCTTTCAGCTTTTGCTGCCCGATCCAGATACCCGCATCGCTGCGGTCGGGGATGGCGAGACAGTTGGGATAGAATTCCGGCGCCCTGAACAGCTTTGTGGTTTTGGCGCGGCGTTGCGGTATCTGCTTTCTTCCCGGCGGCGTGGGACTATGGATCTGTGCCAGTGCCGATGACGTCACCATCACGCCGAGCCCTGCCAGAAACTGCCGTTTGCCGATCATCGTGTCCGTATATCCTTTGCCTGCGCGCTCTGCTGCGGGTCGTAGAAGAATTTCATGCTTTCCGGTACCGCGCAGTCGCTGGTGGAAAGCCCGGCCACAATCTTCATCCTCGCCACAATCAGGGACTGGGTCGCCAGCGCGTCACGCCTGAGGCGCGCGACTTCTGCGGCCGTGAATGGCTTGGCGCTGCGCGGCGCGCTGGCGCCGCCCAGGCCGAAGACCACGAAGTTCATCATGTCGGCCAGTTCCTGATTGTCGTCGATGGCCGAATAGGCGACGTTGGGCAGCCGGATCAGATAATCGCGCCCTTCCCGCGTGCACATGAAATAACCGACGCGGTCGCGCAGCACTGGAATCGGGGCCGGCGCGCTGTTGCCCTGCATGCCATGGCAGCCGCTGCAATGCTCGACATAATCGGACTGCGGCGTGGTCAGGAGCGGCAGGGCTGGTTCGGCCTCGGCGCTGGCGATGCCAGACAGAAGCGCGATAGCGGCCAGCCGTTTCACGGCACGACTTTCTTCGCGGCCAGACTCTTGTGCATCGCCACCATGTCGCCTGGTCCACGCCTGGGCATCGCGCGCGCTTTTTTGATGTCGGCAGCCGTATAGGCCACAGGCTTGTGACCCAGGCCCGTAATATAGGTCAATACAGCCGCGATGTCGTCGTCCGAAAGACTATCCAGAGCGGGCATGGCGCCCAAAATCTCGTCACCATCCACCGTAATGCGGCCGCCCATGCCATTGAGCACCACCTGCGGCAGGAACGCCTTGCCCTCGGGCTTGACCGCAATGGCTCCTGCCCGCCCCGCCAGACGCGGAAACTGGCCCGGCACACCGACACCGCCGGCCTGGTGGCAGACTGCGCAATTGTTGTCGAAGACGGTCTTTCCATCGGCCGCCGCGCTGCCGGTGGCGCCGACCAGCAGCAGCGCCGCACAAACCCAATGCCTCACTGCACCTCGCCGACCAGCGCCGCGGTGGAGCAGTGATACTGCATATTGTCCAAGCCGAAGCACCAGATGATGTCGTTGTTGGTCTGGGGCACGTAGAGCTGTGTATCGCGATCCTCGTTATCGCAATGGCATTGGCCGCAAGCCGGCTTGCCGCAGCAGTCGCGATAGGCGATCAGATAAGTCTTGCTGTCGTCAGGATTGACACAGGTGCCGACCCAGGAGGTGGTGGATGCCACCGCGCCCGCCGGACAGGTGTGCGGGCCGCCGCCGCAGCAGGCGCAGAGATTGCCGTCCACGCCGCAATAGCGCCAGTAATCGCACTTGGTGTCATCCTTGGTCTGGGCGTTCATGGTGAAATGGGTGCGCGCGCGTTCACCCCGGTCGGGCTTGCCTTGCGCATGGGCGCGGTTGACCGGCAGTACGGGAAAGATCGGCGCGGCGGCGAGCGCCAGCCCAACGCGCGACAACAGCCCGCGCCGGGAGGTGTGGCCGGCAAGCCGACGCACCAGCTTCTCACCGATCCTGTCGATGCTGAACCGCGACATCAGGCCACCTTTGAATTGGTTTTGGGCGTTTTGGCTTTGGTTTGGGCGAGATAATCCTGCACCGAGACCACGCCCAGCTCATGGGCGGTGATCAGGCTTTCCAGATGCTCGCGGCTGTTGACCAACCCCCGGGACAGCAGCCTGCCCTCTTCGCCGATCAGCACGGCGTGCGGTAGCCGGTCCACCTGATAGGCGCGGCCGATGATGGAGGAATTGACGAACGGCAGGCCTGCCATGTCCAGCCGCGCGATCATGGCGCGTTGTTCGCTTTCCTCGTCGTCACCGACAAAAACAATCTCCAGCTTCTCGGTGCGGGCGAAATTCCTGGCGACGGGAATCAGGTCCTTGCACAATGGGCAGTGGGGCGAAACGAACAGCAGAAGCTGCTTTCCGCCCCGCGCCTTGCCGATTGCCAGCGCCGTACCGTCCAAGGTCGTGGCTTCCATCACCGGAGCGGCCTCGCCCACCGCCGGGCCCTTGCCGGTCATCAGCGCGCCGGCCGGCGCCACCCGCATGTGCAGCACGCCGACCTGCCGCGCCAATGCCAGCAGGGCCAGGCCCAATCCCAGGATCACGATCCAGGACAGGATCTGCGAGACGATCAGCAGGGTCAGCATGGCATGGCCCTCAGGCAAAACGTCGAGCACGCGGCAGCGCGTCGAGCAGGTTGAACAGCAGATAGAGCAGGAAGAATCCCAGACCCGCCGCGACAGCACTCAGCAACGCGGGCATCGGCAAGGGCACGGATGGCGCAAGAGACGGCAACAACAGCGCCGCCAGCACAAGATTGCGCGCCACCAGCGGCCGGCTGAGATGTTGCGCCAGAAACGCCTGTCCGCAACCGCAATCGATATAGACACGTCCCCACGCGACGTTGATCGCCATGGCGGCGGCGAACAGCAGCAGAAGCGCGATGGCCATCAGCTCCGGCCAGGGCTGCAGTTGCGCGGACAAGAGGCCTGTCGCCAGCAGCAATTCCAGCGGCGGCAGCAACGCGGCTGCGGGTAAAACCACCCAGCCCGGCAGCAGGCGGTAATTGGCGATCACGCCGGGAAGCAGCCGCCAGGCGCGCGCCTTCTGCACCGCCGCCAGCAGGAAGACGAGCCCGATTGAGACCCGCCCGGCCTCGGCCGCCACGGTCAGAAGTGCCCCCGAGAGCGCCATCAGGGCTGCACCGTATAGAGGATGCCGCCGCCGGAATTGTCCCAGCTGCGCTTTTTCTCGAGGGTCTGGGCATCCAGCACAAAGGTGTTGCCCGAGCCGTCACTGGCATAGACCTGCGGATCATTGTCCTGGCTGACCGCGATATTGACCAGCTTCTCCTTCAACTCGCCGGAGAGGGCATGGCGGCCGATCAGCTTGTGCGTGTTGCCGTCCAGCACCCAGATTTCCTGGGCCGGCTCATATTCGCTCCAATATTCGCCCATATGCATCAGCACATAGATACGCCCCGTGGCGTAATGCACGGCGATGGGCTCCCGGCCGCCCGGCATCCAGTTCACGTCCATCGGCGTGTAGGTGCCCTTGCGCATGAACGCGGCCTGCTGCAGCGACCAGGGCGTGCCGATCTGCGGAGTCGCGCCCAGGGTCACCGGCGTGACCATGCCGCTATAGCTGATCAGGGTCGCCTTGCCGGTCTTCGGGTCCACGATCGAGGTGTCGAAGATCGGATCTTCCGTCGCCGAGAAGAACCGCGCCGAGCGGGTAATCGTTGGCTTCTCGCCCATCGTCACCGTCGCCAGGGTGCCGTTGGAGCAGAGCGCCGAAAAACCGTTGATCGTGTTGGTCAGCATGGTGGCGCAGCCGGGCAACTCGATCTTCTGCGCGAAGGCGTGGCTCTCCAGGTCGACCACATTGACCGACGAAGACGGCTGCATGTTGTAGATCAGTGCTTTTTTCCCGTCGCTGGTGATCACCAGATTGTGGGTGCGGTTGCCGATCAGCATCCGCCCGGGAATGGGAATCTCCGATACCAGTTTCAGGCTGCGCACGTCATAGGCCAGCAGCATGTCCTGGCGCTGGCCCCGGTCCAGCTTCGACCAGATGGTCTGGGCGACATAGAAATTCCTGCCCAGCGGATCGAAGGAGAAACTGTCCTGGCCATACATATTGACCATGCCCCTCATCTTGCCGCTGTCGCCATCGAAGATGCGGGTGCCGTCCTGGCCGTTGCCGCGATTGACGAAGACCCAGTGCGGCTGGACAGGATCAAGCGTGCCGACGCTGGGCACCTCGGCCTGCGGGATGGTCACCGCGCCGGTGGGCGAAACTTTCTGGATGGGCGAAGCAATGCCATTGGCACCGCCCTGCGGCTGGCCATGCGCCGCCGCGGACAGAAGCGCCACTGACAGAGTTGTCAGCACTATTGAGCGAAATGTGACTCCGGCCCGCATCGCAAAGCCCCCCGCTAGTGTCCCGATTCCGAAATTCGCCCCATCTCCATATCGGGCTGTTGGCGAATTTCGGAATCGACGGACACTAGCAACTTATTGATTCCTGGTGTCGTTTTGGTTTCGAAGTTCGCTCCGAGCTTGATATCATTGATATTGCGAACTTCGAAACCACGACACCAGCAGCCATTCGGCCTTTTGGGGAGCTTTGGCCCGGACGCTTGCGGAGTCAACGCGAAACTGCGCGACGTTTGAGAGCCGCTTTTCGCGGCGGCAATTTGCCTAGGATTTCCGCAGATCCAGCAACGCGGCCTGCATCATCGCGCGCGCATAGCCGACATTATAGACCCAGCCGGTATAGCCGCCATTCTTCTGGCCCTTGTCGTTCTCCACGCTGCGCGGATGCTCGGGCATGATCAGACGCCTGTAGTTGTTCTTTATCAGCTCCTTCATCACCGCGAACATGTTGTCGTCCCCCTCGTCGTTCCAGACCTCGACATACTTCTCGTTGGGCTTGGTCAGTTTGACGTT
>Ga0068855_100008425_pt1 | contig 12470 bp, 11 predicted proteins | sample KBSCornC52_FD_66592 | JGI IMG/M metagenome (GOLD analysis project Ga0068855, IMG submission 66592) | Corn rhizosphere microbial communities from Kellogg Biological Station, Michigan, USA - KBS Corn C5-2 | ecosystem: Host-associated > Plants > Roots > Rhizosphere > Soil ...
AGCATCCGTTTACTTGCCTGATCCGGGCGTGAACCGTCGGCGGCGCGCGCCTCGATGTCGGCCGGACATTACGAGCGTCTCCGCGTGTCGTCCTGACTCATGCAATAGCGCGATGGGCTTACGCCGAACTCCTCGGCGATCGTGAGCAAAGCGCGCGCGATATCGTCATCGTGTCCGTCGTCGCGCCACTCGGCAAAGACAGCCAGCAACCACATCAAACGGATCGCGACATTCGCATGTCGTCGCAAGAAAGCCGGCGCGCCGCGCCGGGCACAGACCGCGCGCGGCAAAAAGATGTCCACAGATGTCCACAAGGTCTAACGATTTAGCTCACGATAATTTCACGACCTGCTCAGCAGTCTCCCCGCCCGGACCAACGAGCGAGAAACTGTCGATGGCGGTACAGAAGGTCGCTGAAGCTCCCCCTCTCCAGACTTCTGGAACTGAAGCGCGCGACGCTGTGCCGCCTGCAGCGGCCCCCGGCTTTCGTCATTTCCTGCATACGCCACTGCCTTCGCAACGGTTTCGCGCTTTCGGGGTCGACCCGCTGCAATCTCCCGCACTTCAGCCAAGGCTGCGCGGACTGATGCACCGCCTGTCGCGGCGGATGGATGCCGAAATATACTGGCCGCGGCGCGACGACGAAGCGGTCGAGCAATGGGAAAACCCCCGCATCCCTTCGGGTTACACCTATCTGCTGCAATTCGTTGCGCACGACCTGGTTCATTCGGCGATCCCGCTTTCGGTGACCGGAACGCTCGGCGCCGGCATCGCCAATGCGCGTCGCGCGCCGCTTCGGCTCGAAACCCTGTTCGGCAGCGGCCCTGTCGGATCGCCGCACATTTATGCACTCGACGCCCCGAACGACGACCGGCGCACCAAGCTGCGGCTTGGGCGGATGCGCTGGAAGGAGAACGAGCCCGCGACCGGCTGTCCATTTCGCGATATCGCGCGAACCGGGGCCGAGAACGTCACCGGGATCGACCGCAGCATTGCCGGCATGCGGGTTGCCCTCACCGAGGCCCTGGTCGCCGATCCGCGCAACGACGATCACGCCGTGATGTCGCAACTGACGGCGTTGTTCGCGCTGCTGCACAACAGCCTGATCGATCACGTCCGCCGGCAGGAACGAAGCCGTGGGCCGAACGATCGCTTTGGCGCCGCCTACAGGCGCTTCCTGTGCGTTCGGGAGGCCGTTACGGCGATTTATCACAATATTCTGCGCAAGGATCTGATGCGGCGACTGATCCATCCGACGATTTATGCAGCCTATGGCGGACCAGCCCCCAACTTCATCGATCGGCCCGATCCATCGGCTGGAGATCTCGCCGCCGGCGACTGGCAAATTCCGTTCGAGTTCTCGCATGGCGCGTTTCGGTTCGGCCACGCCATGGTCCGGCCCGAATACAACATCAACGACGTGTCGAACCAGGACCTCTACAACACCCTGGAAAAGACCTCCGCGAACGACCCGGTCAACATGCCGCTCGACGAGACATGGATGATACGGTGGTCGCATTTCTTCCGCATCAACGGATCGAAGCCGAATTTCAGCCGGCGCATCGGCCCGTATCTCAGCGACGGATTGGGCAACGACCAGATTTTTCCGGCGTTCGACGAAACCGAACGGGTCGGCTTGCTGTATCGCGACCTCCTGGGCGCCGGGCTCGCCGGAATGTGGTCGGTGGACGCGCTGATCGCCGAGATCGCCGCGCGCAGACCGCACTTCATCGCGATGTCGCGCCTGCTGTTCGATCGCGACTATCGTGTCACGCAGCTCCGCGAATGGCTCGCCGCAGCACCTGCCTATGGCAAGCTCACGAACGAGGACATCGAAACGCTTTCGAACGACCCGCCGCTGCCGTTCTTCATCCTGTTCGAAGCCATGCAGCAACCCGGCGCGGAAGGACTGCGGCTTGGGCCGCTTGGCTCGATCATGGTGTCGGAGGTGATTTTCGGCGCGCTCGCCGGTGATCTGCGCTTGTCCAGCGGTGATTCACTGACCGATCAGTTAGCCGATTTGTCCCGCGAGCATTACCCGGCAAATTTTTTCGAAAGTATTCCCGATATTTCGAGCATGGCGCAGCTGGTGGAACTCACCGCTGAAATTGCCGAGCTGAAGCGAGCCGTGCCCGCATTTCTGTGAGCGGAATTGTCCGTCTCGCGCAACCCGGAGGAGTAAGGCCATGCAGCGCATCGAAAGGCTACAGGTGACCAACCACGAACGTTGGGGCAAGCTGGTGAAGACCTGGGCGACCGGCCAGAACTACATGGACGACGACAATACCTATCCGCTGCCGGAGACGATGGAAGAGTTCAAGGAACAGCTCGCCAAGGCCCAGGTATTCGCGACCGTGCCGGAACGCTTCAAGCAGATTCAGTTCGTGTCTTCGGACCAGGAGACCATCCTCGTGCGCTTGCCGCCGAAAGTGATGATCGAAGACTCCGAGGCCCTGCTCAACCAGCCGGGATCGACCTATCCGCTGCCGCCGTTCTACAAGCGCCTGTTCAATGGCATCGACCCGGTGATCTCCGAAGAAGACAAGTTCCGGGTGCATGCCGAGCGTATCGGCGACTACACGATCAGCATCTGCGCCTGAGATCAGAGTCGAGTGATTCTTTCGACAGGGAGCCCTGCACCACCTAAGGCGGAGCGCAGGGTTTCCCACCTCGAATTTATGTTGATGGGGTGAGCCTGCAGAAGCCAGCGCGTCACCGCCTCGTCGGTGGGCGCGGTCGAGCCGACCCAGAAAGAACGTATTCCGTTCAAGAACCGCTGCGCCTCTTCGCGTGCAGTCTCGGTATCTCCCAGTTCATACAGCGCGGCCGCTCGCCATGCGGGCAAGGTCTTGATGACCCCATGCGCCCGCCCGCTTGCTTCCAGCGCACCGACATAGTCACCGCACAAAAAAGCGATGATGCTCTGGTACCCCCATTCGAGGCCGGACGGCGCCAGTGAAAGCGCATGCGCTTGACGGGCACGCAATTCAGCCTGCTCGATCGATCCGCAGAACGCGCAATAGGCCGCACAGGACAGCAAGGTCCACGGATCGTTATCGTTCAACTCGCAAGCCAGCTCCATGTGCGGCGCCGCCTCGCCCTCACGTCCTACCATGACGTGGGACCAGCCACAGCACAGATGCGCTCTGGAATCGACGGGGTCGAGTTGAACGGCGGTCTTTGCCAGTTCGAGGGTCGTCCGTGCTTTTTCGAGATCATGAAACAAGCCCGGATGCACAAAATGTTCAATGTTGTTCATTTGCACGAGGCTGCTGTAGCACGGCGAGAACGTCGGATTTTCGCGGATCGCATCGCGAAAGATCGCAACGGCCCGTTGCCAGCTCTCCGGATCGAACTTCGTGATAAGGTTCTGCCCACGAAGCCAGCGATCGTGCAGATCGAGCGAAACGTCGGGCTCACCCGCGAGACGCATCAGCCGCTCGGTCGACAATTGCACGTTAAGCGAGGTCGCAATCCGACGGATGATCCGCTGCTGCGTTTCGAACCAGTTGCTGAGACCCAAGCGGAAGCTTTCGCTCCACACATATATTCCGGTCGTATCGTCCCGCAGCACCATCACAATGTTGATTTCGGCGCCTGCCTGGTAGGCGGTGGTTTCGATGCAGTATTGCGGCGTCGCACCCGGCGCTGGAAGCAGGTCGGCGGCCGGAGCGCGATCGACAACGCTCCATTCGCGAAAGCGAACGAGGCATGCGGCGAGATGCTGGGAGAAGCCTTGCACCAGATGGCCGTGGTCCTCGTCGATGCCATGCATTGCAAAGGGCCGCAGCACCAGAAGCGTCTTGGCCGGTGCATTTGATAGCGGCAAAGCAGCAGGAACGGGCTGGAGACCGGAGCCGTTGATGGCCCGGATCGCCAAGACGCCATTCTTCGCATGGGCGCCGCGATCGGCCGTCGGTGGCTCGAAAACGCCGAGCTTGATGCTCGCCACCAGTTCTTCGGTCGCCGGCGACGGCTCCATGCCGTAATCGCGATCCAGCAGGTCCCACAACGATTTGTAGATGCGTAACGCGCCGGCAACATCCCCTTCCTCGGCATGCGCCAGCATCAGGTAGCGACAGGCATGTTCATGGGTCGGATCGAGGTTGACGATAGCCGCCGCGAATTTCTTCTTGGTGTCGCGAGGTACGTTTGCGCCGATCAACCCGGCTTCGAGGCTTCGCATCAGCCGTTCGTGGACCGTTTGACGCTTGGCCAGTACCCAGACGCGGAAAGACGGATCGAGATCGTCCATGCCTTCGAGCAGCCGCTCGTCGAGCGCCGGCGCATCGAGCAGCAGGGGATGGACCTGCTCGTTCTCGGCTTGCCGAAGCACACCTTCGATATCGACTTCGACTTGCCCGATGTTGACGCCGATCAGCAGCCGCTCGGCGACGAAGCCGCCAAATCCGGCTTCCTCCAGCACCGAGCGCAGCTCGCGAACGACCTGGCGCAGCGAGGCGCGCGCTTTCTCCTCGTCCGATCGGCTCCACAGCAGGCCAACCAGCCGTTCCCGGCTTTCATGTTTGGTGTCCGATAGCGCAAGATAGCCAAGGACCGCTGCGGCTTTGCGGGTCCGCAGTTCGATCGGCCGGCCGTTGAGCCTCAGGCCGAAGCGCCCGACCAGCGACACCGACAGTCGCGGCGCGTTTTCGCGTGCCATCGCGGCTTCGTCTGCTGACATGGCGCTTGCGCTGCCCCGCATCCAAGGATTTCCGTGCCTGGCTGAAATTACCGCCAGTCTATATCAAAGCGACGCCGTCGGTATAGGTTGCGCCGCCGCCGGTTCGCGCAATGCTATGCCGCAATCTCGCCGTGACGATCTCGGACGGTTCAAGCTGCAGGCCGGGCGCGATGACGCGCACCACCGGAACGGCAAAGCGCTGACGTGTCAAATCGATGCTGTAGGTTTCGATGCCCAGTTCCTTCAAACGCCCCGCGATCAACTTAAGAATATCACCCGCTTCAGTTGCGTCGATGGCGAGATGCGGGGCAGGGCAGGCGACCGGCTGCAGCAGCGCACATTGATCGGCATTGATCATGGCTCGGCGCAGGTGGGTGCGGTCCTGCGCGTTAAGCACAGCATCGCCGCGCTCGCTGCGTTTGGTTGAGATGACGGCGTCGGCGAGCTCGAGCTGGCACATCTCGGTAATCGCAGCGCGGGCCGCGGCCTCAAGTCGCGGGCGCGCGGAAAGGCCGAACGCAAAGCCGGAGCCGTCCGGCCGGCATGAGAGGGCGACGGCAGCGGGCACGCCGACATCCGTCGTGATGTCGAGCAACCAGGTACGTCGCCGCCCGGAGGCAACCTGCCGCAACTGCCGCAACAGGCTTTCGGCCATGACGCTGGCCTCATGCTGCGGCGGGATCGATCGGCCGAACTGGCCGCCACCACAGACTGGCCGCATCGCGCTCAATCAATTCCAGCAAACCATGCAGGGCCGCAGCGTCCCGCGACGGCCCGGCCGCCGAGCCGATACTCACCGGAAACGGCGGCGGGAAGTCACGCTGCGACAGCGGCCGGCGCACGCATATATCGGCCGGCAGCAAAACTTCGCGTCCATCGCTGGACCGTGTCGCCCGATGCCAGGAAAGTCCGGTGTCCGCGCGCGTTCGGCGTTCCGACAAGCCGGCGACAAGTTCCAGCGCCGGCGGACCGAGTCCGGCCACGCCTTGATCGATGTCGGCATCAAGCAACGCATCGCTTCCGCTTTGCAATTGGGAAAGATACTCGATCGCCTCGCCGATGCATCCCTGAAACGCTTCCTGCAGGGACACACCGACCCCGGAAACGCCGACCAACGGACTTCCGGCATGCAAGGGATCGGCAAGAACCGGATCAAATTGCGCGCCGAAGCTGACCAGACCCGGCGCGTCGGGCGCGGCCAGTTCGAACGCGCGCGCAAATCGCGAGGCAGCCATCAACAGGCGAGCACGGTTCACAATCTCGGGAGCGCCCGGCGCTGCGGGCCCCCCCGGGAGGGCATAGTCGAGCGCCCGCAACATCTGTTTGGCATCGTGATCGCCGGTCGCGTCCGACCGCTCGCCCAGCAACAAATTAGCTGCGGACAGAAACAAGTTTGCCGTCGAATTGTTAGCGCCGCTCACGGTGACCTCACGCCTGACCGGCAAACTTCGGACGTGAGGCCAGCCCCGCCCTCGCCTTGGAGGAACTTATGCTCGCGAAAGCCTTAGTCATAGCCATGGCAGCCGATATTGCCCGGTCGGATTATGCAAAGCCAACCCTGATTCGCAGCCGCGGCCACGAGTGGCTGATCGCCTGCCGCTGGGGACCGGACGGCGAGTATCTTTCGATCGCGACAGCCGGCCCACTTGTCGAACCGCTTGCGCAGGTCGCGCCGCAGGCGATCAAGCCGATCCACAGCCTGTTCGGTGTGCTGGTTTCCGAGACAGATTCCACGAGCACGTTTTTGCTGGTGCGTCAGCTGCCCGGCGGGATCGAACTTGCCGGCACGTTCTTCCCCGCCGACGGGTATGTGCTCATGCAGCAACATGAGGACATCCATCTCGTCTGCAAGGCGCGCTACTCGCATAGTTGCGGCTGGCTTGACGGCAGGGAGATCCGCAAGGACATTCCCGATCCGGCGCCTTCCTCAGCCGAAGCGATGTCCTGGCATATCGAGGCGTCGCAGCGTGACTGGATCGGCGAATTCATTCCGGGCGCCATGCCGCGAGAGCGGATCCCGATTCGCGCCACCGGTTGATTGAAGACTTAAGTCCGCGCGCGCGAGCTTCTGCGCTCGCCGCGCGCAGCCGTGTCGAGCCGCGCGACCGAAGCCTTGGTCGTTGATTTCTGAACCACCGGCTTCTGAACAGTTGGCTTCTGGTCGGCGATGCTTTCCACCAGTTTCGCGATCGCCAGCCGCACGCGTGAATTGGTTCGCAGATAGGCCTTGAGAACGCGCAATGCGCCGGGCTCGGCGAGCAGGTGAACCGGTGAATTCGCCGTTGCGATTTTTTGCTGCGACGATTCGAACAACTCGCCGACCGTGATCCCCAGCACCGACGCAATCTGCGACAGCCGGCTGGCGCCGACCCGGTTTGCGCCCTTCTCGTATTTCTGGACCTGCTGAAAGGAAACGCCGATCCGTTCGGCGAGCGCCGTTTGGCTCATTCCGCGATTGATGCGGAACATGCGGATCTTGGCGCCCACCATTGCGTCAAGTGGACCAGACTTCCTAACCGCCATTGTCAGGCTCCCCGACTTTCCGAGTTGGGGAAGACTAACACAACCTCAGGGCGTTGCGGGCGCTAATTTGCGGCCCGCTAAGAGCGTTTTCAAGCGAAGTGGAAACCGGTTCGCGTCAAGAAAACGCGTCTAATCAAAAATCTAGAGCCCCGCTCCGATTCCACCGGAACGGAAAAGGCTCTAGTTCGCAATTCCAGGCAGGACCTGCACCCGTTGCTCGGCATTGGCGTGGTCAAGCGTCAGCCGGCCCCTTGGGTCGATGGCCGCCTTCATGGCCGGAGGATGCCCGGTCTCGAGATAATGCTGCAGCATAGAACGGCTCTCGTCAGGGAGCGCAAACAGCGCCCGCATCAGCTCAAAAAAACCAGGTTCTTCCGCTACATAGAGCAATTCACGGAGCTCCGCCCCGGTAAAGCGCCCCAACGCCGCCACAAGCCATTCGGTCTGGTCATTGGGATCGCTCTCGGGCACGCGATTGAGATAATAAACGACCGATTCCGCACTCATGTCTTCCCCCGATCCTCGCGATAGCCCACGAGTCCCCTCCCCCGGGAAGGGTTTCCGGCAGCTAACACAGATCGTAACAGTGCTTGGCCTCTCGTGATTTCAGCGTGATTGCGGCGAAGGCAACCCAGTCGGCGCTGCCTGCTTGCGCCGAATTGACGCACCCCCGCTTGAGGTCTTCGCCGCCGGTCCCGTGACATCCTCATGACGTCAGGGGCGTTGTCAGCTCAGAACGCTTTGGCGATGGCGCGCTGGGCGTCCTCTTGAATCCGCTTTAGATGGCCCTGGTCGCGAAAGCTCTCCGCGTAGATCTTGTAGACGTCTTCGGTGCCCGACGGGCGGGCGGCGAACCAACCGTGTTCGGTCTCCACCTTGATGCCGCCGAAAGACTGGTCGTTACCCGGCGCTTTGGTCCTGACGGCGCTGACCGGCTCGCCGGCGAGTTCGCGGATGTCGAGTTGCTCCGGCCCCAGTGCCTTCAGGGCGTTCTTCTGCTTTGGCGTCGCCGGCACATCGATTCGCTCGTAACAGGGCACGCCGAGTTCGGCCGTCAGCCCCGCAAACAACTGGCTGGGATCGCGGCCGGTCCGTCCGAGGATCTCAGCGGCCAGCAGCCCCATCACGACGCCGTCCTTGTCGGTCGTCCACACCGAGCCGTCTTGCTTGAGGAACGACGCGCCGGCGCTTTCCTCGCCGGCGAAACCGAACGCACCGGTGCCGAGGCCCTCGACGAACCATTTGAAGCCGACCGGGGTCTCGACCAGATTGCGGTTCAGCTTCCGCGCGACGCGGTCAATGATCGAACTTGAAACGATGGTCTTGCCGATCGCAGCCCGCGGGCTCCATTGCGGCCGGTGTTCGAACAGATAGGCGATCGCGGCAGCGAGGAAATGGTTGGGATTCATCAGGCCATTTGAACGCGTCACGATGCCGTGCCGATCGGCGTCGGTATCGTTGGCAAAGGCGACGTCGAATTTATCGCGCATCTGGATCAGGCTCGCCATCGCGAACGGCGACGAACAATCCATCCGGATCTTGCCGTCCCAATCGGCAGTCATGAACCGGAAGGTCGGATCGACCGCTTCGTTCACGACGACCGCATTGATCCCGTAATGCTCGATGATCGGCTGCCAGTAATGCACAGCAGCGCCGCCGAGCGGGTCGATTCCGATTTTCACGCCGGCCGATTTGATCAGCGCCATATCGACGGCATTGCCGAGATCGGCGACATAGGGGCGGATATAATCGTGCAGATGCGTCGAGGGCGCCTTGCGGGCACGCTCATAGGGCATCCGTGCGACGCCGTTCATGCCGGCTGCCATATAGGCGTTCGCGGCCTTCTCGACCTTGGCCGTCACGTCGGTATCGGCTGGACCGCCATGCGGAGGATTATACTTGTAGCCGCCGTCTTCCGGCGGGTTGTGCGAGGGCGTAATGACGACGCCGTCGGCAAGGCCGCCGGTTCGTCCCTTGTTATAGCTCAGGATCGCATGCGAGATTACCGGTGTCGGCGTGTAACCGCCGCGCTCGTCGATCATGATCTCGACGCCGTTGGCGGCAAACACTTCCACCGCGCTCACCAGCGCCGGCTCCGCCAGCGCGTGGGTATCGATGCCGACGAATAACGGCCCGCTGAGACCGGTCTCGCGGCGATGGTCGCAGATCGCCTGCGTCGTCGCCAGGATGTGGTTTTCGTTGAACGAGTTCTTCAGTGACGAGCCGCGATGCCCCGATGTGCCAAAGGCGACGCGCTGGGCCGGATCGGCGGGATCGGGCTTTCCGGCAAAATAGGCCGTGACCAGCCGCGGTACATTGACGAGGGAAGCAGGATCGACCGGCTTGCCGGCGGCGGGATTTTGGGCAGTCACGTGACCTCACAGGACAGATAGCGTGTTCGGAGATATATACGAGGAAGGCGTTAGCTAGACCAATAATAACAACGAGGAAGCGTTCCATGCAGCCGTTCTGCCGCCGCTCGACCCTGATTGCCTGTGGAATCGCGATGCTCGCGGGCAGCGCCTTGTTGCCTGCTGGCAGCGCCTTCTTTGCTGGCAGCGCCTTGGCCGAGAATTATCCATCCCGTTCGGTCAAGATCGTGGTGCCGTTCCCGGCCGGCGGCTCCAATGACATTATCGCCCGCGTCATCGCGCAGAAGCTGTCCGAGCGTAACAGCGGACAAACATTTTACGTCGAGAACCGCGGCGGCGCCGGCGGCAATATCGGCGCCGAGGCGGTCGCAAGTTCGGAGCCGGACGGCTACACGCTGCTGCTGACGGCGCCTCCGCCGCTCACCATCAACACCGCGCTCTACCGGGATCTGCGATACGATCCGTCGACCGCCTTTGCGCCGGTCGGACTGATAGCCTCGGTGCCGATTGTTCTGGCCGTGCATCCGTCGACCGGAATCAAGAACGTGAGCGAGTTGATCGCACTCGCCAAAGCGAAGCCGGGCACCTTGTTTTTCGGATCGTCCGGCAACGGATCGACTAACCATCTTGCCGGCGAATTGCTCAAGAGCATGACCGGCATCGATATCGTGCACGTCCCCTACAAGGGCGCGGCGCCGGCAATGAACGATCTCGTTGCGGGCCATATCCCCATGATGTTCGACAATATCCCGGCTGTGCTGCCGCAGGTCAGGGCCAAGAACATCAACGCGATCGCGGTCGCAGGTTCGAAGCGCGCGAGCGCCCTGCCCGACGTGCCGACCGTCGCCGAATCCGGCGTCCCCGGTTTCGACGCCTCTGCCTGGTTCGGACTGGTGGCGCCGGCGAAAACGCCGGCCCCAGTCCTTGCGAAGCTGGAAGGCGACATCGACGCCATCCTGAAAATGCCCGATGTGCAGAAGCGCTTCGACGAACTCGGCGCCGAACCCGGCACGGTTTCCGGCGCAGCCTTCGGAAAATTCCTCGCCGACGAAACCACGAAATGGACCAAGATCATCCGTGAGTCCGGTGCGAAGGTGGACTAGCCGCTGTTGAGGCGGCACCGCAAATCAGGGCCGCACTTCGCCAAGCGACCACGGCAACGCTTCGTCGCCACGAAACACCACGATGTCGCCGCCATCGACGGCGATGGCCGCCGGCATCGCCGCAGGGTACCGCTTGAGTTCGATCGTACCGGCGTTGACCGGCAGGCCATAGAAATTTGCGCCATTCAGCGAGGCGAATTTTTCCAGCCGATCGAGCGCACCCTCCTCGTCGAACACCTGCGCGTAGGTCTGCAGCGCGGTCGCGCCGACGAATACGCCGGCACAACCGCAGGCGGCCTCCTTGAGGCTGGACAGATGCGGCGCCGTGTCGGTGCCAATGAAGAAGCACGAGTCGCCGGATGTCGCGGCGCTGCGCAGCGCGAGGCGATGATGTTCGCGCTTGGCGACCGGCAGGCAGTAATAATGCGGCCGCAACCCGCCCTGGAAGATCGAGGTCCGGTTGATGACGAGATGATGGGGTGTGATCGTTCCGGCGACACGGGGCGCGTGGGCGCGGACGATGGCGAGCGTCTCCGCCGTCGTCACGTGCTCGATCACGACCTTCAGTCCCTGGTGGTCGCGCAGCAGCGGCAACAGGCTCTGTTCCATGAATACGGCCTCGCGATCGAAGATGTCGACCGCGGGATCGGTCGCCTCGCCGTGTATCAGCACCGGCATGCCGATCCGTTCCATCCGCTCGAACACGGGACGTAGCCCTTTGATATCAGTGACGCCATGATGCGCGTTGGTGGTGGCGCCGGCCGGATAGAGTTTGGCGGCGGTCCACACCGCTTCGGAATGGCCCTTCTCGATTTCGTCAGGCGATGTCGTATCGGTCAGATAGCAGGTCATCAGCGGCTCGAAATCGCTGCCGGCCGGCCGGGCCGCGAGGATACGGGCACGATAGGCGATGGCGGCATCCACCGTGGTCACGGGCGGAACGAGGTTTGGCATGATGATGCCGCGGGCGAATTGCCCGGCCGTGAACGGAAGCACCGTGCGCAGCATCTCGCCGTCGCGCAAATGAACGTGCCAGTCGTCGGGACGCCGGATCGTGATGCCGTCGACCGTCTTTCCGCGAGCGGCCGCAGAGGCGTTGAAAAGTGTATCGAGATTCATGACTCAGCCTCGTTAAGCAATTCGCACGGCTCAGCGGCCAGGAACGTTGCGATCGCCAGAATCGCGCAAACCCCCGCCCACCAGAGCAAATAGAACATTTGGCCGCGGATACCAACCGCCCGCGGGGCGCGCACAGCGAATGGCTGGTTTACGTCGCGTCCTCGAAAGGCACTACCGTGCGGCGGCGTCCCAGCAGGAAGGCATCGGCGACAAGCTGGAACGGGGCAAGATCGACGTCAGATTGGCCCGCTGCGGCCAGTTCGATGAAGCGCCGGTAGAGCATGGTGTATTCGGCTTTGGCGGCCTCGACGCGTGGCACGCCGTCGACCGACAGTTTTGCTCCGCCGGACGACAAGGTGACCGGTCCTTCATCGGTGTCGAAATCGATGTCCCACCTCTGCGGACCAGTCTGGCGGAAGTCGAAGTCAGCGGAGATCGGCAGTCCCGCCGCATCGGCGAGCCTCAGTGTGGCTACGATCGGTGCGTCGCGGTTGGCGGGAAAACCGAGATCGGCCGACGTCACGAACAACGACCGCGGCAGGATATGGGTCAGGATCGAGAGCGCATTGATGCCTGGGTCGAACACGCCGAGCCCGCCCGGCTGCCAGATCCACGTTTGGCCCGGATGCCAGACCCGAACGTCCTCCTTCCAGGAGATTCGGACAGCCG
>Ga0068855_100008427_pt1 | contig 12469 bp, 11 predicted proteins | sample KBSCornC52_FD_66592 | JGI IMG/M metagenome (GOLD analysis project Ga0068855, IMG submission 66592) | Corn rhizosphere microbial communities from Kellogg Biological Station, Michigan, USA - KBS Corn C5-2 | ecosystem: Host-associated > Plants > Roots > Rhizosphere > Soil ...
ACGCACGAGACAGGTTCAGATCGACGTCGTCGGTTGACCGCCCGCTGACCCTCGCCAGACGGCCATCGCCGGTGTTGGGTAGGAATAGCGAAACAAGATGTTGTGCGACCTGGACGACGAGGAGCGGACGAATGGCGATCGCGACCACGAACCCGGCGACCGGCGAGGTCGTGAAGTCTTACGACGCGATGTCCGAGCACGAGGTTGGGGCGCGCATCGCGCGCGCGGCGTCCGCCTTCGATGTCTTGCGGCGTACGTCGTTCGCAGACCGCGCGAACTGGATGCGCGCGGCGGCCGACATCCTCGACCGCGACGTCGACGACATCGGCCGCACGATGACCTTGGAGATGGGCAAGACATTCGCGGCGGCCAAGGCAGAGGTCACCAAGTGCGCGAAGGCCTGCCGGTTCTATGCCGAGCACGCCGAGGCGATGCTGGCCGATGAGCCGACTGATGCGGCCGCTGTGTCGGCCGTGCGGGCTTACTCGCGCTACCAGCCGCTCGGGCCGGTCCTTGCGATCATGCCGTGGAATTTCCCGCTATGGCAGGCGATGCGTTTCGCCGCTCCTGCCTTGATGGCGGGCAACGTCGGCGTGCTGAAGCACGCGAGCAACGTGCCGCAAACCGCGCTGTTCATGGAAGAACTGTTCCGACGCGCCGGCTTTCCCGAAGGCTCGTTCGAGACGCTGTTGATCGGCTCCGGCGCGGTGGAGGGCGTCATCTGCGATCCGCGCATCAAGGCCGTGACCTTGACCGGAAGCGAAGGCGCCGGCCGGTCGGTCGCAGCGATCGCCGGGCGCGAAATCAAGAAGACGGTGCTCGAGCTCGGCGGCAGCGACCCGTTCGTCGTCATGCCCTCTGCCGACATCGAAAAGGCGGCTGCGGTCGCGACCACTGCGCGGTGCCAGAACAACGGCCAATCGTGCATCGCCGCCAAGCGCTTCATCGTGCACTCCGCTGTGTACGACGAGTTCACCGCCGCGTTCGTCGCGAAGATGTCGGCGTTGAAGGTCGGCGACCCGATGGACTCGGGAACCGACGTCGGCCCGCTCGCCACCGAACAGGGCAGGGCGGACGTCGAGGGGCAGGTGCGCGACGCAGTAGCCAAGGGTGCAACGGTCTTGTGCGGCGGCCAGCGGCCCGGCGGAGCCGGCTGGTGGTACCCGCCGACCGTCGTCGCGGGTCTTCGTCCTGACATGAACATGTACGCCGAAGAAGTCTTCGGCCCGGTGGCCGGTCTCTACCGTGTCGAGTCGATCGACGAGGCGCTGAGCATCGCGAACGGCACGTCCTTCGGTCTCGGCTCCAACGCCTGGACCAACGATCCTGTCGAGCAGGAGCGGTTCGCGACCGACCTCGATGCCGGAGCGGTTTTCGTGAACGGCATGACGACGTCGTATCCCGAACTTCCGTTCGGTGGCGTGAAGAATTCCGGCTACGGCAGGGAATTGTCGGCCGACGGCATTCGGGAGTTCTGCAACCACAAGACGGTGTGGGTGGGCGACGGCGGGCACGCGTCGTCCGCCGGAAGTCACGCCGAGTGAGACACCTGCTCCTTGCGGGCCGGTGAGCGCACCGACAGGTGTGCCAGCAAGTGTTCGGTCGTGTGGGCGATCTCGCGAACGGCTTCATCGAAGGCCTGCTGGTTGGCCGCTGACGGCTTTCGCATCCCCGCAACCTTGCGGACGAACTGAAGCGCAGCGGCCTCGACGTCGTCCGCGCTCGCTTCATCGACGTAGGGCGGGCGCAATGTCTTGATGCTGCGGCACATCGGGATCCTCCTGCTGGACGTTCGTTCGCGTCCCGTTCAGTGTGCCGCAGAGTTCGGTCAAGCCTGGTGGTGGTTGAGTTGCTCGGCCTCGAGCTTCTTGGTCCGGGCGGCACGGAGGCGGTGCGCAGCGTGCCCCACGTGCATCGCGAGGTATGGCCGCCCGGCCGCGTGGGCGTGCTTCATGGCTCGCCGAAGTTCCATCCGGTCGAAGGTTCGCGATCTGCCCACGAGCAGGACACCGCCGACCATTGCCACGAGCCCGCAGATCTCCAAGCCGAGCGCCGTGACGTCGACACGAAGACGTTCTTGGAAGACGACGATCCCGACCGCGATGCCGGCGAGCGGTTCGGATGCGGTGATCGCCGGAAGTGACGCCTGCAAGGGGCCCGCTTCGAGCGCGCTTTGGGCGAGCAGCAGGCCGACGACGCCGATAGCGACTAGTGCGTAGGGCGACCAGTTCAGCAAGAGATCGACAATGCTGCCGTTGTACGACTTCGTCACCCGGCGGGTCAGGCCGTCCTGGATGCCGAACAGCAGGCCTGCTCCCGTAGCAAGCAGCATTGATCGCGCGGCGCCCTCGTGCTTGCGTGCGGAGACGATGCAGATTTCTGTCAGCACCAACAGGCCCATTGCGAGAACCCAGCGCGGCAGCGAATCGCCGTCCGGATTACCGCCCGTGGGTTGGCCGCCGACGATGAAGGCGGCGACCCCACCCGACAGGAGCAGCGCGCCGACCCACTCGTTGAACGTGAGCGGCTCGCGGTACAGGATGCGGGCGATGACCAGCGCGAAGAGCAGGTTGCCGGTGAGGATCGGCTCGACGAGCGAGACGTCGGCGTTGGCGAGGGCGGTGCCCGACAGGAGTTGGCCCACGACCATGGCCGCGACACCACCGAGCCAGATCGGCTTGTGCAGGAGGTCGATCAGCAGGCGGAAGCGCATGAAGTCAGCGGGTGGCGCGGTGTGTGCGGCGTGTTGCTGCAGCACGAAACCGAGGCCGAGGCAGAGCGCGGCTGCTAGGCCGACGGCGTAGATCACGGGTGCCCTTCCATGACGCCGGAGTACCCAATTCAACGCTCGCATGCCCGTGGCGACACGCGTTCCCAGATTGCTCTCAGGCCAGACCGAACTTTTCGTCACAAGTCGTGCGGGTAACAAGCTCTTCGGCTGGTCAGTGGTTCGAGTTCACGGTCCGATCAAGAAGGGTGAACCGATGCGCGTTCGGCGGCTGCTCAGCCTGCGGCGTGATCTGGTGATCATGGTTGCGTTGCCATTGGTGACGAAGGGCGTGTCGGTCGCGGCCCGCGAGTTGCGCACCCGCCGCGGGCCGAGCCGGGCGGCCGACCGGCTCGATCAGGCCGAGCGGCTGCTCCGCAAAGTGCAGCGCTTCTTCTAGCCTGGCTTCTTCATGGAGCCCACCCTGTCGTATCGATCGGCGCGCGGGCGATGGGTGCTCGTCGCGACCATCGTCGCGAGCGGCATGGCCCAACTCGACGCAACGGTCGTCAATGTCGCGCTGCCGCGGATCGGGAAAGACCTGCACGTCGGCCTGACCGGCCTGCAGTGGACGGTCAACGCCTACACGCTCACCCTCGCCGGTTTGTTGCTGTTGGGTGGATCACTAGGCGATCGACTCGGGCGCCGCCGCATCTTCCTGATCGGCATCGTCTGGTTCACGCTCGCGTCGGTCGGCTGCGCCGCCGCTCCGGACGGCGCGGCGCTGATCTCGATGCGCGCCGTGCAGGGCGTCGGCAGCGCGCTGCTCACCCCCGGTTCGCTTGCGATCTTGCAAGCTGTGTTTCGCCCGGCCGACAGGGCGCCGGCGGTGGGCGCGTGGTCGGGCCTGAGCGGCGTCGCGTCAGCGCTGGGCCCAGTGGTGGGCGGGCTGCTGGTCGGCGCCGCGTCGTGGGGTTGGCGCATCGTGTTTGTCATCAACGTGCCGCTGGCCGCGCTGGCCCTAGTGGCCGCCCGCCAGATCCCCGAGACGCGTGACGAGAACGCCACCGATCCGCTCGACGTGATCGGCGCGGCGCTCGCGGCGCTCGGCCTTGCGTCCTTCGTGTACGGGCTGACCGAGGGCTCCAGCCACGGCTGGCAAGCCGGCCCTTCGGCGGCTACTGCAGCGGGCGTGGCGGTACTCATCGGCTTTGTCGTGTTCGAGATCCGCCGCGGGCGCACCCGCACGCCGCTCATGCCACCTCGCCTCTTTCGCTCGCGGCAGTTCAGCGCGGCGAACGCCGTGACCGTGCTCGTCTACGGCGCCATCGGCGCGATGTTCTTCCTGCTGCCGGTCGAGTTGCAACAGGGCAGCGGGTTGCCGCCTGTCGAGGCGGGCGCGGCGATCTTGCCGGTTACGTTGATGCTGCTGTTGCTCTCGACGTACACCGGCCGGCTGGCGGCCCGTTACGGGCCACGCTGGTTGATGACGGTCGGTCCGGTCGTCGCAGGTTGCGGTTTGGCGATGCTGGTGCGCGTCGGGCCCGGCACTGGCTACCTGACCGCGGTATTGCCGGCCGTGCTCGTTTTCGGTCTCGGTATGGCGATCACCGTGGCGCCGCTGACTGCAACCGTGATGGCGGCCGCCCCGCCTGGTGATGTCGGTGTCGCATCGGCCATCAACAACGACGTCGCTCGCACGGCAGGGCTGCTTGCGGTTGCGGTTTTCCCAGCTCTGTCAGGAATTTCCGCGGCCGCCTACCACTCGCCGACCGAACTGTCGCACGGCTTCCATCATGCGGCCCTCATCGCGGCAGGGCTTTGTGTGCTCGGCGGCCTGATCGCGGCGTCCACGATCTCGAACCGCGCCGTCACAGACGTCGACGAGCCGCAGACGTCGGCTCAACCGGTCGGCGGCGGTTGAGGCTACGTGACCGGCGAGGTTCTCGGCGTCACCGGTGGTGGGCTGCTCGCCTGATCAGTCGTTCGGCCCGATCAGCATGCGTTGCAGCACCTTTCTCGTCGGAGCGGCGAAGATGCGCCCGACCGGATTCTGCTCGGCGAGTGCAGCACGGGCGGCGTTCGAACCGCACGCACCGTGCACCCCGCCTCCGGGGTGTGCCGACGCCGACGCCAGATACAGGCTGGCAATCGGCGTCTCCGACCTGCCAAGGCCAGGGGTAGGGCGGAAGACGAGTTGCTGGTGCAGCGCCGTGGTTCCGCCGTTCAGTGCGCCGTTTTCGAGGCTGTCGTTGTCGGCGTCCATGCGAGCCGGGCTCAACGCGACGCGAGCCTTGATGCAATCGCGAAAGCCCGGCGCGTACGTTTCGATCTGCGCCTCGATGCGGTCGGCCATGGCGGCGGTCTCGCGGTCGTCCCAAGTACCGGTGATGCCGTCGTTTCCGGCGTCGCCGCGGATGCGTTGCGGCACGTGCGTGTACGCCCATAGCGACTCCGTGCCAGCGGGGGACCGGCTCGGGTCGGACGTCGTCATCTGACCGACCAGCAGGAACGGCTTCGACGGAACCTCACCCATGGCGATCTGCGCCGCGTAGAGCGTGAGGTCATCCATCGAGTCGCCGACGTGAACAGTGCCGGCGCCGCGAGCCGCCTCCGCCGTCCACGGAACCGGCTTCGACAAGGCCCAGTCCAGCTTGAACGTCGCGTAGTCCCATTGAAAGCGGCGGACGTCGTCGCGCAACCGTGGCGGCAATTCGTCCCATGACACCAGGCCGCCGTAGAGCGACGTCGCCGGCACATCGGCCAGAATCGCTTTGCTCGCAGCGAATTCAGATCCGTCGGTAGTGCGGACGCCGACGGCCCGGCCACCACGCACGAGCACCTGAGTGACGCGCTGGTTGCACTTCAGCTCGCCGCCGCGCGACGCAAGGCGGCGGACCATGGCGCCGGTCAACTCACCCGCCCCTCCCTCGGGAACCGGGAAGCCGACCTGCTGACCGAGCATGGCGAGGATCCAGCCGAACATGCCGCTGATCGAGGCTTCGGGGCTGAGATCGGCGTGCAGCGAGTTGCCGGCCAGCAGCATGGCGGCATCACCCGCGAACTCCTCCTCCGCGATGCGGCGCACCGGCAGGATGCCGAAGCGGGCGAACCTGAGCAGGCCCGAGGTCCGTAGCGACCACGCGAGGCGAGCCCCAGCCTTGATCGGCGGGAAGGGCGTCGTGATCGCATCGAGCAGCGCCGGATTCACCTGCCGCCAGAGGCCGTAGAGCCGCCGCCACGCTTCGCCGTCGCCAGGAGCCAGCGCCTCGGCGGCGGCGACGGTCGCTTCGAGATCGCGGTACAGCGCTGCGCAGCTGCCGTCGCGCATCGGGTGGGCGAGCACTGCGGGCGCGTGCACCCAGCGCAGGCCGTGGTTTTCCAGCTTCAGGTCACGGATCGACCGCGACGCGGCAGCCAGCGGATAGAACGCGCTGCAGTGGTCGGAGACGAACTCGGGGTCGACGTAGCGCCCGCTGCGAACCGCACCACCTGGCTCGGCCTGTGCTTCGAGGACGAGCACCGACCAGCCGGCGTCCGCAAGCATATTTGCGGCGACAAGGCCGTTCGGGCCCGAGCCGATGACGATCGCGTCGACGCTCACACCGCCGCCCTACCCTTCGCCGCCTGCTCGTACATGCTCGTGCTCGCGCGGCTGGTGTCGGGACTGGCGCTCAGGGTAGAGGGCCGAGGTGGCAGTCAACCGTAGATACATGCCGTACGAACCGTCCGCGATCTTCAGCGTATTGCGCGACGGGCAAGGTTACGCGCGGTGGGTCGTCGGCACCTCGGAGATCAGGGACGTCGACGAAAGCTGGCCGCAGCCCGGCTCACGGCTGCACTTCCGGATAGGGCGTGGGCCGGTGAGCAAGGACGACGAGACGCGCTCGATGCGGTGCATCGAGGACAGCGAACTCGAGTTGGAAGCAGTCGGTCGGCCGCTTGGGACGGCGCGGGTCGACTTCCGGATCGATCGGGTACGGGACGGCTCGCTCGTGACGATCATCGAGCATCCGGTCGCGGGGGTCCTGAGCACGCTGCACAATCCGGGGTTCGAGTTGCTGGTGTATCTGCGCAATGTCGAAACGCTCCGGCGCCTCGAACGCGAGGTGCGACGACGCGCGCCCGCGCGTGCGGCCTAGGTTCCGTGTCGGCTTCGCGCCCACGCAAAGCGCGCGTGGTCCAAACATGCATCGCACCCATCGGCAGGTTCTCGCCACCGTTGACCGGTGATCAAGAAGACCTGCCGGCTAGGGCGCGCAGTAGCCGTCGTCCAACAGCTTGTTTAGCGATGCGATGAAATCGGCGCCGCTCGGCCAGCCGGCGGTCGCGGTGAGCGTTCCGGCAGCGCGCTGCTGGTCGACGAAGGCCCACGCGTCGTCCGCCTCCTTCGCCGGGTCGAGCAGGCATTTGTCGGCGACCCAGCCGGCCAAGATGCCGAGGCGTTCGGTGCTGCTCGGGTCGTTGTAGAGCTTCCAGTGGTCGGCGAGATCGGCTTGCACGATGCTCGGATTCTCCCGAGTGACATCGGCGTACGCACCGGCCCGGAATGTATAGACCTGAACGGGAGGGTAGGAGCCTGCGAAAGAGGCGAACGCGTACGCGAATGCGTTGTCGGCGCTGACGAGTACCGGGCCGGTCGCCGTCGTCCGCACTGCGGGGCCGTAGTTGCCGAAGTCGTGGTCGACAGCTCTCGCATCAGTTGCAGCTGCCGCGGGTACCGCTCGCAGCACCGTGCAACAGTGCGCACCGCCGGTCGTCAAGGCGACGAACGCGATCGCCGGGCCGCCGCTGGTGAACCTGATGAGGCACAGCGAGCCGGCGTCGTCCGAACTCGCAGTTGCAGCGCCGCCGATGACGTCGAGATCCGTTGCGTCGGAACCAGCCGGCGGCGCGATCGGCAACCGCACGATCTGTTGTCCTGACGCAGTGATCGTGAGCACACCGCCCGACAATCCGTCGGTCTCGCCGGAGCTTTCAACGCTGGTGCCCGTCAACGTTGCCGTCAGGTCACCGAGGGCGGCGCTTTGGTGCACGGGTGCGCCTGCAGCGGCGGTGAACACATGCGCGCTGCTGCACGCGAAGCCAGCGGACGCCGGGGGCGGCTGCGAACCGGTGCCGGTCGGAGAAGAGCCGCAACCCGCCAAAAGCCCAAGCACAAAGGCGAAAACGAGCACTTGCGAAACGCGCTGCGGCACGATGATCCCCACGAAGCCCTAGACGCGCACCCGGCTGGTTCGGTTGCGTCGTCCGGCGGTTATTGCATCACGTTTATTCCCACAGGCCGGTGATTTCTGCCAAGTCAGCGAGTTGGAAATCAAGCCACTTCGCGACATCGTTGGCTTGCACGATCTGCGCTGCTGCCTCGCGCAAGTCGCGCCGGCGCTGTGGTGACATGGTCAACGCCTCGTACAACGCGTCGGCTTGCTGCTGAACGTCGAACGGGTAGAGCGTGACGGCGAACGCTCCGAGCTCCTCGTGCGCGCCGGTGCTCTCGGACAAAGCGAGGACGGCGTTGCGCCGCGACACCGAGACCGCTTCCTTCGCGACGAGGTTCATACCGTCGGCGATCGAGTTGACCATGACCACGTCACAGATCGTGTACGCGGCGACCGCGGTCGGGAAGTCCTCGTGCAGCCGCAGATCGATCGGCGCGTCGCCGCCGCGCGTGTACTTGGCGTTGATGCGCGCGACCACCGAGCCGATGCGCCCGACGTACTCGACGTACTCGGGGACGTCGAGCCGGCTCGGTTGCAGGAAGGCGAGGAACCGCACCTTGCCGACCAGCTCCGGATGATCGTCGAGCAGCCGTTCGAACGCGAGAAAGCCGCGCACGATGTTCTTCGACGGGTCGGTGCGGTCGACCCGCACGATCAACTGTCCGCCCTCGGCGACGATCCACTGCTCGAGATCGTCGAGCCGGCCGCGCACCGCCTTGCTGCAGGCGGCCTCACGCAAGGCGTCGACGTCGATCGAGATCGGGTAGGTCTTCGCGGTCACCGTGCGCGGGCCGACCTGCACGGTCATCTTGTCGAGGTTGATCGAAAGGCCGAGCAGTTCCTGGGCGCAGAGCAGGAAGTTGCGCGCGAACCGCTCGGTGTGGAACGCGACCACGTCGTTGCCGAGCAGCCCGCGCATGAGTCGCTCACGCATCTCCGGCGGCAGCACGCGCCAGGCATCCGGCCCCGGCCACGGGATGTGCACGAAGTGCGACAGGACGACGTCGGGGCAGCGCTCACGCACGAGCCCCGCAACGAGATAGAAGTGGTAGTCGTGCAGCATGACGAGCGCCCGCCCGCCGTGCTGCTCAACCTCGTGGACGACCGCGTCGGCGAACGCGTGGTTGACGGTGACGTAGCCGTGCTCGAACGCGTCGCTCTCGCGGGTGCCGATGTTGGGTGAGCGCGTGAGGTCGTACAAGCCGTGCTGGATGAACCACAGCAGCGGGTTGGAGATCACCGCGTAGAAGTCTTCCTTGGCGGCCGGGTCGAGTTCGACCATCCTCATGTCGAGGACCGGCACGTCGTCGTCCGCCTGATCGCCTTCGAGCACCCGCGGCTCACCCTGCATGACGAGCGGGATCGCGCGGCCCTTGTGTTCGTTCGCGACGGCGACGTCTTCGTCGGTGCTCGCCGCGCACACCCACACGGCATCCTCGAGCTGGCCGGTCAGGCCGACGAGGGCGGTCACGAGTCCGCCGGCTCCCCGACGCGCGAGCCGCTGGCCGCCCTCCCGGCGGAACTGCACGGGCGCCCGGTGTGACGCGACGACCACGGGCACGCCGAGCTCCCGCGAGTTCACGGACCGCCTCGTGGCGTGTGGTTGATCGACGGATTCTCGTTGCCTGGGTTGTTCGCTCACGGGTCCATTTCTATCGGTCGGGTGTCTAAACGCTTCCCCAGCGAAGCGCGGTCCACGCCAGTTGGGGGCGCACCTACCGGCCGCCGCTCGCTTCTTCTCCGGCTCGAGTGGTCACAGACGGCGACGACACGCCGCGGCAGCGTCGCCATCTTTGACCGGTGATCATGAAGGGGGCTGACGCTATCGCCGGGTGTCGGCCGGTCGTGCGAGGCTTCGCGGCATGCCGCAACGAGCCGCCATCGAGGTCTTCTTCCAGCTCGGGCGCTCGCGCGTCTTCGCCTGCGCGGTCGACTGGCCGGGCTGGTGCCGCCGCGCGAAGACCGAGGAGGAGGCGCTCGACGCGCTAGCCGATTACGCCTCCCGGTACGCGCCCGTCGTGGGTCGAGCAGGGCTCAAGCTCCCGGCCGTCGATTCATTCACGGTCATCGAGCGCATCCCGGCTCCACCGGGCAAGGCGTTCTCGGGAGTCGACTTCGGCACGATCGACGAGCCGTGCTCGCGCGACGCCACACCGCTCACTGCCGCCGAAGCCAAGCGGCTCGCCGCAATCGTGGAGGCCTCCTGGGCCACGCTCGACGACGTCCTCGCGCACGCGCCCGCCGAGCTGCGCAAAGGTCCGCGCGGGGGTGGCCGCGATCGCGACAAGGTCTTCGCCCACGTGCTCGGCGCCGAGAATGCCTACGCCCGCAAGATCGGCGTCCGCCATAAAGAGCCCAAGCCGGACGACGCCGCCGCGGTGGGGGCGCTGCGCGCCGACATCGCGGCGGTGCTCCGGGCAGCCCGCGCAGCCGAACTCGCCACCGAGAAGGGCTGGCTGCCCCGCTACGCGGCCCGGCGCATCGCCTGGCACGTGCTCGACCATGCCTGGGAGATCGAAGATCGAAGTGAATAGGTCGTCAGGCTAGGTTGGCGGACATGAGCGAACCCATTGATGCGCCGGCGTTCGAAGCGTTCGCGGCGGCCGCGGTCGACGACATGCTCATGCACCAGCCGGTGCTGGCCACCTCGCTCGGCGACCACCGCTTCGACGACCGGCTCGACGACCTTCGCCCGGAGGCGGTCGACGCTGAACTGCGTGTGCTGTCGGCCCGGCTCGACGAACTCGATCTGCTCGACGTCTCGGCGCTGCCGGTTGCACAGCGCGTCGACGCCGAAGTTCTGCGGGTTCGGCTGCGCGAGCGCATCTTCGAACTCAACGAGACGCACGAGCGCACGTGGGATCCGCTGGTTGCGAATCCGGGCACCGCGCTCTATCTCTTGCTGGCACGCGATTTCGCACCATTGCCCGACCGCCTGCGCAACGTTGCGGCGCGGCTCACCCAGGTGCCCGAGCAGTTGGCGGCCGCGCGCGACGCGCTCGTCGACATGCCACGAGTGCACGTCGAGACTGCCATCGACCAGTTCGGCGGCACGCTCGGTCTCATCGACGGCGAAATCCCGCGCAACCTCGAAGAGGTGCCTGAGCTGAAATCCTTGCTCGAGCCGGCGATGGCTCAGGCTCGGGAGGCCGTCACCACCCACATTGGGTGGCTTCGCGACCAGCTAGACCGAGCGGACGGCGACCCACGTCTCGGCAGTAACTTGTTCGGCCGCAAGCTCGCTCTCGTGCTCGACGTCGACCGGTCGCCGCAGCAGGTGCTGCAGGCGGCGCTCGATGACATCGAGCGGGTCGAGGCCGAACTCGCCGAAGTTGCTGCATCGCGTGGTGGCGCACCGCGTGAGGTTCTCGACCGCATAGCCGCCGACGTGCCTACCGACGACACCGTGGTCGCGGTGGCTCAAGAAGCATTGCTGGAGACGACCGCTTTCGTCGAGGCGAACGACATCATCACGCTCTATCACGATCCGGTCGAAGTCATCGTGATGCCCGAGATCCATCGTGGCGTTGCGGTTGCGTACTGCGATTCACCCGGACCGCTCGACCCGCCCGACGCCACAACTTTCTTCGCCATTTCACCTACGCCGTCCGACTGGTCGCCCGAACGCGTTGCGTCGTTCTACCGCGAATACAACGTGCATGCCCTGCGCAATCTGGTGATTCACGAAGCGATGCCAGGTCATGTGCTGCAACTCGCGCACAGCCGTCGAGCTCCGGTGTCGAGCAAGGTTCGGCAGGCTTTCTGGAGTGGTCCGTTCGTTGAAGGCTGGGCGGTGTACGCCGAGCAGGAAATGGTGCGGCACGGCTTCGGCGGCCCGCAGGTTCGCATGCAGCAACTCAAGATGCGGTTGCGAAGCGCCATCAATGCAGTACTCGACGTTCGCGTGCATTGCGACGGGCTGACCCAAGACGACGCGATGGCGCTGATGATCGGGCGCGGCCATCAGGAAGAGGGCGAGGCGGCCGGCAAGTGGCGGCGGGCACTGCTCACGAGCGCGCAGCTCTCGACGTACCACGTCGGCGTGACGCAGGTGAACGAAGTTGCCGCGTCGCTACGGGTGGCACGCCCCGACTGGAGCGAGCGCGAACTGCACGACGCGATGCTGTCGCACGGCAATCCGCCACCGCGCCACCTCCCCGCGCTGCTCGGCGCGGAATGATTGCGCGCGCAACTATGTTGCTGGGGTCGAACGCCGTACCGTTAGCGGCGAGCCCTTAGGAGGATCCGATGCCAGCCGTGACCGTCGAAAGCACCCTGACGCTGCCGCGCCTCCCACTCACCGACCCGGCGATCGACGCCGACCGTCCGGTCGTGTCGGTCACCACCGCGCCGTCCGGCTTGGAGGGTGAAGGGTTCCCGGTGCGGCGGGCATTCGCGGGCGTCGACCTCCGCGCCCTCGACCCGTTCGTTCACATGGACCAGATGGGCGAGGTCGAGTACGCGCCCGGCGAGCCCAAGGGCACGCCGTGGCACCCGCACCGCGGCTTCGAGACCGTCACCTACATCATCGACGGCGTCTTCG
>Ga0068855_100008431_pt1 | contig 12467 bp, 6 predicted proteins | sample KBSCornC52_FD_66592 | JGI IMG/M metagenome (GOLD analysis project Ga0068855, IMG submission 66592) | Corn rhizosphere microbial communities from Kellogg Biological Station, Michigan, USA - KBS Corn C5-2 | ecosystem: Host-associated > Plants > Roots > Rhizosphere > Soil ...
AGGCCTTTGCGGAGCTGGGTCTGGTGAGGGCGCGCCAGGAGCATTATCCGCAGGCGATTGAGGCGTATCGCAAGGCGATGGCTCTGAATCCGCGCTTCGCCGGGCTGCGCCTGAATCTGGGGCTCGCGTACTTCAAGAGCGGCGATATGCATTCGGCGGCGACCACGCTGGAGCCGCTGCTTCGCACTGCGCAGCCGGGATCGCCGGATGCGATTCGGCTGGCAACGCTGCTGGGGCTGGCACATTACGGAGCGGGACAATATGCGGCTGCGATCCCGTACCTGAGGACGGCGACTCAGGGCGATCCGCAGAACCTGCAGTTTCGCATGTATCTTGCGCAGAGCTGCCTGTGGACCAAACAGTATCCCTGCGTTCTGGATGTTTATCGCGAGATCCTCTCGCTGAACGCGGAATCGGCCGAGGCCGACATGCTGGCGGGCGAGGCCTATGACGAGATGAAGGATGAGGCCAACGCGCTGAAACAGTTCGAAGCGGCCGTGCAGGCCGACCCGAAGATGCCGGACGCGCACTTCGGTTATGGCTACCTGCTGTGGCGCTCCCTGCGGTTCGACGATGCTGAAAAGCAGTTCCGGGCCGAGTTGGCCAGCAATCCGGACCATCCGCTCGCGCTTGCCTACCTGGGTGATGTTGAGATGCGAGCCAACCACATGGACGAAGCGGCGGCGGCGCTGCAACATGCTTTGAAGATTCAGCCTTCCATCGCGCTGGCCCATCTCGATTTGGGCATTATCTTCGCCGGACAGGACCGCAATGACGATGCTGTCCGCGAGTTGAAACAGGCCGAGCGGCTGACACCGCAGGATGCCAAGGTTCACTGGCAGCTCGGGAAGGTATACCAGGCGACCGGCCGGGTCGCAGAGGCCAAGGTAGAGCTGGAGAAGACCCGCGTGCTGAAGGAATCGGCGGATCAGTCGCTGGTGCGGCAGTTACATCAGGATCAGGGTGCGGCTCCGGCAGCCTCCAAGTGACCCTATCTAGCCCTTCCTAAAATCGTCAGTTTGGTAGAGAAGGTGCGGCAAGGGCTGAGACGAGTTGGTCGAAGAGTGCGTGTAATTCGAAAAGCGGGTATCGTTTCGTGGTCTGTGGAGCTTCGGGCTGCGAGATCTTGATCAAGCCCACTTTGGTTTCAACATCGTACTCCCCAAGAGCGTCGTCCAGCATCAGGTAAGCGATCTGCCTGTAAACCACGTTGTCTTCTTGGAAACCCGGTATAAACAGATGAATGCCGATCACCGAACCCTTCGTCAGCAATGAAAATTGGACGTCCTCCGGGCGAATACATATGTCGCCAATTTGCACGCTATTCAGCGGAGTTCGGCGCGGCCTGAATGCGGTTATGCGCCAGCGATTAAGCTTTGGCGCTGCTGCGACCAGCGAGGACACCGCCGAGAATGCATCGCGCATACCGCCCGCGCTTACTACGAATTCCCGCTGATCTGACTTAGGACCGAATTCAAATGTCAAATCCGGATGTACCCGAATTAGCTGCTCCGAGAGCTTATCGAAGGTCTGTACTTGACCGATTTCAAAACCGAACAGCTCGTCTTGATGCTTATTGAACCATTCCCAGAACTCCAGTTGAGAATCCTTCACCGTCTATGCACTCCAGGGCGTCAGGGACCGATTCCGAGATGGCCGCCAATATTGAATTGTGCCACCAAGGCCCGTGAACGCTTAAATTCGAAAGCCCCAGGCGCTCTGTGCGGATGTTTTCGCAGAGGGCGCGGCTGGGGCTTACCGTTGAGGTTTAGTGCGTGGCTAGCTTTGGATGATCTTGCGGGCGTCGCCCTCAGGATCATTGACCATGCGGGGTACATTGTCGAAGACCATGGTCTTGTTGGTCTCGGGATCGCTGGGCTCCCAAGCTACGCCCGGCACGCTGGGCTTGCCGGTGCGGGCAAACTCAGCCCACGCGCTCGCCATCTTCTTCGCAAGCGCCTGCGCCTCGGGCGTATTGCCGGTGCCCTGCTCGCAGCGCTTGGTGTTGTCGAAGCAGAACTGCAGCTCTGCAGTGTGCCATGCGCCCGGCAGGCCGTCGAGTATAGGCGTCTGCCAGGTGAAGTAATACGCGTATGCAGGAGCAGCCTTGAGATCGTGCTTCAGCTTTGCCATTTTGACTACGTTGTTGCGCATGGAGAGGCCGTTGAGACCGCCGGCGCCGCCGCACATGTACGAGAGGGTCTGGATGGCCTTCTTGGGATAAGACTTCTTGAGGGTGGCGATGATCTGCGTGGCTTTCTCGTCCCCGTAGGCGCGGGCGAGGCCGGCGTGCCACTCCGCTTCGGTGGGTCTGGATGACATGCGGTTGCCCTCTTCGGAGACCGAGCCGACTAACATCGGCACGTTCTTCGAGATCTCGGGTGCGGCGTCAGAGAAGGAACGCATGTTGATGTTCTTGCCGTCGACCGAGGGACCCCAGCCGGCCCGCGGTGGTCCGCCAGGAGTGAAACCCCGAGGCCCGCCAGGATTGACCTTCCCGACCGCGGCGTTGGCGGCGGCGTTGAGCTTGGCCCAATCCATCTTCTGCAGGGTCTGGATATCGTTGGCTGCGAGATTGAGGTCCTTCATCAACTGCCGTGCGACCTCCGTCTGCTGCTCCTTGGTGGGGATGTTGCCGCCGCCGCCGGACTGCGCCGAAGCGCGGTGGAAGAGGCCATTGGCGTTGGGCATGCCCATCAGGGTTGTGACCTTGGAGCCGCCGCCGGACTGGCCGTAGATCATGACGCGGTCAGGATCGCCGCCGAAGTTGGCGATGTTTTCCTGGACCCACTTGAGAGCGGCGACGAGGTCCGTCATGCCGACGTTGACCGAGTCCTCATAGGCGGAGCCGCCGATGACGGAAGCATCGAGGAAGCCGAGGACATTGAGACGGTGATTGACGGAGACCTGCACGACGTCGTGGTGGCGGGCCATTTGCGCGCCTTCGTGCGAGGGAAGCTCATAGGAAGAGCCGAAGGTGAAGCCGCCGCCGTGAATATAGAACATGACCGGGCGCTTGCCAGTGAGAGCGGGCGTCCAGATGTTGAGCTTGAGCAAGTCTTCGCTCTGCCAGCCGTCGTCCCAGTCCTGGATGAAGACCTGTTCGTTGCTGGTCCAGCTGTGGAGGTTCTGCGGGCAGTTGGCGCCGTACACGAGGGCAGGGAATTCATCGTCCCAGGCTTTGGGCGCCTTGGCGGGAAGCCAGCGGTTTTCGCCGGCGGTGGTTGCGCCGTAGGGCACGCCCTTGAAGGTGAGGACGTCGCCAGAGACGAAGCCCCGGACCTTGCCGTACTGGGTCTTGGCGACGGCGGAGCGAGGCGTGGAGCAGTAGCCGGGATCCTGCTGGTGGACGCCGGTCTTGATACTGTCGGAGGCCAGCGCGGCACCGGTAGTCGCGAGGGTAAAGCCGGCAGTGGCTGACAGCTTCAGCGCGTCGCGGCGATTGATGAGGGTACGTTTGGAAGAGTCAGCCATGTACGATTTGCTCCTTTGATTCCTGCTGGTGTGACACACGGTTCAGGCATGGCTCTGAAAGCCATTGGCCGCGGGCAAGAGGTATATCCATTCCGGAGCAGCAAGGTAGACTCCGCCGAGGACGACTGTCAAGGTGGAGAGCACGGCAGTGCTGCTTTCAACGGGCCTTTACTTCACCAGCATGAGCACCAGGCCGCCGCGGGGAGAGAGCTCTTTTTTGACGTGGTCGCTGCTGGAGAGGTTAGCGCTTTCGCGGTCCCACTGGTCGGGCTTGCTTCCATCGAAGAGCTCGGTTGCTTTCCAGGCGCCTTTTCCGAGGAATCCAAGCGGCAGATCCAGCATGGTGGTATCGCCACCGTTAATGGCTGCGATGAACCAGCGGTTGCCGGAGCGGCGCGCCATGGCAACGACCTTGCCGGGTTCGCTGCCGGGAAGAACGCGGGTCTCGTCCCAGACTGACGGAATGGCCGTGAGCACGTCGCGCGCGGGATTGGCGAGGTAATCGCGGGGATGCCCGCCAAAGCAGAGGTAGGGAGAGGTGAAGAGGATGGCCTGAGCCAGCTCGTGGCCCCAGGTGTTTCCCTGCAGCTCCTTGGATTCGAACACGGTGGGCGTGTAGTCGCCCCCTCCCGCGATGTAACGAGTGAAGGGCAGGATGGTGTCGTGCTCATCCGTGAGGTGACGCTTGTAGCGGGTGATCTGGTACTCATGGCCCCGGACACCCTCGCGGGTGAGCACATTGGGCCAGGTGCGCTCCAGACCGGCGGGCTTGCTGGCGCCGTGGAAGTCGAGCATCAGGTGGACCGCGGCGGCATCGCGCGCCGTGTCGTAATACCAGTTGGACCAATCTCGATTGGTTGGCCGGGGGAAGTCGACCTTCACGCCGACGACTCCCAACTCCGCGGCTCTGCGGAACAGAGTCTGCCTTGCCTCGGGGTCGTGGACTTCGCGGCTATGCACCCAGATCCAGAGCTTGACGTTCTTGCTCTTCGCGTACTCTGCGACGGATTTGAGAGCGTTCCATGGATCGTTCCATTTCTCCCAACCTTCGTCGATGAGGTAATACTCGAATCCGAGCTGATTGGTCCAGTCGACCCATTGCTGCTGGTCCGCCTGTTTGGGATCGCCGATGGCGAGCCATTGCCAGGACGATCGGCCAGGCTTGATCCAGTCTGCTTTGGCCAGATCAGCGGAGGGAGGCGGGTTCAGGTTCTGCACCAGCGTCGTGTTCACCAGCGTGGTGAGATCGCGGGCGATGATGGTGACGCGCCAGGGCTGAACGACGGCATCATCGGTGGTCCAACCCTGGGGATCGGCGTAGAGATAGCCTTGCAGGGCTCCGTCATCGCCGCGCTTAACCGCGAGATCGCCGTAGTCCTTGATCTGGGCTTCGGTGATGGTCACGTACAGTCCGCCGGTGTGGAAGGTGATCGGCATTCCCATGGGCTCGCTGGTCAGCTGGCTGAGAGTGGTTGTCCGGTAGAGGCTCTCGTATGAGTTATCGAGCTTGTCCACCCACATGGTGGGCTCGCCCTCCAGCTTCCAGCTGGAACGGTCCGCTTGGATTTTTCTGCCGGCCTTTGCCGGGAGGCGCATGCGAATCCCAACACCGTCGTCGGCCACGTGGAGGTCAACCGAGAAGGATTCGCCATGGGAGGTGACCGGGATGGTGGCTTCGTTGGCATGGTTGATGGCAACCGAATGTCCGCCCATAAACGGGTATTGCTCCCGGATCGAATGGGTGTGGGTGGAGCCCAGGGTCGCCGCCTCGCCGAGCTCGATGCCATCGCTGAGGATGCCGATGCGCGACGGAGCGAGGACCTGATGCCCATCGACCAGAATCCGATAGGTAAGCGAGCCGGAACTCACGCTGAGCTCGGCCGTGATTTTTTTGTCGGGGCTGCTGACTGTGACGGGCTTTGCCGCGTAGCTCGCCAGGGCGGAGCTGGACAGGGCGAACAGGGTCAGAAGCGCTACGCGACGCGTGGAAGGGATCCAGCTATTGGTTGTAGGATTCATGGCTCTCCGCTACTGTAACAGTTGCTGTATCGATGACTCATTTTTGGAGAACAGGCGTGAGCACGGCTGGCCGGCTTTGCCCATCGTGCCTTCAAGATCGCTTGAGGAGTGCGCTTATCGCAATACAATGATCGGGGCGTGGGCTGAAGGCTGTTTCAGGGACTCAAACTGTCCCCACAGCGAAGCGCCCTTCCGTACTGCCGGTTCCAGATCTCAGCAAGGGGAAACCATGTCCAGCATCTCGCGTCGTCATTTGATTGCTTCAGGTCTTGCACTGTCCGGTTCGTCGCTCATGGAGCGGAGCGCCTTTGCCCGTGCCGCTTCCATGCTGGAGGCAGCAGGTGGGACTTCTGCCGCCACCGGCTCCATTGGACCGCGCGAAGAGCTGCTGTTTGACTTCGGATGGAAGTTCAAGTTGGGCAACGGGGCCGACCCCAGCAAGGATTTCGGGTTCGGATTCGGGCAGTCCGATTTTGCCAAGACCGGCGATTTCAAGATCGCCAAGACCGGCTATGACGATTCCGGATGGAGGACGCTGGACCTCCCTCACGACTGGGCGGTCGAGCTGCCGTTTGAGCATGACGAGTCCGGCGAAGGCGATGCGCCGCTGCGCTCGCACGGCTATAAGCCGCTGGGCCGCAGGTTTCCGGAGACCAGCGTGGGCTGGTACCGTCGCGAGTTCGACGTTCCCGCGTCCGACGCCGGGCGGCGCATCTGGGTGGAGTTCGATGGCGCGTTTCGTGATTCGCTGGTCTTCGTGAACGGATGTTTTGTGGGCCGGAACAACAACGGCTACGCTCCGTTCCGTTTTGATCTGACCGATTTCCTTGCCTATGGAGCCAAGAACTGTGTCGTGGCACGGGTAGACGCGAGCTTTGGCGACGGATGGTTCTATGAGGGAGCCGGAATCTACCGTCACGTCTGGTTGACCAAGACCGATGCGGTGCATCTGGGCAAGTGGGAGACCGTGGTTCGCAGCGATCTCCACGGGAACTCCGCCACGCTATCGCTTTCGACTCTGGTGCAGAACGAGGGGACGCAGCCGGCGACCTCCTCGGTGAGCTGGAGGATCCTCGATGCAAAGGGCGCCACGGTGGCCACAGCGGAATCGCCGGCACAGATGCTTGCAGTCAACGGGTCCGGTGCTTACAAGGCGACTGCGCGAATCGCGAATGCCGCGCTGTGGTCGGTGGATGCGCCGACCCTCTACTCCGCGGAGGTGACGGTGAAGACGGCTGGCAAGACGGTAGATGCGGAGCGCATTCCGTTCGGCGTGCGCACTGCCGTTTTCGATGCGGACAAGGGCTTTTTCCTCAATGGCAAGCCACTCAAGATTCAGGGAACCTGCAATCACCAGGACCATGCCGGAGTGGGCGCGGCCCTGCCGGATGCGCTGCAGTACTTCCGCATGTCGGTGCTGCGCGAGATGGGGTGCAACGCGGTCCGCACCTCGCATAACATGCCGACTCCGGAATGGGTGCAGGCGTGCGATCGCATGGGCGTGATGATGATGTGCGAGACGCGCCAGATGAGCTCGAATGCCGAAGGCATGGAGCAACTGGACCGCATGGTGAAACGCTATCGCAACTCGCCTTCCATCATCATCTGGTCCATCGGAAACGAAGAGTGGCAGTTGCAGGCGGCCATGGCGGAACAGGGGCAGAGGATCGCTACCTCGATGGTGCAACGATGCCATGAGCTGGACCCGACGCGTGTGGTCTCGGCTGCGGTGAACGGAGACAATGAGAAAGGCGACTCCGTTCCTTTGGATCTGGTGGGCTTCAACTACAACACCCCAAAATTTCCGGAACCCTTTCACAAGAAGTATCCGAAGCGGCCGATTTTTGGCTCGGAGACTTCGAGCGCCATCAGCACGCGCGGCGTTTACACCTCCGATCGCCTGCGGAATACGGTCAATAGCTACGACGGCGTAGTGGCCTGGGGGGAGACGCCCGAGGCTTGGTGGAAGTTCTACGGAACCAGGGAGTGGGAGGCAGGCGGGTTTGCCTGGACCGGCTTCGACTATCGCGGTGAGCCGACCCCGTACGGATGGCCGTCGATCAACTCACAGTTCGGCATCGTCGATATGTGCGGCTTCCCCAAGGACTACTTCTACTACTACAAGGCATGGTGGCGGAACGAGCCCTCGCTCCACGTCTTCCCGCACTGGGACTGGCATGGACGAGAGGGCGACGAGATTCCGGTCTGGGTCTACTCGAATCTGGACGAGGTGGAGTTGTTTGTAAACGGGAAGAGCGTAGGCAGCCAGAAGGTGCCGCACCTGGGCCATGTGGAATGGAAGGTGCCGTATGAACCCGGAGCCATCGAGGCGCGCGGTTCCAAAGACGGCAAGGTTGTCCTTACGGAGAAGCGCGAGACAACCGGAGCGCCCACTTCGATCCGCCTGAGCGCCGACCGCACGCAGATCGATGCCAACGGAGAAGACCTCTCCATGGTGAAGGTCGAGGTGCTGGATGCCGCAGGCAGAGTGGTGCCTACGGCCGGCAATCCGGTCTCATTCAAGATCTCCGGGCCGGGACGCATTATCGGCGTCGGCAATGGCGATCCGAATTGCCAGGAGAGCGACAAGCAGCCGAAGCGCTCCGCCTTCAACGGGCTGGCACAGGTGATCGTGCAGAGCGCGAAGACAGCCGGTGAAATCCGGCTGGAGGCCACCCGAGACGGCTGGGGAGGTCGAGGGCCAAGGTCGGTGGAGCTGGTGATTACAGCCAGAAACGTCGAGCTGCGGCCATCAGTTCCGGTGCCCGCGAAGTCCTGAGCTTTCGGATGGGCCCGCACTTACGGAGCGAGGCAGTCTCCGGCAGCGGAGAGTGAGTATGCGCTCTCCGCTGCCGTGTCCCTGCTTTAGCGGAAGCTGACCTCGTACCGCTGGCCGGCTTTGAGGTGCAACACGCCATCGCTTGAGACTGGGGTTGCCGCCTTCCCGCTTCGGACCTGGGCGATGGTCTGGCCCTTGGGCGCCACCAGGCGAATGGCTCCATTGCTCCCAGCATTCAGTGTCAGCGATGTGATTTTGCCGTCGCTCCAGTGCATGGTGACACCCGCATTTCCGCGGACGCGAAGCCCCTCCACGGAGCCCTCGGGCCATTTGGAAGGAAGCGCCGGCAGCAGTTCTACTTCTACCGCTTCAGGAGTCCAGCGCGACTGCACCAGAGCCTCAAGCATTCCATTGGCGGAGCCAAGATTGCCGTCGATCTGGAATAAGCCCGGCGGATGCGTGTCCATCAGGTTGGGGAACGTGGATTGACGGAACATGACCTGCAGACTCTCGTAGGCCTTTTCGCCCTCGTGCAGGTGGTCCCAGTAATTGACTACCCAGGCGCGCGACCAGCCCGTCTGCCCGCCGCCGTGGGAGAGCCGGCTCTCGAGCGTCACGCGGGCGGCGGCAGCTAGTTCCGGAGTGCGCTCCAGCGAGATTTGCGTTCCCGGGAACAGCGCCCACAGGTGAGAGATATGACGATGGCCCGGCTCGCTCTCGTCATAGTCGTACTGCCACTCCTGTAGTTGACCGAACTTGCCAACCTTGAAGGGCGGCAGCTTCTTCTGTGCGTCTTCGACCTGCTTCAGAAACGCAGGATCTTCCCCGAGGATGTGTCCGGCCTGGAGCGTGCGGGTGAAGAGTTCACGCGCGATCTCGATATCCATGGTCGGACCCATGGTGAGGGAGTGACGCGTTCCGTCGGGCAGCTTGTAGGTGTTCTCCGGCGAGAGCGAGGGACCGGTCACCAGGTGACCCGAGCCGTCGTCGATCAGGTAATCCAGAAAGAAGAGCGAGGCGTCGTGCAGGATCGGCCAGGCACGGTTCTTGAGGAACACCTTGTCCATCGTGAACGCATAGTGATCCCAGGCATCGAGCGAGAGCCACGCACCGCCCATAGGCCAGATTCCGGAGCCGATGATGTCGATGGGATCGGCATCGCCCCAGATATCGGTGTTGTGGTGGATCACGAAGCCGCGGGCCTTATAGTAGTCGCGCGCGACCTGAGTTCCGGTGCCGCTGGAAGGCGTGCGCACCATATCGATCAGGTTGATCAGCGGCAGCATGGTATCGCTCAGTCCGCCGGGCTCCGCTAACCAGTAGTTCATCTCTGCGTTGACGTTGATGGTCCACTTGGAACCCCAGGGATTGTTGATCCCGGCAGCCCAGATTCCCTGCAGATTCGCAGGCAGACCGTCCGGGCGGGAAGAGCTGATCAGCAGATAGCGCGCGAACTGGAAGTAGAGCTGCTGCAGTGCCAGATCGTCCGCACCCGCTGCAACGCGCTTGATGCGCTCGTCGGTGGGAGACTGGTCGGTGCCGTTGGAGGAGTTCGCCAGCACCAGGCTCATGCGCCGGAAGACCGGCTGGTACACCGCCTCCTGTCGCGACAGCATCTGCGTAAACGAGTGCGTTCGGGCACGCGCGAGTGCCTGTTCGCAGTGAGCCTCCGGATCTCCGCCGGTGAACGGGCCGCCTTTGAAGTCGGTTGCCGCTGCAATCAGAATCGTGACCGAATCGGCATGGGCGACGGTAAGGTCCGAGCCGTCAGGCCGAACCGAGCCGCCCGCCGGCAGCACCAAAGCCTCGCCGGCAAAGTGGATCTCACCTTTGTGGTCCTTGCCCTCGCGCAGCACCAGCGTGTCATTGCCCTTTACGCGGACGGCGAAGTCATCCGCGCGGTCCATGCTGGTCTTGAAGCTCAGCGCGCCCTTTCGGTCGGCGGTCAGGCGCACGGCGATCACTTGGTCCGGCACCGACGCGAACACTTCACGCGTGTAGTGAACCCCGTTTTTCGTGTACGTCACGCGGACAACGCCGGTGTCGAGATCCAGCTGACGCTTGTAGTCCGTTACGTCGCCCGGCGTGGCGGAGCGCAGATAGAGATCCCCCAGCGTGCTGTAGCTCGGCATTCCGGGCGGCCTGCCGATCATGCAATCCTTGGCCAGCTTCTCCGCCTCAGAGATCTTTGCGCCGTCCGTCCAGTGCGAGTCCAGCAGCAACTGGCGGATCTTCGGCACGGACTCCGGAGCGCACGGGTTCAGCCGGTTGACGCGGCCGCCCTGCCAGATCGAGGATTCGTTCAGCTGCAGGTGCTCGTCACCGGCCGAGGTCTGCGAGCCATCCATCAGCGGCTCGTTTCGGCGCCTATCCTGCAGGTCGCCGTTGTTGGCGCCGGTATTAGCTCCGCCAAACACCATCGCACCCAGCCGGCCGTTTCCGACCGGAAGCGCATGATCCCAGATCGGCGCGGGGGTCCGGTACCACAGCACTTCGGCGGTAGCGGGTGCAGAGTGCCGGTCGGTGGTCGAATGCTGGGCGGCTGCCGCTATAGAAGCAAGCAGGAAGGGAGATACCGCAAGCGCAAGCAGGCGGAAACTCACGGAGTTGCGCTCGGCGGCGCGGGTGCTTCTGTTGGGCAGGGATGGAATGGCGTTCTGAATGGATGGTTTCACTTGGCCTCTTTGTCGATGACAATTATCGCTAAAGTTGCCGGGTTTTGCCTGCGATGCGAAAGCGTACGAGCGGGCCTGGCCGGATTTCAATGGCTGCAGCAGCCTTCAGTGGTAAAAAGGTTGCGCGTCCCATCACGCCTGTAAGCCGTTGTGGAGGAGCCTTGCGACACTCGCGTGTCATCGTTTTAGAGTTGGCTGCATTTCTGGTGGCAGACGGCGCAGCACTTGCGCAATCCGGTGCCACCCGCACCGCGCACATTGACTTCGCCCAGGTAGAGTCGCTCAAGGCGGCAAGCTCCGGCGCTCCTATCTATGAAACCAATGTCGCGGTCAAGAGAGAGCGTTTCTCGAGGGAACTGCCGCTCCGGACCAATGACATCTACTTCCTTACGCTTACACGTCTGAACGGCCGCTGATCGGGAAACTTTTTGGAACCAATCGACGGGTTCGCCCGTCCTCCATCTTGGAAAGGGAATTACATGAACAAACTATTCGGTTGTGCGGTAGCGCTGGCATTCTGTGCCGGCATCAGTGGAGTTCCAGCCCGGGCGCAGGTGAAGACCAATGTGCCTGATCCGGTGCCGGGCGCGAAGCCGGTTGCAGTGGAACACATCAAGATCCACGGCAAGTATCTGGAGGGCAACCTCGAAGGCGACGCAGTCGATCGCGACGTCATCGTCTTCCTTCCACCCAGCTACGCCACCCAGAAGAACCGGCGTTATCCGGTGGTCTACGCGCTTCACGGCTACTCCATCGGAGCGGAGCAGTGGACGCACGAGATCCATGTGCCGCAGACCATCGAGGGCGCATTCGCGCAGGGCGCGAAGGAGATGATCGTCGTTCTGCCGGATTCCAAGACCATCTACAACGGTTCCATGTACTCCAGTTCGCAGACCACCGGCGACTTTGAAAACTACATCGCGCATGATGTGGTTGCCTACATTGACGCCCACTACCGCACCTTTGCCAACCGCGAGAGCCGCGGCCTGGTCGGTCACTCCATGGGCGGCTATGGCGCCAGCCGCATCGGAATGAAGCATCCCGATGTCTTCGGCAGCCTTTACATCATGAGCCCCTGCTGCATGTCGGCGCGCATGGCCGGCGGTCCCCGCCCCGCCAATGGTGCCGGCCGTGCCAACGGTGCGGCCCCAGCCAATGCTCCGGCCCCCGCCAATGGCCCGGGCGCCGCCAATGCTCCGGCCCCAGCCAATGCTCCGGGTCGCGGGAATGGTCCCGGCGGCGGCAATATGGATATGGAGAAGGCGCTCGCCGAGGTTAAGTCTCCGGCGGAAGCGGCCAATCTGCCCGGCGGCCTCAAAACCCAACTGGCCAGCGCTGCCGCGTGGTCGCCCGATCCCAAGAATCCGCCGCTCTACCTCGATCTGCCCATGAAGGATGGCGTGGTGCAGCAGGATGTTCTCGCCAAGTGGGCAGCCAATGCGCCGCTCGCATTCGTCGACCAGTACATCGATAACCTGAGGCGCTATCACGGCATCGCCATGGACGTGGGCGATCAGGAC
>Ga0068855_100008434_pt1 | contig 12465 bp, 13 predicted proteins | sample KBSCornC52_FD_66592 | JGI IMG/M metagenome (GOLD analysis project Ga0068855, IMG submission 66592) | Corn rhizosphere microbial communities from Kellogg Biological Station, Michigan, USA - KBS Corn C5-2 | ecosystem: Host-associated > Plants > Roots > Rhizosphere > Soil ...
GGCTAGCCGCAGCTTCCCATCTGCTATGCGAGCGTTGTCCGGTGCATCGGGAACTACCGCGAGCACCCGCGCCACTGGCCAGGCCGGGCGTCTGGTGCGCTTGCTGGCAGCTCTCTACAACGGCTATGACTACTCCTTTGACCAACGGAACTGCGAGCACTGGATACTGAGCTCGCGAATACCTGTCTCGGCTACCTCAACTATGACCGCCTCGGCAGCGTGAGGTGCATCACCACCTCTCCAGTGGCGAGCGCGAGTTGCATCGTTGGACTGAGCACTACGACATCGAACGACGCAAACCTCGGGACTGACTTATGAGTTCGCAGCCCTCATGGTCGTTGCAGGCGTTGACCGCCGAAGCATGAGCATGGGCCATAACGGGAGATAATGATTCAGCGGGGAGCCTTTCGGTAGCTGGCTCTGCGGCGGAGCGATGCCCAGCTATCGCATCCCCGATAGCTACCGCGCACATCCCGACGAAATCTACTCGCTTGATGACGGAACAGCCGCGGAGCCAAGACCCAACTCGTCCCAGCGGCCAGCATCCAACTTCGCACTGATTTCCTGTGCGCGCTGCTGCACAACTGGCCATTGATCGCCAGCAAGCTTGCGCACGCGGTCGATTGGATCAACACTTGATGTGCAGTCAGCGTTGTCGCCGCAGCTGTTCTTGACCCAAACGGCATCCCCTGAACAATCGAAACCCCGTTGACACGCCACCAGCAACCAAGCGAACTGACTTACGCTTGAATCACTACTCGCTGGGTAAAGCAGTCCCTGCGCCTCCCCGATAAGGAACAGTACCTCCGGATCCTTGCTCCTCACTGCCGAACGGAAAAGCGACCGTGGATCAGAATCGGTTTCGATTCTGGCTTTCGTATTTGGATTTGGTACTCCGCCGGCTCGCGCGAGATTCTCTTGCAAGTCTTGCAACAGAAGTTTTGATGCCGTTGTTGTCTTGGCGATGGGTTGGCCAGCGGCCGTTGCCCTCGCTAACCAATCAGACGCACTGCCCAGATCTGCTGAATCGTTCTCCTGAAATTCGTGACACCTGTCATACACAGACTGTGCGACTTCGATCGAAAGATGTCGCTTGACCGCATATTGCAGTCCTTCATCCAGGCCGATCTTTTGCCCTCTGCGTTGAAAATACATTCTGTTGTCTTCATCACAACGCTCCAGCACTCTTGATAGATAGAACTGCGCGTCAGCGTTGCCCGCCTTGGCAGCCGGCAACAGCCGATGTGCGTAGTCCCAGTAATCATGTGCTTCCGCGAACGATTTCTTATAGTCAATAGCTGCTGGCGTGGGCTCCATGGTTCGCGGGAGACGTGAACCAGCAGGTACCAGCGCCGCCGGGCCAGCGTTAGATATGTTGTCCCGAATGGCCGGTGGGAGCTGCTCCGACGGTAACGGCGCGCGCAGTGTCTGCGCGCGCCACACAACCACCGTAGCGAGTAACACCGCACCTACAACAAAAGCACGCCCGATGTGGCGAAAGAGCTTATCGTTGGTGCTCATTAACTACATCTCAGTGAGACTGGCCGACTAGCACGGCCCGTTACTCATGGAGAACAGCGTCTCCCCATCGCCAAATTCGATCGTTCCGCCGAATGAACATAGGCCTGCGGAGCTCAGGAAGAAAAAATCAGTCACACCCGGGCCAAAGCCGGGGCCGCTGAATCCACCGCCTCCACCGCCAGAGGTATTCGGATTGGCTACCAAGCTGCCATCTCGATTCATTAGCTTGCCATCCTTATTGTGCGCGATTCCAGTCCATGTCCATTGATAGGAGGAAGTCTTACTCACCTTTACATACTGCGCTGTTGTACCATCGGCAAACTTTACTGTAATAATTGTACCATCCTTAATAAAACCGGGGTTTATGCCCTTTTGAATTAGCGCGGCCCCAATTCCTGGAACGACCTCTTCTTCCAAAGAATTGATGAATGAACCGGCGTACTCTTCTGGTTCATTCACTGTCTGCGGGGCACTTCTGTCAGCGCCGAATGCCACTTGGTCAAGCGTTGCATAGAAGCTCTCATTCGCACTCTCAGAACTCGCTGCGAGTGAGTTTCCATTCGAGTCGATCGGAACCGCTGACGAGATCACGAAACGCGTCTCACCACTGGAGCCTCTGACAGTAGTGCCCGTGATCTGTACGTAGGCAGACTCCGGAACAGCGGTACTGACGATTTGGTAAACGCCCGATGACTCCTGACCGCGAGCCGCAGCCTTCGCTGAGGTGACAAAGTCCGCTGTGGTCTGGCAAGTCGAGCAACTGCTCACGTAAGAGAACTGGTTTAGTCCGTAGGCACTCGAACATCCGATCCAAGTAATCACAATCCCAGAAGCGACTGCTGACAGTGGCTTGAAGAAGTGGAATGAATGGCGCATGAGTTAATTGTCTCCCTGTTTATGAACTGTTTTGCGCCCCGATGTCCCCTCTAGCGATGACTCATCGGGAAAACGGTGTAGTCAGAACCGTCTTTCGAAGTATGTTAACCGGTAGCAGTTGTACTTTCCTAGCTACAAAACGGCTTGCATGTTGAAAAATTTCGTGTGAGATATTCGCGCCGCGTTGGACAGATGTCAGTGTAGAGATGGTTTATCTAACCTATCACCTCAGAAAGCGCTAGAACCGATGCGGTGGAAGACATTGCTCTTGACGATTGAATTCGACTCGCCGCGTACTGCACGTCATATGCGCGAGGGAGTGGCCAAGTCATCGCGGTACTCCTTCGTTAACAATCCCCTCGTGACGTAGTAGTCGGAATGCTTCTCGAAGCGGTGCGCCGTGGGATCTCGACGCGCCGACGAGCTCGTCGCGCTGTTCGCGGATGGATGGGCGCCGCATCTTCGTCGCCCCGATGATGGACTGGACCGACCGCCACTGCCGCCACTTCCTCCGGTGGCGCTCGCTGAAGGAAGTTCGAGCACGGCACTCATAATGCCGGGGTCGAGCGTCCCCCACGGCAACCGCCTGATGTGTAGATTCGTTCGGCTTCTTCGACCTGGACGCTGGCACTGCATACATTGCCTGTCGAGCTTTCAGAGACTCGGCGGCAGCGGATACGGATTTCAGATTTCGCCGCGCGCGCCAGTGATCAGCGTGACGACACAGACCGCAGGCATGCGTCCGGGATCGCGCTACCCCCATCCTTTGCCAAACCTTTTCCCTGTGATGCCGCTGATCCATGGCGCAGGCGGGGAATCCGCCTGATGAGGCTAACCGGAGGGCACAGACGGTCTTGCTCGATCAGCCCTAAAGGCCGTAGTCATCATCGAGCGAGCGCGAGTGTTTGTGCTCGCGTTTCCGTTCCCGTTCCTGCTCGTGTTCTTTCTCTTGGGCCTTGTCCCTCCCCTGCTGCAGGGCTTTTTCCTTCTCCAACTCGGCCGCGCGCATACGCGCCCACTTTTGCGCAGCCTCTTTGGCTACTTCCTCCGGAGAGAGCCGATGCTTGCGGCCATAGGTTTCCGCCCAGGTCTTAGCCGCCTTGGCTGCTATGTGTTCGGGATCGAGATCGCGCGATCGGACAGCCGTAACAATGTCGGCCTTCGTCTCGATGATCGATTTCATAACCTCACGGGCCTCGCGCTCGAGCCGTCCGCTCTCGGCGACCGGCTCATGGCGCAATTGAAGATCATGTTGCAGGTCTTCAGCCATTCGGCGACCAACGATGGTCTCCAGACCCCTTCGCTCCATGCCCATCACGGCCGGCCCCTTGTGGTGAGTGGGCGCGCGGTCGATGCCTTGGTCCTTCAAGCTGCGGTGATCAACCCGGGCTGAGAGTCCGTGCTCGGCAAGGTGCTCGTTCTGCATATCTGCCCAGCGTCCCCGCCAACGAGTAATTTCCGCAGGCCCCTTCCACAGGTCATCCAGCTCGCGAGTCTTTTCCTGGAAGCCTTTGGCGGTGAGCCGCCGGGTCGAGCAGAGCAGATGCGCGTGATAGTTGCGTTGATCGCCATGGCGGTGCGGAGCATGAATAGCAACGTCGACAGCCATCCCGTGCCGGGCGACGAGCTCGCGGGCAAAGTTCATCACAAGCGCCCGGCGTGCCCGCGCACCGAGTTCGGTGGGTAAAGCAATTTCAAACTCGCGAGCGACCGTGGAATTTTTGCGGGTCTCAGCCTTCTCGGCTGCATTCCACAACGCCTGTCGATCAAGGGCCCAGGTGGGCGCGCCATCAGGGACCATGAGCTCCCGGTGCAGGACACCCCGCTTACGTGTGAAATCGAAAGTTTCGCCAGTGCGCAAATCGTGGATCCGCGCGGCCGAGCGATACGCCGCGGCGCCTGTGGAGCTGCGCCCTGCCTTGCGGCTGATGGGCTTGACGGTCAGGTGATAGCTCGCCATTCGCTGCACCCTCTTCCAACGTCGCGCTCGCTGTCCTGCACTGCACTTCGCGCGTGCGCGAAGTGCAGTGCTCCACGCTCCAAGGCGATTGCCGAGGGCCCGCAGGGCCGTCGGCAATCGCCTCTTGAGTAGGTCAGTACCATGTCACAGGGGGTGCAGGGGGTTACCCCCTGCCGCACGCAAACCGTCTTCGGTTTGCATAAGTGCGCCCTTCGGGGCCACGGACTCGGAAGTCAACGCCACGTTCGGCTCAGCGTTGACACGCCAGAGTCTCGCGACTCTTCTCCGCGCCGAAATAAATGTAACACTGCAAACCAACGTGCGCGCAGCCCTGAGAATCAGGGGTGCGCGCGATGGGGAGAAACATCGTCATGCCGAAACTCGATGAGCGCATTGCAACACTGCAACAGCGGCTACAGCAGCTCAAGGCCAGACAGCAGCGCATCGCGGCGCGACAGCGAGCGCTGGACTCAAGACGCAGTCGCAAGGCGGACACGCGGCGGAAGATTCTCGTCGGCGCGATCGTCCTAGTGAAGCTCGATCAGGGTGAGTTCAACCAGGCGCAACTTCACCGCTGGCTCGATGAGGCGCTGACCCGGCCCGATGATCGAGCGCTGTTCGATTTAGCCACCCTATCGGCGAGCTGACTGTGGTTGGGCGTGGCGTGACTGGGCTCCGATCCCGGAGCCCAGTCACGCTGAAAGAATCGACCTGGAGATCCCGACCTGCCAAGGTCGGGATCTCCAGCGCCTGAGTACATGAGTGCGTTGATCGAGTCGCTTGGGTAGAGAGCCTGACTACGAAACAGATGGCCGGTAGATCGAATCTCTCTTGATTGCAGGGCACCGCTGTGTGAAAGCAGTGCTCTACCGCTGAACCCAGAAAATGGGGCGATGGCGGGATTTGAACCCGCGACCTCCCGGCCCGTACCATGCATCTGCTAGGACCCATGGTTCGTAGTGAAGCCAGACGCTCTATCCGCTGAGCTACATCGCCATTGATCGTCAACCGGAGGCGCCGTGCGCATGTTTCAGACCGCCACGGCGTTCCACTTTCCGCTTCGCATCAGCCGCCGCCGAAAATTCCGGCGCGAGCTTCTGGAGCTCGAGGACCAGGCCACTGAGGTCGTACCCGTTCGAGGTGCGACCGTGCAGAGTCTTTCGGGGCACTCGTTTTACGTAGCCCCGTTGCTCCAAGCCACGGACTAAACGCTGTATCTGCTTGTCGCTCAAATTGAGTCGTTGCCCGAGGGTCTCCTTCTTCGGCCAAGGGATCTGATCCTCGGTCCACCAGAAATCGATCAGTTGGATGACGAGGGCCAGCTGGGTGGCGGACAAACCGAGCCGACGCTGCGCTCGCAACAACAGTGACGGCAGGATGCAAAAGCCGCAGCTATCCATCACTGGCTTGCTCCACTTCTTTTCGGAGCGGCTCTTCGCAACGCCCGCGCTCGCCGGTCGTATCGGCACTACGTTGAACAAAGAGGCTATTCCTTCATCACTCATTGTTTTTCTCGCCCTTAATTTCAGATTGCTGGAGAGATTGGCCTCAATTAAATTGAGGGGCAATTAGTCTAGTATGGACATATTAGTCCAGTCAGACTGGTCTTTCATGTCCATACTGAGTGGTCTTTTACGTCTCCTAGCTGGGGTCCAGAATGGCCAGGGAAACAGGACTGTAAGTTGATATCAGTAAACAACTACTTCGACACTGCGGACAGCCATGGAGTATCCATATGCCCTGGACAAGAGTGTCCAGGCCGCGGAGTGTTGGTGGCAGGAGAGCGATTTGAACCACACGACGAGAAACTCAGCCGGGAGAGCGTCGCGTTCGCAATGCGAAGGACGAGGGGTCGCCCCCCGTCCGAACATCTGCTCGAGCGATTGGTAAGTAGGGCGAAGCTACTTCGGCGGAAAGGATGACTGAGCAGCGGACTGAAAATCCGCGTGCTGGGGGTTCGATTCCCAAGCTATGGCTGTGACCGCTCCTGAGGCCTTCTGAGCGGCGATCGCCTTCCTGTCCAGGGGAAGCCAATTAAAGGTTGCGTTCTCCGCTCTATGTGCCCCGGATAGCGGTAGAGGAAGGCCCTCAGAGGTTGAGCTGCCTCGCTTGAGGTCCTTCCTTGTTCGCCAAACCGGATTTCGACAGCCCGTTAGGGCTGCAAAAAATTGCTCGCTGCGCGAGCTCCGATTGGGGGAGCCGGGTGGGTGGGGCGCGCGTTAGCGCGCGAGCCGGCGGGGGCGAAGCCCCCTTGAGGCGGAGGGGGGTTTCTAGCGTGCGAGTCAGGACTTATCCACAGGCTCTGGGGTGTTAATAGAGTTAAATACAGTGTTAAGAGTGTTAAGGGCGCTCAATACCCGCATAAATCACTGTTTTAAAAGGATATTTTTTGACTGTTGGTTTTTAAAAGCACGAATTTTGGTTTCTAAAAGCACGAAGTTGGGTTTTTAAAAGCACGAATTTTGGTTTCTAAAAGCACGAATCTCTTGACGAGGTTTTTGATACCACGAAAAATGCCAAAAAGGTTTCTAAAAGCACGAAATTAAGGACTCCATCGAATGCCGGTGCCCAAAGATGCGAAGGATGAGCCGCCTCCGCTGACAGCGGAGAAGCATGCGCAGGGGGATTTGTTCGTCTGCGATGTGGCAGATGCGATCCTCAAGGACATCATGCCGCAGATGGAGCATCCGTTTTATTCGCTGTCAAAGAAGCCGGACATGAAGATCCGGCGCTATGAGCACAACGGCAACTGGCTCGAGATCATCCCGAGCTACATTGGGCTCGCGACCATTTACGACAAAGATATCTTGATCTATTGCATCTCACACTTGGTGCAATCGATCCGCGGCGGCAAGCCCATCAGCTCTCGCGTGCGCATCACGGCCTATGATCTGCTGCGATTTACGAACCGCGGGGTATCAGGGCGTGACTACACAGCGCTATCGCAGGCAATCGATCGCCTGGCCGGCACCCGAATCAAGACGAACATCCGTACGGGCGATGAAGAACAGGAGGACAATTTTGGGTTGATCAATAGCGCCACCATTCGACGCAAACACGGCATCGATGGGCGATTATTGTGGGTCGATGTGGACTTGTCCGAATGGGTGATGAACGCGGTGAAGGCGCAAGAGGTGCTGACGCTGCACCGCGATTATTTCCGCTTGGGCAAGCCAATCGAGCGGCGCATCTACGAGCTTGCACGCAAGCATTGCGGTCGGCAGGCGAGCTGGTCGATATCGGTCGAGCTTTTGCTCAAAAAGTGCGGGTCTCAAGGTCCGGTCAAGCTTTTCCGCCATACTCTAAAGAACGTGGCGCGGCACGATCATTTGCCCGACTACCGGGTAACGCTCGAGGAGGATAACGACCAGGTCGTCTTTCACAACCGTGAGACCTGGAGGGACGTCCCCTCGAGGCTGTCTCAGGAGACCGAACTCCCTGCCCTGCCGACAGGCACCTACGAGGAAGCCAAGCAGGCGGCCCCAGGCTATGACGTATACGAGCTCGAACAGGCCTGGCGCGAGTGGTGGGCCAGTTCCGGGAAACCCAAGCTTGAAAGTCCGGCCGCTGCCTTCGTGGGCTTCTGCGCGGGCCGCCACAAGCGAACCCCGCTGAGACGGCGTTCCGACAAAAAATCGACCCCCGAATGACGTTGCACGGCCAAAACGAGCCCCCTGAATTTGGCCGAGCACGGACAACACGCTGGTCATGGTCGGCCATTTTTGGGGGACCAGACTTGACCAAAAAAGGTCAAATCCAGTCGTCGAAAAGTCACCGTGAGCGCGAACGTCGCTGAAACAAGCGACCATCCGCCGCAGGCTGGATGGATGAGACGCTGTTGGATATCCTTGAGGATATCTTACTGGATACCATATAATATCTAGTTAGCTATCCGGATATCATCTAGTATCCATTTGGATATCATGATGGCTACCATGATATCTTTATGATTTGGAGATGCGTCTAGGGTCCCCTTGCGAGCTTCCCCCCATGCCAACAATTGTTTTCGTTTCGCCGAAGGGCGGCGTCGGCAAGTCCACGTCCGCGCTGCTGTTGTCGAATCAGTTGGCGACGGCTTACGACGTAACGGTGGTCGACGCGGATCCAAACCAGCCTCTTAAAAGTTGGGCAGCGGGCGGGAATGCGCCACCGCGTCTTTCGATCGTGTCGGACGTTGATGAGAACAACATCCTCGACCGCATCGAAGAGGCCGCCGCGGCGACGCCGTTCGTAATCGTCGATCTCGAGGGTACGGCCGCGAAAATCGTCCTGCTGGCCCTATCGCAAGCGGATTTCGCAATCATCCCTCTGCAGGCATCTCAGTTGGATGCGGCGCAGGCGAGTCGCGCAATCAAGGTCATCAAGCAACGCGAGCAAATGACCAAAAATAAATTGCCATATGCCGTGTTGCTTACGCGCACAGGCCAAACCATTCGCACGCGCACGCTTACGCACATACAGAAGGGGCTGCTGGAAGCAGGGATTCCAGTGCTCGAGACAGAGCTTCATGAGCGCGAGGCATTCCGCGCCGTGTTCTCGTTTCAGCAAACCTTGGCAGGCTTGGATCCCGCAGACGTGTCGAACATCGACAAGGCGCAGGCCAATGTCGAGGCATTTGCGGCGGAAATTTTGCGGCTGCTTGCACCCGCTGCCGAGCAAGCCAGCGAGAAAGTTGCATGAGCAATCAAACGCGCACGAATGCGTTCGCGGATGTAGCGGCGACATTGCCGACCTTCGAGACGAAGCCGAGGGCAAGTCAGCCAGTGGCCACCGATCAGGTGGAGCGCATCGCGAAAGAGCATAACTTTCCGAGCCGTCAACCTGTGAAGGCAAAGCCGCGCCCTCCGCGGCGGATTGCCAGACACCGAACTGGCCGCAATCAGCAATTCAACATCAAGGCTACGGCGGAAACGATTGAGCGGTTTTATGAGCTGGCCGATAAGAGGCGGGTCGCTCTCGGCGAGCTCCTCGAGCAAGGACTCGATGCGATCGAGCGTCTCGAAGCGCTCGAGAAGGCAGGGCAGGGCGGTGCGTAAGCGAATTCCCTGTCCCTGCGCTACGTTTTGAGATAATGATTCCTCAGACCTGACAACTGCACCTGGAGTAGAAACTCTGATGGACGTTGAGGCTCTCGAACGCGAAGCGCTAAAGCTTCCTGCCGAAGATCGTGCACGGCTAGCCCAGGAACTCCTCGACAGTCTCGACGAGTTCCCACCACAGGAAATCGATCGCTTGTGGCTCGAGGAAGCGGGCCGGCGTGCAGCGCAAATTGATGCTGGCGAGGTCGAGTTGGTCTCTGCCGAGGATGTTGATCGGAAGGCGAGAGCGCTCCTGCGATGAATTATGGCTTCCACCCGGCGGCGGAAGCAGAACATCTCGAGCAGATCGCCTTCTACGAGTCCCGGCAGCGAGGCCTGGGTGCACGTTACCGCGAGCACTTCCTGCAGGCTATTCAGCAAGTTTGCGAGACTCCGGCTCGATATCCAATCGAGCATCAGCCCGATATTCGACGGGTACGCCTGCGCCCCTTCCCGCTGATGCTTATCTATCGCGAGCACAACGGGGTGATCCAGGTGCTTGCGATTGCGCACTACCGCCGCCGGCCTGGGTACTGGTTAGGACGCTTAAAGAATCCAGCATGAGCCAGCGCCGCCCCCCTGACGTTGCGTCGCCGGGGGGGCATGACGAGGGAGGGGTCAAAGAAGTCCCAGCTCAACGAAGGACGCGATCGACTCGCCGACGACCATGTGGTCGAGAACCTTCACTCCGACCAGGTCGAGCGCCGCCTTCAGTCGCCAAGTAACTTGCTCATCTGCTTTGGTCGGCTCAGCAACACCAGAAGGATGGTTGTGCACGAGTATGACGGCCGCGGCATTACGGTCCAGAGCTTCTTTGACCACCTCTCTGGAGTGCACCTGAGCGGCATCAATCGTTCCTCGGAACATTTCGACGTACTCGATCAACCTTCGGCGCGTGTCAAGAAAGAGGACGGCAAACACCTCATAGGCGCGCCCGCCTAACAGTATCTTCAGAAAAAGGCGCGTTGCATCGGGGTCACGGAGGACCAGAAATCGGCTGCGGAATTGCCGGTCGATCAGTTCCTGCGCCTGCAGCAAAACATCGCGTGCAGGCGCTTCGTGAAAGGCTTCCCCTTCTCGCACGTACAGGTGCCGGGCGCTTGTGCTAAGGGGCGCGGGTCTGGGGGAGGGCGCTCGCGCGCCCGACGGCGGAGCCGTCGTAGAATCTACAATAGCCATGATCATCCTCTTATCCAGGGTGGTTGTGGTCAGGCGCCTGGTTGGTGCTTCCAACACCGCCAGGCGCCGCATGAATTCTAGGAACTGCGCTGGTTTTCTTTCGACACCTCGTGCTTTATCAGGAGATCATCGAGCGCCTCTCGCCAAAGGACAGCCCGGGGAATACGGGTCGTCTTCGCGAGCTGTTTGAGCCGCTCGAATTTCTCGTGATCGACATAGATCATTTCGGGCTTGCGTTTGGTCTTTCCCATACAAGCTACAATGCGCGCCAATGCAGCTCTGAGGCGATATCAATAGCCTCTGCGTTTGTGTAGAAATGAGGGATTGACTTGCTTCGCAGACCGTCGGCTAAGGTCTGATGCGGGAGCCCAATATTTTCAGTAGCTCACTTTGAAAGTCGGCGAGTCCTCGGGTCGGCTCTTTCGGCGGTCGTACATGCGAGTCGTCGAGATGTCTGCATGACCGAGCCACTCCTGCACCTTGGCGATGTCCGCTCCGTTGTCGAGGGCGTTGGTCGCGGCCGTCGCGCGGGCTACATGCGGACTGCTGGGGATGCCGAGCTTCGCCGAATAACCTCGCATGATTTTGTACACGCCGTCGGGCGAGAGCGCCCGCTCAATGGTGCCGGTTCGATTGTTGCGGATCGGACGGAAGAGGGCGCCCTCCTTCTCCTGTGCGTGCCCTGAGGCCTCCAGATAATCCAACAACAGCTCATGGCTACCGGGGTGGAGCGGGATATGGCGGATCTTGCCGCCTTTGCCGTGGACGCGCAGATGAGGTACGCCGCGGCGCTGCTGCATGCTCGACACCGTCAGCGACGAGACTTCCTCGCGGCGCAGCCCATGGTGGAACAGAATGGACAGTAGCGCGCGATCGCGAAGCTGCTGGAGGCCGTTGCCGGTGGGCAGCTTCAGTAAGTGTCGGGTCTGCGCGTCGCCGAGTGCCGGTGTCTTCCCTTCGTTGGTTTCGACCTTGGGACGTTTCACGCCGTCCACCGGATTGGTGGCCACCGCGTTTTGTTCGCAGAGGTACTCAAACAATGAGGAGAGGGCCGCCAACTTGCGACGCAGGGTGCTGCCGGCGAGCTCGCGTCGCTCGAGGTCCTGGCGCCAAGCCAGAACGTGCGCGCGGCTGACCAGCCGGAAGTCCTCCGGCCGGAGTATCCCGACGAAGGCCATGAACTCCTGCAGGTCGTTGCGATAGGCGCGACGGGTGTTGGGATTGTCGATGTTGGCGAACCACTCGGTCGCCGGCGGCACTTGGGCAAGCTGGTGGAATTCCGGGGCGGTCAGCGTGGGCGAGCTCGCCGGCGTCGGCACCAGGCCGTGGGCCTCGAGGTTGTTGGTCATGTGTTTGCGTCCACCTGCTCGTCGGGGATTCAGTCCTGAGGCTTACGGGGCTGGATCCCGTAGCGCTCGATCCAGCGCTGCAAGTCGCGCTCGCCACCGGAGAGGTGGTGATGCACCTCTTGCTTACCCAGCCGATCGTAGTTGAGGTAATCCAGGCAGGCGTTCGCCAGGCGCGTGTCGAGGGCGCGCAGGTCGATGAGGTCGAACACGTAGTCGTATCCGTTGTAGAGCGCCGCCAGGAAGCGCACCAGGCGTTCGGCCTGGCCGGTGGTTGGATTCTCACGGATCGCAGTATCGATGATCTGAATGGCGGACCGGGCACGCTCCATGATCGCCTCGACACCATGTTCCAGTGCCTCGGCATGGGTGGTCTTCTGACCGCTGACGATCTCCTGCCAGGCTGCCTGCAGCTCATCGGCCTGGACCTGGCTGCCGACCTGTAAGGTTATTTCGATCTTTTGAGACATGGGTGCGAACACCTGGGTGGCTAGGTTAGACGGAT
>Ga0068855_100008438_pt1 | contig 12460 bp, 13 predicted proteins | sample KBSCornC52_FD_66592 | JGI IMG/M metagenome (GOLD analysis project Ga0068855, IMG submission 66592) | Corn rhizosphere microbial communities from Kellogg Biological Station, Michigan, USA - KBS Corn C5-2 | ecosystem: Host-associated > Plants > Roots > Rhizosphere > Soil ...
ACATAGTCTACAAACCATCCGGTCTTCTCTTCACCGGATGCCGTCTTCCAAGTGCGTTTTCGTACCGTTGCCATGGTGCGCTTTGCTGAGAGAACTACGGAGACCGCAGATTCTACGTGCCTTGTGATTCCGCGTCCATGGCGCTTAGAAATTTTTCGTCAAGAGCGCGAAAATAGGAGTCTAAAGTTGTTTTTCGGCAGACAAGTCCGAGACCAGGCACCTTGTGGATCGGCATTTTGCTAGTCTCGGCGAGATGGTACACGCGCCGCTTGTGCCATTTACCGGATGCCGTCTTCCAATTCAGCGCTTTCGCGATGGCCTCGGCACCGATAAGAAGATCGGACGAAAGATTCGTCTCGATAACTGACTTTTCCATTGCTTAGGCTTTCGATTTTTTTTCTTCTTCCTTCATTGCCTTTGGTCGACTCTGCGAGCTGACTGAACATTCCCCTTCATGATTGCGGTCCGTCGCCAGCATTAGAAGAAGTCATTTGCCTACGCAACGTCCGACCCGACGGAATCTCCTCTGCTCGACGAGTTCGATTGACGTTTGATCTCTGCCCGTTCCCCCTCATTACCTTGACGAAATTTCTGTCGCTTTCGAGGAAGCTTTGGATCATGAACGGTATAAGGGCAGCTACAGCTTCCTCTTCGTCACCTTTGAGATAGGCGGCCTTATACGCAGCCTGATACGCAAGGAGCATCCGGTTCAAATCGGGACTCACGGTGATCGTGATCTTCACTGGCGTCCGATCTGGCAATTTTGCGAGCTTCAATTGTTCGATCATCTACACCTCCTATCCCTTATAGGGCTGCTTAAATACCAAATCTTTCGAAACGATAATTCTGAGACTCCAGCCAGGCCGTACCGTAATTGTTGGCTGGATGTTCAAGTTCTTTTCAGTAACGCGTTGCCCCGCGCGATTCACGTTCTGCTGTGTCGATTCTTCTATGGCCCGCACAAGATCGCTTTGATTGTTCCCAAGCGACAGCTCCGTCCCAACACCTAACATCGTCGAGAGCACCACGCCCTTGAGCAAGGCCCAGGTGTGGTATTCCACTTTGTCTTCAAGGCCGGCATATCCCGCGGTATCCGTGGCCGGCAAATTCTCGATTTGAATGGAACTGCCGTCGGGCATGACGATACGGTTCCATACCAGCAGCGCGCGGCTCTGATGAAACGCAATGACGCTATCGTAACTGCCAATCAGCCGCGCGCCTTGTGGGATCAGTAGATACTGGCCTGTAACGGTGTCGTAGACGTTCTCCGTCACCTGAGCGACCACCAAGCCAGGCAGATCCGAGTTGATCCCCGTAATGAGGCTCGCGGAGATCACAGTACCCGCAAGAACCTCATAAGGAGATTTTGCGTCCTGGAGCGGGTAACGGTTATAGATGTTCTGACTACCCGCTTGATTCATAAAGTCCAGCTTGCGTTGCTGGTTGTTTTGATCGCGATCAAGATCAAGATTGAGTCGGTTTGCATCGGGTGGCGGCGCGAACGCGAAGGCATTTTCTTGCTGTGGTGACTGCGGCATGTCTTGGCTGGTCTGCCGACTCGTTTGCGCGCCCGTTTGTTGCCGCGACGTCTGAAAAAATACACCTGCTTCATGCGCCTGACGGGCTTGCTGAACCAGACGCAGGCGCTCGGCACGCGCCTGGTCAACCTCGGGATTAGGCTGGTATGTGCCATTTCCGGCATTGGCATTGATTCCACTGGCACGCTCGGCCGCGACGACTGAATGGCCGAGATCACCGGGCAACGGCGGGCCCAATTGCGGCACCGTCTTCTGAACCTGACTGTAGTTCGCCGGCAGGGCTGAAAGGCCATCGGCCATCGGCTTGCGATCGGTGTTGTAGAGTTCCTGCTCGCCCACCTTGATGCGCGGCGGCGGGTGTCTGAGGGCTAAGCCTAACAGCGCAAAAAGGCCGATTGCGCCGACAGCCGCGACACCGATGAACAATCCGCGTTTGAAGCGCACAACGCGGCGCGGTGCAGCTCGGAGAACCAGGAGCTCCGGATCAACTTTGGGAGGAACAACACCCGCTTCGGCCATGGGTCACCGGGAGGCGGTCTGGCTTGGTTTGGCGTCGGTGCGGGTAATTCGCACCACTTGCTGAGGCTTTTCGCCCAAGCGCAGTTCGGCGGCCGCAAACAAGCGATCGACAATGTAATAGTTGGCACGGACACGATAATTGACGAGTTGGTTATCGCCGTTAGGCCCGACCACAAACAACGGCGGAGCCTCGCCCTGGTCGATACGGTCGGGAAACTCGATATACACCTTCGATCCATCATCGAAAGCGCGCTTCGGCTTCCACGGCGCACTGTCCCCGGTCACCGCATAGCGGAACCGAAGGTTTTCCAAAGCCAGCCCGGAGGCAATCGGCGCAACGTCATCGTCGCGGGCTGCCTTCTTCTGCAATGCAACCAGTGCATCCTGAGGATAGGTCCAGGACACCATGGCCATATTGGTATGGTCCGTGCTTCGCAGATCGAGGTGATAACTGCGTCGGTCGGTTGTGATTACGAGATTCGTTTTGAGCTCGGGTGCAAAAGGTTTTACCAGCACATGAACGCGTTTGGTTTCACCATTGCCGCTGGTAGTGTCGCCGACAACCCAGCGCACGGTGTCACCGGCCGACACAGCGCTCAAGATCTCGCCCGGCTGGAGCGCGATGTCGCTCACTTGGTCTTGAGCGGCATAAAGGCGGTAGAGCGCACCGTCGCGGAAGGGATAGACCTGAACCGCATCCAGATAGCCATGCGATGTCGGTTCCTGAAGCGCCGCGCGGTTAGCGGCTTCCACACGCACGGCAGGCGGGCGGGTGTCGGTGCGCGCGGCCGCAGGCTCCGGCTCCGGGTTTGCCACAACCGCCTCTGGCGTCGGCGCTGCGTCAGTCTCGACCGGCTTGGGCGAGTCCTTGAGTTCGACCGCCGGCTTGAAGCTGTCCGTATCGTAGGCGATCGCCGGAGGCTTCGGCTTATTCGCACAGGCGGCGAGCGCTACGGCCAAGGCGGAGACAATGAGGAACTTGCGCATGGGCGTCATCCTTTGTCGGGAGTTTGGGGATTGAGTTCACGGGACCAAGCAAGCGCGTTGACGTAGATGCCAAGCGGGTTTTTGCGGAGCACTTCCGCGGTCCGCGGCGTCTTGGTGACGACCGTCAACAGCGCCGTCCAGTGTTCGGTTGAAGCTAGGCCACCCTGCTTGTAGGTCTGTTCAATCCATTTCACCTGGAAAGAGAAGTCCGTTGCGCGAACGACACTGGTGACCTGCACAGAGACCGTGCGATTTCCCACATCGGCGAACGGGTCGTTTTCGCGCGCATACTCGTTCAGAAAACCGGCGGCCCTGTCGGTCGCAAAGTCATACGCCTCCAGCCAGTTTTTTCGGATGAGGACGGGATCGGTGGAAAGCGATCGGACATCGCTGATGAAGTGAGCCAAGTACCACGCGATCTGAGCGTCGTTGGGGTCGTAGTGACTGTCGGCAGGCGCCACTGCATGGGCCTCGCCGCTCTTGTCGACCTCGACCACGTAAGGCGTGATGCGGCTCTGCAGGCTCTGCCACACCAGGCCTACCGCCAGGGTCATGGCAAGCGCGAGGGAACCAAATGCCATCAGACGCCAGTTGTGGGCCTGCACGCGGGATGATCCGATACGCTCGTCCCAGATCTGGGCTGCCTTCTGGTGGGCCGTCACTGGTTCCGGCGTCTCGCCATAACGTTGTGCAGCGCGCTTGAACCGCATCTAGCGCTCCTCTTGATTCAAGTCGGGATTGGCGGCAGCCGCAGGCCGATCGCCGTCTTTCACGGCCTGGAGCGCAGCGTGGGCGTGGGCCTGGGCATGGCGTTGCCGCTCGGACCTCAGGCTCCGCGCCCATGGCGGCGTAGCATTGGAGGCCTCGGCCGGAGCAACGCTGGCCGCCCGTCCGGACCCTCCGGTCGCACGCCATGCCGCCTGGGAGCCGGCTTGGGCATCGGCCGCCAAAGTATCGCGCGCCGATCGAAACACTGAGCTGACGCGCTTTCCCACCATGCCCGCCCCTGCCCGCGCCACACCGCCGACGCCGCTGGCCATCCGCGACATACCGCTCGCGCCGGGTGCGGTTGACTGGCCAAGGGAATAGGCAGTTGCTGCACCGGCCCCGAGAGATGTGCCAGCGCGGATCGCCGCCATACCCCCGCGGATGGCAAGGCGCGAACCACCAATTGCAGCGCTACCCGTCAGAAATGTGGCGGCGGCCACGCCGCCGACGGTACCAACGGCTGCACCGGCGCCAAGCTGCGGGGCACCTGACACGAGCCCCGCAGCGATGGCTGGACCGAAGATTCCAAGTCCGAACAGAGAGATTGCCGCGAGCACAAGGGACATCGCCTGGGCAAAATTTGGGTCTTGGCCATTCAAAGCATTCGTGAAGCTGCTGAAGAATCCCGAGCCGATGCCGACGATGACCGCGAGGACCATCACCTTGATTCCCGAAGAAATCACATTGCCGAGGACACGCTCGGCAAGAAACGCACTCTTGTTCCAGAATGCAAAGGGTACGAGTACGAAGCCGGCCAGAGAGATCAGCTTGAACTCGAGAATGGTGATAAAGAGCTGCACGGCCAGGATAAAGAACGCCAGTACGACCACGAACCAGGCAAAAAGGAGAACGATCACGGTGATGATGTTGTCGAAGAAGTTCGTAAATCCAATCATCGTGCTGGCCTGATGCAGCAGTGGTCCTGCTGCCTGAAACCCGATGCGCGCCAGCTTGCCGGGATGCAGAAGGTCAGCCGCCGTTTGAGCGTTGTTGGTCGCAGCGAGTCCAAGGCCGGCGAAGGAGTTGAAGATCGCGGCGGTGAGGATAGAGAAGTTATTCAGGATGTACGTGAACGCGCCGATGTAGAGGACTTTGCGAATAAAGCGCGCGAGAGCGATCCCGGTGCCGTCGAGCGCCCAAAACAGTCCGGCGAGCGTGATATCCAGCGCAATCAGAATTGACGTGAGGTTGATGACCTCACCGTTCAACAGCCCGAATCCGCTGTCTATGTACATGGCGAACGTCGCCAGAAAATTGTCGATGATGGTCGAATCGTTGAAGTTCACGCGTGATCTCTTATTGCCAAGTTAGAACTGCGTGCCGCTGTTGAGAAACTTTTGCGTGGCCGCCCGCCCCTGCTCCTGGGATTCGGCCTTCCGCGCTTGCTCCAGGGCTTCGGCCCGATACTGCGCCGCCATCATGTTCTGAATCTGCAGGTGCTGTTTGGTCAGGAGTGCCAGGAGCTGGTTGGTGGCCTGCTGGGCCTGGAGTGATCCCACGGCATTTTGAGAGGCGTCGACCAACTTGGATAGCAAGGGCGCGTCGGCCTGAACGTTCTGCACGACCTGCGCTTGGACGCCGAGCGTCTGCTGGTAGGCGTCCATTGAATTTGTCCACCGCGCGCGCGCGTCCAGCACGAGTTGGTTGGAAGTGACAGCAGCCACATAAGCTTGCGGATACTGCTGCTGGAAGCGTGCATTGGTCTGGCTGACGTCAAAGGCGATCCCCTGGGCCTGGTTCATAAGCGTGCTAATTCCCTGGAGTGCGCCCATGAGTTGATTGAGGGAGGAATAATTCAGGCTTTGCAAATTGCGGGCCTGGTTTTGCAGGCTGGTCGCCTGATTCTGCAGTTGCTGAATCTGGTTTGAGATCTGAGTCAGCGTGCGGGCCGCCGTAAGCGTGTTCTCGGCGTAATTGGAAGCGTCGAACACCGGGAAGGCCGCGGCCGGCTGAAGCCGCCACACAGTGGTGCCGACAACAGTCATGACAACAGTGGCGATACCTGCGATGAGAACAGCTCTACGCTTCATGCGGCAATCTCCTGCTTGGGCTCTGAAGGGGACGCGATCAATTCCGCCGCCCACTCGAGGCCGCGTGCTTTTAAGAATCGCGCCGCGAAGTCTTCTGTTCCCTTGGAAAGCAGTTGCGTAATGAGGGCCTGATCGGCGGGTGACGAAGCGCCGCAGAGTGCAAGAGCGGCCGGTCCTAAGCCCAGCTCGAACAGCCGATTACCTCGGGCCGATTGCATGTAATACTGACGCTTGGGGCTCGAGCGCGAGATCAGCTCTATCTGCCGCGCGTTCAAGCCAAAGCGTTCATAAGACTCGCGATTTTGCGGCTCCAGGGCGCGGTCGTTCGGCAGGAAGATACGTTGCGGGCAGCTTTCCAGGATCGCCGGCGCGATGGAACTGCCCGCGATGTCCGCCAAAGACTGGGTGGCAAACACCACGCCGACGTTCTTTTTGCGGAGAGTCTTCAGCCATTCACGGATTCGAGCCGCAAATATCGGATTGTCGAGATAGACCCAGGCTTCATCGAGAATCAGAAGCGATGGCCGGCCGTCGAACCGTGCTTCGAGCCTGTGAAACAGATAGGTCAGCACCGGCAAGACGACGGCCTGCTCGTGCATCAACGCTTCCGTCTCGAAACATTCCAGGTCTTGAACGGCTAGCCGCTCGGTCGCGGCATCCAGCAGCCGCCCGAAGGGACCTTCCAAGGTATATGGGGACAGCGCTGTCCTGAGCGCTTTTGACTGCAGAAGAAGTGAAAGACCCGTTAGCGTCCGCTGCGATGCCGGCGCTGAGGCGAGGCTCCCGAGCGCCGACCAGACGGTATCTTTGATCTCCGGCGTGACGGTTACTTTCTCGTGGACGAGAAGGCCGCAAATCCACTCAGACGCCCAGCTTCGCTCTGACCCGTCATCGATGTTCTTGAGAGGCTGGAATGCCAATGTACCATCGGCTCCCAAGATATGATGCTTGCCGCCCATCGCGAGAATTGCGGCACGGGCGGAGTAGCCTTTGTCGAAGACGTGAACCTGCGCCCCCGGATAGCGTCGGAACTGAAGGGCGAGTAACGCCAGTAGGACCGACTTGCCGGCGCCGGTCGGACCGACGATGAGCATGTGGCCGACATCGCCGACGTGGGCTGAAAGCCGAAATGGCGTCGCGCCGGCGGTTTCCGCATAAAGGAGCGGTGGCCCATTCAGGTGCTCATTCCGCAAGGGTCCCGCCCATACGGCTGAGAACGGTAGAAGATGGGCAAGGTTGAGTGTGTGGACCAAAGGCTGGCGGACATTGGCATAGAGATGACCGGGTAGAGAGCCAAGCCAGGACTCGACAGCATTGATGGTCTCGCGAATGGTGGTGAAGCCAAGACCGTTGACGACCCGCTCGACGACCCGCACCTTCTCCTCGACCCGGTCGATGTCAGGATCGGTGACAGTTACGGTTGTCGTCAGATATCCAAACGCGACGTGATCGCTGCCGGCGGCTTGCAACGCCAAATCCGCGTCGTCGGCCTTGTTGTCGGCATCTGAGTCGAGGAGCGGCGATGGCTCGTTGTACATCACCTCCCGTAGGAGCGTGGTAATGGACTTGCGTTTGGCGAACCACTGCCGCCGGAGTTTAGTGAGTTCCTTCACGGCCTCGGTCTTGTCGAGGCAGATGAACCGAGTCAGCCAGCGGTAGGGGAAATCGAGGTGATTGAGCGTATCCAGGAGACCGGGCTGCGTGGTGCTTGGAAACCCCAGAATCGTAAGCGTGCGGAGATGCCGCTCCCCCAACATCGGCGCTATGCCACCGGTGAGAGGCGTATCAGCCAAAACCGCGTCCAGATAGATCGGCACCGTCGCCGCGACCGGATGGTGCCGGTTAGAGATAGTTGAATGCAGATAGGTCAGGGTTTCGGTGTCATTGAGTGGCGTAATCTCGGCGAAGATGTTGGACAGGAGATCGTGGATGCGGGCGGTCTCCGCAATGAACTGCACCAGCTCGTCGCGCCAGTTTCGGCCAGCAGTTTCAGGCACTTCCAAGAAAAACCTCTCGGACCGACTGACCTGATCCGGTAGTGGCATATATATAAGTGTGAGAATGTAGATGTTCTCATAGTGTTCTCCGCCGTCCACAAACCGGGCGCGGCGCTCTTCATCCACCAACCAGGAGGCTGGATCCGGGAATTTGGACGCGGGATAGTCCGGTGCGGAAACGCGGTCGGCTTCAAAGAAGAGAGCCCAACCGCCCCTCAAACGGCGCAAGACATTATTGAGGCGCGCGCAGGCCGCCACCAGCTCGGCGTCAGTCGAGCTTTCGAGATCCGGGCCGCGGAACCGGAAGCTCCGTTGAAAACTCCCATCCTTGTTGAGCACCACCCCGGGCGCAACCAGAGCCGCCCACGGCAGATGATCGGCCAAGTGCTGCGCCTTTGCGCGATATTCGCCAATCTTCAGCATCTCCAATATCCCTTCTGCCGCACATGGCGCATCACTACCTCGCCAAAGTTCGGATCACGCTTCGCGGCAAATACTGCGAGCGAGTGACCGACGATCCATAGCGCCAGGCCCGGCAGCCACATCTGAAGGCCGAGGCCCAAGGCGGTGGCGATCGTGCCGTTGGCGATCGCGATGGCGCGTGGTGCGCCTGCTAAAAGAATGGGCTGCGTCAGCGCTTGATGCAGGGGCACGTCAAATCCTTCCGGGTGAGTCATGGCACAAGCGCCCCGCCGCCGAACGAGAAGAACGACAGGAAGAATGTCGATGCCGCGAACGCGATAGAAATCCCAAGCACGATCTGCACTAGACGGCGGATGCCGCCCGAGGTTTCGCCGAAGGCAAGCCCCAGGCCGGTCAGAATAATGATTCCAACTGCGATGCTTTTAGCCACGGGCCCTTGGATGGAATCCAACACCTGCTGCATGGGCTGTTCCCACGGCATGTTGGACCCGGCGGCGTAAGCGCGCGAAGCAAGGGTGAAGACAATGAACGCGGCGCTGAACGCCCGAAGTAAATATCTCGTAAGTTTCATGCCGACTCCTTGCTGACAGCGTGCAAATGGTGGGAGGAGGCGATGTCATTGAGGCGGTAATCGCCGTCGGGCTGCAGTCCCAAAACTTCCACGATGCTTGCAAGCCGCCGTTCCGTGCCCCGGCCCTCGAGGAAGGCGATCTGATTGATCGTGTCCGCGATCAAATGGCGCGGGACCACCGACACACTTTCCTGGATAAGCTGCTCCAGGCGATATAGAGCGGCGCGCGCCGAGTTGGCATGGATGGTGGCAATGCCGCCCGGATGGCCGGTGTTCCAGGCTTTCAGCATATCGAGGGCTTCGCCACCGCGGACTTCACCGACGATGATCCGGTCAGGCCGGAGCCTCAGTGTGGAACGGACCAGCGCGGCGAGCGTCACCACGCCGGGCTGGGTACGCAACGTCACGCAGTCTGGCGCGGCGCATTGCAGCTCGCGGGTATCCTCAATGATGACAACCCGTTCGTTGCGACCGGCCATCTCGGCGAGGAGCGCATTGGCAAGCGTCGTTTTTCCTGTGCTGGTACCGCCGGCAATCAGCAGATTCCGGCGGAGACTGACGCCATTGCGCAACAAGGTGGCCTGGTAGGCGGTGATGATCTGATCCGCCTGATAATCTTCAAGTGTGTGGATCTTCGAGGCTGGCTTGCGGATTGCAAAGCACGGCGCTTCGGAGACTGGGGGTAGGATCCCCTCAAAACGCTCTCCGGTTTCCGGAAACTCCGCGCTGACGATGGGACTCTCAGCGTGGACTTCCGCCCGCATATGGGAAGCAACCAGTCGAATGATGCGTTCCACATCGGCGGGGATTAAACGCGTGTCGGTATCGACCCTGCCCTCGCCCAACTTGTCGAGCCGCAAACTCCCATCGGGGTTGACCATGACCTCGACGACGGCGGGGTCGATCAGAGCCGCGGCGATCTCGGGTCCCATCGCGGTCTGGAGCATGTCCCGTCCACGGTCGCGGGTCTCGGGCTGGAGCGTCATTCGGCAGCCTCCTTTGCAACACGGGCGGCAGTGAGCTCGTGGGTGAAGCCGGTGCCACCGGCAAGACGTCGGGCGACCTGGTTGATGAAGGACTGAAATCGGTCTTGGCCTACCGCGAGTGTCGCCTTGTCGGCGTCCGGGATCGGAGCCGTGACTGTGAGGTAATAGCGAATGAAGAGAGCAAGGCTTTCCAGGATCACCTCCTGATCGCGGCCAAGGCGGTTGAGGCGTACCCCCAAGAGGTCGTCCAATTCCTTGGCACCCCGACGGTCGAGGTAGGCGCGCAAGGCCGCCGCCAGAATTGCCGACTTGGACGCCCCAGTCCTATCTGCAGTGGTATCGAGCCGTTTGATAAGGTCTGGATCGACATAGAGCTGAAGGCGAGGTTTGATGGGCATGGCATTCTCAGAAATCGGGCAATAAATCTTTGTCTGGACTCGGTGTCTCTTTGCCCTCGTTCATTGCGTGGGCGCGGCTGATCGACGTGTCGCGCTGGAACGAATTGGCCATCGTTACGTCGGGGTCGGAGGTGGGCTTGGCGTCATTGTCTTCTCTCTCATGCATAGAAGGAGAGCTTGGTGCGAAGGGCAGCTCCGGTTGGAGGGCACGGCCGCCCTCCTCTTGGGATTCCTCGCCCGCTGAGTCCGTCTTCATTGCGAGACCTTGGTGACGCCGACGGGTATGGCCGCTCCAGTCATCCTGCCGCGCTTCCGGCCGATCGACGTAGATACCCTTCTGCAGCGCCGGCGCCGGCAGCACCCGTTCGATGAAGTTTCCATCTTCGTAGTAGCGCAGCTTCTTCGCTCGAATTGGGGGCAGGCCCGAGAGCAACACCAACTCGTCACTGCCAGGAAGCTGCATGACTTCGCCCGGAGTCAGGAGTGGGCGCGCAGTCTCCTGGCGGCTGACCATGACGTGGGACAACCACGGCGCCAGGCGATTTCCGGCGTAGTTGCGTTGCGCGCGGATTTCCGTGGCGGTGCCGAGCGCGTCCGAAATGCGCTTTGCTGTCCGCTCGTCATTGGACGAGAACGCGATCCGCACATGGCAGTTGTCGAGGATCGCATTGTTCTCACCATACGCTTTGGAAATCTGGTTGAGGGATTGCGCGATCAGATAGGCGCGGATGCCATATCCGGCCATGAAGGCAAGTGCGGTCTCAAAAAACTCCAGCCGTCCAAGCGCCGGGAATTCATCCAGCATCATGAGGAGGTCTTGCCCATGCTTCTTGCTGGGGTCGCCTTCCAGGGTCTCCGTCAGACGGCGGCCAATCTGATTCAGAATCAGGCGGACCAGCGGCTTTGTCCGCGAAATGTCCGAGGGCGGAATGACGAGGTAAAGAGAGACCGGCCTTTTGGCGTCGACTAGGTCGGTGATGCGCCAGTCGCAGGCTGACGTGGTCCAGGCCACGGTCGGATCGCGGTAAAGTCCCAGGAACGACATGGCGGTGGAGAGGACACCGGAACGTTCATTCTCGGACTTGTTCATCACCTCGCGCGCGGCGGAAGCAACCGTCGGATGAACGATGGGTTTCTTTGACGTGCCCAGATGGTTGGTCTCCATCATGCGCTTGAGGGTATGGGCGAAGGACTGCTGCGGGTCGGAAAGCAGCTTCGCGACCTGGGACAGAGTCTTCTCTTCCTCGGCATAGAGGACGTGGAGGATTACGCCAACGAGGAGCGCGTGGCTGGTTTTTTCCCAATGGTTGCGCCGCTCAAGTGCGCCTTCCGGATCAACAAGGATATCGGCGATGTTTTGTGCATCGCGCACCTCATGGGGCCCTTTCCGGACCTCCAATAGCGGATTATAGCGCGCGGACCTCGGTTCGGTTGGATTGAACAACAGGCAGTGGGAGAACTTCGACCGCCATCCGGCGGTGAGCTGCCAGTTCTCCCCTTTGATATCGTGAACGACGGCGGAACCAGTCCACGACAGGAGCGTCGGAACGACAAGGCCCACCCCTTTGCCCGACCGGGTCGGCGCGAAGGCCATCACATGTTCGGGACCATCGTGGCGGAGATATTGACCGTGATACTGCCCGAGGAACACACCCGCCGGACGGAACAGCCCGGCACGTTCGATGTCAGAATGCGCTGCCCAGCGCGACGAACCATAGGTGGTCGCGAGCCGCGTTTGCCGGGCACGCCACAGCGACAACATGATTGCGACGATGCAGCCCATGAATCCGCCGCTGGCCGCCACCGCTCCGGCACGGTCAAATATCCGCGGCGCGTAGGCGTCGAAGGCGTACCACCACTGAAACAAGCGCCACGGGTGATAGACCGGCAGCGTGACAATCTTGAACCAAGGAAGTCCCAGGCGTGCCTGATAGCCGAGATCGGCGGCCGCCATCTCGGTTGCCAGCCACACACTGGCGATGACAATCGCAAAGACGGTGACGATCTGACCGAGAAGGAATTTGGTGGGTGTCATCGGCAATTCCAATCACGCAACTGGCGTGATCAAGGATTTGCCCGAGCCGATTTTGCCGCAACGCGTTTATTTACGCTCTCGTGCGCTCTTCTACGCTTTCGTACGCTCTATTACATCTAAAGGTTCGAATGGCTGGGTATGAACAATCGGCGGGTTCGAATATCTATCATTTTGCGTAGGGTCATGCGACCCCACGTACCGCCCGATC
>Ga0068855_100008441_pt1 | contig 12455 bp, 8 predicted proteins | sample KBSCornC52_FD_66592 | JGI IMG/M metagenome (GOLD analysis project Ga0068855, IMG submission 66592) | Corn rhizosphere microbial communities from Kellogg Biological Station, Michigan, USA - KBS Corn C5-2 | ecosystem: Host-associated > Plants > Roots > Rhizosphere > Soil ...
TGGCGGATGTTGGAGTCGCGCGCCTTCTTCACCGCGTAGTAGTTGATGTCGATCACGTTGTCGAGCATGCGCATCGCGGTGGCGATGGTGCGCTTCAACTTGTCGTGGTCGAGCCGGCCGTTACGGATGTGGGCGAGGAGGTTCACGGAGCCGAGGTTGCAGACCGCGATCTCCTGCGCGTTGGTGTTCAGGGTGATTTCGGTGTTCTTCGTGATGAAGCCGTTCACCGTCCAGGCGTGCGTGTCGGAATCCACCGTGAGGCAGTACGCATCCTCGTTCGGCAGCTCGGTGAGTCCGGTGAAGGTGGCGTGGAGCTTCTGCTCGTAGCCCTCCTTCTTCAGGTTCTCCAGGTAGCGCTGCGCGGCGTCGGACTTGCGCGTGGCGGCGAGCTGCGTCACCTCCTCCGCGATGCGGCATCCCTGGATCGAGGTGATGAGCAGGCGATAGAGCGGCTGGCTCCAGTACTCCTTCTTGCCGCCCTTGCCGTCCGGCATGGCGTGCGCCTCGTGGCCGCGCATCACGTTGATCGAGCTCTTCACGCCGAAGTTCGCCCAAAGGACCTGCAGCTCCTCGATGAGCTTGCGGTCCACCGAAGCGAGGGCGAGCGTCGTGACCTCGCCGCTCGAGACGATGTTGCCGTCGGCCTGGTAGAGGCCGCGCAGGTACGCCGCCGCTGTTTCACGATCGCCTTCCCACACCAGGCGCGGCACGCGGGTCTTGTTCTCCTTCGTGAAGCCGTGCAGCTCGAAGAGCCGGCGCAGCGGAGCGGACGACAGGCGCGCCTTGCCGGCCTTCCAGTCCACCGCGAATTCCGGCGTGTTCGTCGAAGTGGTTCGCAGGACGGTGTTGCCCTCGAGCAGGAAGTGCACCGTGTCCGTCGTCTTGGCGAGCAGGTCGAACTCCTGTTCCCACACATCCACGTGCACGCTCCCCTTGCCGAACGTGCCGTCGCCGGCGACGAGGCCCATGAGGTACGAGAGCTCGGGCATGTGGTCGGCGCCCCAGAGCCCCTCGAGCTGCTGGATGAGGAGCTTGTCGCCCTTCGCGAGGTGCTGCGCTTCGACCCAGCCGCGGTCCTTCACCCAGACCTTGTGATCCGGCGTGACCTTGTGCGAGTAACCCTCTTCGGTCTCGATGCGCACCATCGGCGCGTTCGGCCGCGGGAGCAGCATCTCGGAGGCGTCGTACACGCCGTCGAGGCCCAACACCTTGTTCTTGCCGCCGAGCCGATACAGCTCGCCGATGGTGAGCATGCCCCGGTCGGTGACAACGCGCTGGTCGGCGGCGATGCAGCACAGGTTGGAGCTGTGCACCACGCCCACGTGCTGCTGCGGCGAGCGGATGTTGCACGCGTCCTTGAACGTGATCCACGGATGCCCCGTCTCGAAGAGCATCGTGAGCATCTTGCGCCACAGGGTCTGCGCGGGGACCTTCTTGAAGAGCTTCAACTCGCCGCGCGCGGCCTTCCTCTCGTACTCGGTGTACGCCTCCTCGAAGGCTTTGCCGAACTTGTCGTGCAGGTCCGGGCAATCGGAAGGGGAGAAGAGCGTCCAGTCGCCCGCTTCCATCACCCGCTTCATGAAGAGGTCGGGGATCCAGTTGGCGGTGTTCATGTCGTGCGTGCGCCGCCGGTCGTCGCCGGTGTTCTTGCGCAGCTCCAGGAACTCCTCGATGTCGAGGTGCCAGGTCTCGAGGTAGCAGCACACCGCGCCCTTCCTCTTGCCGCCGTTGTGCGCGAGGCCGGCGGTCGTCATGTACGACTCGTCGCCTTCCACCTTGAGGTCATAGACGAAGGGCTTGGGCGAGATGTCCTGCACCTCGGTCACCCGGGAGAAGAGCTTGCCTTCGATCTCGAGCCAGTTGCGCTTGCCGAGGGGCTTGCAACCGACCAGCGCCGCGACATCGGCAACCGCGGGAATGCGCAGGTCGTATGCCTTCGTCACGCCTTCGAAGCGGGTGGTCGATCCGTCGGAGCGAACCGCACCATGGCCGTTGGCGCGCTCGCGGTACTGCCCCGACGTCGGAACGCCCATGCGCAGCAACTGGTAGCGCAGCCCGTCGACGAGCGGCTTCGAGGTGTTCGTGAAGTAGATCTCCTTGCCGCGCGATACGCCGCCGTCGGTCTCGAGGAGGCCGCGGACCAGCGCCGCGGTATGCGTCTTCGGCAGGTGCGAGAAGCGACGCGCGATGCGCTTGCATCCCGCCTCGTCGTAAAGATCCTCGTATCCGAAGGGCATCGTGGCCTGCCCGGCGCCGACGATCCGGCCCGTGGTCGCATCCCGCACGACGCCCCGGCCGAAGGCCCAGTGGACCTGGGCGTACGTTTCACCGCGGCCGGTCTCCCAGAAATGAATACCGCGCTCCTCGAGGTACCCGCGAACAAATGCGAGATGCTCGTCCTTCGAGGGGTTGCCGCTCACGCCCCATTCCATTCCGTCCTTGGCGAGGCGGCCGTCCCCGAGCAGGATGCCGTACATGCGTGCGTCGTCCTCGGTGAGGCCGGCGACATGCACCACTTCCGTCGGGATCACCTGCGCGACATAGTCGCCGCGGCGCAGATCGCCGGCCTCGACCCACTCGGCCTTGACCTTACCCTTCGCGAGCCATTCGAGCGTCCTGCCGTTCGATTGCTCCATCGGCACCGCGCGAATCGCATAGAAAGGGTGTCCCGCCGTGACCAGCAGCGGATCGATCGCGTGCTTCACCTTCACCGCCACCATGCGGTCGGTCTGGTTGTACGCGTAGCGCCGCTCCACTTCGCGATAGGTGCCGGACTTGCCGAGCACGAGGTCGCCCGGCTTCACGTCCTTGATCTCCTTGAGCCCCTCGGCCGTGTAGACGCCGGTCGACGGCGCGAAGCACTGGTTCACGGCGACGGCCGTGTCCGAGACCACCTTCAGGAACGGAACCACACCCTGCGATTTTCCATTGGTGCCCTTGATGTACGAGCCCAACGCACGCACCGGCGTCCAGTCGTTGCCGAGGCCGCCCGCGAATTTAGAGAGGAGCGCGTTTTCCTTGATGGCTTCATAGATCCCGTCCAGGTCGTCGGCTACGGTGGTGAGATAGCAGGAAGACAGCTGCGAGCGCAGCGTTCCCGAGTTGAAGAGCGTCGGCGTCGACGACATGAAGTCGAACGTCGACAGGACGTTGTAGAACTCGATCGCGCGCTCCTCGCGATGCAGCTCGTTGATCGAAAGCCCCATCGCCACGCGCATGAAGAACGCCTGCGGCAGCTCGATGCGGCGCTCGCTCATGTGCAGGAAGTAGCGGTCGTAGAGCGTCTGCAGGCCGAGGTAGTTGAACTGCAGGTCGCGGATGGGCTTCAATGCCGCGCCCAGGCGCGCGAGGTCGAAGGAGGCGAGCCGCTCGTCGAGGAGCTGCGCCTTCACGCCCCGCTGGATGAACTGCGGGAAGTACTCGGCGTAGCGGGTGGCCATCTGCTCCTGCGTCACCTCCTCGCCGAGCACCTCGCGCCGGATCGTGTGCAGCAGCAGGCGCGCGGTGACATAGGTGTAGTCGGGATCCTGCTCGATCAGCATGCGCGCGGCGAGGATGGCGCACTTGTGCACCTCTTCCAGCGGCACGCCGTCGTAGAGGTCGCGCAGCGTCGCATCCAGGATCCTCTTCGGCTCGACCTCGGAGCCCTCGTGCAGGTGCTGGCACGCGCTCGCGATGAGCGCCTCGAGCTTCGCGACATCGAGCGGCTGCTTCGCGCCGCCGACGGTGATGTGGATCGCGGGCTTGTGCGCAGGCGCCTCTTCCACGCGCTTGGCGGCGCGCTCGCGCGCGCGCTCGTCGCGATAGAGCACGTAGCTCCTCGCGACCTGGTGCTCGCCCGAGCGCATGAGCGCGAGCTCCACCTGGTCCTGCACGTCCTCGATGTGGAACGTGCCGCCGGCGGGCTGGCGCCGCAGGAGCGCGGCGACCACCGCTTGCGTGAGCGCCTGCACCTTCTCGCGCACGCCGGCGCTCGCCGCGGCCGTGTTGCCGGAGACCGCGAGGAATGCCTTGGTCATCGCCACCGCGATCTTGTCGGGCTCGAACGCGACGACCGCGCCGTTGCGGCGAATGATCTTGTAATCCGCGTATCGGTCCTGCGGCGTGGCGCCGTCCTCTCCGAGGATGGGGTTGGCGAGGGGGGCCGCGGGATGGATGTCGGATGACAAGCGCATGGGTCTTCTCCTTTTCCGTTTTCGTGGGCTCGGCGGCGCCGATGCACAGCTCTTTGCGACAGGCTTCTAGGACCTGCTAACCGCCGGATTTCCGTGAACAAGCGGGGAAACACCCCCGGGTTTTGAACAGCTTATCCACACGCCTTCCCACAACATATAGTGTCATGGGGAGGGTATGGCCACAAACTCTAGCGAGGGAAAAACCGAGGCGCAAGGGGGCGCGCCGAACTATTTTTTCGCGTTCCGATTCAGGGCCTTGGCGCTACGGGCTGCCCACGAAATGAGCGGTAACGCGTACCGTCCCCGCGGCGTTGGGCAAAGGCCGTTGCGAAACAGGAGCTTGCCGCGAGTCAGGCGATCGGCTTCCAGCCCGGGTGATCGAAGTAGCGGCCGTAGAGGTTCACGGCGTTCACCGCCTTCTGCGCGCCCTCGATGCGGCTCATCGGCGTGGCGCTGCGCATCGCGTCCGCGGCGTTGGCGAGCTCCGCGACCACGACGTGCAGGTTCGCATCGGCTTCGGGCGACAGCTTGCAGTTGGCGACGATCGAGGCGACGTTCTTCTCGATCGTATCGCCGAGCTCCGCGTAGCCGGCATCACCCAGGGTTCCGTTGCTCATCGCCGCGTGCTTGCCGGCGAGAGCGGCGCGGATGCGCGACATGCCCTCGCGCAGCGGGGCGTCGGTCGCCCACTTGCTGCCGTGATCGAGGGTGAGCTCGTGGACCGGGGGCTCACCGCCGTGCGCATGCGGCTCCACGGAGAGCGCCGGCACGGCGGCGGCGAGCGCGAGCGAGGCGGCGAAAACGATCCTTTTCATGAAGCGCTCCGGGAAATGCCCGAGGCACCCATCGTCGCGCGAAGCGGCGTGGGACATTGTGATCGGGATCAACCGCGCGCGAGGCTCTGGTGGAATCGCGGCCAGTCGAAATACGGCCCCGGGTCGGTCTTGCGTCCCGGCGCGATGTCGCCGTGTCCCGCGACGTCGAGCGCACCGTACCGATCGAAGAGCGCGCGCACGAGCCCGGCGAGCGTCTCGTATTGCGGCTCCGCATAGGGCACGTCGTCCGCGCCCTCGAGCTCGATGCCGATGGAAAAATCGTTGCAGCGCTCGCGGCCCTTCCATTGCGACGCGCCCGCATGCCACGCACGCATCGTGCACGGCACGTATTGAACGAGCGCGCCGTCGCGGCGGATCACGAAGTGCGAGGAAACGCGCGAGCCGGCGACGTCGCGGAAATACGGATGCGCTTCCGGATCGAGCCGGCCGAGAAAAAGATCGTCGATGTACGGCCCGCCGAAATCCCCGGGCGGGAGCGAGATGCCGTGGATCACGACGAGCGAGATGCGCTCGCCTTCGGGGCGTTCGTCGAAATGGGGCGACGGACGCGACAGCGCCTCCCGGCAACAGCCATTCGCGTCCACGTGAAAGGCCGTGGGGGTCATCTGCCTGGTGGTGTTGAGCGGCCGCTTGCGGTCCGCTCCAACACCGTTCCCGCTGGCCCCTTAGTCAATACCAAGGCGATCCAGACGGTAGCGAAGCGACCGGAAAGTGATGCCTAGCAACTTTGCGGCTGCTGTCTTGTTGAAACGGGTGGCTTCGAGCGCCTTCGTGATCGCCTCGCGCTCCACCTGGTCGAGGAAGTCGTGCAGCGGCAGGCCGCGCGTGCCGAGCGAGCCGTCGAGCGCCACCACCTTGTCGCGCGAAGTCGCCTGCGTGAGGTAGAGGTCGCTCTCGTGGATCGTGTTGTCGGCGCACAGCGCCATCGCGCGCTCGAGGATGTTCTCGAGCTCGCGCACGTTGCCCGGGAAGTCGTAGCGCCGCAGTGCCAGCATCGCCTCCTCCGAAATGGTGGGCGCCGGGTTGCCGCTCTGGCGCGCGAGCCGCTCCACCACCTCGCGCACCATGAGCGTGATGTCCTCGGGGATCTCGCGCAGGCTCGGCATCTTGAGCTCGATCACGTTGAGGCGATAGAAGAGGTCCTGGCGGAACTGGCCCGCCTCCACCTGCTGCGCGAGGCTGCGGTGCGTGGCCGAGATGATGCGCACGTCGATCGGCTCCTCGTGCGTATCGCCCACGCGGCGCACCTTCTTCTCCTGGATCACGCGCAGCAGCTTCACCTGCATCGCGAGCGGCAGGTCGCCCACCTCGTCGAGGAAGAGCGTGCCCTTCTGCGCGGCCTGCAGGTAGCCGATCTTGTCGTTGTCGGCCCCGGTGAAGGCGCCCTTCTTGTAGCCGAAGAACTCGCTCTCCATCAGGTTCTCGGGAATCGCGCCGCAGTTCACCGCGACGAAGGGCTCGGACGCGCGCGCCGATCCCATGTGGATCAGGCGCGCCGCGACCTCCTTGCCGCTGCCGGATTCGCCCGTGATGTACACCGGCGCCTGCGATCGCGCGAGCTTCGCGATCATCTCTCGCGCGCGCTGGATCGGCGGCGATTCGCCGAGCAGGCGCGGCGTGCCGGGCTGCGCCGTCTCGCCGATCGAGGCGCGGCGCGCCTGCACCGGGCGCGGGAGCTTCAACGCGCTCATCACCAGCGGGCGCAGCTGCTCGAGCTTGATGGGCTTGGGAAGGTAGTCGAACGCGCCGGCCTTCAGCGCGTCGACCGCGTTCTGGGTCGAGCCGAACGCGGTGATCACGGCGACCGGCGTGTTGCCGTAATTCTCGGCGATGTGCTTCAACACCTGCAGCCCGTCGCCGTCCGGAAGCCGCATGTCGGTGAGGCAGAGATCGTAAGGTCGCGACTTCAACCCGGCCACCGCCTCCTCGAGGCTCGAGGCGCTGTCGGCGTCCACGCCCATGCGCGAGAGCGTCAGCACCAGCAGCTCGCGGATGTCCGCCTCGTCGTCGACGATCAGAACGGCCTTGCGGTTCATCAGGCGCCTTTCACGGTGATGCGGAAGTGGCCTCCGCCGGAATCGTCCATGTACTCGATGCGCGCGGCGTTTCCTTCGCACAGCTCGCGCGCGATGTAGAGGCCGAGGCCGGTGCCCTGCGCCTCGGTGGTGAAGAAGGGCTCGAAGAGGTGCGTCTGCGCCTCCTTCGAGATCCCCGGCCCATCGTCGATCACGTCGAGCGTGACGCGTCCCGGCGCCGTCGATCCGGAAGCGACGAGCCGCACCGACCCCGGCTGCTGGCGCCCGTGGCGCCAGGCGTTCCTCACCAGGTTCCACAGCACCTGGTCGAGGTGCTGCCGATCGAACAGGAGGCGGCTGCCGGTGCGCACCTGCACGTCGATCGCCTGCGCCGGCACTTTCTCGACCAGCCCGAACTCCTGCGCGAATTGCGCGAGGTAGGTCACCGGGTCGATCGCTTCGGGCTGCGCGCGGTCGCGGCGGTTGAGGTAGAGCACCTCCTGCACGATGCGGTCGAGGCGGAAGACGTTGCCGCGGATGATGTCGAGGAGGCGCTTGCCCGCGCCGCCCACGGCGCCGTCCTCCTCGAGGAGCTGCGCCGCGTGGCCGATCGAGGAGAGCGGATTGCGGATCTCATGCGCGATCGACGCCGTGAGGCGGCCGAGCGCGACCAGCTTCATCTGCTGCGCCTGCTGGCGCATGCGCCCGACGTCCTCGACGAAGATCACCACCGCGGAGGGCCGGCCCGCGCCGATCGGCACGAAGTGCACCTGCAGCTCGCCCGCCGCGCGCGGCCCGCGCAGCTGCATGAACGTGGTCTCCGATCCGTGCCTCCAGCTCTCGAGGAGCCGCGCGATCTCCGGCGCGTACTCCGCGATCGCGGCGCGCCGGCCCGGCGGCAAGGGGCCGAGCAGCTGGGTCGCGCGCGGATTGCTCTGGCGGATGCGTCCCTCGCCGTCGACCACGACGATGCCGTCCTGCATGTCGCGGATCACGAGCTCGTTGATCTGCGACATGTTCGCGAGGTCGATCTTGCGTTCCTCGGCGATCTGCTCGCTGGTGCGAGCGTACTGCGCGAGCGTCGAGGCGAGGCCCGCGGTCGCGAAGAACGCGACGCAGGTGAGGCCCGCCTGCAGGAAATCCTGCGCCGCCGCGTCGTAGCGCCACACCTCCAGCGCCTGCCCGGCGAGGAGCGCGAGCGAGGCGAACGCGGCGTGGAAGAACGCGAGGCGCCCGCGCGTGATGAGGCCCGCGGCCGCGAGCGAGACCAGCAGCATGATGCCCAGGCCGCTCTTCACCCCGCCGCTGCCGTACATGAGGGCCACCATCGCCGCGACATCCGCCACGACGCCCGCGGTCACCTGCAGGGTGAGGTTCGGCTCGTGCATGCGCGCGGGCACGAGGAGCACCAGCGCGACGAGGCCGTAGGCGAGCGCGGTCGGCACGACCACCGCGGGCTGGGTCACGCCCAGGAGGAAGAAATGGTTGAAGTAGCGGAACGCGACGCCGATCAGCCCCGCGAGCACCACGCGGTAGGCGCAGAAGACGAGCAGCGTGTTCCAGGTCGCCGCGTCGGCCGCGACGATGAACGGCATCGACCGGCCGAAGCGCGGTCCGGGGCGCACCGCCGTGTCCGGCGCGGAGCTCACGCGGAGCGGCAGCGCGGATTGTCGCGGCATACGAGACGCCCGCCTTCCTCGCGCGCTTCGCTGCGCGGCAGGTGCACGCCGCAGCGTGCGCACTGCACCATATCCTCGCCGTGCGCGCTGCGGCTCGCCTCGTTCGCGGCCGGCCGCGACGTGACGCGCATCGAGCCGCGCCAGAGCAGCCAGATCGCGATGCCGATGAGGATGAAGAAGAGGACGCGTCCCAAGGGCGATTCCGCCGTGTTTTCTCCCTCGTGGAAGTTTACAGAAAATCGGGGAGAGACCCCGAATTTCACCGCGGCACGGAAACCTCGAAGCGCACGCCGCCCTCGGCGCGGTTCACCGCGCGCACGCTGCCGCGATGATGCTCGGCGACGAGGCGCACGATGTAGAGCCCCAGGCCCAGGTGCGCGCGCTCCTCGGGCGCGGCGCTTCGCTCCTCGGCGCGCCGCACCGAGACCATCGAATCGAACAGGCGCTGCACCATCGCCTGCGGCAGCGGCGGCCCGTCGTTCTCCACCGCGAGGATCGCGCGCGCGGGCGGCGCATCGAGCGAGACGCGCACGGCGGAGCCCGCCGGGGCGAAGTCGTTGGCGTTCTCGACCAGCTTGTCGAGGAGCTGCGCGAACGCGTCGGGCACGCCCTCGAGCGCCACCGGTCCCTCGGGAAGCGCGAGGTCGAAGCGGCGCGAGGGATAGGCCGCGCGATAGCCCTCGACGCAGCCGCGCACGACCTGGGCGAGGTCGAAGCGCTCGCGCTCGGCGCTCTCCAGCAGCCGCTCGAGCCGTGTCGCCTCCGAAAGCCGCGAGATGAGCCGGCCCAGCCGCCGCACGCCCTCGAGCGCGCGATCGACGTAGACGCGCGCGTTGCCCGAGAGCGCCTCCTGCCCGAGGTTGTCGAGCGAGGAGCGCACCACGGCGACCGGCGTGCGCAGCTCGTGCGAGAGGCGCCCGGCCATCGCCTCCAGATACGCGTTGTAGTCGCGAAGCCGCGCGAGCATCGAGGCGGTGGTGCGCGTGAGGTCGCCGATCTCGTCGCGCGCGCGCGTGGCCGTGATCGCGCCGCGCACGCGCCCCTGCTCGTCGATGGCCGCTTCCGCCTCCGCGTGCAGGCGCCGGATGCGCGTCGCGAGCCGCCCCGCGAAGGCGAGCATCACGGTGAGCGCCGCGGCGACCACCACGAGCGTCACCGCGAGGAGCTTCTCGAGCGCGTCCTGGCGCAGGATCTGGATCGCGCCGGTGGTCTCCTCGACCACCACCGCGCCCACGATGTCGTCGCCGAGGAAGATCGGCTGCGCGGCCGAAAGGATCGCGACGTCGCGGTCGTGCGTCGCGCGCCACTGCGTGGAGCTCACGCCGATGAGGGCGCGGTCGATCTGGCCTCGCACCGGCAGCGCCTCGTCGCCCACCGGATAGCTCGGCGCGGGCACGACCAGCGCCGCGACCGGCTTCAACCAGTTCACAAGCGTGCGCGCGGCGGCCGGATCGGCGAGGCTTCCCGAGAGCCCGCGCACGCGCGAGCGCGCGTCGACCACCCATACGCGCTCGCCCGCGCGGCCCATGATCGCGAGGAAGCGCTCGATCTCGTCGGAAGGCACGTAGGCGTTGCCGAGGCTCGCCGCGGCGTCGGTGTCGGCGGCCGCGAAGAGCGCCACGATGCGGCGGCGCTCCTCGCCCTCGGGATCGTCGAAGGCGCCGCGCTCGAACAGCGCCGGCCGGTCCGAGAGCGCCGCGGCCACCGCGCGCGCCGTAGCGCCGATCGCCTTCTCCTGCGAAGCACGCAGGAACGACTCCATGCTCGCGATGAAGTGCACGGCGAGCACGGGAAGCGCGAGGAGCGCCATCGCCGCGAGCGCGAGGCGGAAGCGGATGCCGTGGACGAAGCGCGCGCGCACGCCGGTCGCCCTCAGAAGGTGAGATGCAGCGTGACCGAGCCGAAGCCCGCGTCGCGGCGCTGCCCGACGAACTCGCGCGTCTCGTGGATGAGCGTGAAGGTCACCTGCGCGCCGCGGCCGGTCCATGCGACGCCGCCGAGGAAGCGCTGCACGACGTGGTGCATCCGCGGCGTGTCCATCGCAAGCCCCGGCGCGAAGTCGAGCAGGTGGTTCCACGCCACGGCGCGCAGGCTCGCGCCGAGGAACGCGGTCCACGAGCCGCCGTCGCCCTCGGCCAGCGGCGGCGTCGCCGCGAAGCGCAACGCCGGCGTCTCGAGCGAGCGCGACGCCTCGCCATGACCGAAGCGCAGCTCGATGCCCGCGTGGGCGAAGGTCACCTGGTTCCCGAGCACGATCCCGTAGTGGCCGTTGAAGTAGGGCGCGCCGTCGCGCGGATCGTCGAGCGTGTGGGTGCGCGACCACACGAGTTGCCCATCGAGGCGATCCGATCGCTGGTGCGACCAGTCCTCGCGCGGCGCGGGAATGAAGCGGTGCACGGTGCGCTGCGCCTGCTCGCCCAGGGCGCTCGGCCCGGTCACGCCGAGGTCGAGCTCGAGCGTGCGCCAGTCGCCGGGCTCGCGGTCGTGGCGCGCGAGGGTCGCGAGGAGCCGCGCCGCATTGGGCCGGTCGATGTCGTCGTGGCGCTTCGCTTCCGGCGTGTAGATCTCCTGCAGCACGCCGAACTCGAGCGCGTGGTCGCCGCGCGCGACCATGTCGGCCAACCGCACGCCGCTCGTGTACCAGCGGTCGGTGCCGTAGAAGACGTCGTTGTCGACCTGGATGTAGGGCCCGGGCTCGCCCGCCCGGGCGGCGAGGGACGCGCAGGCCGCGAGCGCGGCGGCCGCGGCCCTCACTCCCCTTCGTGCCATCGATAGCCCATTCCGTACACGGTCTCGATGCCGACGAAGGCCGGATCGACGGCGAGAAACTTCTTGCGGATGCGCTTCACGTGCGAGGTGATGGTGCCGTCGTCGACCACCATCTCCGCGTCGCGCATGAGTTGGTCGCGATCCTTCACGTGCCCGGGATGGCGCGCGAGCGAATGCACCATCCAGAATTCCGTCACGGTGAGCGGGATCGGCTTGCCGCGCCAGGACGCCGCCATGCGCTGCGCGTCGAGCGCGAGCGCTCCGCGGTGCAGCACTTCGCCCGCCGCGGGCGCCTGGTCGGCGGCATCGACGCGGCGGAAGAGCGCCGCGATGCGCGCGAGGAGGTGCGGCAGGCTCACGTCCTTGGTGAGGTAGTCGTCGGCGCCCAGGCGCAGGCCCGACACGATGTCGAAGTCCGAATCGCGCGCGGAGAGGAAGATGATCGGCAGGCGGCCGCTCGCGTTGCGCAGCTCGCGGCACAGCTCGAAGCCGCCGTCGATGTCCGCGCCCAGCCCGATGTCGATGATGGCGAGCTCGGGCAGGCGCGCGGCCAGCGCGCGCGAGGCGCTCGCGCGGTCGCCGAACGCGACCACCTCGTAGCCCGCGCGCGCGAGCGCATCGACGTAATTCTGGCGGATGGTGGAATCGTCCTCGACGAGCGCGATGCGGCGTGCCATCCGCGGATTATAGGGGACAGTCCCCTTTTTCCTTTAGGCGGAACCGCGTGGCGTTCTGCCTAAGGGAAAAAGGGGACTGTCCCCAATTCCGCGCCATCTTTTTGCCACAAATCTTCGCCAACGCGCCCTCACTGCCGCAGCGCGCTTCCCTCGTGGGCGCACGAAATGGCCCCATCGCGTCGAACGGGAAAGGGGCACGGCGATGGAGCGGGGCAAGGTGCGAGCGGGTGATTTCATCGTGTTGGGCGTGCGGGCGGTGCTGGGCGGCATCGCGGTGGCGCTCGCGCTCGGATTCGCGGCGATC
>Ga0068855_100008443_pt1 | contig 12454 bp, 12 predicted proteins | sample KBSCornC52_FD_66592 | JGI IMG/M metagenome (GOLD analysis project Ga0068855, IMG submission 66592) | Corn rhizosphere microbial communities from Kellogg Biological Station, Michigan, USA - KBS Corn C5-2 | ecosystem: Host-associated > Plants > Roots > Rhizosphere > Soil ...
TGCCGAATGGGGCGTGCCATCCGTATTCTGGTTTGTTGGCGGCATCGACCCTGGGATCTATGCGAAAGCCAAAGAGGAGGGAAAAATGGGTGAGATCCCGACCAACCACAACCCGCGTTTTGCGCCGGTAATCCACCCGACTTTGGAGATAGGCGTAAAAGCGCTCGTTGTTGCAGCGCATGCCTGGCTCGCCGCGTGACGAACGCCGGTATCCGGATGGCCCCGGAGCATCGGTACATTCCAGAAGGTCGCAAAGCGGCGAGTGGCCGTGATCAGACCACGCCCTCAGTTCGATCCCATGCACACATGTTCAACATTGAGCAGATTTTCGCTTGAGAAAAGTTGTAAACAGCAATGCGGGGTTCTCTGCCCTACACCATCGTCGAGAGGATTCGCTCAGAGAGAGGAATCCAGGCACACCAAGATTCTTCATGGTTTCGCCTCAGGTTCTATTTAGAGGTCAGGCGCTACTGTCGTCGAGCAGCGCAGAGGAGAGAGTATGAATGACCTAACGAAAATCGCTCAGCTGAAAGACGATGGGATGAAAAAAGCACTCGAAACCAGCAAGAGCGTTGCCGGCCCGGTCTTCATTGAGCTGCCTGGATTTCAGGGCAATGACAAACTGCTTTGGGGTCTGATCCTCGGCGTCATCACCTTCTGGCTATTCGCTCAGACGACGCTCAATATCGCTCCTGAAATGGGTAGAGATCTTGGTCTCGAAGCGAATGCAATGAATATCGCAGTGGCCATTACCTCCCTGTTCTCCGGGATATTCATCGTGGTGGTCGGCGGACTTGCCGATCGTGTGGGGCGTATCAAGATCGTGAATGTGGGGTTCTATCTGAGCATTGTCGGCTCACTCCTGGTCGGCCTTGCGCCCAGAGGCGCAATGGCATCGGCATTCCTGTTGACCGGTCGAGCTCTCCAGGGGCTTTCAGGCGCGTGTATCATGCCTGCCAGTCTGGCCCTCGTGAAAACCTATTGGGCCGGCGCACAGCGCCAGCGAGCCGTTAGTCTATGGTCAATCGGCTCCTGGGGCGGTTCCGGATTGTGTTCTCTGTTCGGGGGGCTGGTCGCGCAGAACCTAGGATGGCGTTACATCTTTTTTGCATCCGTCGTCGTCGCGATTATCGGCCTGATGATGATTCACGGGACGCCGGAAAGCAAGGCCAAGAGCCAGAAAGATTACAAATTCGATATTGCAGGCGTGATCTGCTTCATGATCGCAATGGTGGCCCTGCAAATTCTCGTAACTCAAGGCAATAAACTTGGCTGGACCAGTCCGTCCGCACTCGTTTTGGCTGCGCTCACGGTGATATTCGGGATACTGTTCTTTCGCGTCGAGCATCGTACGCCAGGACCCTTTATCGATTTCACGCTGTTCCGCAATGCCACGTTTACCGGTGCTACTCTTTCGAACTTTCTGCTTAACGCTGTGGCCGGTACCCTCATCGTGTCGCTCGAATTGGTCCAACTCGGCGGCAATATGACGGCTCAGCAGGCCGGAATGCTGACTCTTGGATACGCGATTGCGATCATTGTCTTCATCCGCGCCGGCGAGAAACTGTTGCAGCATTTTGGCGCGCGTAGACCGATGATTTGGGGCACCCTCATAGCCGGACTCGCCATTCTGTTTCTCTCGCCAGCAAATCTGATGCTTTCGGACTATAAGATCCTGGCGATCATCGGTTATACGCTGTATGGTCTTGGACTTGCGATTTATGCTACGCCTTCGACTGATGCTGCGCTGTCCAGTCTGCCGGCGACGCAGGCCGGTTCCGGTTCCGGGATTTATAAGATGGCATCTTCTCTGGGTGCGGCATTCGGCGTCGCGATTTCGGCAGCCATCTTTACCGCTCTGAGCGCAAGCACTGACAGTGCACGCTGGTTGGAGGGCGTGATCACTTTTCGAGGACGCCAGGACAACCTTGCCGTTCGACAGGCTGCGATTATCGCACTCATGTTCAATGTGTTCATGGCTGCGGTCGCAATTATGTCGATCATGCTGACAATTCCAAAGGGCAAAGAAAAGGGCTAGGTGACAGGCCGTCCAATTTCTCCCGGACGGGATACCGTTTGGCTAAAGATGGTCGATAGCAGACAGGTTGTGCTTCCTTTGTCGCTCCTTTGGTCATCAGGCTGAACGTCAGAAATTGCGTTATGGACGTGCTGCCACCCGTCGTGATGCGGGCCCGCCCAAACAGTGTTCGAACAGCCGCTTTCATGAGAGAAGAATTCGCATGAATCTTCTTGCCGCGTTCCCGCACTTCTGTTTTGGGCGGCCCCTGAATTGTGAAATCGCGGCAACCGTTCTCTTCGCCGCGGCCTCTTCAATGCAACCACAAGCAACCTCGAATCCGTCATCGCAATCACCGCCTTCAACTGAATCGCCGGTTTTAATCCACGCCCAACCTGTGGTGGAAAGACCAATCCTTTCGCTGCCAGATTTCTTTGCTCATGCCGCACACAAGGGCATTTACTTCCATGTCTTTGTGAACGAGGAACTGGCGGCCAATCCGCGGGGCGGTATAGATCAGGGGGCAAGCGCATCGCAGTATTTGACTTTCGGTACGGGAATCGACCTGCAGCGGCTGATCGGCTGGCGAGGCGGCGCTCTTCACGCGATTGTGATCGCTTTGAGCAGTAATGCGCTCAGCGAGAATACGATCGGTGGCGGAATCGATGTTCAGGAAAACGCCTCGCCCTTCAATCTCGTCCGTGCACTAAATTTCACGCTCGAGCAGAATTTTTCATTGAGAGAGAAAGACGACCTGAATCTTATCGCCGGACGAATCGGTGCGACGCCGTATTTTATGGGGTCTGATTTGGCTTGCCTCTTCATGAACCACGCGTTTTGCGGTCCCATGTATGGCTTCTATCAAAGTACTCTCTCCTCTGTCGCACCGGCACCCTCCTGGGGAGGGCGGGTCAAATTCAACTCAAACTCCAAGGCATATGTCGAATTCGGAGGGTATGCGATAGACTCCGACACCATTCAAGCCAGCACGAGCATCTTCACTTGGAATACGCGCGGTGTCACGGCAATCAATTATCTTGCGGAAGTTGGCCATGCCACGACCCTGGCAGCCGAGAAGAAGCCTCACTATTACCGCATGGGAGCTTCCTATGTGCACGGGCCGAGGCCGGATGTCCTGCTGAATACCGACGGGTTGCCTCTTTATCGATATGGCGGAATGCCGCTGAATCATTATGGAGAGACTGCGATATACGCAACAGGCGCTCAGGTCATTCAGAGGGCGGATCGTGCCTCACGGCGTAACCTCGCGTTGTTCGGAAGCGTCTACTATAACCTCGCCGACTCTGAAGCGATGCAGTACACCTTCAAAGGCGGCGTAGTAAAGAATGGAACTTTTCGAAGGCGCCCAAGTGACACTCTAGGGATCGCCCTTTCTCCAATTTCCTTTACGGCAAAGGAAGTGGCATATCTCAGCGGGATGAGGGCCAACGGTGGAGGCGTGGGGCAGGTGCCCTCCCACGAGGTGGCATTCGAAGCAAATTACGGCTATCGATTGGCATCGGGAGTCGTGCTTCGCCCGAATTTTCAATACATCGTATATCCCGACTCGAGATATAGGCCAACTTTTCCCCGGGGCATACCTGATGTTTTCGTGATCGGATTTCAAGTGAATGCGAACTTGGATGCGTTGTTCGGTCTGCCACACCACTGATCTCTGTGCAGACCCAATTCAGCGCGTCGCCACATAGGAGGTTACGATGAGCAGCATCGTTCTGATATGCGGAAGGGTCTTCAACGGCGTCTCCGATACGCTGAGCGAAAAGATGGAGATCCTGGTTAAAAACAATCACATCACCAGCGTGGGGAAGTCGGTCGAGCGGCCCGCGGACGCGCAAATAATCGATCTTTCAGACAGAACTGTCAGTCCCGGATTCATTGACACTCACGTTCACCTTACTATGGATGCGTCCAACCTTGCCCGGCAGACGCTCGAATCGTCGGCCTCTAAAGCCCTGAAAGGGCTTAGTCTCGCGCGAGAGTACATGAGCTACGGCTTCACGACCTTGCGGGATTTGGGATGCGTCGATCCAGATTGGCCCACCGTCGATCTTCGCAATGCGATCAATGCCGGAGTTGTGCAGGGTCCACGAATTATTGTCGCGGCTCACATCATCAGCGCGAGTGCGGGGCACGGCGATTTGCGCGGCTTTTACAATCCCCGCTGGACGTTGCCCGTCTCAGCGATTGCTGACGATCAGGCATCTATCAAATCTCTGGTTCGACGGGAACATACTTTCGGCAGCGACTGGATTAAGACAACGAACACCGGCGGCTACTTCAGCGCCGGAGACGATCCCGACCGAGTAACGTGGTTCGACGATGAAATGGAGGCTCTTACCTCGACTGCCAGGCAACTCGGCATGCCCGTCGCTGTTCATACCGGTGCCGCCGAAGGATGCAAGCAGGCGATTCGATTCGGGGTACGAAGTCTCGAGCATGCTTATTTGATTGACGGTGAGGGACTGGCAATGGCCGAAAAATCCGGAGTCTATGTGGTGCCGACCATGCAAATGACGCAGGAGGATTTGCATCAACTTCATGAAGGCACTTTGCCGTGTCAAGCGGTGTGGAAGTTCCGCCGGGACAATGAAAAGATCCTCGCTTCGCAACGCCTGCTTGCTTCGAGCAAGGTACAGGTTGCTTACGGTACTGATTGCGGGATGTTTCCGTTCAGCCATGGCATTCTCGAATTCCAGGCTATGGTGGCCGCCGGACTGAGTCCGATCCGGGCTTTGAAAGCAGCCACCAGCGTGGCTGCCGAGATGCTTCAGCGGACAGATCTTGGCGTGATCGCCCCGGGCAAAGTTGCCGACATCATCGCGATACCCGAGAACCCGTTGAACGACATAGGAGCCACTGCAAAAGTCGATTTTGTGATGAAAGACGGCATCGTATATCGAGATCCAGCAAATCACTGAAGTGGTGTGGAGCACGGCAAATATTAATCTTAAGAGAGCAGATTCGGCGATTGTGGTAGCATGTCGACCTCGCCCATTCCCCGATAGCGACGGCACGAATTCATCCAGGGTGGACGCTCAAAAATACTGAAGGAAGAGAAAATTCTGGATCGTGCGAGGGGCCCTTCGACCGGAAGGAGAGATCGCCATGCCAGGAAATCCGAAAACCAGCACTGTTCTTGCTGAGGCCACTTCCATCGGCGCACATAAAGTCGCAATCAATCACCTCGAATATAGAGCGAAAGAACTCGTGTTTTCGCAGGGTGACCGAAGTGATGCCGTCTTCTTCATCGAAAGAGGTAAGGTCAAATTGACGGTCGTCTCCAGAGGGGGAAGAGAGGCGATCATTGGCTTTTCTGGGGTCAACGACTTTGTCGGTGAACAATGTATGGCAGGCGAAACGTCTCGAGCAATGTCGGTCACAGTCGTTGAAGACTGTTCGCTCTTGAAGATCGGCCGGCCTCATATGCCGCAGATACTCCGCCAAAACCCTCAGTTGTCGTTTGCGTTCACATCTTACTTGTTATCTCGAAACCAGCGGCTCTATGAGGAGTTGGTGGACCACTTCTTCAATCACAGCGAGAAACGGCTTGCCCGAATCCTTCTGTCGCTGGCTAATTTTGGCGGAGCAAGCAGAGTCGAGGGAATTTTTCTCCGAATCAATCAAGAGACGCTGGCGGAGATGGTCGGCACGACTCGAGGCAGGATCAGTTTCTTCATGAACAAGTTCAGGAAGGAAGGATTCATTGAATACAAGCCAAACAGTGGCTTATATGTCCGCAGCGCGCTGATCAACGTTCTCTTACGGGAATGACCAGCTCAATTGCGGGCAAGAGGAATGTAAACGAAGCTCGATTTAAAGCCTTTGATATGTTCAAGACTGAATAGACTTCCCTGATGATAACGGTCGTAATTTGCACATGCGGCAACGACGGCACAGAGTAAGCCTTCGCTGAACCACCCTTAACACCAGAGCGGACGAATCTCTCGGGCGAAACAGCGGAAGTTGAGACAAGGTGGAAGCCACGTCTCACGAATCCGCTCGATTTCCGGACCGACAGACGCGCAATTGCGCCTTCCGACGAGGAAATAGATCAGCTATGTTAATCCATCAGCGAGCGAACGCCCACTTCGTCTAGATGGTTCAATGAGCCGGCAGGTTCTTCATAGACTCTGAAGGCACCAGCGCCTTCGAGTTCGTCCTGACCGTACCCGCCTGAAAGCGTTCTACGCCGAGGAGAAGATTGGCCTTCCAAACGTCGAGGCAAAGCTTCTGCTCTTGCATAGAGCCTGCAAAGGACGTCGCCTCGAGATTTTCGAACAGGTATGGCGCCTTTGACATGCTCCTCATGCGCCTGGTATTTGCCATCAACGGACTGCTTCAACATCTATCGTGATCTTGACTTCATCGCCGACAAGAACGCCGCCGGTCTCCAAGGCCGAATTCCATGTCAGCCCAAAATCTTTCCGGCTTAGCTTTGTTGTCGCAGATAATCCGATTCTGTATTTTCCCCACGGATCCTTGTTTTCCGGCGTTGGCCCCTCAACATCAAGAGTGATCTCTTCGGTGACCCCGTGCATCGTCAGATCGCCTGTTACCTTGCCGCCGTCGATGTGCACTTCAATCCGTTTGCTCCGGAACGTCAAAGTCGGAAACTTGCCGACATCAAAAAAGTCATCGCTTTTCAAGTGTGTATCGCGCTGCTGATCATGGGTGTCGATCGAGGCCGCATCAATCGTGGCCTCTACGGAAGAATTTGCCGGATTTGCCGAATCAAACTTGATGGTGCCAGATACCTTCGTGAACTGGCCTCGAACATTGGACACCATCATGTGGCGAACGCTGAAATGCGCCGACGAGTGTGCTGGGTCGATTTCATAAATTTGCTGGGGCATCGAATGGATCTCCGTCCGGGTTGATAGCAGTGATTGTTGCACATCTGTTACGACATTCGACTATACGGATTGCCGATATCGCGACGAGGACGATCTGGTTGCCGTGCCTGAATCTGATTGAATATGACCAAAACAAGCAGCACCACGACGAGCCGTTCGAAGCATTCAATGAAATCCATCGAGTTCGATCTGATCGACATAGCACCAGCCCCAGGTTTCACCGGGCTCGAGAGAACGCATAATCGGATGTCTGGTTTCATGGAAATGTATGGTGGCATGCTTATTTTTTGAGGAATCGCAGCAGCCGACGTGCCCGCACTCCATGCAGAGCCGAAGATGAACCCATTCGTCTCCCAACTTAAGGCACTCCTCGCAACCCTGTGGGGTGCGGGGGGTGACATTCCGGATCTGGCCGAAGTGAGCACAAAGTGTCATGATTGTCCCTCAAATCACGCACGAAAGAGCAGCAGAGAGGCTCACCGCCATCGTACGTCCACACAGAGCCTTGGCTCTGCGTTTCGTTGTTGGGTAAGCGTCGGATAGTCGACGTAGCCCCGCATGCCGCCGCCATAGTAGGTAGAAGGATCGTCGGCATTGAGAGGAGCGTTTCGTCGAAATCGATCTGGCAGGTCTGGATTTGCCATAAACTTGCGGCCAAAGGCAATCACGTCTGCTCTTCCGAGTTGCAGCCAGGATTCCGCAGTGTCATGGTCGAATCCTCCGGCATAGATTAAGGTGCCTCGATATTTCCTTCGAATGAGATCTACCATCCGCAACGCGCGTGCGTCCAGCACGGTCTTGTTTTCAAGCGCTGCCATTGCGGGGTTGACGATATGCAGATACGCAAGGTTGAAATCATTTAGCTTCTTGGCTATGCAGCCGAATGTCTTTTCCGGATCGTTATCGCTTATTTCGTTTATCGCTCCCATTGGCGAAAGACGGACACCTACGCGGTCCGCTCGCCAGACTCCAACAACAGCTAGAATGGTCTCCATCAACAACCGGGACCTATTGTCGACGGATCCTCCGTATTGGTCTGTACGTTTGTTGGTGCTGGACTCGATGAACTGATCCAGAAGATACCCGTTGGCGGCGTGGACCTCGACTCCATCAAAACCTGCCGTTTTCGCATTCCTCGCCGCCCGCTCATACTGCCGGACAATATATGGCATCTCCTCTGTTTCTAATGCACGCGGTGTCACAAACGGAGTGAATCCACTCGTTCCGTCTTCCTTCTCGATAAAGGCGTTCCCCGCTGGTCGGATTGCAGAGGGTGCTACAGGCAACATTCCATCCGGCTGCAAAGAGGGATGCGATATGCGTCCGACGTGCCATAGCTGCAGAAAGATAAGGCCACCAGCTCGATGTACGGCTTCGGTCACCAAACGCCAGCCCTCGATCTGAGCCGAACTATGAATTCCGGGGGTCCACGCATATCCTTGGCCCTGTTGCGAAATCTGTGTCGCTTCGGAAATGATGAGAGCGGCGGAGGCCCGTTGAGCATAATAGCAGGCATTGAGCGCCGACGGAATATTGCCCGGCTGAATCGAGCGGGAACGAGTCAGGGGAGCCATCACCACCCTATGCTTGAGCTTGTATGAGCCAAGTTGCACAGGTTGGAACAACCGCTCGATGATTGCCGGCTGAAACGAGACTCGCTCAACAAGAAGTAAAGTTGAAGACATTGTCAGCTACCTCAGAATGTTGAAGTGGTGCGCGATGCCAGACGAAACCTGCTGCCGAGGTTGAGCAGGTAATCTGCCTCTGGTTGCCGTACCGGAGAGGGAAGTCGACCTATGACCCCCAGCACTATCCTCCTCCGTTGCTTATTACGGCAAGGCGCTAAGAGTCTATTCAACAGTGAACAGACTTTCTGGAATTCCACGTGTCATAAACAGAACGGCGAAACGTGCCATCTCTCGGCTTGGCCGATAGTTCGGGTGAGCACGGTCACGTCCACTTCTTCGCAGACTAGCGGTCGGTTTGAAGGTCGCGTTGCAATTGCAAAGGGTGCAAACATTTGGCTATTAAGGTGACGACGATACCCACCGCGAAGCTTGAGGAGTTGGAATGATCCAAGCACCTCGCGTGGTCTTCGGAGTCGGCGCAACCCCGATTCAGGTAGGGTGCGATGCTTCGTAAGTTTGCAATCCCGGTACTCGCCGTCGTCGTCATTGGATTGCTGGGTTTCACCATCCTCGCCTCGCGACCGTCAATCGCTCCGGTGAAGAATTCCCCGAATCGAGCCAGCTTCAGTACTGAATCCATCGCCAAAGGAGAGATGCTGGTCGCGGAGGGGCACTGTGTGTCATGCCATATCCGACCGGGTGGCCAACCGCTGGCCGGGGGCTATGGAGTGAACACACCGTTCGGAGTAATCTACGGGACGAATATCACTCCGGATAACAAAACCGGAATAGGTCTGTGGTCTCTGGCCGCTTTTACTCGGGCCATGCGGGAGGGTGTATCTCGAGACGGGCATCATCTTTACGCAGCCTTTCCTTATACCGCCTTCACTGAACTCAGCGACGACGACATCAATGCGCTCTATGCTTATCTGATGACCCGAACGCCGGTGAGCGCTACGGTCCCGCCGAATACGGTTCCATTCCCACTCAATATCCGCTTGCTCGAAGAAGGCTGGAAGGTTTTGTTTTTCAGGAAGAAGACTTTTCAGGCGAATCCGGCAAAAGGGGCAGAATGGAATCGCGGAGCATATCTGGCCGAGGCGCTCAGCGATTGCGGCGGATGCCACACGCCGCGCAATGCACTTGGCGGGGAAAAGCTTCGACTCGCCTATGCCGGCGCTGTCGTTGATCGGTGGCTCGCACCCCCACTGACGAAAGACAATCCATCACCAATCCCGTGGAGGGAGGATCAGCTATTCAATTTTCTGCGCACCGGGGTGGACCCGTTGCATGGGCCGGTGGCGGCAACAATGACTCCGGTTGTCCGAGACGCCTTGAATCTTCCGGTTGTTCCCGATGCTGACGTACGCGCGATCGCGATCTATTTTAGCGATATCAACCAGGCAGCGGCTCACGGAGCGGACGCTGAGGTAGTAACCAAGGCGATGGAGACATCTCCTCTTGGCAGTGGCCAGGATTACGATCCTGATGGCAACCTCTATGCGAGCGCTTGCATGTCCTGTCACTACAATTCCGGGACAACTCCTCGTGGCGCACGTCCGGAACTGGCACTGAGCAGCTCGCTCACATTACCTGAGCCGACCAATTTTATTCAGGCTGTGCTGCAGGGGATTGGCGCAAAAGACGGAGTTCCGGGTTTGGTGATGCCGGCTTATGCCTCTTCATTAACGAATGCCGATGTAGCCGGACTTGCGGCTTATCTTCGCCGGACCCGCACCTCACTGCCGCCTTGGACCGACTTGGAGAAGAAAGTAGCATCCGCGCGAAAGGGGTTGAAAGCATCACGTTAATGGAATATCAGAACAGGAGCGCCGCAATATGACCATGTTCAATCTCAACGGCCGCCCGGTCTCGGTTCATAGTCCAGACGAAGTGCCGCTGCTTTGGGTGATTCGCGATGAATTGGGTCTGACTGGAACCAAGTTTGGTTGCGGCATTGGCTGTTGCGGCGCGTGCACAGTGCACGTTGAGGGACGCGCAACCAGGTCCTGCATCACATCCGTGGGTTCTATCGCTGGCGCTGATGTGACCACGATTGAAGGGCTCGATCCCGCGGGGAAACATCCGCTACAGACAGCCTGGATCGAGCTACAGGTTCCTCAATGCGGCTATTGCCAGTCGGGGCAGATCATGCAGGCCGCGACGCTGCTGAAGGATTTCCCGAACCCCACTGACCAGGACATCAACGCGGTCATGGCTGGAAGTCTTTGTCGATGCATGACGTACATCCGTATACGGAAGGCGATCAAGCTGGCGGCCTCGAGAATGCGAGAAGGAGCGGTCACTTGAATAGCTCTTCTGTACATAACTCGAGCGGGACGTCACAGCCGTCCCGTCGCAGCTTTTTGATCGCAATGGCGGGAACTGGCGTCATACTGGGCTACGCCCGGTATGGTCTGGGCGGCTTGGAATCCATTACTTCCACTCCCAAACCAGCGAGCGGCGTCGGGGAGATGTTTGAACCGACGATCTGGTATGGTATCAGTCCCGGCGGGGACGTAACGGTCAACATCATTCGGGCTGAGATGGGTCAGCATATCGGCACTGCCTGCGCTCGCATCCTGGCCGATGAGTTAGAGGCTGACTGGAACAAGGTACGGATCGTTACCGTCGACTCGGACCCGAAGTGGGGTGTGATGGTTACGGGTGGCAGTTGGTCCGTATGGCAGACTTTCCCGGTGTTCAGCCGGGCGGGTGCCGCAGGCCGCATGGCTCTGATCGAAGAAGGCGCAAAGCTGCTCGGGGCCAGCCCTCAGAGCTGCATGGCGCGGAATGGTACGGTGCACGGTGCTGGGAAATCCATTTCTTATGGTGACATCGTCGCGCGCGGTAATCTACGGCGCACATATACGCCCGAGCAGTTGAAAGAAATCCCGGTTAAAGCGCCGCGAGACAGGAGGCTGATCGGGCGGGACACATTGGCGCTTGATATTCCATCAAAGGTCGACGGTAAAGGTCGCTATGGCATTGATGCCACCGTTGAAGGCATGATTTATGCTCGTCCCAAAGTACCGCCGACCCGATACGATTCCAAGGTCATCTCAATCGATGATTCAGCAGCGAAGCACCTGCCAGGATACATTCAAAGCCTCGCCTTGGAGGATCCGTCAGGCACAGTGCCAGGCTGGGTCATGGTGTATGCCGATAGCTTCCCGGCGGCCAGTCGCGCGGCCGATCTTGTAAAGGTGAAGTGGAGCTCAGGGGATGCCGCGCGTGTCTCCGAGCAGGACTTGCAGCAGCGTTCTGCAGAGCTGATCGCAGACCCGAAGGGGGGCTCACTGATCGTCGATGATCCCGGCGTGGATGCGGCGTTGGCCTCAGCGAAGCACAAGATCGAGCGAACCTATACGGTGAGCACCGTAATGCATTTTGCGTTGGAACCAGTCAACGCATTGGCTTTTGAAAAGAATGGGGTTTTCGAAATCCATACCGGGAATCAATGGCAAACGTTAATCCTGCCTGTGTTGGCCAAAGCTTTGGGGCGCAGTCAAGAGAGTATCGTTCTGCGGAGCTACCTGCTCGGCGGCGGATTCGGTCGTCGACTTGATGGTGATTATGCGGTACCCGCTGCGCTTGCCGCCAAAGCCGTCGGCAAACCGGTCAAGATGGTCTGTACGCGAGAGGACGACATGCGCTTCGACTGCCCGCGATCGCCTGCGGTACAGGTTCTTCGGATGGCCTTCGCAGATGGCGGCCAGGTTATAGCAATGGATCACCATGCGGCTGCTGGCTGGCCCACGAAAACCATGGCTCCGTCGTTCATGGGGAAGGGTGAAAACGGCTTTGTGTTTGATCCGTTTGCCAGTCACGGTGCCGATCATTGGTACACGGTAGGTGCTCACCGGGTTCGTGCGATAGATAATGACCTCGCACAACGGACATTCCGCCCAGGCTGGCTACGTTCTGTGGGCGGG
>Ga0068855_100008444_pt1 | contig 12453 bp, 10 predicted proteins | sample KBSCornC52_FD_66592 | JGI IMG/M metagenome (GOLD analysis project Ga0068855, IMG submission 66592) | Corn rhizosphere microbial communities from Kellogg Biological Station, Michigan, USA - KBS Corn C5-2 | ecosystem: Host-associated > Plants > Roots > Rhizosphere > Soil ...
TTCGTCCATGGCCGGCTGATCAACCTCATCTCCGGCCAGGTCGGGATCAAATATGGGCTGATGGGGCCGAATCACGCAGTCGTCACCGCCTGCTCGACCGGCGCCCATGCGATCGGCGATGCCGCGCGGATGATCGCGATGGATGACGCCGACGTGATGCTCGCCGGCGGCGCGGAGGGCGCGATCTGCCCGCTCGGCATCGCCGGTTTCGCCCAGGCGCGGGCGCTGTCGACCGGCTTCAACGACGAGCCGCAGCGCGCCAGCCGTCCCTATGATCGCGACCGCGACGGCTTCGTCATGGGCGAGGGCGCCGGCATCGTCTGCCTCGAGGAATATGAGCACGCCAAGGCGCGTGGCGCGAAGATCTACGCCGAGGTCGTCGGCTATGGCCTGTCGGGTGATGCCTATCATGTCACCGCGCCCCATCCCGAAGGTTCGGGCGCTTTCCGCTCGATGGAGATGGCGCTGCGCAAGGCGGGGATGAGCCCGTCGGACATCGACTATATCAACGCCCATGGCACCTCGACCCCGCTCGGCGACGAGCTCGAGCTGGGCGCGGTGAAGCGGCTGTTCGGCAATGCCATCTCGGGCGTGTCGATGTCCTCGACCAAATCGGCGATCGGTCATCTGCTCGGCGGCGCCGGCGCGGTCGAGACGATCTTCTGCATCCTCGCGATGCGCGATCAGGTGGTGCCGCCGACGCTCAACCTCGACAATCCGAGCGAGGGGATGGGCGGGGTCGATCTCGTCCCGCACGTCCCGCGCCAGCGCGAGGTGCGCGCGGTGCTCAACAACAGCTTCGGTTTCGGGGGAACCAACGCGAGCCTGGTGCTGAAGGCAGTTTGAGGCCGACCCGATGCGGAGCGAGTTGCGCATAGCCGTCGTCGTCCTCGCCGTCGTTACAATGCTGGCGATCGCCATGCCGTTCTGGAAGTGGCGCGGGCCGGGGCCGCTCAAGGCGCCGATCCATTTCGTCGTACCGCAGGGCGCGACGATCGCCAGCGTCGCGCGCAAGCTGGAGGATGCCGGCGCCGTGCGCAGCGGCGTCTGGTTCCGCCGGCTGGCGATGCGGCTGGGGTCGCGCGATCACATCAAGGCCGGCGAGTTCGTCATCCCGGCGCAGGCCAGCCCCGCCACAATTCTCGACCTGTTCCAGCACGGCCGTCCGGTCCAGCGCATCATCGTCGTTCCTGAAGGCGCGCCGGCGCTGGTCGTCGCCGACAAGCTGCGCGCCGAGCCGCTGCTCACCGGCGCCGTCACCATTCCCGCCGAAGGCTCGGTGCTGCCCGATGGCTACAGCTTTGAGCGTGGCGAGACGCGCGCGGCGGTGCTGGCGCGGATGCAGGAGGCGATGACCAGGACGCTCGCCAGCCTGTGGCGGGCGCGCAAGCCGACGGCGGTGGTGACCAGCCCGCAGCAGGCGGTGATCCTGGCCTCGGTCGTCGAGAAGGAAACCGGGGTCGCCGCCGAGCGGGGCACCATCGCCGGCGTCTATTCCAACCGGCTGCGCGCCGGCATGCTGCTCCAGGCCGATCCGACCGTGATCTATCCGATCACCAAGGGCCTGCCGCTCGGCCGGCGCATTCGCGAGTCCGAGTTGAAGGCGGACAATGGCTATAATACCTACGCCCGCGCCGGCTTGCCGATCGGGGCGATCACCAATCCCGGGCGCGCGTCGATCGCCGCGGTGCTCAATCCCGCACCGACCCAGGCGCTCTATTTCGTCGCCGATGGTAAGGGCGGCCATGTCTTTGCCAACACGCTCGCCGAGCACAGCGCCAACAAGGCGCGCTGGTTCGCGATCCGCCGCGCGCGGGGTGAGATGTAATCAGATTGCTAGGTCAGGGTCCGTGCGACCGCCGCGCGCCAGCCGTCGATCGCTTTCTGGCGGTCGCCGGCGCTCATCCGTGGCTCGAAACGGCGCTCGCGCGCCCAGCATTGCGCCACCGCCTGCATATCCGGCCAGATGCCGGTCGCGAGACCGGCATGAAATGCGACGCCCATGGCGGTGGTCTCGAGCTGCACCGGGCGCTCGACCGGCGATTGCAGCATGTCGGCAAGGAACTGGCAGAGCCAGTCGTTGGCCGCCATGCCGCCGTCGACGCGCAGCGCGGCCGGTGACCGGCTGCCGTCAGCGATCATCGCGTCGATGAGATCGAGCGTCTGGTAGCCGACCGCCTCGATCGCGGCGCGTGCGAGATGGGCCGCAGTCGAGCCGAGCGACAGGCCGTGGATCGCGCCGCGTGCCTCCGCGTCCCAATAGGGCGCGCCGAGGCCGACGAAGGCGGGGACCATGTAGACCCCGTCATTGTCGGGCACGCGCGCGGCCATCTCCTCGGTCTCGCGCGCATGGGCGATCACGCCAAGGTTATCGCGCAGCCATTTCACCGCGCCTCCGGCAACGAAGATCGAGCCCTCGAGCGCGTAGGTTGCTTCGCCGTTCAGGCGGTAGGCGAGGGTCGTGAGCAGGCGATGCTGCGAGGCGAGCGCCTTATCGCCGGTGTTGAGCAGCATGAAACAGCCGGTTCCATAGGTCGACTTCACCATGCCCGGCGCGAAGCAGGCCTGGCCGAACAGCGCGGCTTGCTGATCGCCGGCAAGAGCTGTGATCGGGATCGGTGCATCGAACAGCGCCGGATCCGTCGCGCCATAATCATGGCTGTTGTCATGCACCGCAGGCAGGATTTCGAGCGGAACGCGGAACAGCCGGCACAGCTCGTCGTCCCAGCATTGGCGGTGAATGTCGAATAGCATCGTGCGGCTGGCGTTGGTCGCGTCGGTGGCGTGCACCGCGCCGCCGGTCAGGCGATAGAGCAGGAAGCAATCGACCGTTCCGAAGGCAAGCTCGCCGCGCTCGGCCCGGCCACGCGCGCCCGCGACATGGTCGAGGATCCAGGCGAGCTTCGTCGCCGAGAAATAGGGATCGAGCAGCAAGCCCGTCCGCGTGCGCACGGCGGCTTCATGGCCGTCTGCTTTCAGCTGATGGCAGAGTTCTGCCGTGCGGCGATCCTGCCAGACGATCGCACGATGCAGGCATTCGCCGCTGCGGCGATCCCACAGGACCACGGTTTCGCGCTGGTTGCTGATGCCGATCGTCAGCGCCGACGCAGCGAGCCCGGACCGCGCGATCGCTTCGCGCGTGGTGATCAGCACGTCGCGCCAGATATCCTCCGGGTCATGCTCGACCCAGCCGGGCTGGGGGTAGTGTTGCGGCAGCTCGCGCTGCGCGGTCGCCACCGGCCGCGCCTGACCGTCGAAGATGATCGCGCGCGTCGACGTCGTTCCCTGATCGATCGCCAGCACGTGACTCGGCCCGGCCACTGTTTCTCCCCTCAACGTGCCGCGGTCTCGCGACCGTCAGCCAAGGATGCGACGATACAGCGCGATATAGGCGTCCGCCATGCGGTCGACGGTGAAGCGATCGCGCACCGACTGCCGCACCCGCGATCGATCGATCATGCCGATCCGTTCGATCGCCTGCACAGCTTCATCGACCGTATCGACCAGGAAGCCGGTCACGCCATGCTCGATCAGCTCCGGCATCGAGCCGCGGTTGAAGGCGATCACCGGCGTGCCGCAGGCCATCGCCTCGATCACGGCGAGCCCGAACGGCTCGTCGAAGTTGATGAGATGGAGCAGAGCGCGCGCCGCCCCCAGCGCGCCAAGCCGCTGCTCGCCGCCGACCGCGCCGTGATAGCGGATCGTCTGGCCGTCGTTCGCCGGCACCACCTCGCGCTGGTAATAGGCCTCGTCCTGGACGACGCCGTAGAGTTGGAGGACGCGGCCGCTGGCACGCGCCGCGGCGATCGCCTCGCGCACGCCTTTGTCGTGATGGATGCGGCCGAAGAACAGCAGATCCTCGCTGCCGACCGGATCGAACGGGAATTCGTCGAACCGGATGCCATGGTGGATTGTCGCGGCATAGCGCAGCGCCGGATGCCGATCGGCGGCGCTGATCGCGACGAAATGCACGCGCTCCTGATAGGGCAGGTACATCGGCAGGATGCGGTCGGACGAAAAGCCGTGGATCGTCGTCACCATCGGCGTCGAGACAAGCCCGGCGAAGGCATGGGCGGGAAAATCGGCCTGGTTGTGGATCAGGTCGAAACGGCCCGCCCGCTCGAAGGCATGGGCGAGATGGCGGAACTCCCAGACCTTGGCGTCGATCGACGGATCGTCATTGTAGCCGGCCGGCACCACGCCATCGAGCTTGGCGCTGGTGATGCTGTCGAGCGTTGCGAAAAGAGTTACGTCAATGCCGCGCTCGACCAGCGCCTCGGTGAGCAGGCTGGTCACCAGCTCCCATGGGCCATAATGCTGCGGCGGCGTCCGCCAGGCGATCGGCGCGAGCATCGCGATCCGCATCAGCTCTTCGCCCCCAGCCGTAGGATGCGGCCCTCGTCGGCGGCCAGAGTATCGCCGCCATCATGCTGCACGGTCGACGCAATCGTTTCGCTGATTGTAGCACCGGGAGGGAGGGGCAGGGCGCGCGACTTGCTGCCCAGGTTCAGCGCGACGAGCAGACGCTCATCACCGTGGTGGCGCTCATAGGCGAGGACGTCCGGGTCGGAGTCGACCAGGGTAAGCTGCCCGATCGCAAGCGGCTCGTGCGCGCGGCGCAAGGCCAGCAGCGATTTGTACAACGCCAGCATTGATGACGGATCGGCGGACTGCGCTGCGACATTGCGGGTCTGCCAATCGGGATTGAGCGGCAGCCAGGGCTCGACGTCGCTGAAGCCCGCGAAGCTGGTGGCATCCCACGGCATCGGCGTGCGCGAACGATCGCGGCCGAGCCCCTTGCCCGGCTGACGAAACTCCTGCGGGTCGCGGATGCGATCGGGCGGAATATCGACCTTGCCGATCCCCAGCTCATCGCCCTGATAGAGCGTCGGCGTGCCCCGCAAGGTCAGCAGCAGCATCGCCGCGACGCGCGCCTGGGCCTCGCCGATGCGCGCCGCGATCCGCGGTGCGTCATGACTGCCGATCACCCAGTTCGGCCAGCCGAAGGCGGGGAGCGAGGCTTCGTAATCGGCGATGATTTCGTGCAGCGTTGCGGCGTCCCAGCCATTCTCGATCAACTGGAAGTTGAACGGCAGATGGACCTGTGGGCGCTCCGGCGTGCCGAACCAGCGGGCGTGACGCTCGTACGGCAGGAAGATCTCGCCGACCAGCAGCCGCTCGCCATAACGGTCGGCCAGCGCGCGGATGTCGGCGGTGATCTCATGCGCTTCGGGCTGGTCGGTCGAGTAGGCCTGGAACACCCGGTCGCGTTCGTTGCGGTCGGGCGTCCAGTCCGGATTGAGCGGATTGTCGGGGAAGGCCGCATCCTTGACGATGTGCCACAGCACGTCGATGCGAAAACCGTCGACGCCGCGGTCGAGCCAGAAGCGCAGCACGTCGGTCATCGCGGCGCGCACTTCCGGATTGCGCCAGTTGAGATCCGGCTGTTGCTTCAGGAAGGTGTGAAGATAATATTGGCCTGTCGCCTCGTCCCATTCCCAGGAGGAGCCACCGAAGTCGCTGACCCAGTTGTTCGGCGGCCCGCCGCCAGGCGCCGCGTCACGCCAGATGTACCAGTCTCGCTTGGGGTTGTTGCGCGACGCGCGGCTTTCGCGAAACCAGACATGCTGGTCGGAGCTGTGGTTGGGGACGAAATCGAGGATGAGCTTGAGGCCGCGGCTATGGACCGCGGCGAGCAGCCGGTCGAAACCGGCGAGATCGCCGAAGATCGGCTCGATGCCGCAATAGTCCGACACGTCATAGCCGAAGTCGGCCATCGGCGAGGGGAAGATCGGCGACAGCCAGATCGCGTCGACGCCAAGCGCGGCGACATAGTCGAGCCGGCGCTCGATCCCGGCGAGATCGCCGATGCCGTCGCCGTCGCTATCCTGAAAGGAGCGCGGATATATCTGGTAGATGACCCCATGCTCCCACCAGGGAATGATGCGATCGGAAGCTGCCATTCAATCACCGCTCGGAAGGACAGGCTCATTACGAACGATCGGCCGATGTGATCCATCTACCCCTGCATGCGCTGGCGGGCATAGGCGCAGGCGGCGCCGTAGAGCCCGGGCTCGGGATGGGTCAGCACCCTCACTGGTATCCTGGCCATGTGATCGGCGAACCGGCCTTTGGCGGCAAAGCGCGCGGCGAAATCGGAGGTGGGCAGATGCTCGGCCAGCCGCAGGCCGATGCCGCCGGCGAGGACCACGGCGGTCGCGCCCTGGATCAGGGCAATGTCGCCCGCGGTGCTGCCGAAGGCGCGGCAGAGCTGGCTGAGCGCCTCTACGGCCCCGCTATCCGTCCCTGACAGCGCGCGCTCCCATAATGCCGCCTCGGTCACCTCTGCCGCTGAACGGCCCTTGATGGCTGCCTGCGCTTGAAAGATGGTCATCAGTCCGGGGCCGGAGACGAGCCGTTCCAGCGACACGCGGCCGAAGCGCTGGCGCAAGGCGTGGAGCAGCGCGTCCTCATTCGCATCGACCGGTGCGAAGGCCGCATGGCCGCCTTCGCCGGCGATCACCTGGCTGCTTTCGCCCTCGCGCAGGACATGGGCGACGCCGAGCCCGGTGCCCGGCCCGATGACCGCGATCACCTCCCGGTCGGCGAAGCCGCGGGCAGGACCGCAGACCGGGCGGAAATGCGCGGGCGACAAGGCGGCGACGGCATGGCCTACCGCCGCGAAATCGTTGAGCAGCAGGGCGCTTTCGACGCCGAGATCCGCTTCCAGGGTCGACCGGCTGATGGTCCATGCGCTGTTGGTCAGCTTGAGCGGGTCGGCATCGATCGGCCCGGCGACGGCGATCGCGGCGTGCGACGGCGCTTCTCCGCTCCATGTGACGAAGGCGGCCCAGGCCTCGCCGAGGTTCGCATGGTCCGCTGTGCGCAGCTTGAGCACGTCGCCGAGGCTCACCTGGCCGCACGGATCGACCCGCGCCTTGGCGAAGCGCGCATGGGTGCCGCCGATATCCGCTACAGCAAGCTCGATCACCTGGCGTCCGCCGGACGGGTTGGTCCTGCCGGCAGAATGCGCCGAACGCGGCACCTGGGTCGAGCCCGCAAAGCGGCTGCGGGAAAAGGAACAGAGTTGAGCAGGCGGCAGCTTCCGCTAAGCCGGTTTGCGAGGCCTTTGTCTGGAGACGAGGCGAGAGAGGGTCCTGTTGATGTCCGACGTGGAAGCCACTGCCATTCTGCCCCATCCGCGGCACCAGGATTGGCTGGAGCCCGAAGAGGTCGCCGGGCTGACCGTGGAGGTGATCCGCCAGCGCTTGCTCGACATCCAGGGGCTGATCGCCGCCCATGCCATGGAGGCCGAGCAACAGCGCTATCCGGTCGAGAAGGTGTGGTCGGCAATCCGCAGGACCGGGTTGTTCTATCTCTACGTTCCCAAGACGTTCGGCGGGATGGGCCATGGCGACCTCGAGGCCATGATCGACCTCACGACGATCATCGGCGAGGGTTGCGCATCAACCGCCTGGGGCGCCGTCCAATGCCTCCAGAACCAATGGCTCATCGCCCGCTTCCCCGACGCCTTTCAGCGAGAGATCTGGGGTGCGCTGCCCTATGTCACCGCCGCCGGCTCCGCCTTTCCGCTCGGCAAGGCGACCCGCGTCGACGGCGGCTTCCGCCTGACCGCGCGTTATCGCTGGGGCTCGGGGGTGATGTACTCGCAATGGGTGTTCGGCTTCGCCCAGGTCGACGACCCGGACGGCAAGCAGCCGGTCTATTGCATGATGTGGCCGATCGAGGAGGGAACTGTCCTCGATACCTGGCACTTCGACGGCATGTGCGGCAGCGGCAGTCATGACTATGCGGCCGAGGATCTCTTCATCCCGGAGCATCGCACCCTCAACGCGGAGGTGCTGAGCCAGGGAATGCCCGACAGGGCAACGCCGCTCGAGCGCATTCCCCCGCCGGTGATCATTCCGATCATATTGTCGCTGCCGATCCTCGGGGCGGCGCGTGGCGCAGTGAAGGCCTATCGCAAGCGTCTCAGCACCGGCGGCCCCGATGGCGGCCCGGTCGATCGGGCGCTCCATCACGCCTGTCTGGCGAGGGCCGATCTGGCGGTGAGCATCGCTGAGCTAACCATCCGCGATGCCGCCCGACGGCTTCAGGACGATTTCAGCCGCTCGGCGTCGATCTCGCAGGCGGAGCGCACCAAGGTCCGCGCGGTTGGCGCCTATGCGGTGGAGATGTGCAAGAATGCGCTGCGCTCGATCAGCGACATCAGCGGATCAAGCGCGCATCATCTGAGCAATCCGATCCAGCGCGCACTGCGCGACGTGACGATCCTCGGCACCCATGTCGCAATCGATCCGAATGTGACGGCGGAACTGTACGGCCGGGACCTCGTCGGCATCGCGTCCGAGATCTATGCCGGATTCCAGGCCTCGGTCGGCCCGCCGATCCGCTGATCGGCGCGTCCACATTCGCACAGGGACCAGCTATGCCGTTACCCGCTCTGCTCGAGGATCGCCTGGCACTGCCGGTCATCGGCTCGCCGATGTTCATCGTCTCCTATCTCGATCTGGTGCTGGCGCAGTGCCGCGCCGGCGTGGTCGGCGCCTTTCCCTCGCTCAACGCGCGCGAGCCCGGCGAATTCGAGCAATGGCTCCAGCGGCTGACAACCGAGCTGACCGACAAGGACGCGCCCTTCGCGGTCAATCTCATCGTCCACAATGGCAATCAGCGCCTCGCCGAGGATCTCGCGCTCTGCGTCGAGTACAAGGTGCCGATGGTGATCACCTCATTGGGCGCGCGGCCCGAGGTGAATGAGGCGGTGCATGGCTATGGCGGCATCGTCTTCCATGACGTCATCAACAACCGCTTCGCGCGCAAGGCGATCGAGAAGGGTGCGGACGGCCTCATCGCCGTCGCCGCCGGCGCGGGCGGTCATGCCGGCACGCTCTCGCCCTTCGCGCTGGTGCAGATCATCCGCGAATGGTTCGACGGTCCGCTGGTGCTCGCCGGCGCCATCGCCACCGGCGGGGCGATCGCGGCTGCCCGCGCGATGGGCGCCGACCTCGCCTATATCGGCTCCGCCTTCATCGCGACCGATGAGGCCAATGCGGCGGCCGCCTACAAGCAGATGATCGTCGACTGCACCGGCGAGGACATCGTCTACACCAACATCTTCACCGGCATTCACGGCAATTATCTCAGGCCGGCGATCACTGCCGCCGGCCTCGATCCCGACAATCTCTCACCGATCGAGCGCGACCCGAACGACTTCCGCAAGCCCAAGGCCTGGCGCGACGTCTGGGCGAGCGGGCAGGGGATCGGCGCGATCCGCGAGGCAGCCGGTGCGGCGGTGTATATCGAGCGGCTGAAGCGCGAGTATCGCGAGGCGGTGGAGCGGATTGCACGCTGAACTCCCGCGCCGCGCCGTCGTCGCCCGCGGGTTGAGCTCTCCTCCAACGCGGCCTATGAGGAGGGGGTTCGCGTGACTGGCGAGTCAGGTGGGTCACCATCGTGGAGCGCGAACATTGACGCCGCTCGCCTGGGCACCACGCAAAGGAGGTGCCCCATGCACGTCGAAGTAGACATTCCATCAGAACGGCAGGTCCCGCTCGAGGCGACGATCGCGCCGCGCGCGGATCGCATGTTTCTCCGCGGTCTCGAAGCGCATGGCCACCATGGCGTGTTCCAGGACGAACGGCTCGCCGGCCAGCGCTTCGTCGTCGACGTTGAATGGTGGATCGACACCGCCGCCGCGGTGCACGACGACAGTCTGGACTCGACGCTGTGCTACCGCGAGCTGTTCGCCACGGTCGCCGGGATCGTCACCGGTCCGCCTTGCGCATTGATCGAGACGCTGGCGGATCGCATCGTCACGGCCTTGTTCGAGAGCTTCCCCGAGATGACCGCGACAACCGTCACGGTTCACAAACCGGATGCGCCGATCGTCGGAAGCTTTGCGGATCTCGGCGTCAGCATGTCGCGATATCGCTGAGCCGGCGGCGGCCGTCTAGAAAACCGGCAGCTCGCTGCCGTCGCCGTCGCTGCCGTGGATGCCGCATTCGACCTTGTCCCAGCCGCGCCAGCGGCCGGCGCGCGGATCCTCGCCCGGCTGCACGATGCTGGTGCAGGGGACGCAGCCGATCGACAGATAGCCCGCCGCCTCGAGCGGATGGCGCGGGAGCTCGTGCTCCTCGAAATAGCGGTCGAGATCGTCCTTGGTCCAATCGGCCAGTGGGTTGATCTTGAGCCGGCCGTCCTCGACCTCGAAGCGCGGCAAGGTGTTGCGCGTCTTGGCCTGGAATGCCTTGCGCCCGGTGATCCAGCCGTCGAACGGCAGCAGCGCGTTGCGCAGCGGGATGACCTTGCGGATCTCGCAGCAGCCGTCCGGGTCATAGGACCAGCGCAGCTCATTGCTGTCCTTGGCGGCGAGCGCTGCCGGATCCGGCTGGACCGCGCGGACGTCGGTCAGGCCAAGCCGCGCGACCAGCTCGTCGCGATAGGCGAGCGTTTCGGGAAACAGCTTCAATGTGTCGACCAGCAGCACCGGCGTCGCCGGATCGGCGCGCGCGACCATGTCGAGCAGCACGGCGGATTCGGTGCCGAAGGACGACACGACGGCGATCTCGCCGACCAGGTGCTCGCGCAGCAGCTCGGTCAGCATCGTCTGGGTGTCGACGCCGGCGAAACGCGCGGTCAGCGCGTCGGCGTCGGCCTGGGTGAAGGCCGGTGAGACGTCGATCACGTCGCGCTTGCGGGCCGCCTCAACCATGGCGCAGCTTCCACACCGGCACTTCACCATCGGCGGCCTGCTGATAGACCGCGGGATAGGCGTTGAACGCGCGCTCTGCCGCCGCCGGATCGATCGGGTGATCGGGCGCGAAGCTGTCGAAGCCGCAGCGCCGCATGAACAGCAGCTGGTCGAGCAGCACGTCGCCGACCGCCTTGATCTCGCCGGTATAGCCGCTCTCGCGCAGGATCCGCGCCGAGGAATAGCCACGGCCGTCGCGGAAGCGCGGGAAGTCGATCTCGACGAGGCGCAGCCGAGCGAACGCCGGGATCAGCTTGCGCACATCGTCGCCACCCTCGATCCGCACCGACACGGCGTCCGGCTGGTCGAGGAAAGCGTCGAGCGTCACCGCCGGCTCGTCGGCCGGCTCGTCGTCGCGGAAGCGCAGCGGATCAGCCATAGATCGCTTCCTTGAACGGCTCGAAGCCGACGCGACGATAGGTGTCGAGGAAGCGCTCGCCGTCGGCGCGGATCGCGCGATATTTGTCGATCGTGCGGCCGACCGCATCGACGATGCCGTCCTCGTCGAAGCCGGGGCCGGTGATCTTGCCGAGGCTCGCATCTTCCGCGCCCGAGCCGCCGAGCAGCAGCTGATAATTCTCGGTGCCTTTGCGGTCGACGCCGAGGATGCCGATGTGGCCGACATGGTGGTGGCCGCAGGCATTGATGCAGCCCGAGATCTTGATCTTCAGCTCGCCGAGGTCGTTCTGCACGTCATAGGCGGCAAAGCGGTCGGCGATCTTCTGCGCGATCGGGATCGAGCGCGCATTGGCGAGGCTGCAATAGTCGAGCCCCGGGCAGGCGATGATGTCGGTGACGAGATCGAGGCTGGCAGTCGCCAGATCGTGATCCCGCAGGATCTGCCAGACCGTATAGAGATCAGACTTGCGGACATGCGGCAAGACGAGGTTCTGCGCATGGGTCGCGCGCAGATCGTCGAGGCTGTAGCGCTCGGTAAGATCGGCGACGACATCGATCTGGTCGGCGCTGATATCGCCCGGGATCTCGCCGATCGCCTTCAGGCTGATCGTCGCGATCGCATAGCCTGGCTGCTTATGGGCGTGAACGTTGTGCTTCACCCAGCGGGCGAAATCCGGGTCCGACAGATCGATCTCGTCGCTGAGCCCGGTCTCGAATGCCGGCGGCGTGAAATAGGCCGCGATGCGATCGAATTCCTTCATCGGAATATCGTCCATCTGCGGCGCGATCGCCTGCCACTCCGCCTCGACCTGGCGGGTGAATTCTTCCCCGCCGAGGTCGTGGACGAGGATCTTGATCCGCTGCTTGTGGATGTTGTCGCGCCGGCCATGGCGGTTCCATACGCGCAGGACCGCCTCGAGATAGGAGCAGATCCGGTCGGCCGGCAGGAACGGCCGGATCAGCGGCGCGACGAACGGCGTCCGTCCCATGCCGCCGCCGACGTAGACCTCGAAGCCGAGCTCGCCGGCCGCGTTGCGAACGATCTTCAGCCCGACGTCATGCAGCTTGATCGCGGCGCGGTCGTCGTCGGCCGCGGTGATCGCGATCTTGAACTTGCGCGGCAGGTAGCTGAACTCGGGATGGAAGGTGGTGTACTGGCGCAGCAGCTCCGCCCAGGCGCGCGGATCGCAAATTTCGTCGGCGGCTGCGCCGGCATATTGATCCGCCGATATGTTGCGGATGCTTTCGCCGCTGGTCTGGATCGCGTGCATCTCGACGGTGGC
>Ga0068855_100008446_pt1 | contig 12452 bp, 6 predicted proteins | sample KBSCornC52_FD_66592 | JGI IMG/M metagenome (GOLD analysis project Ga0068855, IMG submission 66592) | Corn rhizosphere microbial communities from Kellogg Biological Station, Michigan, USA - KBS Corn C5-2 | ecosystem: Host-associated > Plants > Roots > Rhizosphere > Soil ...
TAGCCGAGGCGCGAGCTTTGGCAGCATGGCAACGAGATCAGCCGGGCTGTGCAACACGCCAGGATAGTCATTGATCAGGTCAATCAAGCCACGGTCCCAAGTGTACTTCTCGAGTGGCTGATGCTGGTCCGGGGAAAGTAGTCCGAACAGGGTTTCGCAGTTACCGATGGTGGCGTACGCCTCAACCATCTTGCGAGTCACTCGAGTGATCTGGAGGTGATGTGTCAGTGCGTCTGCAAGAGTGACGGTCCCGTGCTTGGGCAACTCAACCGGGACCTGTGGAGTAAAGTTCAGTGTGCGAATAATCTCATCGACCAGACGCGCGTCATTTTGGGGGAGTACAGCGCATGCGTCTCCTGCCTGATATTGCAGGTCCGAGTCCGCGACCGAGAACGTCACGTGCATAGTGAGCTTGCTCGAATCGCTTGAGGTCAGCGGCCGTTTGTCGACCACTGGGGCGAGGAATGGGTTCTCGCGGGAATAACTCGCCGAGACCGGCTGGCTTGGAGAACCGGTAGCCTGACCCGATACCTCCGCGGTTCGGCGCAAAGGAACGTTCCGCGCTGGACGATTCGCAACGATCTGATCCAGCCGCGCATACAGGGCAGACTTCCAGGAGGCAAAAGACTCCTCAAGATTGACGTCACAATCTACTCTCTGCGACATCCGGACCGCACCCAGTGCGGCTAACCTGGTATCCAAATCCGCTCCAAACTTGCAGAAGCTCTCGTAATGCGAGTCGCCGATGGCTAGTACGGAATAGGACAAATCCTGAAGACGTGGGAATCGCTCAATGCAGAGCTGCTGATAAAACGGCTGTGCGCAATCCGGCGGGTCGCCGTCTCCGTATGTGCTCGCGATCAAGATCGCGCATCGTTCTTCAGCAAGAGCCGCAGGAGTGTAGCCCTCAAGAGAGGCGAGCGACACCACGTGGCCTCTCGCCTTCAAATCCTTCACGACCTTCCGCGCAAGTCCTTCGGCCGTACCCGATTGTGTCGCGTACAGCACAGCGATTTTCAGTGACGGCGGCGGGTCTGCAGCCCGTTGTTCCTGCGTGCCGGAGAACACGCCGGCCAGGAAGCCATTCAGCCAAGCGCGCTGCTCCTCAGAGAAGGGCGCCGTCTCAGGAATGAAAGGAATCAGGGACATGTATCAGCTCTCCTTGACGGTATCGTTTGTGAAGGCGTGCAGTTCTTCAATCGAATGGCGACGGGTGAATGCGAGAAAGGTCTCTTGCTCGCCGCCTCGGTGTACTTCGAACGCATGGAACAGGTTGTCGAGCTTTGGGACGAGGTCCGTGAAGCGCATGGCTGGGATCAACTCGCGTGCGAGCCCTTGGTCTTGATCGGAACCGCCGCCCAGACTAACTTGATAACCTTCCTCCCCGTTTACTTTGGTACCCAGCAGTCCGACATCGCCGATATAGTGTTGCGCGCAGGAATGCGGACATCCCGTGACATGGAGATTCAGCGGCTGAAGAACGCGGAAATGAGAATCCAGGTGGTTTGCGAGCGCAACGGCGTGCGTCTTCGTGTCTGTCGCAGCAAAACGGCACCCCTTGTTTCCCGTGCAGGCAACTGTACCGGTGAGTACTGGTCCCGCTTGGGATGCGAGCCCTGCCTCGGAGAGCGCCAACTGGGCATCGTTTAGCCGATCCGCCGGAATATTCGGGACGATTACGTTCTGCCAGACACTCAGGCGAAGTTCTCCGTTGCCAAACCCGTCAGCAATCTCGGCCAGCGCCCGCATCTGTGCTACCGGCAGTTTGCCGACCGGTACGGAAACGCCGATGTAGTTCAGACCAGGTTGGACCTGCGGGTGCACGCCTATGTGTGCGGTGCGATCAATAGGCTTGCGTGGAGCACAGTCGGCCTCAGGAAATCGCACGAGGGGAAACGCGAGGCGTCCCTCCGTCTCTGAAAGAAACTTCTCCACGCCCCAGCTATCGACGAGGTACTTCAGCCGGGCTTTCTTACGATCCGTCCTATCGCCATGATCTGAGAACACGCGAATCATCGCGGCAGCGACCGCTACCGCCTCGTGCGGATGGATGAGAACCCCACAATCCCTGGCGAACTGCCGGTGCCCCGTGATACCGCAGAGCATTACACGGAAATAAATGCCCGGAGGTAACTGCCTGCCTTCCTCAACCCGGACAGCAATAAAGCCGATGTCGTTGGTGTCCGCGACCACGGAGATTGCCCCACCCCCGTCGAACGCAACGTTGAACTTGCGAGGCAGCCCGTACAGATCGCGCGAGTTCAGGATGTAATGGTTCAGGGCTTCGGCATATGGAAGGACATCGATAAGTTCCTCCGGGTCGAGACCGCTGATCGGAGAAGCGGTAATGTTGCGGACGTTGTCAGCACCGGAGCCGCGTGAGCTTAGTCCAAGCCGCTGCAGTTTAGTCAACACGTTCACGATGTTGCGAGGCTGAAATTCGCGGATCTGCAGGTTGGCGCGCGTCGTTACATCAGCCCGTCCTGAGCCCCAGTCTTCTGCGATTTCGGCGAGTCCGTGCATCTGGTATGACGTAAGCAAGCAACCGGGAACGCGCAGCCGAAGCATGAAAGAGTCCTGTGCCGGTGCAACGTAGAACAAACCATGGAACTTGAAACGAAATAAGTCCTCTGGGCTGGGTGCTCGGTTCTCGTTCGCATGCGCAAGTAATTTCTCCCACACATCAAGGGGGTTCTCGTCGTGCTTCCATCGCTCTTCACGACACAGGTCCTCGACTGGTGTTCCATGAAATGTCTCGGTGGCAGTCGCGGCATTCGGCAGTCCGGAGCTCCGGTCACACGTTATCTGACCGGAAGCCGTGTGCGCCAGGAACGGAGAGTGCTGGCCGATAGCCGTGAAGAAACCTTCCAGATATCGGGTCTGCTCCGGCGTGAACGGGCCGGCCGGTCTGGTCACCAGCTGCGCTGAGGAATCGTGAGAGGCAATGGAAGACATGCTCTGATCTCCTGGGGAGGCGATGTATTGAGTCGTGATCGGCCCAGTCGGCATGTGGCCATGCAGGTATGGACACATGAACCCGCTCGGGTGTCATGGAATCAGAGCTCATCGCGGAGCATGTATATAGCGTGTGTGTCAGGAAAAGAGAGACGGTCGGGGTCTCAACTCTTGAAGCGCAGCCAGACTCGTGGGCGGCTTCTTATGAGGTGATCATAAGCAAGCCTTCTCTGAAACGCAAGAGCGTTCTCTGAAAGAGGGCGCTCCCGCTTTTGAAAATTGCCATGACTTCACATATTGCTTCTATCCAGACTGCTATGGTACATCTCGTCCATCCACGCGAATCGCGGCCCCCCGACGTGCCGCGAACGATGCCGAGATCGCACAGTGCGACTGCGGCATTTGCCAGATAAATCAATCAAGAGCGTTGTCATAGCGATACGCAGGTTTGTTACGCAATCGGCGTGAGGTCGACGCATTTTCTGCACTTTTTGGAGGTCGGGATGAATTGCAAGACAAATGCCATCGTGTCTGGTGTGATCCTGTCGATGTTTGCCCATGCGCTGCCTGCGCAGAGCACACGTGCTGCAGTTCCTACATCAGCCTCGGAGTCACCCGTCACAATCACTGTGATGGATCGGCTTCGCACGGACGCCACACAGTGGTACAGCGACCCTCCATACACAGACACCTATCCGTACGTCGAGGAACTGCTGCGCTTCAGTGTAGGTCAACGAGTTCATCGGGTTGATTGGCTGTTGGAAGGTTCGCAGAATACCGTTTTCAACATTCCAAAATCCTCTGTCTCCCCGGTGACTGCACAAGGCCAGCTTGGACTTGGAGGTACGTATTACGCAGCGAACAACAACACCTTGCCGGTGGCCGCCTCTTTCCGTCAAGGCTTTGTGCGTTATCACGGTAGCGGGCCGGATACCTCGCTACGCCTCGGACGATTTGAGTTTTTCGAAGGACAGGAGATGCAGCCTACCAATCCGGCGATCTCCTGGCTTCAGGCGAATCGGGTCTCCCACCGGCTCATCGGCAACTTCGGTTTCTCCAACGGCCAGCGTAGCTTCGATGGATTAGACGCTCACTACGGCCGCACCCGATGGGACCTTACCGCAATGGCTGGCCGCCCGACGCAAGGGGTGTTCAACATGAACGCCAACCCCGAGCTCAATGTCGATGTTCAATACCTGGCGTACAGCCGCTCACAGGCGCATGCACGCGCCCTTTGGCGAGTCTTCGCCCTCGGCTATCGCGACGGACGCACGGGTGTGGCGAAAACCGATAACCGTTCACTTGCAGTTCGGCAGACAGATCATAAGAACATCCGCATCGGCACCTATGGAGCTGACCTCATCGCTTCTGTTCCAACCGGAGCAAGCAGCTTAGATATCCTTCTCTGGGGCGTTCTTCAGAATGGGCAATGGGGAGTGCTGCGTCATCGCGCGGGTGCGGCAGCAGCAGAGGCCGGGCTTCGGTTCGATCACCTATCTACTGCGCCTTGGTTGCGCGGTGGATTCTTTCGATCAACAGGAGACGGCTCGCCCACCGACAACCAGCACAACACCTTCTTTCAGGTGCTGCCCACCCCGCGGATATTCGCACGATTCCCGTTCTATAACGATATGAACCGGCGGGAGGAGTTTATCCAGCTTGTCGACAAGCCCACCAGCAAGCTCGATCTCCGCTCTGACCTGCACTTCCTTCAACTCACATCGGCCCAGGACTTCTGGTATCAAGGGGGTGGCGCCTTCGACTCCAAGGTGTTCGGCTATACCGGCCGACCCTCCGGCGGATACACCAGCTTCGCCACCGTCTTCGATGTCAGCTCCGACATGCAGCTTACCCGGTCAGTCGCCCTTAACCTCTACTATGCCCACTCGTTTGGCCGCTCCGTAGTCCACACCGACTTCCCCTCGGGCGCCGGTGCGAACTACGGTTATCTCGAGCTGATCTACCGCTGGAATTCGAAACAGCATCGGACTCCAGGCAAATAACCGGCTCGATATAATGGTGTTCTGCAGCCCTTCCCTCAATCAAAAGATAAATAACACGCACTCTGCTCGAACAAGGATCGCAAATGGCACATGCGAGTTTCGACGGTCTTCGGGTACTATCCCTCGAGTCCCGTCGGGCTAGGGAGACTGAAAAGCTAATCCGTACCTATGGCGGAGAGCCTTTCGTAGTCCCTGCCATGCGCGAGATCAAGCTCGACTCTAATCGCGCGGCCTTTGACTTTGCGGAACGCCTTCTGCGGGGGGAAGTAGACGTCGTACTCTTCCTCACGGGTGTCGGCGTGCGCGCTCTCTTGGAGGCAGTTCAATCCAAACACGATCGAACTGTCTTCTTGGATGCGCTACGGAAAACACGGATCGTGACCCGCGGACCTAAACCTGAAGCTGCACTGCGCGAACTCGGCATTAAGTCCGCAGCGTCCGCTCCGGAACCAAGCACATGGTCGGAGGTTCTGACTACCATGGATCGCGCTTTTGGTGACGAGCTTGGCTCCCTTCGAGTGGCAGTGCAGGAATACGGTGCCTCCAATCCTGAGCTCCTGGCCGGGCTCACGGATCGTTCCGCGGAGGTAATAAAGGTTCCCGTATATCAATGGGGGCTGCCGCACGATCTGCAGCCCCTGCGAGAAGCCATTCATGCGGTGGCCAACAGTGGCATTGACGTCATCCTCTTCACGACGGCCGTTCAGGTGATTCACCTCATGATGGTTGCCCAGCAAATGGGCTCGGTAGCAGATCTCATGCGTGGCCTTCGTTCCACCGCAGTAATCTCTGTTGGTCCAACCACGACGGCTGAGCTGCTCCATTACGGCATTACTCCGGACTTCGAACCGTCACGCCCAAAGCTTGGCTTCCTCGTCAACGAAGCCGCGCAATATGCCGGTCAGGTTCTGGAACAAAAGCGAAAACGCGCCGTCTCTCTTGGCCCGGACCTCCTGCCTGAAGAGCAGCCGCTGGATCCTACATCCCCTACGTCAATTTCGACGGCGGAATCAAGCCGCACCCGCGTGCGCAAGGTACAGGAATCCACCTCCACAATGGCAGGCTTCCGCGATGGTCTCGAGTCCATTGACTTTCTGCATGAGATTAGCAGTCGCATTGCTGCAGCCGATCCCCTGCACATCGTTCTCGACCGAATCGTCGAGTTCGTCACCACCGTTATTCCGTGTGACTCATGCTTCATCTATGTACTGCAAGACGACAAGCTGGTTCTACGCGCCTCACGTAACCCGCACTCCGACCTCATTGATCGGCTCGATCTCAAGATGGGGCAGGGAATTACGGGCTGGGTGGCCGAGCACCGCGAGCCAGTTGCCATCGCCTCGAAGGCTTCTGACGACCCACGGTTCATTCCTTTCAAGAACGTCCCGGAAGATTCCTTCGAGGCCATTTTGAGTACACCCATTCTGTGCGCCAGCCGGGTTGTCGGTGTCATCAACCTCCAGCACAGGCTCTCCTACCGGCACAGGGAAGAGGAGGTTCGGCTGCTCTCAACCGTCGGTTTTCTGGTGGGTGCTGAGATCGAGCGCGCCCGGCTTGAAACGGAAAACGTGGCCCTCTCGGACCGTCTTGAGACACGCAAAGCGGTAGATCGCGCCAAAGGCGTCCTGCAGCGCGAACTCTCGCTCGACGAGGCGGAAGCGTATCGTTTGATGCAGCGCGAAAGCCGCCAACGCCGCAAGTCAATGCGAGAGATCGCCGAAGCGATTCTTCTCAGCGAGGATTTAAGGAAGATCAAGCCGTACTCAGCATCCCCCGAGAAAGCTGCCGGTTAGACCCATAGCAGAGGTTGTCGTATGGGGTAGTTCCGAATGATCTCGGGATCCGTTGGATCCGGATTGAGTCGCTTCCATAGATCAAGATAGACCTGCTGCTTGCAAGCCAGACCAGTAAACAGAAGCCCCGGAGAGCGCACCGGCAGAGACTCGAAATGCTCAACGTCCTTCTTATACGGCCACGCACTCTTGTCTTTCAGGTATGGGTACAGAAAGGCTGCTGCCCTGCACGCTCCTCGTCCATCTGGAAGTGCAAAGGCGAACAGATCTTCCCCATCTCCCTTCAGCGACTGGCATAACGACGTTAGAACATCGAAGTTAAAAATCGAGTAGCTGTAAGGTTTGGTGCGCGCAAGCTCCTTTGGGAAGCTCCCATCTGTTCCCATCTGGTTCGGTAAGAAGAGCCGTTTATATTGTGTTCTCACCTCATTGCGAGTTTCGTGGTCGCCCACCAGTCTCGCAAACTCCGCGGCCTGCAATGCCCAGCAGACCGCATGGTTATTCAGTGTGTCGCGTTCGGCTACACCTTTCTGGCTGGTCTTCAGCCACTGCAGGTATTCGGCGAACCAGCCCTTTACGCCAGCCCACGCATCCCCTCTGAGCACCGTCGGCCCGACAATGCTCGCCGCGCGCGCAACTTCCACCAGGTGAAGCGTGTCGATGATGCCGTAGTTCCGGCCTGTGCTGACTCCATGAACCCCCTGCGAGTACTCCAGGTTCGTGTTCATCCGAGTCGCCGGTGTCACGAACCATGAGCGCAGGTGTGCGCTGGCATGCTCGGCATACCGCTGATCACGCGTCAGCAACCACGCAGCCGTCAACGCCGGCATTTGGATCGACAGCGCGATCATTGCCTTTCGGTGGTCATTAAAGTTATTGGGATTGCTCTGCCCGTCGCGGTTGATATACGGACCATCCGGGTTCGCAGGATTCGGCCAGAAGTAGTCAGCCTCAGAGAAAAAGTCGTGCGGCCCGCCAGGGCTCTTTGCAGAAGGGAAGCTCGTAATCGTCTTGGGCTCGATGGTGAGGTATCGCTTAGCCGCCGTCAGAACACGGGCACGGTCTGTAGTCGCTACGAGCGAGTAGCCAACTCTCTCAGCGGATGCACATTTGTCAAACGCGAGATACCCGGCGGCTGCGAGTGTTGTGCCGCAGAAGGTACGACGGGTCATTTGGGAAATTGAGGCGCGCATTGTTGGGCAGCATACTACGCGTGCTGCTCACGTTGCACCTCAGCCTGTCACCATATATGGACCGCAACCAATGCTGGTGCGCCTGTCTTGCCCTCAATCACGTGCACCTTGAGTACGGCTTCCACGTTCTTGTTCGAGAAGTCGGCGCCGGCCGAATTTCTTAGCAACGCCATGTAGCGTGCGCTCGTGGCGAACTGAGCTGCGGCCTCGGTTCCATTCCGGCCGATGCCGGCCAGTGCCACTACCCAACTGTCCGTCGTGGGATCGCGGAACCGCGCAATCAAGGCGTAATCATCCGCTCCGGAGTACGGCAGCTTGGGATCACGCTCCCAGAAGGTTCCGGGATGCGCTTCGTCCACAATCCTTTCGCCCTCCTCTGGCGGAATAAAGTGGAAGCGCAGCGGAGCCAGCAGGCGAAGTGTCCACTGATTGTTGTAGCCTCCCAGCAACACCACCGGATGCTCTCGCAGTTCTGTAAGTGGAGTCGTGGCCGAAGCTTGGAGTTGGGCTGTCGCAGCGCCGCTCCGCGCGAGTAGCGCGCTTATCTGTGCCACGGCCGAAGCGCTCTGCATCGAGACGAAGGGGTAATCAATATCCTTCGTCGCAGTCGCAACACCAGAGGTGTGAGTCTGCGAAAAGACCGAGCCGCCAATGCAGACTGCAATCGTAGTCTGGTCGCGAAGAACCGGTGCCCAAAACCGGTCCAATGGAAGCTCTGGTTGGGCTCTCCGATATCTCCAGCCAAGAGCGCTCAGCAGGATGACACAAGCCAATGCCGCAACCGCCCACAGCCTCTTCGATTTGAGACCGGTGTAGGCGGTTCCGTTAACCTGCGCCTTCGTCAGCGCTTCAGCTCTTTGCGGCAGTGACGGGCTCCAGGGCGCCAACGCCTCCACGGGAGTTCCGTTCTCCGCGGAACTATTGCCATGGACTAGGGTGCGACCAGGGGTCTCTAGCGGCTTTTCATCCTCCTGCACGTATAGGAACTCTGGAACGTACGAGCCCGGCGGCAGCAGAATCTGCACTGGCGGCTTCTCATTCACCTCGTGGTAGTGGAGAGACAGGCGTTTCCGAACCTCGCCAGCCGTGTATCGCACCACAGTGTCGGCGTTCGTGTCGTACGAAGGAGACCGTTCGAAGACCTCAACTCCGATTGTGCGTTCTTTCAGCGAGTCCGCTTCCCCTGCCAAGGCTTTCTCAACGACGTAGCGCAGTAGCGCTGGATACCGCTTGCTGTTGCAGAAATGCGGACTCGCCAGGATCGCGTGCAGTTCGGCAACTACTGCCTCGCGCTCCTGCCGGGTTTTGGGTTGCCATGCCTCTCGCGTTCCACTCGCTTTGTTCATCCTGGGGACTATCGCATCCTACGCGTCGACTGGAAGTGGCCGCAAGAGACGTTTGTAACAACCAGTAAGGCGGAGCATAACAGCCCGACGATCAGCGACATGCAGTGCAAATTGAGGGGCAAACCGTAAGTCACTTGCAACTTGTGAATCGAGAGAGGAAGGTTGCCACGCTCCTGTTAGACGGGCTTTGATCTGCGACCGGCTTTCTCAGCGAGCGGATCGGTTTAGTCACTCCAGGCTATTGAATGGGGGCTTCGAGGCTATCTTTGACGACGACACGGCGCCAGTTCCTGGTCTCGGCTTCTATCGCCACCGCGGGTGCGTTCATCACCCCGCCGCCGCGGGCTGGCGCCATGGCCTTCCCGTCCGCCGGTGGGGAAACGGAGATCCATTCGCGACGCCTCGACAACGGTTGGCAATTCCGGTTGGGTCCCCTCTCCGGAATTTGGGATGCATCCCGCAAGGAAGATGCTGAGCTTTGGCGCCCGGTCACTCTCCCTCATTGCGTCAACGGAGAGGACGCCTGTGATCCCGACCGTCCCTACTTCCGGGGCCAGGGCTGGTACAAGACCAGTCTGAAAATCCAGAACCCGTTTCTCGGCGGTCGGACTCTTCTGCACTTTCAGGGCGCCGGTCAGACGACTACCGCATGGGTCGGTCCCCAAGCCGTCGGAACCCACGTCGGTGGGTATGATGAGTTCTCCTTCGATATCACCGACGCTGTCCAGCAACTCTCCCCGGCCGATGTCCAATCAGGTGTACCAGTCACGATCCTTTGCGACAACTCCCCCGACCTGAAGCGGCCGCCGTCCGATCTCAGCGATTTCTGTCTGTATGGCGGCCTTTACCGCCATGTCAACCTTGTCTACCTGCCGGCGGTCGCGCTCGACACCCTTCATGTCACGCCCGTCGTAGGTCCGAACGGCGCCGCCCGCGTCTCGGTGAAAGCCCGCATATACAACCCGCATAGCACCGCTGAAGCCTGCACGTTCACGGTCACCGTCAGGGATGCTGCCGGTCAGGAGATTCACACCTCCAACGGCACCTTACCATCCTGGCAGAATTTTGCGGACCTCGCGTCCTTCGATGTCGATACCCCGAGACTTTGGTCGCCGGAGTCGCCTCATCTCTATACCTGCCGGGTCACCCTCGCGACCTCCGCAGGCAAGTCTCAGCTGGAGCAGCGCTTCGGCATTCGCGCGATCGAGTTCGTCGAGCGTGGCCCATTCAAACTGAACGGCAACCGTGTTCTCCTCCGCGGCACACATCGCCACGCCGATCACGCTGGTTTCGCCGCGGCCATCCCTGATGAAATCGTTCGCCAAGAGCTGGAAATGATCCGCGACATGGGCGCCAACTTCATCCGTCTGGCGCACTACCAGCAAGACCGTCTCGTCCTTGATCTCTGCGACGAGTTGGGTCTGATGGTCTGGGAAGAAGTGCCCTGGTGCCGCGCCGGTGTAGGCGATCAGGCTTTCCAGCACAACACCAAACAGCTGCTCACAAGCATGATCGAGCAGCACTATAGCCACCCGTCGGTTATCCTCTGGGGCCTCGGTAACGAAGATGACTGGCCAGGTGAGTACCCCAGCGTCGACAAGCAGGCGATCCGGTCCTTCATGACTGAGCTTCGCGATCTCGCTCACAGCCTCGATCCATCCCGCCTTACATCGATTCGCCGCTGTGACTTCGCCCGCGACATCCCCGACGTCTATTCCCCTTCCATTTGGGCCGGGTGGTACCGCGGCGATTACCACGAATACGAGGAGACGCTGCTCAAGGAAAGAGATCGCGTCCCTCGGCTGCTTCATATTGAGTGGGGCGCGGACAGCATGGCTGGTCGCCACGCTGAGCAGCCCGATCTCGTTTTGAACTCCATCTCCACCGGCAACGGGACCGACGAGCGTGGGCTCGACTCGCTGATGACAGGCGGCGCGCCCCGCGTCTCCAGAGACGGCGACTGGTCGGAGACATACGCCTGCCATCTCTTCGACTGGCACCTTAAAACTCAGGAAAAACTCGACTGGCTCACCGGCTCTGCCCAGTGGATCTTCAAAGACTTCGCCTCCCCCGCACGAAGCGACAACTCCATACCAGGTGTGAACCAGAAGGGCGTTGTTGAACGTGATCTCACTAGGAAAGAGTCCTACTACGTCTTCCAGTCCTTCTGGTCTCAGAAACCAATGGCCCATATCTACGGTCATAGTTGGCCCATCCGCTGGGGAGCCCGCAATGAACATCGCGAGGTGTTCGTCTACTCCAACTGCCATCAGGCGGAGCTCTTCCTCAACGGAAGATCTCTAGGCACAAAGCAGCGGAATAGCCAGGATTTTCCGGCCGCCGGTCTGCGCTGGAGCACACCTTTCGCCTCCGGTCCTAATCATCTGAGAGCCGTGGCAACAAATGGCGAGGCAACCGTAACGGACGAACTCGAGTTCACGTACCAGACTCAGGCCTGGTCCAGACCCGTTGCCTTGCGGCTTACAGAAAAGAGCTGTGAAGGCAACGTGGCCACCCTGATGGCGACCTTGCATGACTCTGCCGGCGTGCTCTGCCTCGACGCTCGTAACACCGTCCGCTTTTCTTTGGCTGGCCGTGGCAAGTTGATTGACAACTTGGGCACTGCGCGCGGCTCGCGCGAGTTGCAGTTGTGCAACGGCCGCGCAGAAATCTCAATCGCACTCACTGGAGCCTGCACCGTTGCAGTCGTTTCCGGCGATTTCACTCCCGCATTCCTCTCCATCTCCGCACCGGACAAATCGGCCAAAGCATCCGTAGCAAAGAAAGCCTTTTGAACTTCAGGAGAACCGCCATGACGCTACACAAAGTACAAAATGCTTCACCCCGCAGTATGTCCCGAACTCGTGACGTCGCAACCCGGACCTTCCGGACACCCCCAAGCCTGATTGTCGCGGTCCTATGTGCCCTTTTCGCGATGTATCCAGTTGCATTACGGGCGCAGCTTGCCACCGCGACTATGTTTGGTACTGTCTCGGATTCCTCGGGAGCCGCGGTTCCAAGAGCGACCGTTGTACTAACTCAGACGGACACCGGATTCAGCCGAACCGTAGTGACCAACGAATCCGGAGCATATCGCGCGGATTTTCTGCCCATCGGCCCCTACAAGGTGACAGCCCAGGCGGCCGGGTTCCAAAAGCTCGA
>Ga0068855_100008451_pt1 | contig 12450 bp, 9 predicted proteins | sample KBSCornC52_FD_66592 | JGI IMG/M metagenome (GOLD analysis project Ga0068855, IMG submission 66592) | Corn rhizosphere microbial communities from Kellogg Biological Station, Michigan, USA - KBS Corn C5-2 | ecosystem: Host-associated > Plants > Roots > Rhizosphere > Soil ...
GACTGGCTCGAAAAATCCGATGCGGCACGCTCGCACGGTTTTAATTTTCTCGAAGTCGATCCGCGATTGGCAAACCTCAGAAACGAGCCGCGGTTTATAAAGCTTGTAAAATCGTTGAATTCCTAGGTCGACGCCGAGTCAGATCGGTACCACCTGGCTGGCGGAGGCTTTTCCACGCGCGTCAACCCGAATCGCCCGATCCGATCTTCCTGATCCTGGTCGAACCGTCACAAATTAGTTGACCTCCTAACTTGGCTAATGGCAAAATAACCCTGCTAATTCTCGACATTTTAAATCCCGGATGACGTTTGACGTAGAGAACCCGATTGATCCCATAGTCGGTCGCCGCATAGGTGTATACCTTCTTCAGGAAGAGGTGGGCCACGGCGGCATGGGAACCGTTTACCGCGCCGAGCGCGCGGACGGCGAATTTCGCCAGACGGTCGCCGTAAAACTCATAAAGCGCGGCATGGACACCGATCTCATCCTTAAACGGTTCCGTCGCGAGCGTCAGATCCTTGCGGCGTTAAATCATCCGAATATCGCATATTTCCTCGGCGGCGGATCGACCGATGACGGCCGGCCCTATTTTGTAATGGAATACATAGAAGGGCAGCCGCTTTACGGATATTGCGACGAGAAACGGCTTACCACATCTCAGCGCTTAAAGATCTTTCGCGAGATCTGCTTCGCCGTTAATGCGGCTCATCAGCTGAAGGTGATTCACCGCGACCTGAAACCGTCAAATGTATTAGTGAAAATCGATGGCAAGCCAAAGTTGCTCGATTTCGGTATTGCAAAGGTTCTCGATCCGGATCTGATGGCGACGGACATCGAACCGACCGCGACGCAGATGCGGGCAATGACGCCGGAATACGCTTCGCCCGAGCAGATCAGCGGTGACGAGATAGATCGGGCGTCAGATATTTATTCACTTGGCGTCATTCTGTACGAATTGCTCACTGGCCATCGCCCTTACAGTCTCCAGCGTCGCGTTCCGGACGAGGCCGCACGAATAATTCGGGAAGAGGAGCCGACAAATCCGAGCGGCAGCCTGACCCGCGATGAAAACCTGTTGCCAAGTGGCTTGGAAAGCCAACCAACTCTTGACGCAATTTTGCAAGCGCGAAACGCCTCTCTGGAATCGCTCCGCCGTGAGTTGTCGGGCGACCTTGATCGAATAATTCTTAAATCGCTGCGAAAAAAGCCATCAGAGCGCTATCAAACCGCGTCCGAACTTGCGACTGATATAACCAATTATCTCGAATCAAGGCCGGTGAACGCCGAATTTTTCGTGTCGATGAGAAACATTCCGCGTACCGTATCGCGAAACGATTTCTCGGTCGCGGTTCTGCCGTTCAAGATGTTAAGTAAAACCGCGACCGGCGATACCGGAGACGAGTTTTTAGGGATCGGATTAGCGGATGCAGTGATCACGCGTTTGAGCGGTGTTCAGCGACTTGTCATCCGACCTACCAGCTCAGTTTTGCCGTTTGCTGAAACAGATCCGTTCGAGGCCGGTAAAAGCCTGGACGTGGATTTTGTTGTTGACGGCAATATTCGCGTTGCGGGTGAAAGGATCAGAGTCTCGGTCCAATTACTCGACGTAAGGGAAAACTCGGCGCGGTGGGCCAAGGCGTTCGACCATTGTCAGGCGGACGTTCTCGATCTCGAAAACACTCTGTCTGAAGAGGTAGCGCGATCGGTTCTGCCCCAGCTTACGGCCGAGGAAAAACGTCGGCTTGAGAAGCGATCGACAAACAAGCCCGAAGCCTACAAAGCCTATCTTCGTGGACGATATTTTTTGAGCCGATTCAGCGGTGAACACCTCCAAAAAGCGCTTGCCGAATTTAACCAGGCTATCGAGATCGATCCGAATTTTGCTTTGCCGTACGTAGGTTTGGCTGACCTGTACAACTGGGCGTGCGTTTTTGGCGATATCCCGTCGGACGAAGGGTTTCCGAAGGCAAAAGATGCGGCCGCGCGGGCTCTCGAGATCGATCCTGCTTTTGGCGAGGCTTATGCTGTTCTGGCATTCTCAACTTTGCTTTACGATTGGAACTGGCCCGAGGCGGAATTTCTGGTAAAACGGTCTCTGGAGCTCAATCCAAATAATCCGTTCGCGCATGAATGTTATTCGAACTTGTTGTGCACACAAGGGCAACTTGACGGTGCAATGGCCGAGATTGACAAAGCCGAAGCGCTCGATCCAGTTGCCCCGCGCTCCATCTTGATGACCTCCTGGTGCAATTATCAGGCCGGCAATTTTGAAACGGCTGTCGCCAAGGCCCGAAAAGCACGCGAAATGCAGGACCGGTTTCCGCAAGCTTTGCTGCATCTTGGCAATGCTTTAACGGCAGCCGGCGAAACGGAAGAGGCAGTTGAAGTTCTGAAACAGAGTTGCGAGCTTTGGCCCGACAACGGAATGCCCCGATATATGTTGTGTTTCGCTCTCGCGGCAAACAACCAGCTGGACGACGCAAGAAAAGTTCTCGAAAGCATGCTCGAATTCGAGAGCCAAAATTATTTTAAGCCTTACTACATCGCAATGGCATATTTGGCTGTTGGCGATCAAGACAAGGCGTTCGAGTGGTTTGAAAGATCGGTTGCAGGAAGAAATGAGTTTCTAATATGGTTTGGCATAGAACCAAAACTCGAACCGATTCGCAACGATCCGCGCTACTTGTCGATCCTGAAACGAACCGACAATCCGATCGCGGTGAATCATTTATGTCCTTCACCCGAAGCCGTAACAACCGCCGAGCGTGAAAAATCTGTAGCAGTTCTACCATTCAAGCTCATTGGCGTCCACAACACCGGCGAAATCGATAACGAGTATCTGAGCATCGGCCTCGCGGACGCTTTGACAATACGGCTCTCGAACGTTCGCCGATTCCTGGTGCGGCCGACGAGCTCGGTATTACCGTTTGCGAGAACGACCGATCCCTTCGTCGCGGGCCGTCAGCTTGGCGTCGATTATATTGTGGACGGCAACATACGGAACGTTAGCGGACGATTGCGTGTGACGGCTCAATTGCTGGATGTTGATCAAAACGGAACGTTGTGGGCAGCAAGCTTTGACGAGAATTTTTCAGACGTTTTGCAGATGGAAGATTCGATCTCGGAAAAGGTCGCGAAAAATCTTTTTCCGAGGCTGTCCGGCGAAGAGGAGCAGCGTCTTGCGAAACGCGGGACCGAAAAGATCGCGGCGCACGATGCGTATTTGCAGGGCCGATATTTCTGGAACCAGTTCACACCCGAGTCCTTTCCCAAAGCGATGACTTTGTTTACCCGAGCTGTTGAGATTGATCCAAATTACGCGCTTGCCTATACGGGCATCGCAAATTTCTACACTTGGGCCTGCATTTACGGGCTCATTCGTCCGGCGGACGCTTTTCCAAAGATCTATGAAGCTGCGTCGAAAGCGCTCGAGATCGACGATACGCTAGCGGAACCGCACGGCTCCATCGGGCTGTATTATCAGAACAAATGGAACTGGGACGAGGCGATCGCGAGCTATAAACGCGGCATCGAATTAGATCCGAATTATCCACTGACGCACGAATGGTATTCGGCTTCACTTGTCGGCATGGGCCGGTCGGAAGAAGGCATTCGCGAGATCACTTTGGCAGAGAGTCTTGACCCGCTTTCATTGAGAGCAAAGGTCTTAACGGCCTGGACCACGTATCAGGCGGGGGATCTGACGTTCTCCGCCGCAAAGGCGCGTGAAATAATTGAGCTTGATCCGATGTTCGTCCAAGGGCATTTGCAGCTTGCGAACGTGCTTTTGGAGACGGGACAGCTCGAAGAGGCCTTAAACGCAAGCATTGAAGCGACCCGTCTTGCATCGGGCATGAATCTTCATCTCTATGTTCATTGTTTTGCTCTGGCGAGGAATGGCCGTATCGACGAGGCCCGAGCGGTACTGAACGAATTAAAAGAGAGCGCAAGGCACGCCTATGTCGTGCCTTATTTTATTGCGGTTTGCTGCGTTGCGCTGGGTGAGATCGATGAAGCATTTCGCTATTTCGAAATGGCATTTGACGAACACAGTCCATGGGTCATCTGGTTTGCAACCGAGCCTAAATTGAAATTAATTCATGATGACGCACGATCTATCGAGTTAGTTCGGCGATACGGAAATCCCATAATTGAACAGTTTTCCAAATAGAAAAGACGGTCAAAACGACCGTCTTTTCTACGCCTTCCGAGCGTTCCCCCTTGTCCGTTTGAAGCTTGAATGAACCTGCCTGAAATCCTTCCCACTCTATAACGCGAGAACTGCGCCGAAAACGTATCACCTGGGCGCAGTATAAGAATACAAATCGTCCGTATCGATTCAGCACAGCCACAACGGCGATGCTGTTATTGCTTGAGTTATGCGGCTGGCATACGGCTTGCGCTCTGGTGAGTTTCGACGACAACGGATGTCTCAATCACCGAAGAAATTTCAATACGAAAAGGAGTAAGCACTATGTTAGCCACAGAAATATTGACACAGCAACATCACGAGGCGTTGGACCTGATCGCCGAATTACAGGATGCGAGCGGCACAGCAACCACCTCGTACGACAGCACATTTAAAAAGCTGGAAGATGCGTTATTGCTGCACATGCGCGAGGAAGAAGAGATCTATTACCCGGCGCTTGCGAAATATGACGAATTCAGCGATCTGCTGTCCTATTCGATCCCGGAACACGAGGCGGTTCGCCAGTACCTGGCCCAACTCGAGCCTCTGTCGCCCAGTGACGATTCGTTCCAGGACGTCCTTGCCGACATGCGAGCGGCGATCGAGGACCATGCCGATAACGAAGAAGACGATGTATTTCCAAAATCGATCGAGGTGCTCGGCGAGGACCGAATCGAGGAGCTGGGCGACGAGATCGAGAATATGAAAAACGCCGTGAACAAGCGTAAGACCGCGACGCCATAGGTCTTCGGCGCCGTGCGGATGAACCGGGCGCTTCGGGGGCAAAAACCCGGTTCATCACCTTTTCTCTAATTAGCGTTCTTTTGTCTCAAATTATCGCAATTTCGGGCTGGTTTCTCACGATTTTTGCTGGATTTGTCGCGATAATTAAGCATAGAATTTTGATACTTTGTTCAGGGAGGTTGAACAGAGTTTAGCTACCTACTAACTTGGCCCGCGCGTTTAGACGTATTCGACCTTTAAGTAACCGAAGTCGGCCTTTTTATCACCACGCGCCAAAAGTTCAGCGACGTCAAAAGTCCCTTCTGAGCCGTTGCTGGCCACAACCACCAGTTTGTAATCGGCCGCAGTCCCTTCAAAGATCTGAATCTCACCGTTTTCATCAGCGGATTCTGTCCATTTTTTACCTGCATACTCCATTTTCACATTCCCTTTTACGAGAGGCTGGTCGTGTTCGTCCGAGGCTCGCAATTTAAATTTTGGAACCGCTGGTTGTTTCTTAAAATAATTGCGAAGCGCTTTCTGCCCTTCGGTCGTGGGCAGAAAATTTTCGACCTGCCAGCCGAGATACATCTCCCAAGTTTTCATTTTGAAATACATATCATCCCAGATGCCATTGTGCGTAGCATCGGTAAATGCGGCAGGATCGAACATGCGGTGAGCAAACGATGATTCAAGGTTTGATTTTGCGTAGCCCGGCTTGCTCAAAAAGTCGTTGAGCGGAAGCAGTTCCCAGTCAATGCGGAAATTCTTGCCCAAAGCTTTTTCGAGATATTTCACCCATGCCTTTGCATTGGCAATTCCCCAGTCGAATTGGATTTGAAATACTTTACCCCACTGAACTTGAGTCAGGTTGGTGCGGTATTTGGAATAGGCGTTCGTACTCACCGGGAGCGCGTACGCCCACAGTGGAGAAATATGTCCGACAAATGCCGTTGTACCGGCGCTTTCCGGAGCGCAGCTTTCGCAGAACGGGTTGAACGTTGCCATTCCGCTCTCATTTGAACGGTGGTAGCCCGTGAAGGTCGGGTATTCCGACATCACCTTGCTGTCGTCGATGAAGTCATGGAGATCGGTGCATTCAAATTTTAGGAGCGGAAAATTCAAATTGTCACGCCATGCCAAAACCAGATCTTCCTGTTCGTTGAGCCTCTTGCCGTTATATCGCGGCGGATTTGTACCTTCGGGAGCGAACATGGCCCACAGGACATAATCATGCAGCGCATAGTCCCCCATATCACGGAATATGACCCGTCCGTTCGGCACGCCGTTTACCATTTCGAGCAAATAGTTTTGCGAATTTCCGCCGAAACTTTGCAGCCCGTAATCCAAAAGAATTTTTGCCTTTGCACGGCCTAGCGCTTCGGCATAGTGCTTTTTCCAAAAATCCTTCCACTCCGGGTTGGGGTCGTCGATCTGCGGAAAAGCCGACTCGGATTTTACAATTTGGCCGGATATGGAAAAATCCGCACTCGAATTTTGATCCACCTCCCCGTTCGTGATGCGCACGAACGGAATACTCAGGGGCGGAAAATACTGGCGATCGTGCTTCATACCCCTTAGTGATCTGATCTGGTAGCCGTCGCCAAACTTCGGCTGCTGTAGTTTCTTTCGGTTCTTTCCTAAGGGGAACATCCATTCATCCCATTTTCGATCCGATTCGGTAACTGTCGCGATCTCGGTGAGGATGAGAATTTGAGGGTCAGCGAACGAGTTGTAACCGAAATGCCGTTCCGCGGTTCGAATATACGCACTTCGGAGTGCGGCGAGAACGGAATTGTGTTCGAGGTTCGCCTTTTTTTCCTGGGCCTCGATCCCGATGATATTGACCCCGGTTTTGACCGACATGACCGTTTGGTGAAAATTGGCTCCCTCAGCGTTCATGCTAAATTCGGTCCCGCCATTGTCCGCCGGCTGGCGAAACCTGAAAGGGTCAGGTGTACCGTATTCCACCCAAAGTTCGTCATTTATCAACTTACGGTCAGCCTTGTCCTTGAAGGTGATCTTTTGCGGCAATCTGACGCGTGCGACACTGCTTCGGGAGGCGGTATTCCACACGTCCAGCATCGGATTGAATGGCATTAGTTCGAGCTTCATACTCCCGGTCCCTAGAGCCGTCCCGATCGCCTTGGACTGAGGGGTGTTGTCCCGGGCGTTATACGGCAAGTACGCATAGCTGGCGTAGATCTTGTTCAGGTTTCGGTTCGCAACGGCGTATTGCGGCGTGTCCACGGCGAGTTTACGCGGGCCGTCCCAAGGCGGTTTTCCAAGCTTGCGAAGCTCCTGGAGATCGGAGATGTTAGGGAAAAATACGTCTCTCAATGCGGTTAAAGTTGTGTTGTCCAGACCGTCGGCCTCGGTGGCAAGGATCACGAGCAAACGATTCAACGGAGCTCGGTACAAATTTAGCTTAAATCTCTGATTGGTCTTGTAAAACATGGACCAGTTGAACCGCGTTTCGTAGGTCAGCCAATTGCGGTTCGTATTAGTAAACGTGATCGGTACAGCGGTTACGACTACAGCGACCGCCGTAATCGGGACCTGTACTGCTCTTTCGAATACCAGAGTCTGCTTTGTGCGAAAGTTAAGATTCACAGGAGTGAACTCACCTGCAACGCCGGAGATCGTATATGAGAATTTTAGCGATTCCAAATTGTTGACAGTCATATTGGGGATCGTCAAAACACCATCCGGGCCGGTATTGTTGACACCTTGGGCTCTAATTGTTTCGCCCGGGCCAAAAGGCGGCACTATTAGCTTCCAATTAACACTGGTATTTGGAACCTCCCTGCCGTTAAGACCGCTGTCGTTAAATTTGATCTTTAGTGTGATGATGGCCATGGCTTAATTATGTTTTATTCACCAGTTAACTGAACCAATTTGTCCTTGGTCTGGGCGTCAACCTCGCCCGTTGCCTTTAAATCATTTGACTGCTGGAAAAGCTTGATGATCTCCTTCATTTCGTCGGTCAACTTGCCGTCAATCGGCCCCTCGTAGAATCCGAGCCGGTTGAGGCGGCCTTGAGTTCCCGCGACCTCTTCGGCGGGGTCAAGATTTCCAAGCTTTAATTCACATTCCGAACCGTCAGCGAACACTAGCTTTGCAGATTTTGCATCGGGTTTTATAGACTGTTTGACCCAGCCTTCGCCGTCCGTTTTCCCCTTTGACTCGACGCCGTCGATCTTAAGCGTGTACTCCATTTCCTTCACCGGTTTGTCGTATTCGATGAACTGAATCTGCAACTGTTTCGGCGTATTCTTACACTTGTATTTATAAACCTGATTCGTCGCTTCAGAATATTCGCGGAGGCGTTTGTCGGGTATGAAAACCGTGTCGCCCGGCATCAGGACGTTCGGGTCCTTGCGCTTTTCCTTTAGGTCTTTGTTGTTCGGGTGGTTCCAGATCGTATCGGCGAAAAAACCCCGCGCAAATGCAATGCTGAAAATGCAATCACCCTGTTTGACTTGATAACTTTCAGCCATAATTACTCCCACGCGTCCTTGTCGAGATCGGGAAAGGTGATCTTGCAGTTTCCCGGTTCAATTTGATAAAGGCCTGCCTGGCCGTATTGGTTAAGCGTTCCCTCGACAGGTTTTCCGCCCGGAGGCGTGATGCGGTATTTTACGCCGGGCATCGGTTTTCCTTCGGCATCGACGAGAATGATCTCGATCCAGGCCTTCTTTTCCTGCGCCTTTTCCGGTGCACGCCGAGCGCCGATGGTGTTCAGCACCTGCTGCGTCATCTGGAATGACGTTTTTACCTCGACACGCGGTTTAGGGGCCTCGGCGGGTTTATTTTTATTCGGACATTCGGCAACGACGCTCGTCGGCTGCGGCGGAAAGCTGCTTTGAGTTTGTTTAATTTTGTCTGCGGTTTCAGGCATTTCCGCTTTATTGCTCCTTGCGGTCTATCTTTTTCGTTTCGTCAAACTCCGGCTGTTCCCGGGGCATTTCGGGCTGAATTTTCACTGTCTGACTTTTTCGCGCCATTGTCCGGGACATAGTTTTTCCAGACATAGTCTTGCCCGAGATGGTCTTTGCCATCGGGTCGGCAGCCGCGGCGTTCGCCTTTTCCTTTTTCTCAGACGGTTCGGCCTCGGATGCGGTCTCGACCGTCTCTTCGGCCGGCGGCACCCATGCCTGAGCGTCATAGTCGTTTCTTATCGCTTCCCAGTTCTTTTCGGTCAGTACGGTCAGGATATCTTCCATTCGTGCATCCGGTGGTTTTTCTTCGTCGCCGAACAGTACTTCGCACAGCCTATGTTCGTCAAAATTCGGCGCAACGTCGAACATCAGTGCGACAAACGACGCGATGGACGATTGCTGCGACATCTCGTAGCGCCGCGCTTTTGCTATGCCAATTCTAATGAGATGCGTCAGCGTGTCCTCGAGCAGATCGCCGACGGCGAACTCACCGCCGTCAGGCAGCTTTACGACGGACTGCGGATAAGATTCACGAAGATGCCGTGCGAGCTGGCGCTCGAAATTCGCCTCGGCGACCGCCTGCATAACGTCCAGTTGTTCCCGTCTTACCGTTAGCCTCAACATCATTTTAAATCCTACTCATTAAATCCAAGCTTTGTTTCAACGAGTGCTCCGTTCGCCACATGCATACGGCAAAGCTCCGATTTATCAAACGACTCGGCAAAAAAGTATTTAACAGGGCCGAAGATAATATTCAGTTCCTCGATGGCGCAGGTCATAAGAAACGGCACAAGCACACGCGGATCGTAAAAACGAAACAGCAGCGGATTTCCCGATTCGTCATTGACCGTCAGCAGCGAACGAAAATGTTTCTGCAAACTCGAAGCCGAAACCTCGCTCTGCGCAAATATGCCCCAATGCTTTCCCCAACACTCTGAAAACAGCCATTCGACAAATGCAGAACCTGGTGACAACCGCACAAGATAAGGCGCAACGTGGATCAACTCGTCTGAAAGCTCGCCGCGGTAGAGACAATTATTTGAAGTCTGAGATTCAAATAGCTTTTGCGGAAGGCCCGGAACGGACGCTCCGTCGAGAACGGCATACGTGTACGTCCGCTCCCGGAAAAGATATTTGTCCAGTTTTCCTTTAATTAAAGTGCTCATCTCTCACGATCTGCTGCATATCTCGCAAAACGGCGTGCCGTTCTGGGCCGCGTTGATCAACACCAGAGCCGCCGGGCTGGTAAAGACCGGCCGTGCCGGCGGCGCCGACGGCGGCGGCAATTGGGGTTTACTGCCAGGCTCGGCTTTGTCGGCTTCTTTGGCATCCTTTGGCGGGTCGGGATTGCTTCCCGAACCTGATCCGGCAGCACCGCCGCTATTGATCATTACCATCGTCCCGCTGATGAAGACACCGCCGCTGTTGATGTTTATAAAGTTACCGCCGACCTTTAATGTAAGAGAGGCGCCGGTTTCGATAGTCAGCGTCGCTCCGGATTTGAGATGTATCTCGCTTCCGGCGTCAACGGCGAATTTTGTACCGGCTTTGATATCGATATCCGTCGCCGCCTTTATCGAGATCGAACCGTCAACCTGTTCGTTGCGGTCGCCGGACACTTTCAGGTGCTTGTCTTTTTTAACGGCTTCGTACTGATCGTTTTGGACGATCAAATGAGCGTCGTGGCCAATGAACGTTAGCGCGTCGTTCTTAACGCGAACGTCCTGGTTCTTTTCAGCGTGGAAAAATAGCTGCTCGGAGCCTTTCTTATCCTCGAATCGAATTTCATTGAAACCGCCGCTCCCCTTTGATGAATCTGACTTGATGGTCGATTTGGTTTTCTCGTCAGGCAGAGTGTACGGCGGCATCGCAACGGGATTGTAAACGCAGCCTGTAATTATCGGCTGGTCCGGATCGCCCTCGAGAAAATGGACTATGACCTCCATCCCGATACGAGGTATAAACACCGCACCCCATTTGTTGCCTGCCCAGGACTGGGACACGCGAACCCAACAGGAACTCGCGTCATCGAGCTGGCCATCGCGATCCCAGAAGAACTGCACCTTCACCCGGCCGTATTTATCGGTAAATATCTCTTCACCGCCAGGCCCGACAACAACTGCCGTCTGCGACCCGTGAACGACGGGTTTAGCTGTTTCGCGTCGTGGACGAAAGGGGATCTGTCCCTGGCCCCAGCCTATGCATTCAAACGTGTTTTTGTACGGTTCGGCGATATGTTCGCCGGAAATATACGCAGGACTTTGTTCACCGGCGTGGACCACCTCGGTAATGAGATATTTTGCATTCTCCTCGGCGTTTGGATGCCCGGTGAATTCGAAACGGTAACCGGCTGTCATGGATGGGCAGTCACCCTCGCCGTAAATAACTTTATATCTCCCATCAAGCGATTCTATTACCGTCTTGACGGTCCGCGCCTTGTCGTCATTAACATCGTTAAGCTCGCTTGCCTGTTCACCCCCGGAACGGTCGATGCCGTCATACTTTCGAGCGTAGCCCCCGGGAAAGTCGTACAATTCAAGCTTTTGATTATCGGCGACCGTAAAAACGGTTGTTTGCTTTTCTTCGAGCCGCTGTGTAGGAAGCTGAAAATGATGGTCCCCAAAAGTGACGGTGCCCGTCTGGAGCCTGTAATTTGTCTGCCAGTGCTTTATTGTTGAGAGAAGATCGTCATCGCCTGCGGCGTTTTGAAAATACTGGATCTTGTCTTTCGAAGGACAATCGGTCGGCGATTGCGGCGTGTTGGTGACGACCATGCGGTGGTGGCCGTCCTTGTGCTCGAAGTAGTAATAGATGCCCTCTTCTTCCATCAGGCGGCTTGCGAAATCAAAATCCGACTCGCGGTACTGCGTGCAGTAATTTCGCCTGTTCGCTAGTCCCTGGATCTGCCAGGTTACCTCAAATCCGTCAAAGACCTTCCTTAAGATATCGGGGACGCTAATGTTCTGAAAAATGCGGCTTTGGAATTTTTGCGTCAGGATCCATATATGCGGAACGATCGTCGCGGAATAGAACGTAAAACGCGCATTCCTGGATCCTTGAGAGAATTGATTTACGATACCCGTTATTTCCCGAATGGTGCCGTCAAGTTGGCTGATCAAAACGGTCACGCCCTGTCCGATCAGCGATTTCGGATCGACGATGGTAGACTTGCGTTCCCCATCATCTTCTTCGTGAAGAAGATCGACTTCGAATTGATAAAGCTTTGAGATACGTTCCGTTCCGGAGAGCTTTTGAAGAAGAAGAAAATCCTTTCCCAGCGGCGTGGCGATCGCCAGCATTCGATTGTCTTGCGTGGTTGCCATAGATACGAGGGCGAAAAAATCGCGGAACCAGGCCGGTCAGAGTGCTGCCTGGTTGAATCGCTCAACAAGCGGATTCCGGGCAGAAATCAACCCGAACAGGGGCCGAGAACTCACAAATCCGAACAAAAGGTCTGGATGAATTGTTCGTATCTTAAACCCGCTTACCGCCGCAAGTCAATCATTTTCTGTTAATTGAGATAGACGTGTAATGAAAAATAAAGCCGACGACGTCGCGAGTGTCCCCCGCGCGTCCGGAAACGCGTTCGACCGTTTT
>Ga0068855_100008452_pt1 | contig 12450 bp, 13 predicted proteins | sample KBSCornC52_FD_66592 | JGI IMG/M metagenome (GOLD analysis project Ga0068855, IMG submission 66592) | Corn rhizosphere microbial communities from Kellogg Biological Station, Michigan, USA - KBS Corn C5-2 | ecosystem: Host-associated > Plants > Roots > Rhizosphere > Soil ...
TCCGGCTCGGGCAGGGGCAGGGGCGGCAGTTTGAAGTGAGCGACCTCGATTTCGCGATGGAGCTGGCGCGGCGTGCCGGCGTCGCCGTGGACAACGCGCGGCTCTACCGGCTGGCGCAGGAGCAGATCGCGGAGCGGCAGAAGGCGGAGGACCGGGAGAAGGACCTCAACCGCAAGCTCCAGCGCGCAATGACGGAGACCCACCACCGCGTCAAGAACAACCTCCAGCTCATTACCGCGATGATTGACATGCGGCTGCTGGATTCGGCCGACACCATCTCCGCGACGGATATGCGGCGGCTCGCGACCCAGATATCGATCCTCGCCCGCGTCCACGACCTGCTGACGACATCGACAAAGAGCGATGCGACCGAGGCCGTTCCGGTAGCGCCGGTCATCGACGCGCTGCTCACGATGCTGCGACGCGCGGCGGAAGGGCGGCAGCTCGACTACCGCGTCGACGACATAGAGCTTCCCTCCCGCCAGCTGAGCGCGCTGGCGCTGGTGGTGAACGAGCTGGTGTCGAACGCCATGAAGCACAGCGCCGGGCACGTAGACGTCGAGGTATCGACGCGGGAGATTCGCTCGCGGACCCACGTGGTAGCCGCGGTCAGCGACGATGGCCCCGGATTTCCGGCGGGCTTTAACCCGTCGCAGTCGGCCTCGACCGGCCTCGACCTGGTGCAGACGCTCTCGCGCTGGGACCTCGGCGGCGCGGTTGAGTTCACGAACCGGGAAGACGGCGGCGCTCGCGTCGTAGTTACCTTCCCTGTAGCAGGGTAAGAACCTTCACCGCGAAGACGCGAAGAGCGCAAAGAACGACAAGGGCATTTTGCCCGCGAAACACGCGAAAAGGTGCGAAAAGGATTCGTGAATCTCTCGCCGTTCTCCGTGTACTCCGTGGTTCAATCGCTTTTGACTTTCTTTGCGCTCTTCGCATCTTCTAAGTAAGTCGCGCCTGCGAGAGTTATTTTGCATTCAGACCCACCCGGTGGGTCAGTGGCTTCGCGGTGAGATTTGGACGTAAAGGGGAAGCCGATTGTTGAGGCCGATGCGGCTGGCGCCGCGGGTGAAGGAGGTCGTCTGGGGCGGGCGGTGGCTGGCGGAGGCGCTGGGCCGGCCCGGGGCGGCGGAGGCGCGGCTGGGCGAGAGCTGGGAGGCGTACTCCGGCAGCGTCGTGGAGGACGGCCCGTTCGCCGGGCGGACGCTGGGTGACCTCTTTCAGGAGTTTGGAGCGGAGATGTTCGGGAGCGCGGCCGTGAATCGGCCGCGCTTTCCTCTGCTGGCGAAGTTCATCGACGCCCGGCAGAATCTCTCGATTCAGGTGCATCCGGACGACCGGCTTGCGATGGAGCTGGAGGACTATCCCTACGGCAAGACGGAGTTCTGGTACGTGCTGGAGGCGGCGGCCGGCGCGCGGATCGTTTATGGGCTGGGCGGGACTGCGGACACCGAGGCGGTGCGGATGGCGCTGGCGGGCGGGGATTCGGGCGTCTGGCGACGGGTCCCCGTGCGGGCGGGCGACGTGGTGTTCATCCCCGCGGGCACGGTACACGCGCTGACCGAGGGCGTCGTTGTTTACGAGCTTCAGCAGGATTGCGACATCACCTACCGATTATTCGACTGGGGCCGGGTTGGTCGCGAGATTCACGTGGAGAAGGGCCTGCGTTGCATCGACTTTGGCGCGGGTCTGTTAGAGATCACGCGGCCGGTGATGCGGCGGCAGGCTGGATTTTCGTCCGGGGAGCTGGCGGCTTGCGATTACTTCCGCGCCACCCTCTACGAAGTCGCTGAATCGCTTGTTGCGCCCTCTCGCCCCGACTCGTTCACGCTTCTGACCTGTATCGAGGGCGAGTGCACGCTCGATTCAGGCGGCACATTGAAGCGAGGCGATACGCTCTTTGTCCCCGCAAACCTCCCTGTCGAGGTTCGGCGTTCTGGCACAACACCCGCGCGCCTTATTGCGGGCGCGCTGTCGTGAGGGTCCTGGTTGCTGCTCTGAACCAAACCCGGTCGGAGCGCACTCACCGGGCGCACTCGTCATTCTGAGGGAGCCCAGGCGACCCTCCCGTCATTCTGAGGGAGCCTTAGCGACCGAAGAATCCGGCGCTTGCCCATCGCAGTACCATCCTTCTGCGAGATCCGTGAACTCTGGATTCGCCGATTCGACGAGTGCCAACTTCCTGGACCGGAGCCAGCCCTTTATCTGCTTCTCCCGCTCGATCGCCTCTCCTGGACCCGCGTGCTCCTCTACGTACACGAGTGACGTGACGTTGTACTTCTGCGTGAAACCCGCTTGCTTTCTCTGCTTGTGCTCCCATACCCGCCGGATTATATCGTTGGTTACGCCTACGTAAAGGACTCGGGACCATGGATTCGACATAATGTACACCCACATAGTGGCGCGCTCTCCGCATGGTCGGCCGGATTCTTCGGTCGCTTAGGCTCCCTCAGAATGACGGGTGCGCCGGGTTGCTCAGCTTCGCCAGCGATTGTACGTGCCGGCACGTCCTGCCTCTCGGCGATTAACCACGTTTCAGAACCCCAGCGCTTTGTCGAAGGGCAGGTTCGGGGCGTCGACGTCGGTGACTTTCCACTCGTAGACCTTCATCAGGCCGCCGAGCTTCGGCATCAGAATCCTCTTCACCACGAACCCCATCCTCTCCGCGTGAATCACCTGGCCGGCCGCATAGCCGGAGGGGCTCTTGTCGGTCACCTGCACGTCGAACCGCAGATTCACGGTCGTATCGTCGCGCTTCTGGTACGTCAGATTGGTGAACTCGACGTGCGGCTCCTTCATGGCGGCCATTCCGCGGTGGAGGAGCTGGCGCGTGTCGTCGAGCGTCTTGCCCGCGACGTTCGCGTCCGGCGCGGCGAAGGAGAGGACGCCTTCCGTCGAACCCGAGTCGAAGGCCTGCGCGAGGCGGTTGAGAAACGCCTGCGCGTCCTGCTGGGTGAAATCGGGCTTCGACTGGCTGCTGACGGAGTAATACACCGTCCCCAGGTAGACGAGGAGGATGCCGCAGACAATCAGCGCGATGAGGGACGAGCGTTTCATGGGAAAGCCTCTCGGAAGCCCGCAGTGATTGAGGGTCTGTTCGCGCGGGCGGGCGGCCACTCCTTCATTCCCACCGCAACGCCTGAATCGGGTCCTGACGGGCGGCGCGCATGGCGGGCGCTACGCCGAAGACGAGGCCGACCAGCAGGCAGACGCCGAACGCCAGCGCGATTATGCCGGGCGTGATGGTCGCCTTCAAAATCGTGTAGTTCGCGACGCCGATGCATACCACCCACGCGATGAGGGTGCCCGCGACCCCGCCCATCAGGCACATCAGGACGGCCTCGACGAGGAATTGCGTGAAGATGTCCGCGCGCCGCGCCCCGACGGTCTTGCGGACGCCGATCTCACGAGTCCGCTCGGTGACGGTCACGAGCATGATGTTCATGATTCCGATGCCCGCGACGATGAGGGAGATGGCGCCGATTCCGATGACGAGCGACGAGACGATGTTGAAGAGCTTATTGACGGCGCTCTGAAGCTGGAGCGGCGTGAGCACGCCAAAATCTTCCCGGCCGCCGTGGCTGGCGCGGAGGGTGCGCTCGACCGAGGCTTTGAGGTCGGCCGGCTTCGTCCGGTAGTCGATCTTGAGGAAGATTCGGTTGATCTGGCCGCCTCCCGGATAGGCCGCGCGGACCGCCTCGTAGGGGACGTAGGCGATATTTGCGAAGCTGAACTGGCCGAAGAGCGAATCCTCTTCCCTCTGCGTAACGCCGAGGACGCGGTACTTCACGTCCCGAATCGTGACCGTCTGGCCGACCGCGGAGGCCGTGCCGAAGAGCTCCTCCTTCTGCGTGAAGCTGAGGACGCAGACGCGTGCCGCCCGCTCCGCCTCGGTGAAGAATCGGCCCTCCAGCATGGGGGTGGGCCGCCAGGTCGAGATGGCGGGCGGCGACCCGAAGACGAGCGCGGAAGTGGAGAGCTTGTCCCTGTCGACCGTGCCAAAGACGAACGAGACGGGGAGCGCCAGGGTGATTCCCGGCACGCGGCTGAGGGCGGCGATGTCCGCTTCGGTGAGCGTCGAGATGCCGAGCGTGGACATCGGATTGGGCTGGCCGCTCTTGTCGAGCTTGCCGGGCACGACGAACATTACGTTCGCGCCGAGGCTGTCCACCTGCTTCGTCACGTCCTGCTTCACGCCGATTCCGATGGCAAGCAGCAGGACCACCGAGCCGACCCCGATGGTGATTCCGAGGACGGTGAGCGCCGAGCGGACCCAGTTTTCGCGGAGGGCGCGGAGCCCGCTCAGCACGTTTTCACGGAGCGTGTTCATGGATGGTGAGAGCGGTGTCGCTCAAGCGAGGGCAGACCCGTCTGGATACCGAATCGCGAAGAAGGGGCCGATGGGAGTCGGCCCCTGGGCAGCGAGGCAATGAATTGACCTCGCTCGTGGGCTCGTGGACGCGAGTCAATGAATTGACCTCGCTCGTGGGCCGTTGGCCAATCGTCCTCGCGGACGAGAGGGGCGCGGCCAATGAGGTTCGTCCGGCAGGACGATCGGCCGAAGGCCCACGAGCGAGTGATTTGAATCACTCGACTACTTCGGAATACCGCCGGGCATTCCGCGGTAGATGTCCTCGATCTGTTTCAGCTCGGCCGTGGCCTTCTTGTGGGTCGGGTCGAGCGCGAGGGCGGTCCGGTAGTACTTGAGTGCAACGCGGTAGCGGGTGCGCGGGGAAAGGCCGGCCTTCGAATACTCCTGCGCGTAGCCGGCCTTATACCAGGCGTCGCCCGCCTTCTTCTTCAGTGCCGCGTCCTTCGGCTTCGCCTTAACCTGCTTATCGAGCTTCTCCGCATTCGCCACCAGCTTCTCGACGGCAGGGTCCTTCGCCTCGGCCTTGCCGGGATGCGCAAACGGCGCGGCCATCCCATGCGGCGAGTTCACCTGCGCAATCGCGGGCGTGCCGATAGCGAGCACACAGGACATACCGGCCGCGAGCGCCGCTGCTGCTATTCGATTCATACGGACCGTTCCTCCGGGTGAAAGAGTAGTTACGTTAACCATTATACTCCCGCGGCATCGATACGCGTTTCGGCTGCCCCAGAGCCGGCAGGCGGTCGGTCCGCTCGCTAAACGACGGCGTCGCCGGTCCCGTCCCGCGGACCGATCTCCTCCATCGCCGCCAACTCTTCCTCGGTCACCGGTGGCTCTGCCAATATCTCGCGCGCCCGGCCGGCATCTTCGGCCGCGACGCGGACTTCCAGCTCCGGCACGTCGTCACCCATCACGCCGACGTTGGGCGAGGCGGACGCGATGGTCTGGACGAACGCCTCGATGCCCTCTGCCTGGAGAGTCGCCTCCGCAATCTGCGCCTCGGTGACGGAGCGCGCCTCGAACACTACGACGTTCTCGGCGTGGGGGTCTGGCGGGCGGGCTGCCAGAGCCGCGCCGCAGTCGGCGCATGTGGTCTGTCCGGCCTCGTATTCCGTGGAGCACTGGGGACACCAGGGCATATTGGAGCTCCTTTTGTGGCAGATTGTGCGGACGCCGGCCGTCTGCGTGATTCGGGTCGCCCGCCGCAGATTGTTACGGATGGAGGGCTCAATCGTTCGGCCGGGCCGCCAGAGCCGATGTAAGCGCTGGCGGCGGCGCCTCCGCCGATTCGCCGCCCAGGTCCTCGACCTTCAGAAGAAGATAAGCGCCGAAGACCAGCTCGAAGAGCTCCTGATTGGTCCGCACGCCCCAGAGCTCGAGCTGGCAGTCCGCGCTCGAATCGAGCGTGCAGACGATTCGGTCGGGCTTCCGCAGCCTTTCGAGGCGAATGCCGCGGACGAGCGCGAGGTGACTCCGGTCGAGACCCTCCGCCACCCGCAGGATTCCCGCGAGCATGGCCACGGCCCGGCGCGCCTGCTTCGTGAGCGGCCGCATGTTCTCGTGCGTGGAGCGGGGGCTCGCCTTGCGGTGGTAGAGAGCGACACTGGCGATGATCGCGATCTCGGTGTCGTTGAATCCCAGGAGGTCCGAGTGCCGGACCAGGTAGTAGGCGTGGCGCTGGTGATTCGAGTGCGACAGGAAGCAGCCGATGTCGTGGACATACGCGGCGTACTCCAGCAGCTCGCGCTCGCGCTCGCCGAGGCGGTGCATGCCGAGCCGCCCAAGCTCGTCGAAGAGCGAGAGGGAGAGGTGCGCGATGTGGCGGGCGTGCTCCTCGTCGAAGTTGCAGGAGCGCGCAAGCTGGAGGACGCTGCGGAGCCGGACCGGCGTCTGGAGGTCCGCGCCCGCCCCCGCCTCGCGCATCAGCCGGTCGACGATGATTCCGTGGCGGAGGCCGCGGTCGCTGATGGTGATGCGATCCGCGCGAACGTCCTCCAGGACCATCATGAGCGCCGCCGCGCCGCCGAGGATGATGTCCGCGCGGTCGGGGTCGAGTCCGGGCACTCGGCGCCGCTCTTCCAGAGGGAGGCGGCAGAGAATGTCGATGGTGTCGCGGAGGTCGCTCGTGCGGACGGTGTAGTTGCGGAGCGACGTGGGAGAATCCCCAAGGCGTCGGGCCGTCACGTCCGCGAGATTCGTAATCGTACCGGCGCTTCCATAGACGGCGTCGAATCCGCTGGCTTTGAGCCTTCTGACCGCGTGGCCGGCGGTGGCCCGCGCGAACTCCTTGATTCGCCCGAACTGCTCCGGGGTGATGGGGCCGCGCTCGCCCAGCAGGAAGCGGTTCGAGAGCCGAATGGAGCCGAGCTTCAGGCTGTCGAGCATCGTGTAGCCGCGCGCGTCGCCCAGAATCAACTCCGTGCTGCCGCCCCCGATGTCCACGAAGAGGGCGGTGCGGTCGCCGAGATCAGCCCCGCTGGAGACGCCGAGATAGATGAGGCGCGCCTCTTCCGGGCCGGAGATCACCCGTGCGTCGATGCGGGCTTCCTCGCGGACCCGGTCGATGAACTCCTCGCGGTTGTCCGCTTCCCGCACGGCCGAGGTCGCGAGGGCGATGATTTCGTCCGCCTGGAATCCGCGCGCCACGTCCGCGAATCGCGCGCAGACCAGCGCTCCCCGCTCGATGGCCGCGGCCGTGAGCTCGCTGTGGCCGGAGTGCGTGAACTCCTGCTCTCCGAGGCGGACGCTCTCCTTCTGCTGGGTGAGGGTCGTGAGGGAGTGGTCGTCGTTGACCCGAACGACCTCGAGGCGGATGGAGTTGGTGCCGATGTCGAGGGCGGCCAGCGTGCGGAGGCGCGCATCGCCGTTCGTCTCCGCGCGAATGTGCCCCTGGCCGTGGTGGTGCGGAAGCGGTGTCGCCGCGGCCGGAGCGGGGCGCGGCACAGCCTGATGGTCCGGCGGCTGACGCCGTCCGTTATGCGCTCTGGTCTTTGCGTCCTTTTTTCTCACTCTTGTCGCTCTTCCTGGAGGACACCGTCTGGCCGGAATGGACGTCCGGCGCGTCGTCCGAATCGAAGGCGTCGACCAACTTGTGACGGCGGTCGCGCAGCGCGTCCGCGAATCGATCCTGCCGCTTCGAGCCGAGCGAATCGATGGAGGCTATCTCGGACAGCAGGTCCTCGAGCTTGCGAAGCTGGTTTACCGTCTTCGCGGCGCCGTGGCCGGAAGAGCCCGCCTCCAGCGCGATTCGCTCCGCCAGCGCGGCAATCTTGCCAATCTGGCGGGCGAAGGGGCGCGCATAGGAGGAGGCGTTATCGGTGCGGAGCAGTGCGTTCGCCGCCGCGGATACGCGCCGGCCCGCCGCTGCCACCGGGTCGTCACCAATGGCGACAGGCGGTTGCGTCGCGACGGGCGTTGCTGGAACCGCCGGGCTCTCCACAATCGGTGGCGCGGATACCGGCACAGGCGAAGGAGGTCGCCGGCGGGTGGGGCGCGGCTTCGCGGACGCGGTTGCAGCCGGGGCTCCGTTATCGGTAACCGGTTTCCTCGCCTGCGGAGTGGCTTTCCGGGCAGCGGGCGGCGTGGTCATCGGGCTCCTGCGTGTACGCGTGGGGGCGGCGGCCGCGCCAACGCGATCCGCCTCGCCATTCAGGTATGCGAGCAGCTGCGCGGCCTTGATTTCCGTGAATCCGGGAACAGCGCTCAGCTCGGCGACCGACGCGCCGCGAATATCCCCGAGGGTGCTAAGCCCCGCCTTCTTCAGGGCTCTCGCCCGTATCGGACCCAGCCCAGGTATTGCTTCGATGGCTTCGATGGCGGACTCCGCGCCACCGGCTGCGGACGAGCTCGAGGCCGGGCCCGTCGGGGGGCTGGAGGGCGCGCTCTTCGCCGCTGTCCGCCGGTTTGCGGCCGCCGGATCTCCCTTTGCGCCGCCCGCCGTTTTCGGATCTGTCATGCGTCTCTTCTCCCTGCGCGCCCGTGCCGTTCCTGCCGCTCTCTGCCCGCGGTCCCTTCGCTGGCGCGCCTCCACTCACTGCGTTTGTCGGGTTTACCGCATTTACCATCACCCAGAGCCGGTCGAAAAAGCCGTCGGAGCGCATTGCGCTCCAGGTTGAGAGGAACAGGCGGTAGTTCGCATCGCGCTCCTCCCGCCGCATCCGGCAGAGCGTTAGCAGACCCTGCGCTCCGTCGATGTCGATGGAGTGGACGCCCATCGCCAAGGCGCCGTGGTCGTGCCGAATCTCCTTCGCGAGCAGCCGTCGGAGGTGGTCCGCCAGCGCGGGAACCATCACGTCGGCATCATGGATATTGCCGAGCTGCTCCTGAATCTTCTTGATCTGACTGATGGCAGCCTTGAAATCCGGGCCGTAAAAGGGCGCGAAGAGCTCCATCGTATAGCGGAGCCTCTTCGCCGAGATTCGCATGTTATGGAGCTCTTCAACGCGCGTGGGATCGCTGACGAACGGCTCCCACGAAAGCAGCTCGGCCACGCGGACCGGCACGATTCTCGCTGCGTTGGCGGGTGTGGGGCCGTCCGGCTCGATGATGCCGCCTGCAAGGGTGTTTGCCATAAACGATGTTACTCTGCCTGAACTGCTGCCGCATCCGCGGGATCGGCGCTTTCGGCGGGCTCGTAGCGGCGGGGCGTCGCCTTTTCCACAATGCGCTCGAATCTCATGGCAAGGTCGCGGCCCTCCATGCGGTCCAGCGCCTTGATCACAACCCGCTGCATGGAATCTCGCTCGCCACGCTTCTCGACGACGAACGATTCGACGCCGGCCTGCTCAGAGGGAGCGAGCGTCAGCTCCATCTTCGCGAGCGTCTGAATCATGACATCGAGGTCGCGCGCCGCGCCGAGCTCGCGCGTGACAGCCTTCACGTCGCGCTCGAACCGATCGAACTCCTTTGATGGGAAGGCGGACCCAAATACGTCGATTGCCGCGCGGAGCCGCCGCGAGGCGACCCGCATGTCGTGCACGGCCTCGACATCATCGCCGTCCCGAACGGCGTCAGAGAGGCCGAGCATCTTCTCCAGCGCCTCGCGAATCATTTTCGCGCCGTATTGGCGGAACGTGAGGGCACGAAGGTCGGGGCTTGTATCTGTCATTCGGGTGTCTGGAGCGGCCAGAATCATAATGGACGGCCGAGATGGTGAAGCAGGGCAACATCTATTGTCGGTACGTCGGCGTGAAACCAGTAATTCCATTTTGCGTGCGCCGATTCCTGCGTTGAATGGACGCTGCGGGCTTTGCGACGCAGCCGCTTCCACTCTTCCCTGCATAAAAAGCGAAGTGGGAAGGATTTCCGGTTTGTCGGGCGAATCACGAGTTAGAAGGTGGAGACGGATGACTACTCGATTGAGTTTGTGACCGGTTGAGAGGAGATGAAAATGGCTGTCAAGACAACGGCTACCAATGGGAGCGAGGGAGCAAAGTCCGCAAATCCTGGGACAATCGCCACCGAACATGCACCGCCGAACGAGGCCGGCTATCCGCACGGGACCGAATCGCGCGACGGAGAGGTCGAGGGCGCAAAGCGCCGCATGCCGGATAACCTGCGCCGTTACCTCATAAAGATGCAGGGCGGGAAGATGTACCTGCCTGCCGCGTACCGGATAGTATGGTTCCGCGATGAGCTGGGCGACGACTGGGGAATTCGCACGCAGCTCGTCGAGGGCGGTCATCAGGCCGGCTTCGCGACCGTTCATGCGGAGGTACTCAATCCCGAAGGTCGCGTGATCGCCTCGGGCCACAAGACCGAGGCGAAGAGCGACTTCCCTGCCGGCTGGGTCGAGAAGGCGGAGAGCGGCGCGGTCGCCCGGGCGCTTGCCCTGCTGGGATTCGGCACGCAGTTTACGCCGGAGCTCGATGATGATGGCTATCGGCCCGCGGACAGCCCGCAGCCTCGGCACGTCTATGCTCCAACCCGAGCGTCCGAGCCTGCCAGGCCGGCTGCGGCTCAGCCGGTTCATGCGCCGCGGACGCGTGACGTTGCGCCCGTGAAGGCAGCTGCCGCGAATGGAGCTCCGAGTGTGACGGTTCCCGTGACTTTGCCGCCGACAGCGGCCGGACCCGTTCAGGAGATATGGGAGGGCCCGGGACAATGCCCGCGATGTCATGCGCCGGAAGGCAAGCGCCATGGCCGGCAGTGCCTTGAAGCATGACGGAGTGAGCGGTTCAGGAGAAATTGAAAAATCAGGCGGCGGTGTTTGAGGTGCGGCGAATCGAGTCGGCCCGGCTCGCGTGAATATAAACGTAGAGGCGGGAGGCGGATGGATCGGGATACGAGACAAGCCGGACCCAGCCGCTCGTTGGCGCGGTCACCAGCTCTCTGGCGTCTACCGAGAATCCGAGGATGTCGCCCTGCTGCACAAACTCGCCGTCCGCGGGAATCGCTCCATAAATCGGATGCAGCTCCGCGTCAATCTGGTCCATTGTACTACTCCACCGTGGGTCGATGGCATGAAATGTGATGACTGATGGCTGCGGCTCCAGCCTGTTTTCCGGTTCGGCGGGCTCGCTGGATGCCAGAGGTTCTACCCGTTGGACGTGACGACCGGCCGGGATGTTCCCGGCCGGTCGTCGCTTTTTACCGCTTATTCTCGCCGAATATCGGCTGCTCAGAGCTTGTTCAGGATCGCTGGCAGAATGATCGTCTGGTCGCGGCCCGGGCCGACAGAGATCGATCCGACAGGGACCCCGGTGAGCTGTTCCACACGTTCCACATAGCGCCGGCAGTTGACGGGCAGGTCCTCCAGCTTTCGCGCGCCGGTGATGTCCTCTTTCCAGCCGGGAAGGTCTTCATACACCGCCTCAACGTCAACCCGGTTCGTCAGGTCGCACGGCAGGTCTTCGGTTTCCGTGCCGTTCAGCCGGTATCGGACGCCGATCTTCACCGTATCCAGCCCGCCAAGCACGTCCAGCAGTCCGAGCGAGAGGCAGGTCAGGCCGTTGACGCGGGCGGCGTAGCGGAGAATGACGGTGTCGAGCCAGCCGCAGCGGCGCGGTCGTCCCGTCGTGGTGCCATATTCGTGGCCGCGCTCGCGGATGTAATCGCCGGTGCCGTCGGTTAGCTCAGTGGGGAAGACGCCGGCGCCGACGCGCGTCGTATAGCTCTTCGCAACGCCGAGGACCGCGTTGATGGCGGTCGGCCCGATTCCCGTTCCGAGACACGCGCCGCCAGCGATGGGATGCGACGAGGTAACGAACGGATAGGTTCCGAGGTCGAGGTCGAGAAGCGTGCCCTGCGCGCCCTCGAATACCACGCCCCTGCCGTTCTGCGCGGCCTTCCAGACGAGCGGCGCGGTGTCGCGAACGTAGGGTCTGAGCGCCTCCGCGTAGTCTGCGTACTCTTCCAGCACGGCGCCCGCGTCGAGCGGCTCGGCATCGTAATACTTCGTCAGAAGCACGTTCTTGTCGGCAACCATCTCGCGGACGCGCGACTCGAACCGGGGCCGGTCAACGAGCTCGTGCATGCGGATGCCGATGCGGGCCGCCTTGTCGGTATAGGCGGGACCAACCCCTCTGCCCGTTGTGCCGATGGCGGAGCTGCCCTTCCGCTGCTCTTCGAGCTGGTCGAAAAGACGGTGGTAGGGCATGATGACGTGGGCGCTGTTCGAGATGTGCAGCTTCGCCAGGGAGTGGCCGCGGCCCTCCAGCGAGCGCATCTCTTTGAGGAGCACGGCCGGGTCGATGACAACACCGTCCGCGATGACGCAGTCCACCGCCGGGTTGAGGATGCCGCAGGGCACGAGGTGGAGCTTGTAGACCTCGTCACCGACCGTCACGGTGTGGCCGGCGTTGTTGCCGCCGCCGTACCGGACCACCATGCCCGCCCGCTGGGCGAGATAGTCGACCATCTTGCCCTTGGCCTCGTCGCCCCACTGCGCCCCAACCACCACGGTATTCGCCATTGCGCTGATTCCTCACAAAACAAATGAATGGATAGCGCGGGCTATCCATTCACGCGATGTCGTCTTCACTTACGTAATTATGGACCGAGCCGGCACATTTGTCAACCGTCCGTGGCCGCGCGTTACCCCTTCAATCCGGTCACCGCAATCCCCTGAATGAACTGCT
>Ga0068855_100008457_pt1 | contig 12446 bp, 11 predicted proteins | sample KBSCornC52_FD_66592 | JGI IMG/M metagenome (GOLD analysis project Ga0068855, IMG submission 66592) | Corn rhizosphere microbial communities from Kellogg Biological Station, Michigan, USA - KBS Corn C5-2 | ecosystem: Host-associated > Plants > Roots > Rhizosphere > Soil ...
AACCGCGGCGCCGACGCGGTCACTGAGGCGGAGCTTGCGAAAGGCAACAATGTCATCGGTGAGAAGGAGAACCTGATCCCCGGGCTTTCTGGCAAATTCTCGGTGCGACTGCAGCCTGGCAGCTACGTCGTGAACTGCCCTAATGCGAAGACAGATCACTTCGATTTCACCGTCGCAGCCAACGCCACGGGTGCAGGCTCGAGCGCAGGTGCAGACGGTTCGGCGGCCACGAGTCCCGCGAACGCCGCGGCGGTCGCTGCGGCGACCACCGCCTATCACGACTACGTCGATGCCGAAGTTCGGCAACTGGTCGCGGCCACGGCCACTTTCACGGCTGCGGTGAAATCCGGTGACATCGCGGCCGCTAAGGCGGCCTACGGCCCGGCTCGCACGCACTACGAATCGATCGAGCCGGTCGCCGAGAGTTTTGGTGACCTCGATCCGGCGATTGACGCCAGAGCAGACGATGTTGCAGACCAGTCGCATTGGACGGGCTTTCACCGGCTAGAAAAGGCTCTCTGGGAGGACAATTCGCTCACCGGCACTGCCCCAATCGCTGACCAGCTCACCGCTGACGTGGCCAAGCTGCAGGCCTTGGTCGTCAACCAGATCTACCAACCTGCGACGATCGCGAACGGATGCGTCGAGCTGCTCGACGAGGTCGCCAGAACCAAGGTGACCGGTGCAGAAGACCGCTACAGCCACACCGATCTCTTCGACTTCGAAGCCAACGTCAGCGGTGCGAGAGAAGGATTCACCGATATCGAGCCGCTGCTCAAACACAGTGACCCGGCTTTAGCTGCCACGATCGAAAGTCGGTTCGCCGACGTCACCGAAGCCCTGGAGCAATACAAGCAGGGCAATGGCTGGGTCGATTACAGCACCGTCGGTCAAGATGCGCGCAGGGTGCTCGCGCAGAAAGTCGACGCGCTCGCCGAACCGCTTTCGCAGGTAGCAGCTCTTGTCGGCTGACGTCTCCCGGCGCGCATTCCTGACCGGCGTCGGGGCTGCAGGAGCCGTCGGCGCGGTTGGGCTGGGTGCCGGGCTCGCCGGCTGCACTCGTGAACATGCGTCGAGTTCGGGCACCGCTGACACCACCGGCCGGACCGGTGGGGATCGGTCTGTCGTAGCGTTCCGTGGCACGCACCAGGCCGGCATCGTCACGCCTGCGCAAGACCGGCTGGCGTTTGCCGCCTTCGACCTCACCAGTAACAGCAAGGCCGATCTGCTGTCGATGCTCAGTACCTGGACCGCGGCTGCCGAAGCGATGACGCTCGGCAAGCAGGTGCCGGGCGGCGCAAGTAACCTCGCCGCACCACCTGCCGACACCGGCGAGGCGGTGGGCTTACCGGCGTCCGCCCTGACCGTGACGATCGGGTTCGGGCCCTCACTTTTCGACGACCGGTTCGGGCTGGGGTCTCGCCGTCCGGCCGCGTTAGTAGAACTCCCTGCGCTACCAGGAGATTCGCTGCAACCAGCACGTAGCGGCGGCGACTTGTGCATCCAGGCTTGTGCGAACGATCCGCAGGTGGCGTTTCATGCCGTTCGCAATCTGGCCAGGTTGGCGCGCGGACATGCAGTGATCCGTTGGTCGCAGCTCGGGTTCGGCCGCACGTCATCGACCGGATCGAACCAGGCGACACCTCGCAACCTGATGGGATTCAAAGACGGCACGCGCAACATCAAGGCTGACGAGACCGCCGCGCTCGACCAACACGTCTGGGTCGGCGCAGAGACCGACCAGCAGTGGATCAAAGGTGGCAGCTACCTCGTCGCCCGGCGCATCCGCATGCTGATCGAGTCGTGGGACCGCGATTACCTTGCCGATCAGCAAAATGTGTTCGGACGCTTCAAGACGACGGGCGCCCCGCTCACGGGCACACACGAGTTCGACACACCTGATCTGGACATGACGGACGCCGGAAAGCCGGTGATTCCGGCCAACGCGCACATCAGGCTGGCCAGTCCTGACGGCAATGGCGGGGTGAGAATCCTGCGCCGTGGCTACTCCTATACCGATGGCATCGATCCGGCCACGGGCGAACTCGACGCGGGGTTGTTCTTCATTGCGTTCCAGAAAGATCCGCGCACGCATTTCGTGGCGCTGCAACGAAAACTCGGCATGGACGATGCGCTGAACGAATACATCAGCCATACCGGAAGCGCGCTGTTCGCCTGTCCGCCCGGCCAACGTGTCGGGCAAAGCTGGGCTGACGCGCTCTCCGCGTGATCGCGCGGTCGCACTCCCAGTCCGGTACTGAGAGAATCGTCGGGTGAACCCCCACGACCTGATCGACACCATCGAGATGTACCTGCGCACGATCTTCGAACTCGAGGAAGAGGGTGCGGTGCCGTTGCGGGTGCGGATCGCGGAGCGGTTGGGGCAGAGCGTGCCTACGGTTTCGCAAACGGTGGCTCGCATGGAACGTGACGGGCTGGTCAAGGTCGAGGGTGACCGCCGACTCGAACTGACTCCTGAAGGCCGCGCGATCGCGACGCGGGTCATGCGCAAGCACCGGCTCGCCGAATGCCTGCTCGTCGACGTCATCGGTCTCGAGTGGGGTGACGTCCACGAAGAAGCCTGCCGGTGGGAACACGTGATGAGCGAGGCCGTCGAGCGCCGGCTGTTGCAGGTTCTCGGCCATCCGACCGAATCGCCTTATGGCAACCCGATTCCCGGGCTCGCCGAACTCGGCGAGGTGCCGTCCGGCGTCGAGTTTCGTCAGGGGCTCGTGCCGTTGAATACGGTCGCGGCCAGTACCAAAAGTGTGGTCGTCCGCCGGATCGGCGAGCCGATCCAGTCCGATGCTGAGTTGATGTCGCGGCTGCGACGGGCCGGATTGCGGCCGAACACGCCCGTTCCGGTATCGCGCGCGGGTGCCAAGTTCGTCATCGGTAAGGGCTCAGAAGCGGCAGAACTCGACGATCTCGTCGCCTCGCACGTGTTCGTCGCGGCCCCGAAGTAACGCCTCCGATGCCATGGTGGGCGGCTTTGGCCGTAGCGGTTCTGGCTGCGTTGCTCCTCGGCTGGCTGCTCTTCGTTGCCGTGCTAATGCGCTCGGGTCGCGGCCGCGCCGTGCTGCCGGAGGCCGCGCGGGTGCTCCCCGATGTCGTCCGACTGGTTTCCCGGCTGGCCAGGGATCGATCGCTGCCTCGTGGGGTGCGGATTCGGCTCTGGCTGCTGCTCGCATATCTGGCCTCGCCGATCGACATCGTCCCCGATTTCATACCTGTCATCGGGTACGCCGACGACGCGCTCGTGGTCGCGTTGACCTTGCGTTCGGTGATCCGCCGGGCCGGCGCTGAATCTGTCGAACGGCACTGGCCCGGCACGCCGACAGGCCTTGCGATCGTTCGGCGGCTCGCCGGCCTGACATGACGCTCGCCGTGTGACATGACGGTTGTCATGCCGCACTGACGACTCCCGACACTGTGCCGACCCCGTCGTGCCCGCCAGGATTGCTGGCATGGTGACAACACAGACCACGACCGCTGCGGCCGGCATCCGGCTGACCGGTGTGACGAAGAACTTTGGGCCGGTGCGGGCGGTCGACGGGATCGACCTCGTCGTCGCACCGGGGGAGACCGTCGCCTTGCTGGGCCCGAACGGGGCCGGTAAGTCGACGACGATCGACATGGTGCTCGGGCTGAACTCGCCCGACTCAGGTGACGTGCGGGTTTTTGGCATGGCGCCGTCGGACGCGGTAAAAATCGGCGCCATCGGCGCGATGTTGCAGACCGGTGAGCTGATCCGCGATCTCAAGGTGCGCGAACTGCTGCACATGATGGCGTCGCTTTATCCTGACCCCGCGAGCATCGATGAGGTCATTGAGATCACCGGCATCGGCGAGATCGCCGACCGGATCACGAACAAACTGTCGGGCGGCCAGACTCAGCGGGTGCGGGCTGCAATCGCGTTGATCTCGAACCCCGACCTGCTCGTTCTCGATGAGCCGACCGTCGCAATGGACGTCGAGGGCAGGCACGTTTTCTGGAAGTCGATCCGCAACATCGCGGCGTCGGGGAAAACCGTCGTCTTCGCAACGCATTACCTCGAAGAAGCCGATACGTACGCCGATCGCATCGTGTTGATGGCCCGCGGCCGCATCGTCGCCGACGGGCCGGCGACCGAGATCAAGGCAACCGTCGGACTGCGCACGATTCGCGCTACCCTACCCACCGTCGACCTCGACGAGCTGAATTTTCTGGACGGCGTGAAGAGCTCCGACCGTCGTGGTGAAGGTGTCGTCCTGCACTGCATCGACTCCGACCTCGCGATTCGTGCGCTGCTTCGGGCTTATCCGCAAGCAAGTGACATCGAAATCTCGGGCGCAGGCCTTGAACAGGCGTTCCTTCTTCTTACCGGCGACCACGATTCAGAGGCATTGTCGTGAACCTCACCTACCTTCGCTACGAGTTGCTGCGCACGATCCGCAACCGCCGATTTTTCATCTTCTCACTGGGCTTCCCGCTCGTTTTCTTCTACCTGATCGCGGGCTCGAACAAGAACCAGCAGCTCGGCGGGATTCCGTTCGCCACCTATTACCTCGCGGGCATGGCGTCGTTCGGCACGATGATGGCGATGGTGTCGAACGGCGCCCGGATCGCCGGCGAGCGATCCGTCGGCTGGAACCGCCAACTGCGGCTCACGCCGATGACGCCGCGATCGTATTTCCGAGCCAAGGTCGCGTCGTCGTACATGATGGCGTTGATCTCGCTCGCGCTGCTCTTTATCGCGGGGCTCACAATGGGCGTGCAGCTCACCGTTCCACACGTGCTGCACATGCTGGGCCTCGTGATTGTCGGCTTGATTCCGTTCGCAGCACTCGGCATCTTGATCGGGCACAAGTTCACGCCTGACTCGATCGGCCCGGTGCTGGGCGGTGGTGTCTCGGTGCTTGCTTTCATCGGTGGAGCGTGGGGACCGGTCGGCGGAACGCATGGCTTCATGCACGGCGTCTCGCAGGCCACGCCCACCTACTGGCTGGTGCAGGCGGGCCACACCCTGGTTGGCGGTAAGGCGTGGACTGGCAGCGGCTGGCTCGTTATTGCTGCGTGGACCGTTGTCTTGACCGTGCTGGCTGCCCGCGCGTATCAACGGGACACCAAGCGGGTCTGAGGCGGATAACCTCGTGGGCATGATCGGACCGGACGTGCGAGAAGGCCTTCCCGGCGCTTGGCGTCGCAGGTTTAGCCCGCCGATGGATCAGCGGGCTCTCGCGTGGTATCGCTACGACCGCTCGTCCCGGCCCAGCGCCGGTGGCAAGCGCTGGCTGCGCGGCGGCGGCATCTGGCTGGTCTACCTTTTGAGCCCGCTGGGCAGTGCATGGACCGATCACCAGTTGTCGGCAAGTATCGCCGGGACGCTTTTGCTCGTAGCATTTTCGGCGACGTATTTGGTCGCCGTGCCACTGGTCTGGAGTGATAAGCAGCGGGCGGTGACGCCGCCCGTCGTCGTCGCGGCGCTGCTGGTTCTAGGGTTGGCGGCGACCGCCGTCATCGGCGCATCCGGCCTGACAACGCTCATCTTCGTCGTCGCAGCGGCGCTGGTCATTTTCCCGAGCCGCATTTCATTGCCGTTCGCGGTGGTGGCTGCCATTGCCACGACCGTCGTCCCTCAGTTCATCAATCCGTGGAACGTGCACGGCATGTATTGGAACGTCGGCGTTGCCATCGCCCTGGCGTCGCTGGTGATTTTCAGCTACACCAGCCTGATCCGGGCCAACCATGAGTTGGCGGTCGCCCGCGAAGAGGTGGCGAATCTAGCCGCCGAGCAGGAGCGATTGCGGATCGCGCGCGACCTGCACGACCTGCTCGGGCACTCACTGACCACGGTTACCGTCAAAGCTGCGCTGGCCCGCCGGCTCGTCGACGTCGATCCAGAGCGAGCCAAGACCGAGATGGCGCAGGTTGAAGAACTCGCCCGCGAATCCCTTGCTGACACCCGGAATGCCGTCGCGGGCTACCGTGAAGTAAGGCTTGCCACTGAACTCGCGACGGCGCGTGAGGTGCTTACTGCTGCGGGAATCGAAGCCGATTTGCCGCGTGTCGTCGACGACGTCCCGGCCGACCTCGGTGGCCTTTTCGGTTGGGCCGTGCGCGAGGGCGTCACCAACGTCGTCCGACATTCTCGTGCCGAGCGGGTCCGCATCACCGTCGAGCCGCGCGCGATCGAAATAGTCGACGACGGCCGGGGCTGCGCCGGTGGTCCGGCCGGGCATGGATTGGCCGGCCTCGCTGAGCGCGCGTCGGTATTGGGTGGCAGCGTCGTTTCAGGGCCGGCGGAATTGAACGGCGCTCCTCACGGTTTTCGCTTGCGGGTCGAGGTTCCATGATCCGCGTTCTGATGGCTGACGACCAGCATCTGGTGCGCGGCGCCATCGTCGCGTTGTTGAATCTAGAACCCGATATCGAAGTCGTCGCGGAGGTTGCGCGCGGCGACGAGATCGTCGATGCGGCCCTCGACGTCCGACCTGACGTTGCCCTGCTTGACGTCGAAATGCCCGGCCTCGACGGACTAGCGGCGGCGGCTGCACTTGCCGCCAAGGTGCCATCGTGCAAAGTACTGATCGTCACGACGTTCGGCAGGGCAGGCTACTTGCGACGCGCGATGGAAGCAGGTGCACTCGGTTTCGTCGTAAAAGACGCGCCGGCCGAACAATTGGCTGAAGCGGTACGGCGAGTTGCGCGTGGTGAACGTGTCGTCGACCCGACGTTGGCTGCAGCAACTCTCGCCGGCGGTGTCAGCCCGCTGACTGCGCGAGAGCGTGACGCATTGGTAGCAGGCAGAGACGGAGCGACGATTTCTGACATCGCGCGGCTGCTGTTCCTCAGTGAAGGAACCGTTCGCAACTATCTCTCGTCGGCAATTTCAAAGACCGGCACCCGTAACCGGGTCGAAGCTTTTCGCGTGGCGGAACAAAACGGCTGGCTGTAGGTCGCTGGCCGAGGCCAACGACGCCCACGGCTGTCAAGCCGGCAGCCGGCGTCACTCCTTGAAGACGTCTTTCACGTTTTCGCCGGCCTGCTTCAGATTGCCCGACGCCTTGTCGGCGGTGCCTTCGGCTTCAAGGCTGCGGTTGTCGGTGGCACGACCGACGTCCTTCTTGGTGCGACCCATTGCCGACTGCAAGGCGTTCTTCAACTTGTCCATGGCGCTCATGGTGGTCCTCCCTAGTGGGTACTTCATTGCGGTCACAACGTTGCGCTCGCTCCCTACCCACCCCAGGCGCGACGACACGATCTTGGCTTGGTTTGCGAACCTCCCACCGCCGCAATCCTGGCTGGACGACGATCGGAGCATCCGGGCCCGGCCGGGCCCGGCGAACACCGGCAGGCGGTCGCTCGCCGCCCGCCTGCCGCTACGGCGGAGGGAACGGTGGGGCCGCGTGTCGGGTCTGCAGCTCGGGCAACTACAGGGAGCCGGTCAGGAATTCGCCACGGAGACCGATGAGGTAGACGTGAGTGTCAACCGGACAGGTGTACGCGCAACACCCGCGCAACCGGACCGCAGCTGCGACCGGGAGGTCTTGATGGCCCAGACCGTCGTGCTCGACACCTCTGCCTTGATGTCGGACCCCGAAGGGATTTTCGACGCCTATCCAGGCGCCGACATGGTGGTGCCGCTGGCCGTCGTCCAAGAACTCGATGGGCTGAAAAAGCGACTCGACCCGGCTGGTGCGGCCGCCCGCGACGTTTTACGTCGGATCGAACAGCTGCGGCTTGCCGCTGGTGGCGACTTGCGCCGGCCCTACGAACGCTCGCTCGGCGGCACCGTGCGGATGCAGGTCAACGGCGTGCAGGAGCATCTGTTGCAGGAGCAAGGCCTGCACGCCGACACGGCCGACAACCGCATCGTCGGCACCGCCCTCGGTCTTTCCAACGCCGCGCCTGGTGAAGGCCCGGTGCTCGTGGTGTCGAACGACACCGCGCTACGGCTCACCGCGGCGGCCGTCGGTTTGGCGGCTGCCGAGCACAACCCGCTCGACGTCGTCCCCGCTCATGCGCGGCCCGAAGGCTGGGCGACGCTCGACGCGGATTCCGACGTGGTCGACACTTTGTTCGAACATCGCTGCGTTGCGAGTTCGACCGTCTCCGGTGCGGTCGACCTGGCAGAGAACACCTTCGTGGTGCTGCGTTCGGGTACCAGTTCGGCGCTCGCCCGCGTGGCTGGCGAGCAACTGCACCTGCTAGAGACGCTGTCACCGGTTTGGGGCCTGAAGGCCGCGAACAAAGAGCAGCGCTTCGCGCTCGATCTTTTGCTGGACGACGACGTCAAGGTGATTGTGCTCGACGGCCCGGCGGGCACCGGAAAGACACTCTGCGCCGTCGCGGCGGCGCTGCACATGGTGGTGGAGCAGCACCGGTTCGAGCGACTCTCGGTGTATCGGCCAGTGATCCCGGTCGGGCACGCCGACCTCGGTTACCTGCCAGGCACGCTCGACGAGAAGATCGACCCGTGGATGGCGGCCATCACCGACGCGGTGGCGGCACTGTCGGGTGACGGCGCCGACCGTCGGCGGCGCACGCCTGACGGCGGTCGTGGCAAGGTCGCCCAGGACTCGCTCGACTACATCAAGGCACAGGGGCTGCTCACGATGGAGTCGGTGACCCACTTGCGCGGCCGTACGCTGCATTCGACCTTCGTGCTGGTCGATGAGGCGATGAACCTCTCGCCGCAGGTCGGTAAGACGTTGCTCACCCGGATCGGTGCCGACTCGAAGATCGTCCTCACCGGTGACACATCGCAGATCGATGCGCCGTTCCTGTCGGAGCAGACGAACGCGCTGACCGCCGTGGTGTCGGCGTTCAGTGGGCAGTCCTGCTTCGGCCACGTTCGGCTGACCCGCGGTGAACGCTCGCCAGTAGCGGAGCTCGCTGCCCGACTGATGTGAGACCCGCGTTTTGGGTGTCACATCAGTCGGGTGAGCGACGCGGAGCTTGGTGTCGGGGCGGAGCTGGCTGCGCGTTTGATGTGACAGCCGGCTTTTTGGGTGGCACATCAAAGGCGCAGGCCAAGCGGAGTTCGGTGTCGGGGCGGAGCTCGCTGCCCGACTGATGTGAGACCCGGCTTTTGGGTGTCACATGGGTCGGGTGAGCGGCGCGGAGCTTGCTGCCCGACTGATGTGAGACCCGGCTGATGTGAGGTGCGCAAAGCGTGCCCTGTGAGAACACCGCGGCGGGTGCCTAGAACGAATCTTCTGAACGCCTCAGGTTGCTGGGCCAAACGGCCGAATCAGTGAGAGCTGTGTGGCAAAAGCGGGCTCGCGTGAAATTGCACTCATGTGATTCAGCGTGAACTCGAGCAGTGGTGCTGAGGAGATTTCTGTGACTTCTGTTGCTTGTGTGACTGAGCCGCTAATGTCGGCGCCAGCCGATCGACGTCCGCGCTCGGCTTTTGCTTTGTCGACGGAGGCGTAGTGGACGGCGAGGGTCGCATCAGCCAGTTGCCAAACCTCAGCCAAAGCCGCTCGCGCACGAATTACAAGCATGTAAGTAATGTCGGACGGCGGATCATGGCCGCGACCGGCGTGCTCGCGCTTTCGTGCGCCGCCATTACGGCAACCGCGGTTCCGGCTTGGGCCGCGAAGAAGCCGGTGATTCCGAGCCAGTCGCAGGTCGACCAGGCCAATGCGACCGCCCATGCGAAAGCCGTGCAAATCGGGGAAACAGAAGCCCAACTTGCCGCCGCGAACGCCCAGCTCGACAAGCTCAACGCCGCTGCGGAAGCGACCGTCGAGGCTTATGACGGCGCCCAAGCGAAACTTGCCGCAGCGCAGCAAGCCGTGACAAAAGCGCAGGCCGCACTTTCGGTCGCGCAGGCAGCACGGGCCAAGGCGCAACTGCAGATGAACCAGTTCGCGGCTGACAGCTATCGCGGCTCGTCGAACGTCGGCCAAATAAGCGCGCTCATCATGTCGGGTTCTCCCGAGGAGTTCGCAAATCGCGAGGCAACGCTCAGCGCCATCGCAAGCCATCGGCAGGGCATTATCAACACGATGAAGCAGGCGGAAGCCGCCCAGGACTTCGCGCAGAAATCCGCCGACCAGGCACTTTCTGACCAGCAGACGGCGAGCAACGCGGCCCAAAAAGCAAAGGACGCCGCAGTACGGGCCGTCAACGACCAGGCTTCGCAGGTTTCGCAGATCAAGACGAGTCAGGCCGACCTCAGCGCACAGTTGGCTGTGCTCAAGGGTAAGGCGAAGAACCTTGCAGCTGCCCGTGCGCAGGGCTTGGCCGAACTCGCGGCCGAGCAAGCGGCCGCGAAGAAAGCAGCAGCAGAAGCAAAAGCGCGTCAGCTCGAATTGGCCAAAGAAGCGGCCGAGAAGGCAAGAACCCAAGCCCAGCAAGTGAGTTCGAACTCGGGCGGCTCGAACTCGGGCGGGTCGGGCGGTGCTCCGCTAGACACAGTCGTGCCAGGTACTGGCCACTCGGTATCGACGGCCGCTCAACGCGCGATCGCGATTGCCTTTGCGGAGAACCAAATTGGCGTGTGGTATCGCTGGGCCGGTGCCGGCGAGGTCGGCCCGACGGTTACCGACAGCGGCACCCAAAACATCGTCGGTTACGACTGTTCAGGTCTCACGATGCGTGCTTACCAGGCGGCCGGCATCTCGCTCGGCCACTACACCGGCCTGCAATGGGACATCGGGATGCACGTGGCGCAATCGCAACTGGTCCCCGGCGACCTTGTGTTCTTCGCCACGAATACCAGTGACCCGGGCACGATCCACCACGTTGGCATCTACATCGGCAACGGGCAGATGGTCGACGCGCCGCAAACCGGTGAGCAGGTCGGCATTCACAACGCGTTCCGGTCCGACTACATCGGTGCGGTCCAGCCGTAGTGGGCGCCGGCCAGCTCTAGTAACTAGCTAGTGACCGGCAGCCTCGGCACGTTTGCGTGACGCGATGATCTCGGCTTCGGCGTCAACTCGGCCGACCCACGTCGCGCCCTCGACTGACTTGCCGGGCTCAAGGTCTTTGTAGACCTCGAAGAAATGCTGAATTTCGAGGCGGTCGAAGGCTGACACGTCTTCGAGGTCGCGCATCTGCGCGTGCCGGGGGTCACCCGACGGTACGCAAAGCACCTTGTCGTCGGCGCCCTTCTCGTCGGTCATGCGGAACATGCCGATTGCCCTGCACTTAATCAAGCAACCCGGAAACGTCGGCTCGTCGAGCAACACCAGCGCGTCGAGCGGATCGCCGTCTTGACCGAGGGTGTCGTCGATGAACCCGTAGTCACTCGGATATCGCGTCGCCGTGAACAGCATGCGGTCGAGCCTGATCCGACCGGTCTTGTGATCGATCTCGTACTTGTTGCGATGTCCCTTGGGGATTTCGATCGTGACGTCGAACTCCATCGTGTACTCCGACCCTTCTCGGCACGTCAGTGGCGACTGACCCGCCGCTCGTTCGTTAGTCTCGCGTACCGCGGGCGTGGCAACGACGGCGGACCGACCGCAGTGGCCGTGAAAGGCGCCACAGTTGTCGGCCCGCCGGGACCGTCACGAGCGGGATGCTCACGAGGAAGAGGCAAGGCATGAGATCGGACGCCGGGGCGCACCGATCTCGCGACCCTCGCAGCCAGCACGGGCCTCGCAGCCAGCACGGACCTCGCCACCCGAGCCGCGCGACCCGGCCGATCCGGCCGGCCCGGGCCGGGCGCAACCACTCGCGGGGCCGCGTCGTCCTCGGATTGCTGGCCGCCGCGCTCGTGGTGGCGGGCGCAATCGTCGCTGCTTCAACCGCCTTCGACGGTCATCGCAGCACAACTGGCTCGCCGGCACGCCAGGGTTCGCCGGTCGCCAGTCCGGCGCCGCCGGCGAGTGCGAGCGCGAAGCCTGCAGCGCCTCAGCAAGCGCTCTGGCAGCTGACGCCGTCACCCGCCGCTGCCGCGGCTCTACCGCTGCGGGTGTTGCCGTCGACTGCTGCGTTGCCGAAGCCCGCAGCGATCAGCAAGCAACTCGCGCCACTCCTTGCCGACCCCGCATTCGCGGGCGACACCGTGGCACTGGTGGTCGCCGATGCTCGCACTGGCGCGGTGCTGGTCGACGACCACGGATCGGCGTTGGTCGGACCCGCTTCTACGGCCAAGCTCGCCGTGGCGGTTGCTGCCCTGCACGTGCTCGGACCCGATCGGCAGTTCACCACCAAGGTCGTTCTCGCCCCTGGTGGCCGACTCATCCTGATCGGCGGCGGCGATCCGACGGTCGCCGGCCCGAAGGCGATCGGGCCGCACGCTCCGGGATATCCGGCGCCTGCGAAGCTCACCGATCTAGCGCGGCAATCGGCGTCCGCCTTGAGGGCCCGAGGGATCACGACAGTGGGCCTTGGCTACGACGAGTCGCTTTTCACCGGCGCGCAGACCGCGCCGGGATGGAAACCGGTGTACGTCAGCGAGGGCGATGTCGCTCCAGTGAGCGCCCTTGAAGTAGACGAAGGAT
>Ga0068855_100008459_pt1 | contig 12446 bp, 9 predicted proteins | sample KBSCornC52_FD_66592 | JGI IMG/M metagenome (GOLD analysis project Ga0068855, IMG submission 66592) | Corn rhizosphere microbial communities from Kellogg Biological Station, Michigan, USA - KBS Corn C5-2 | ecosystem: Host-associated > Plants > Roots > Rhizosphere > Soil ...
GTGCTTTCCACTCGCGTGGGCTACACCGGCGGCAAAGTGCCTCAAGCGACCTACAGAAACCACGAAGGACACGCCGAAGCCATCGAGATCGTCTTCGATCCGGAGCGTCTGAGCTTTCGCAAGCTGCTTGAGTTCTTCTTTCAGATCCATGATCCGACTACTATCAACCGTCAGGGAAACGACGTCGGCAGCAGCTACCGCTCGGCAATTTTTTTCACGACTGAGGAGCAGAAAAAGGTAGCCGAGGACACAATTGCGGATGTAAACGCATCAGGCCTTTGGCCGGGCAAGGTTGCAACTGTGATAGCGCCGGACGGTCCATTCTGGGAGGCCGAACCCGAACACCAGGACTACCTGGAACGCATCCCAAATGGGTACACCTGCCACTTTATTCGGCCGGGTTGGGTACTTCCCAGGCGAACCGTCTGACGGAATCGTTTCGATTCTGCTTAAAGTGAATTGCTGCGTCGGCAGGGATGGCATCCAACCTTCAGGCAATTAAGGAGGCATCCCAATGCCGAATGTCAGCACGTCTCAAACGGGTGGCAATCAGAATTCTAAGGCAGAGCAGGACGCGAACCTCCGTCCCGATCCCGCGGCACCTGCCGGGTCGCCGTCCTCAGTCGGAGCGGAGAGTGTCCGTGACGGACGTCCCTCCAGCTGTGATGATGTCGTCGAAGCCATGGATGAGGCTGGGCCGGGACCGAAGTAGCGCGGCTGTCCAGTCATTTGCCTGCAGACCGTGGTGCACCAGCTCGCGAGCATCTGCGACGGCGAACATCGAGTCTCCGCTCGTACCTCCTGGGAGATCGCGGTACGAAGGCCATTGCGCATCACACGCGGATTGTTTATTTCCCACCTGAAAAGACCGCTCCTCCAAGCTTCCGGAGGAGCGGTCTCGATTCAGTTGAACTAGTATGTCTTGCCGTTCGTCCTTTTCCGGCAGCCTTCCGGCAGCCGAATGGGTTAGAGTGCTACATCTCCACGCTGGCGATTGCGGATTCGTATTGCGTCCTGAGCGGCAAACAAAAAGATCTTGCCGTCTCCGATCTCTCCCGTTGCTGCACTTTCGGCAATGGTATCTACGATCTTGTCCACGCGGTCGTCGGACACGACGATCTCAATCCGCAGCTTGGGCAGCAGGCTGATGTCGTACTCGCGGCCGCGATAGGTTTCGGTGTGGCCCTTTTGCCGACCATGACCGCGCACTTCAGATACAGTCATACCTTCGACCCCAAGAGCGGCCAGTGCGTCCTTCACCTGGTCGAATTTGTTCGGCCTGATAATTGCCTCAATTTTGGTCATGCTTTCTCCTTCAGATCAATTAGTAGCTGGATCAGGATGCTCCACGATAGGCGGCTTGCGGAGAGAGACGGTGTCTCCCTCCGCGAGCTCCAGTCAATCGGCGGCAACGTGAGAACCCGATGGCGAGCCGAGGGCGGTGATGACGTACTCGGGGTAGGCGGAGATGCCGTGCTCGAAGAGATCGAGGCCGTACAGTTCGGCCTCGCGCTCTACGCGTAGCACGCCCATCGCGTTGACTACGTACATCAGCACCATCGATACCGCAAAGGTAGAGATTGTGACGATTGCGCTGCCGATGAACTGCGCCTCGAGCAACTTCAAACCACCGCCGTAGAAAAGGCCTGTTAGAGGAGCGCTATTGTCAGGCCCGGTTGGACCAGTGGCGCCGAACTGACCACTTGCAAATAGGCCGAGCGAAAGCGTGCCCCAAATGCCGCACATGCCGTGAACCGGAACAGCGCCGATAGGATCATCAATGCGCAGCCACTCCAGTAGCTCGACGCCAGCGACTACCACGACTCCGGCAACCGCGCCCAGCAGGATTGCACCCGTGGGACTGACCCAGTAGCACGGACAGGTGATGGCCACCAGGCCGGCAAGAAACCCATTGACGGTGAAGCTAAGGTCCCACTTCTTCGTCATGAAGTAAACCACGAACATTGCAAGCAGGCCACCTGAGCAGGCCGCCAGCGTGGTGTTTGCCGCGACGCGTCCGATGCCCTCGAGATCCATTGCGGAAAGCGTTGAGCCCGGGTTGAAGCCGTACCAGCCGAACCAGAGAAGCAGTCCACCACAAGCGGCGATAGTGAGATCGTGGGGCAACATGGGGCCACCGCCGTCACGCTTGAACTTGCGGCCGAGGCGCGGTCCGAGAACGATCGAACCCGCGAGTGCAACGAACCCGCCGATGGTGTGCACCACGGTAGAGCCGGCGAAGTCGTGGAAGGAGAGGCCGAGGTTTGGCAGGAAGTTGCCGGCGCTCCCCATCGTTGCCAGGAAGCCATCCGGACCCCATGCCCAGTGGCCGATGATGGGATAGATGAAGCCGGAGACGCCCAAGCTATAAACGAGGTCGCCGACGAAGCCGGTGCGGCCAATCATGGCGCCCGAAGTAATCGTCGAGCAGGTATCGGCAAAAGCGAACTGGAAGAGCCAGAAGGCGAGAAAGGCAACGCCCGAGGTCTCATAGGTGGCTGGTGCGCCCTTGAGGAAGAACCAGTGGTAGCCGATGAAGCCGTTACCGTGGCTGAACATGAAGGAAAAGCCGATGGCGTAAAAGAGCAGGCCGCAGAGGCAAGTATCCACAATGCACTCCATGAGCACGTTGACGGTTTCACGCGAGCGGCAGAAGCCCGCTTCCAGCATCGTGAAGCCGACCTGCATGCCGAATACGAGGAAGGCCGCGACCAGTGTCCAGACCGTGTTCAGCGGGTTCACGATGTCAGTGGCCTTCACGGTTGAGTCAGCCGCGAATACCCGATGCCCGAGAAGTCCGGGATTGAAGTAGTACGCTGCACCGGCCAGGATAGCCAGACCGGCCATCTTGCCTGCAAAGAGCAGGACGCCATAGCGCCTCCACTCCGGGCTGTTCAGCTTTTGCTTCCAGAGCTGCAACCGGCCGCCAGAGGGGACAAGCTGGCGCTTTTTCTGGAAGAATCTGCGCATCGTCATCAGCATGAAGCTGAGCGATGCCATACAGAGAAACACCACCAAAGTGGAACTCATGGTCATATACGGGTCTCCTTGCGATTTGTGCGTCTCGAGAACTGTGAAGATGAGGAAGTGTGTGGGTTACCGTTTCGGTCCGAAGAACGCGATCAATCCCATGCTGACTGTGGACTGCGCCTTGACGAAGTTAAAATCGCCCTTCTGGAAGAAGGTCTGATCCGACCAATCGCGGCGGTACTCAGAGCGCAGCAGCAGGCCAGCGGCCCACTTGTACTCGTAGGTTGCTGTGAATTCGTCGAGCTTCTGCGCGAGGCCGGTTGAGAAGCCCTGATTGTCATAGAAGTGCTCGTAGCGGCCGACCAGGCCAGCGTTCGCTGTAACCTGTCCGCGGGCCGAAACTGCGACGCCCTGCCAGTGCGGGGAGTGGGAATTCAGCGGCGTGGTGGCCGGTGCGTGGTTCTGGCCGTAATCGTAGTTCACATACATGCTGAACTTCGGACTCGGAGTCAACAGCAGCGTGGTATCGATCAGGTTGCGATAGCCCTTTTGAGTGCCAGAGTTTTCCGGACCTGTGTAGTAATTCAGATTCCAGGTAGCCTTCGGCTTCACTACTGAGCTGGTCAGACCGACTGTTACTCCGCCGTTATTGTCCACCACGTTATTCCAGCCGTTGACCAGCTGAACGCCGGAGGTCCAGGACTTGGTTACGGGCATCGTGGTACGGAGGCCAAAGTGATAGTAGGGAATCGCGTAGCCAAAGAGGATTCCGTGAGAGTAGCTCCAGTTGTTCATGGTCTCGATAACTTCCTGGCCGGCAGAGGTAACAAACTGGCCTGCATCGAGCTCGAAGCCTTTGCCTTTGGGCGGCTTGATGGAGATATAGGCCTGCTCGACAAAGTTGTCGGTCTGGTCCGAGGACGAGTGCAGGAAGGCATTCGTCCTGCCCCAAAGGAGGTCCACGTGCGCGCCGATCGGATCGGCATCATGATTTGCCGTCAGCTTGGCGGCTTCAAGGCTGAAGCCTGTGGCGTCATCAAAGTTGTAGAGCTGATTGGTCTGGGTTCCGGGACGATTGAAGTTGTAGCTGTAATAGCCATCGACAAAACCGCTGAAGTCGATCGAACCCGCACTCCATACCGGCGCCGCAGCGGGTGTGGGTGTGCTTGGGGCAGGAGTGGATTCGGTAGTTGTGGTTTGCGCCCCGGCTGCAAATGCGAGACAGACGGCACAACCAGCCAGGCCTTGCAAAACCTTCTGCGGTGTGAGGTTCATTCGTTCGCTTCCTCCGTAAAGTTGTTCGTTCATCGCGGCTACTGCGGAATGCGAGTTACAACATCCCCTTGCTTCCGTTTTTTTGGGCGTACCTGCTTTGTTGCTTCAGGTTCTGTGGTTCCGGATATCCCTATGAACGCAAGTAAGTCATGAGGAATCCATAAAGAAGGGCTGAAATCGAACCAGAACCACGCTTTTTGTTGCTCCTCGATGAAGGAATGACTAAACTTCCTCCATAACCCTCCTAACTTCATGTGAATTCTGGTATTAGGGTCCCCGCGAGCAGGGGAAACAAAGTTAGGCTCACGACCCAGCAGTTAAGCACGCGGTACCTGATTCCGCAGCACTGGAAGTGCCCGATGACACCTTTGCTGCTCACTCTTGCCCATAACGCCAGAACTACAGAACCGACGCAGCACCTGGCCTCAGCATTCCAAGGGCTAGGCGGGCTTCTGACTGGGAGGCGGGCTATGCGCCCCGACAAATGCGCGAAGGTCACCGAAGATGAGCGCAGGCGCGATGAACTGGATATGCTCCGCAGGTTCATCGAGGAGGCAACTGCTCTTAAGCCTCGCAATAAGCCCGGTTCTCACCTCGCTGCCATGCTGCAACGGATCTTTCAGCTCGAGTCCGTTGCCATCTTCGACGTTGATCTCGACGAAATTTACCAGGCCGGCGAGCCCTTCGAGAGCCTGCCGGATACGATGAGGAACATCTGCATCTTCGGAACGGTTAGCGACGATGCTGAGACGGGGATCAGCCGCCGGGTACTGCTGATGGGCGATCTGCCGATTGGTGCGCTGCTGCTGCGGGGCGAAACCCATGGAGGAACCGCAACCACCCTCGCATCGCTGATCGCGATCACCTTCGATCGTTACCACGCGCTCGCAAATGAGAGTCGAACCGAAAGCGCACGCCAGGCTGAGCAATTGCGCACGACGGTGCTGGACAGCCTGGCTCACGCCTACAAGACACCGTTAACGGCAATCTCAGCGGCGAGCGAAGGATTGAGCGCGTTGGGAAAACTTTCCCCGGCGCAGGCAAATCTGGTTGCCCTTATCGATGAGCAGACCACCGCGCTGACAAGGTTGACTACACGGCTGCTGAAGACCTCTAAACTCGATGCGACGCAGATGATTCCGCACCTCGATAGAGTTGCGATTCTGCCGCTGATTGAAGACGTTGTCGCGAGCCTGGCGGAGCAGCTAGCCAACGTCACTATAAACATCGTGCTTTCTCGTGACGACTTGTCTCTGCAATGCGATCGCGGGTTGATCATTGCTCTGCTCACGCAGTTTGCAGATAACGCCGCCAAGTACGGTGACATCGGTAGCGTCGTCACAATTCATGCCGCAGAGCACGCAACCGAGGTGATTCTCTCGGTCCACAGCTTCGGTCCCGTGATTCCCCCTTCAGATATCGATCGGGTGTTCGACCGGTTCTTTCGTTCCTCGGTGTCGGAAAATAAGGTGCCAGGAACGGGAATTGGCCTTTCGGTAGCGAAGCGGAGCGCGCAGGCCCATGGAGGACACGTGTGGGCCACCAGCAGCGCAGATAAGGGAACTGCGTTTTACGCGTCCATCCCTCAACAAGGAGGAGACCTGTGAACGCGCCTGGCACGGGAGTCCCGATTCGTGTGCTCCTGGTTGATGACGAACCCGCGATTCGACGCGCGTTGCGCACTCCTCTGAATGAGATGGGTTTTGTTACAACAGAGGCCTCACGTGGAGAAGAGGCAATTCAACTTCTACAGGCGCAAACGTTCGACATCGTGCTCCTCGACATCAACATGCCAGGTATCGGAGGAATGAAGACGCTCGCCAGGGTGCGCTCGATGGCGCCGCGGCTTCCGATCCTGATGCTCACGGTTTTAGATGGTGAGGAAGACAAGGTGGCCGCGCTCGAATCGGGTGCCGATGACTACATCACCAAGCCTTTCAGCATCCGCGAGGTGGTTGCGCGCATGCGCTCGGCGGTGCGGCGAGCCCAGGCTCCCGATCGCAAAGAGGACGCGCCGGTTTTGATCGGAGACATTGAAGTACAGCCCGCGCGGCGCCTGGTCACCAAGTCAGGCCAGGCAATCCACCTCACGCGCAAGGAATACGACATCCTCTACTACTTGATGACGCACGCGGGCAGAGCCGTTACCTACGGGAAGCTGCTTACTTCCGTGTGGGGGCCGGACTACCGAAACGAGGTGGATTACCTGCGGACTTTTGTGCGTCAGCTTCGGAAAAAAATTGAGAGCGATCCGTCAAATCCTCGGTACCTCCTCACGGACGCCTACGTTGGCTATCGATTTGCGGAGAGCATTGCTGTCCAGCAAGAACAAGCGGCCGAATAGCAAAGAAAGAGGCCCCGCAGGTTCTCGGGACCTCTATCGGTGATCTTTCACCCTAAAACAGCGTCCAGAGCGATTGATTGTAGACTTCGTGGTGATACTGCACCTCGGGAGCTTTAACAAATGTCCCAAGCTGGCGCGCGCACCGGTCCGCCGTAGCGCGCTTCAGGTCGATAAACCGTCCCTTCACGTCCTCCCCAAGAATGCTGGAGATCCATTCCGCCGAACTGAAGTCCGCGATGGCGTCGTAGATGTTGTCAGGCAAATAGCGCTCGGCCTGGCGAAGGTTCTCAACCGATGCTGTGATACCGTCGATCCCGGTCTTAAAGAGGGAATAGAGCACCAGGTAAGGATTTGCATCCGGTGCGACCGAACGAACCTCCACGCGCATCGATTTCGAGTTGCCGATGGGGATGCGGACCATCGAGCCGCGGTCGGTTGCAGACGCTTTGACCTGGTTCGGCGCTTCGAAGTGGGGGTCGAGCCGGCGGTAGGAGTTCACACTTGAGTTGAGCATCAGGCACAGATCAAGCCCATGAGTCAGGATACGGTCGACAAACTGCCATCCGAACTGAGACAGCTTCTCCTGGCCGGCTTCATCCCAGAAAAGGTTTTTGCTGCCCTCTGAGATCGACATGTTGGTATGCATTCCGCTGCCATTGACACCTACAACCGGCTTGGGCAGGAAGCTTGCCGTATAGCCCATGTTGTTGGCTACCTGTCGGCACAGCAGCTTATAGAGCTGAATCTGGTCGGCTGCAGCTACTACTTCACCATAGCCATAGTTGATCTCGAACTGGCTGGGCGCAACCTCGGGATGATCCTTTTCGTTCGCAAAACCCATCGCGCGCTGCACCTCGGCCGCAGTGTCGATGAACTGGCGCAGCGGGTCCAGAGGAAGCGAATGGTAATACCCGCCCGTATTGACGAACTCGAACTTGCCCGTCTCATGAAATCGCTTTTCGGCATCCCGTCCATGGAACAGGAAGCCCTCGATCTCGTTAGCGGCATTGAGAGTCCAGCCTTTCTCAACATGCAGTTTGTCAGCGTAGCTCTTCAATACAGCGCGGAGGTCACCGGCATACATGTCGCCGCCCTTATCGATCACTGAGCCAAATACCAGCACCTTGCCGGTGCCGAATACGTCGGCAGGAACCCAGTAGAACGCGCTCCAGTCGATACCGAGACGTAGATCGCTCTCCTTTTGGGCGGTGAAGCCTCGGATTGACGAGCCGTCGAAGGTCAGGTTGTCGTAGCTTTTGAGCAGAAACTTCTTATCGTAATCCAGCAGATGGATGCGGCCTTCCAGATCGGAAAACAGCACGGTTACGGCCTTGATCTGCTTCTCATCGGTCAAATACTTCAGACGCGCCTCGCGGATCTTATCAATGTCGACGCGATTCAGGCGGTCTGCCTTGGCCTTAAGGTTCATTTCCTCCAGCTCTTCATAGCTCAGAGCTAGAAAACTGCGGTACTCAGTGGACATCTTCTCCTCCCTCGATCAGGTCGTGTGCAATACAGACCTCACCCTATCGAGAGGGACATAAAGAATTGATGAAGATTTAAGCTATACCCTCAGCGCCGGGAGAATTCACTCATGCGGCAGAAGAGTTTGGTTACATGACCGTCAGTTTGTTTGAATGTATGCCCAATTTCTGGACGGTCGCCGCACCGCTGCAGTCTCCCTCACTGTCGCCAGGCTGCGTCAAAGAGGCCTCGAGCCGCGCCCGTTCGTCGAACATTGAGTGGATCGAGTGAACAGCCTGGCTGAAGGCCGCAGCCGCAACGGGCCGCGAGAAGTAGTAGCCCTGGCCGTCGTCGCAGTTGCGCTGCATCAGAAATTTCAGATGCTCGGGAGTCTCCACGCCTTCCGCAATCACCTTGATGCCCAGATTGTGTGACATCGCAATGATGGTGCGCACTACGGTGGCCGCATTCGGCTCGGTGACTGCTTTGATCACGAAGCTCTGGTCGATCTTCAGCCGGTCCACAGGGTATTGCAGCAGATAGGAGAAGCTGCAGAAGCCCGTTCCGAAATCGTCGATGGCCACGCGTGCTCCCAGTTGGCGAATCCTCTGCAGCTTCTCGAGATTAGGGGCGGAGTTGACCATCAGGGTGTTCTCGGTTAGCTCCACCTGCAGCAGGTGCGCCGGCAACTCGCTCTCCTGCAGTGCCTCGTCGATCACCTCGAGCAGATTGCTCTGCTCAAATTGACGCGGGGAGAGATTGACCGAAACATAAAGATTCATGCCAAGCTCGTCGCAGAGCAGCTTGGCCTGTTTGCAGGACTGCTTCAGCGCCCACTCTCCGATGGGAACGATGAGGCCGGTGTCTTCCGCCAGGGGAATAAACGTCGAGGGTGGCACGATGCCGAGCTTCGGATGATGCCAGCGCAACAGTGCCTCCATACCGATCACACGCCCCGTCGTCAACGAGACCAGGGGCTGGTAGTGGACGTAGAGTTCTTCCCGGGTGAGCGCGTGGCGGAGCGCCGTATCCATGGAAAGGCGCTCCTGGGATTCCTTCAGCATCGCTTCCGTGAACAGCTGGAACTGGTTACGGCCATTCTCTTTGGCAGCATAGGTCGCCGCATCCGCCCGCTCCAGCAGACTGTCCACATCTTCCGCGAAGTCCGGATAGACGCACACCCCCACACTGGCGGTCAGGTTAACCTCCATGGATCCGACCTGCGCCGTGTTGGCGACCCGATCTACCAACCGCTTTGCGCACCGCTCCACATCCTGAAGGGTTGCTATGTGAGGCATAATCACGACGAACTCATCTCCACCCAACCGGCCCAAGGTGTCGGAACGGCGAAGGGAGCCGCGCAGGCGCTCCGCCATCCCTACCAGCAGTTCATCGCCCGAACGGTGCCCAAGGGAGTCATTCAACCGCTTGAAATGGTCTAGATCGATGACGAATACCCCAACCTTGCGGCCGTGGAGCATAGCTTTTTCCATCGCCTCTGCGATGCGCTCGCGCAGCAGAGTGCGTCCGGGAAGACCCGTCAACTGGTCATGTGAGGCCATGTGGTTTAGATAGGTCATCAACTGCTTGCGCTCGGTGATATCCGAGGCCATCGCTACGAAGCCGCTCACGTCTCCGGCGCCATTTCGGACGGCTGCCAGCGCCACATGCACGGGAAGCGTGGATCCGTCGTTGCGCACATACGTCCATTCGCGCTCGTCCATCTCGCCCTCAATTGCTTTCGAGGTGAGCAGGGCGAAGCCGTCCTTCTCCTGTTGGTCCGCGTGGTCGCCGTTCTCGTGCTGGCGTACGAGTTCGCGCGCTTCGTGCAGCATGATTAACGGCTTACCGATCAACTCCTCGCGGGTGTAGCCGGTCAGTCGTTCGGCAGCAGAATTTGCAGCGCGGATATTTCCGGCCGGGTCGGTCTCGATGATGCTGTGCGGCGCGTTTTCGAACAGGGAATTGCTGAGGTTGGAGAGCCTGCTGTAGCGCTCCTCATTCAACTTCAACTCAGTTATATCGGTAGTGGTGATTGCGACGCCCTGGCCAAGCGCGGTTACGCGCTCTCTTAACCACATCAGCTCTCCGTCGGCCAGTGCGACGCAGTACTCGTCCGTGCTTGGTTCGCGCGTCTCGACCGCGGCACGATATTTCTCCAACTTTCCATTCGCGCGGTTCTCCGGGAAGAGGACGCACATCTGAGACTTCAAAAGCTCCTCGCGCGATCTCTTGAGGAACTCCGCGCCGTAAGAGTTGACATAAATGTATTGAAAATCCGAGACCTCACCGGTGCGTGTGCGGACAGCATCGAGCAGGAAGAAGGCATCCGCGCTGGTTTCAGCCGCTGCGATAAAGCGCTCGTGTTCTGCACTGGTTCGACGATTTGCAACCGCGTGGTTTTTCTCGCGCCACACCAGAAGTACGGTCGCCAGCAACGTGGTCGACCAGATCAGCACGTCGGCAACCGGGGTTTTGGTGGGAAGACCCTGCTCGATTCGTGCCAGCAATACCACCAGAGCCGCCAGCCCCATACCCATTCGTATGGTCCGAGCGCGCCTGGGGCCCTTTTGCCAGAGTACGTTCAAGAATTTCCTGCCTTCCCGACTCCCGCCCAGTCCGGCGGGCACAACTCAGGTAGATGTGGGGTAGCTCAGGTTCAAGCTTCAGGGGAAGGCTACCAGTCCGCACGCGGCTTGGAACTCACCGCGACGGGCGCAGAGGCTACAACTTCCGGACTATACAGTCTCGTAAGTTTTTACCGATCAGGTCTTTCCCGGTCACGCTCTTGTTCACGCTCTCGACCCCGAAACGGTGGTGCGTTCAACATCCAACCGTGCAGTTCCATCCAGTGTTCAAGCAGCGTGGGCCATATCTCAAGCTCTGCCTGCCCTTTCAAGTTCTGGCCCATTCCCGCGCCATGGGGCCCAAGTTCGAAGATATGCAGCTCCACCGGAACTCCCGCTCGCTTCAATGCGTCGTAATAGGCAGTTGAGTTCAGGGAGTCCACGGTCGCATCGGCGCTTGTCGAAAAGATGAAGCTTGGGGCTGCCTGCCTGGTCACGTGGCGCACAATCGATATCTGGTCAATCATTTGGGGCGTGGGGTTCGGGCCTAAAAGCGACTCCAGATTGCCCTTTCGGGGAACCGTCGAATCCATGCTTAGCCTTGCATAACTCAGGATGGCGAAGTCGGGGTGCGCGCTGACCCGCTCTACGGGGTCTCGGGCCTCCTGGTTCCGTTGCTCGGGTTCGGTTGCGAGAAACCCAGCCAGGTGCCCGCCCGCCGAGAACCCCCACACCCCAATTTTTCGCGGGTCCACGCCGAATTCGGCTGACCGGCTGCGAATCAGTCGGATCGCGCGCGATCCATCCAGCATTGGGACCGGATACCGATAGTCTGGGGCCAGCCGGTACTGAAGGACAAAGGCAGCAATGCCGTGCGCTGCCAGCCACTTGGCCTCGGACGCACCCTCCTTTTCCATCATCAGTCTCGTATAGCCTCCGCCCGGCATCACGATGACCGCGCTGCCGGCCAGCGGCGCCACCGCGGGATAGTAATAGAGCTTCGGAACATCCGAAGGGCGGCTGCCCTTGGCCAGCGGCGCTCCATCCGGCCACAGCACGTAGACCCGCGAGTACCCGGAAGGTGCGGGGGCCTCATAGGTGCTTGTGCGCAGTTGAGACTGGGCGGGAACAAAGCACATTAAGAAAAACAGGCAGGGCGCTGTTGCGCGGAACATAGCGATGCCAGCATACCGGAAATGGAGGAAATCCTTTGCGGAATATGACATGCTCCGGCAACCGTTGCCGCCCAAATCCGTCTATGGTTCTAAGAGATGAAGACTTCCGCAATCTTCCGGTGGTTCGCCGCAGGGATGCTCCTCCTCCCGTGCGCGGGACTGGCCCAGCAGCCTGCGACTGCCGATAAATCCGCGGCCCGGCCCCAGTTCTCCAATGCTGCAGCGAAAACGGGCCAGCTCGTTGATGTATTCACGGTGGTAGCCGATAGGCGCAACGGTCCGCTCATTGGCCTCCGCCGCGAAGACTTCCAGATCTTGGCCGACAAGCGTCCGCAAACGATCTCAGAATTTGCCGTGGCCAAGGATCTGCCGCTTACACTGGGTCTTGTGGTGGACGCCAGTCCGGCCCAGCGGGCAGCATTAGAAGAAGAGAAGACCGCAAGCGCAACCTTCTTTGGCAACCTGCTCGCGGAGGGTAAGACCAAAGCATTTGTGGTTCAGTTCGGGCGAGACGTCGACCTGCTGCTGGACACGACCGGATCCCGCGACAGCGTACGGTCTGCGATCCGGCAGCTTGAGACAGATCGGGCCACCCGTGTAGAAGCTGTCAGTACGCCCGACTCCCGTCCCGGAACTTCGACGAATCCGCAA
>Ga0068855_100008460_pt1 | contig 12443 bp, 9 predicted proteins | sample KBSCornC52_FD_66592 | JGI IMG/M metagenome (GOLD analysis project Ga0068855, IMG submission 66592) | Corn rhizosphere microbial communities from Kellogg Biological Station, Michigan, USA - KBS Corn C5-2 | ecosystem: Host-associated > Plants > Roots > Rhizosphere > Soil ...
GTTCCAGCCGAAGCTCCAGCAGGAATCGCCAGGCCCGCCCCAGCTCAGGCCCGGGCGGGATCCCGAGCACCGCGCCGATCTCGTCGCCGTCCAATTCCGGCCGAAGCGCGTCGACTTCTTCTTGCTGCCGCAGCTGCTCGATGCGCTCCTCGAGCGAGTCGTAAGCCCCCCACAATGCAGCCGCCCGCTTTTTGTTCCGCGTGGTGCAGTCGGAGCGGGTGAGCTTGTGCAGGCGGTCGAGCTGTGGCCCGGCGTCGCGCACGTAGCGCCGAACCGCCGAGTCGGTCCATTCGGCCGTGCCGTAGCCGTGGAACCGCAAGTGCAGCTCCACCAACCGCGAGACGTCGGAGACGACGTCCTTCGGGAACTTCAATGCCGTCAGCCGCGCCTTCGCCAGCTTGGCGCCGACCACCTCGTGGTGGTGGAAGGACACCCGGCCGCCCGGCTCCTTGCGACGCGTCGCCGGCTTGCCGATGTCGTGCAGCAGCGCAGCGAGCCGCAGCACCAGGTCCGGCCCGGACGTCTCAAGGGCCATCGCCTGTTCCAGCACGGTGAGCGTGTGCTCGTAGACGTCCTTGTGCCGGAAGTGCTCGTCGCGCTCGAGCCGCAGTTTGGGCAGCTCCGGAAGCACGCGATCGGCGAGCCCGGTCGACACCATCAATGACAAGCCGCGCCGCGGGTCGGGCGAGCAGATCAACTTGACGAACTCGTCGCGCACCCGCTCGGCCGAGATCTTCAGGATGCGGTCGGCCATCGCCGAGATCGCAGCAGAAACGCCCGGGTCGACCTCGAACCCAAGCTGCGCGGCAAATCGCGCTGCCCGCATCATCCGCAGCGGGTCGTCGTTGAAAGAGTCCTCGGGCGCGCCGGGTGTTCGCAGCACCTTCGCGAGCAGATCACGGGTGCCGCCGAACGGATCGCTGAACGTGTGGTCGGGCACGCTGACCGCCATCGCGTTCACCGTGAAGTCACGGCGCCGGAGGTCCTCTAGCAGCGAGTCACCGTAGGTCACTTCGGGCTTGCGCGAGTTCGGCTCGTACTTCTCGAACCGGTAGGTCGTGATCTCCAGCCGATGACCGTCTTTCAGCAGACCGACGGTGCCGAACGCGATGCCGGTGTCCCACTGGCTGTCGGCCCACTTGCGAGCGATCTTCAAGACCTCGTCGGGCCGGGCGCTGGTCGCGAAGTCGAGGTCGTTCCCGAGCCGGTCGAGCAGCGCGTCGCGCACCGAGCCGCCCACCAACGCGAGCTCGTGACCGGCATGCGCGAACCTGCTGCCCAGATCGTCGGCCACCGGCGAAAGCCGCATCAGTTCGGCGATCGCCCCCCGTTGCACGTCGGTCAGGCCAACGTCTCGCGGCGAGTCGTCGGGCGAGCTCGGACGTGCGGACACGGGTCACAAGAGTACGGCGAGGGCGGACGGCGATGCGCCGGGCAGCGCCCGTTGAGCCGGCGCAACCGAACCCAAGGACCCGTGAGAGCGCGCTCCCGGCAATTCACCTGTTCGTCAGCCGAGATTAAGCGCGAGAAGGGTTTTCTTTCCGTGAAGCCGCGCCTAGGGTCGGACCCACACAAACTGACGCGTTTGCAGTAGGTGGGATTGCAGTACAGGGGGTTGCAGTACAGGGGGTTGCAGCACGGTGGGGGTTCTGTGGGGGGATCCGAGGGTGTTCGCCGGCTGAGCGAGGTCGCTATGAAGGGTCCTCTCGACATCCATCAGTTCCTACTCGCGCACGACGTCCATCACGAAATCGTCCGGCTGCCTCGCAGCGCCGCGACCGCCGCCACCCTGGCCGAGGCCCTCGGCCTGCCACCGCGCCGGTGCGTAGCGGTCCACCCGTTCCACGCGATCACCGCCACCGGCGACGTGCTGGTGCTCGTGCTCGCGCCGTCCGACGCCGTTTTGGGCGACGACACGGTCCGGGCTAGCCAACTTGCCAAACTGCTTCGCGGGCGGCTCGGAGCCGGGGTCACGTTCGAGCCGGCCCGGCCCGGGCTGGTGAACAGCCACACCGACTACCTCGCCGGCCACCTAGCGCCGCTGCTGTTGCCGCCCGACGTCATCGTCGTCGCGCTGCAGTCGTTGGTCGACCTCGCCGCATCTGTCGTCTACACGCCGACCGGAGACGCCGGAACCGCCCTCGGGCTGCGTGCACTCGATCTGCTCGTCCTGACTCGAGCGGTGGTGCTGCCCGACCACGCGGGCACGCGCGCCCGTCGGCGTCCGGTAAAAATCGACCTCGCCGCACCGGAATCTCTTGCCGATGCGGCAACGCCGATCGACTACCGCGCCAAGGCAGCCCGGACGACGAACCGCGGCCTCGCGGCGCGCACACCCGTCGCAAGCTGAGCGCTGCGTCCAAACTGCGGGCCAGCAGGGCCATTACGATCGAGTGGTGGCCGCTGGACGTCGACCTTCCACGCGTCTCCGCCGGGTCGAAGAGACTTCGGCCGGAGGCTTGGTCGTCGACGCCGCGACGCCCGGCAAGCACGGCCACCGCGCCGCCTTGATCGCCCGGCACGACCGGCGCGGCCGCTTGGTGTGGTCGTTGCCGAAGGGCCACGTCGAGAAGGGTGAGACGCCGGAGATCGCGGCTGTGCGCGAAATCGCCGAGGAGACCGGGATCGCGGGCCGGGTCGTCGCGCCACTCGGCACGATCGACTTCTGGTTCGTCGCCGAGGGCCGCCGCATTCACAAGACCGTTCACCACTATCTGTTGCTGGCCGAGGGTGGCGAGCTCTCCGACGAGGACGTCGAGGTCGTCGAGGTCGCTTGGGTTCCACTCGACGAACTGCCGCAACGGCTGGCGTATGACGACGAACGCCGGCTGGTCGACCAGGTGCCGAGGCTGCTCGCGGACATCGCCTGATGAGCCGCCGACTCGCCCAGCGGTTGCTGGCAGTGGCGGCAACTGCCGGGGCGATCATCGCTGCCGCCATGCCGGCGACGGCCGCCACCCGCACACCGTCGCCGTCGCCGAGCGCCGCACCCCCACCGGTTGCGCTTCACCTCAACACGTTCGAGCCGACGTTCGCGCACCAGGGCGACACGCTGACCCTCACCGGTGACCTGGTCAACACCTCCGACGACACGCTCACAAACGTCTCGGTTGCGTTGCGCTCGTCGACTCAGCGCATCGCCACCCGGTACGACCTGGCGCGCGACTCCGATCCCGCCACCCTGTTCGGCGTCTCCTACTCGTCAACCCGGCAACGGTTGGGTGAAAGCGGCCGGGTCGAGCCCAACCAGACGGTCGGTTGGCAGATTTCGATCCCGGTCGACAAGCTGGGCTTGCCGACGTCCGCCTCGCTCTTCGGCGCCTACCCGATCGCCATCGAAGCAACCACCTCGAGCGAATCAGGCACCACCCGCACCCGATTGCCGACGACGTTGATGTGGGTGCCGAAAGGTGCGCAGTTCACGCCGACGCAGGTCAGCTGGCTGTGGCCGATCGTCGATGGCGTCCATCGCGGCTTGGGCAACACTTTCCTGGACGACGGTCTTGCGACCGAGTTGGCCTCGGGCGGCCGGCTCTCCGGCCTGGTGAAGATCGCATCCGAATCGAAGTTGCCCCTCACCTACATCGTCGATCCGGCGTTGGTCGACGACGCGAGGGCGATGGCCGCGTCGGTGTCCGCGGGCCAGCAGGGCGGCGAGCCGAGCGGCTCGCCATCGGCGAGCGCGAGCCCGAGGACACCGACGACGTCCCCGTCGGCTTCGAAGTCCCCGCCGTCCAACGCCACCGGCTCTCCCTCCCCAGCTGTGCAGCCGTATCAAGTCGCCACCGGCAACAACGCCACGCAGACCAAGCCGGGCACCGGCGCACTGACCGCGGCGAACTGGCTCGCGGCACTGCAAGCGGCGGTCGCCGCGCCGAAAGCCGAGTTGGTCGGGCTGCCCTACGGCGATGCCGACCTCGTCGCGCTCGACCGCGCCGGGCTCGACAAGGAGATCGCCATCGCGCGATCGACCGGCCAGTCGCTGTTGCGTGCTGAGCTTGCGGCGCCAACATTGCCGGACGTCGTGTGGCCGGTCGACAGCGCGCTGAACCAGTCGACCCTCGACGAACTCGCGAGCGATCTCGTGACGACGGTGGTTCTCACCGATCAGGCGCTGCCACCGGTCGACCCCAACGCCATTAGCGGGCCGCGAGCAGACCTGCAGACGGCATCGGGCATGGTGCATGCGGTGCTGACCGACTCGACGCTCGATTCCCTGATCGCCAACCCGTCGTCGGTGGCGGGCGGCGAGCGGGTCGCCGAGCAGCGGTTCCTCGCCGAAACGATGCTCGTCACCGAGCAGCGGCCCGGCTCTGGGAGTTCGCTGGTCGTCGCGCCGCCCAGGCATGCGAATCCGACAGGATTCTTGGCCGACCTGCTGTCCGACACCGGCGCCGTGCCCTGGATCAAGCCGGTGGGCCTGGGTCAAATCGCGGACCAACCGAGCAACGACATCGCGCGGCAGGCACTGACCTATCCTCAATCGGCGCGCAGCTCCGAACTGGCGCCGAGCGCGCTCGCACCGATCAGCAACCTGCGCGACGGTCTTGCGGCGTTCAGCGCGATCCTCGGGGCAAACACCAACGACCCGTTCGTGACGAACGCGAGCCTGGCCATTCTGCGTGCGGAGTCGAGCGCGTGGCGGGCCCACGCCGACCGATCGACGAAGATCACCGACTCTGTGCGCACCCAGCTGAACGCCCGCACGAACAGCGTCTTCATCAGCAAGCCCGGGCTCATCACGCTGACGAGCCGCAAGCAGAAGATTCCGCTCACGGTCGTTAATGAGTTGCCCGACCCGGTGACGTTGCAGATCCGCCTCACCGCGGTGAACGCTGCGCGGCTGAAGGTCACTCCGATCGCGCCCTTTACCGTCGACGGCAAGGGCAGCCGGCACGAGGTCGTGGTCGAGGTCGAAGCGACGACCGGCGGGCGTTTCGACGTCGAGGCGCAGCTGCTCACCCCTGACGCGACCGCTCGCCCGATCGGCGGCGCTGTCTCGTTCGAGCTCAACTCCACCGCTTACGGCGCGGTCGCGCTCGCCATTGCCGGCAGCGCAGCGGGCTTGCTGTTCCTGCTTTCCGGCATCCGCATCTACCGCCGGGTGCGAAACCGCCGAGGCGGCCCGCCCGATGAAACCGCCCAGGCCTCGCCCGAACCGCAACCGGTGTCATGACGGCGCCCGTGGACGCCGACGGCCCGACCGACAGACCGACCAGGAGACCGCCCGGGCGACCGCCCGAGTCCGAGACCGAGCGGGGCCCGGCCGACCGAACGACCAGCCTGGCGCGCACCAGCGGGGTCATGGCGATCGGCACGATCGCGTCGCGCGGCACCGGCGTGCTGCGCACGATCGTGATCGCGGCGGCCGTCGGATCGGCCGGCCAGCTCGCCGACGCCTACAACATTCCGAACGCGGCACCCAACGCGGTCTACGACCTGCTCCTCGGCGGGATTCTCACGAGCGTGGTCGTCCCGCTGCTCGTGAAAGCGGTGAAGGACGACGCAAAAGCGGGCGAGGAATACGCGCAGCGGCTGCTGACTCTGGTGGCCGTTCTGCTCGGCGCGTGCACGATCGTGGCAGTGCTGTTCGCGCCGTTCGTGGTCGACGTGTACGGCGGATTCACCGGCGAGCAGCGCACGCTCGCCATCACTTTCGCGCGCTATTTCCTGCCCCAGATCTTCTTCTACGGCATGAGCGCGATCATCGGGGCAATCTTGAACACCCGCGGCCGGTTCGCCGCACCGATGTGGACGCCGGTGCTCAACAACATCGTGCTGATCGTGACCGGCGCTATCTTCATCGCGGTCACGGCGCACAAGCACGACGTCACGTTGACCCACGGCCAGACGGTTTTGCTCGGCGTGGGCACGACGGCAGGTGTCGTCGTCCAGACCTTGGCGTTGTGGCCGTCGCTTCGAGCGTCGGGGTTTCGGTTCCGGCCCCGGTTCGACTGGCGAGGCGCTGGTCCGAACAGCTTGAGTGCGGCCGGCAAGCTGGCCGGTTGGGTGCTCGTCTACGTCGTGATGAACCAGATCGGGTTCGCCGTGGTCACCCACTTGGGCCGGGCGGCCGGAGCGGCCGCGCGAGCACACAATGTCGGCCACGGCGACACGTTCTCGGCCTACAACTACGCCTACCAGCTGTTTCAGTTGCCGTACGCGATCGTGGCGGTGTCCGTCATCACGGCGTTGCTGCCGCGCATGAGTGCACACGCAGTCGACGGCCGCCTCGACGCCGTCCGCACTGATCTTTCGACCGGGCTCCGCACGACGGCGGTCGCGGTGATCCCCGCCGCGATCGCACTGATCGCGCTCGCGCCGCAGCTATCCGAGGTGGTGTTCAGGCATCACAGCATCACCACCGCCGACGCCCGCTACATCGCCTGGGTGATCGTCGGATTCGCCGTCGGCCTGGTGCCGTTCTGCGTTTTCCAGACGATGCTGCGCGCGTTCTACGCACTGCACGACACCCGCACTCCCGCACTGATCAACCTCGTTGCGACCGCCTTCAACATCGCAGCCGACTTCGCCCTCTACGTGGCGCTTCCTACCGGTTGGCGGGCGTTCGGCCTCGCCCTCGGATTCTCGGCGTCGTACTGGCTGGCCACCCTGATGACGGTTCGCGCCGTCGGCCGTCGATTGCAAGGCGTAGACGGACGACGGGTGCTGCGCACCTACGTCAGGCTCGTCGTGGCGTCGGTGCTTGCGGGCCTGGTGGCGTTCGCGCTCGCGCAACTGAGCACCGCGCTCCTCGGCGACGCGTTCGCGGGCGCAGTGGTCGCGCTGGTGGCCGGCGGCGGCATCGGCGGCGCACTTTTGCTCAGCCTGGCCGGCCGCATGCGGATCACCGAAGCAACGTCCTTGGTGCACGCGGTTCGGTCGCGGCTGGGCTGATCGGCCGAACGGCCGCACCCGGGCGCCGCCGTCCGCCGCAACGCGGCTTAAGGCGCACCCTGCGCGCGCCGACCTAAACCGTTGAGGTGACTGACGCTGAAACGGGTTCGCAGGCCGGGTACGGCCGAGGATGACGCGCGCGACCGCGGCGACATCATCCTTGGCTGGCTGACCCGCATCGTCATCGGCATCGCGATCACCGGAGTGGCGGCGTTCGACGGGTTGTCCATCGGCGTCGCGCATGTCAGTGCCATTGATGACGCCAACTCGGCCGCGTTGTCGGCGAGCCAGGCGTGGCGGCAGAACCACGACCTCGCCGATGCGTTGCAAGCGGCGCAGCAAACCGCCTCGCAGCACGGCGAAAACGTCGTGCCCGCGAGCCTGCAGGTCGCCACCGATGGCACCGCCCGGCTCACGATCCAGCGCGAGGCGACCACCCTCGTGATCCGCCATATTCACGCACTCCATTCCTGGCTCGTGGTCACGGCAAGCGGCTCCGGGCGAGCGGTGAGCTGATGAGGCGGCTTACCCGACAGCTCGCCGGCGCGTCGGCCGCGGTTGCGCTCGTGACCGGTGTGTCGTTGTCAACCATGACGTCGGCCGCCGCCGACCCGCTAAGCGACGCGAAGGCGCAGGCATCTCACCTGCAGGCCGAAGTCGCCGACCTGCAGGTGAAGGCCGAGCAAGCGACGGAGAGATACAACGCAGCTGAAGCCGCGCTTGGCGACCTGGTCGGCCAGCAGCGGCTGGCGCAAGAACAAGCCGCGGCCGCCCAGGCCGCGGTCGATGCGAGCCGGGCGATCGTCAACGAGCGAGCTCGGGCGTTGTACATGTCGGGCGGCACTTACAGCTTGTACGCCAGCGTCCTCGACGGCGCCGACCTCGCCGATGTGATGGCCGGGATGCACGACGTGCAGGCGCAGTCGAACGTCGACAAGCGTTCACTTGCAGCCGTCGATGCAGCAACGAAAGTCGCGCAGCAAGCCCAGGACAAGGTCACTCAACTCCTGCAACGGCAAAGCGACCTGATGGCGCAGGCCGCGACGGCGTCCAACGACGTGGAGGCGACGCTGGCGCGCAGCCAGCAGGCACTGGCCGACGCGAACGACCAGGTGCGCACGATCGAGGTGCAGATCCAGCAGCAGATCGACGCCGAGAATGCGGCGCGCGCGGCCGCCCAACTCGCCGCTGCCCGGCAGGCTGCTCTTGGCGCCGGTTTCGTCGACCTTCCGGCTAGCGCCGTTGCTCAGGCGGCGATCAGCGCGGCGAGCACCCAGCTCGGAAAGCCTTACGTGTACGGCGGTTCCGGCCCTGACGTCTGGGACTGCTCCGGTCTCACCCAGTGGGCCTACCGGCAGGCAGGCGTGAACCTGCCGCGCACTGCCGCAGAGCAGTACATGGCTGTCGCGACGAAGGTGCCGCTCGGCGAACTCGAGCCGGGTGATCTGCTGTTCTGGGCGACCGACCTGTCGAACGCCGTGACGATCCATCACGTTGCGATCTACCTCGGGAACGGCCAGATGCTGGCGGCTCCCCACACTGGCACGGTGGTGCAGGTGCAGCCGGTCTACCTCGACGGCTACTTCGGCGCCGTGCGGCCCAGCGCGTGACCTGAAGCAGGCGAACCGAAGAACAGGGCATGCGGGAATAGCATGGGCGAACGCGCCCACCGGCAGCCGACGGCGCACCCGCAATACCCGCAATCCTGCAGTACCGGCAATCTGATGAAAGGTCCGCTGTGAGCGGCGCACCTGCCGTGGCGCCCGGCCTCCTGATCGCCGAGCGCTACCGACTCGAGGCGCTCGTGCCTGATCGGTCGGTCGGTGCGGTGCCGGGTCGAAGCGCGTCGCGAGTCGGGCAGCTCTGGCAGGCCTACGACGAGCTGCTGGCGAGGTCCGTCGCGGTGCTTCTCGTGCCCGAGGACGATCCGCTCGCCGGCCAGGTTCTCGCCGGCGCCCGCGCGGTGGCCAGCCTCACCAACCCCGCCCTGGCCAAGGTGTACGACGCCGGATCTTCGCCCGGCATGACGTTCGTCGTCACCGAGTACTTCAGCGGCGGGTCGCTGGAGCAGCAGCTGCGTCACGGTCCGCTCGACCCGACCGCGGCTATCGATCTCGTCGCCGACCTGTGCGATGCGGTCACGGCCGCCCATCGAGTAGGGCTTTACGGCATGACCCCATCGCCGGGTCGCGTGCTGTTCACCGCCTCGGGGCTCCCGCGGCTGGCCGGCGTCGCGCTGGCCGACCCGGGTGCGCCGGAGGCCGCCGGAACGGCGGCGTCGTCCGAACACAACCTGGCGAGAGAAACGGCCGAACGCACCGACACGATCGCGCTCGCGTATCTGCTCTACGCCGCGCTTACAGCGCGCTGGCCGGGCGACACCAGTGTCAGCGCGTTGCCGCCCGCGCCGTACGCCGAAGGCCGGTTGCGCACACCCCGCCAGGTGCGCGGTGGGGTGTCGCGCGAGGTCGATCTCGCGATAACGCAGGCACTCGGTGATGACATCCTGCGCCGTGGCCTCCCGGAGATCGCGTCACCTGCCGCGCTGGCGGCCGCCCTGGAGCCGCTGCGGAGCATGCCGGAAGAGGGCCACCCATACGGCGCCGACACGGCGATCATTCCGGTGATCGACCCGCGAGCCGGCCGACCGGGGCGCTCGTGGTTGCCGAAGCGCCGCCGCACCCGTCTCGGGCTGATCGCCGGCGCGGTCGTGCTCTGCGTGGCGATCGGCGGCCTGTTCTGGACCGGGCCGACGATCTACCCGCACTTCACAACGCACTCAGATCAGAACACCGCCACGCCTACCGACACGGCGTCGGGTGCGGCCGTGCCGCACACCCTGCGACCGCGCACGATCAGCGAGTTCGACCCTTACGGCGATCACACCGACCCCCACGTCGGAGAGGCCGTCTTCGCCGCCGACGGCAACCCGACCACGGCGTGGCACACCCAGACCTTCGGCAGTGCTGCACTGGGCAACCTCAAGCCGGGCGTCGGCCTGCTCATCGATCTCGGTAGCGCGCGCTCGGTGTCGGCGGTGCATCTTCGGCTGCTTGGCACCGGCACGACGGTGGCCTTGCTCGAGAGCGACGGGTCACAGCCCCCGAAGTCCGACAAGGCGATGACGACAGTGGCCACCCAAGCCGATGCCGGCAGCGACGTCACACTGCGGCCGGCGAACCCGACGTCCGCCCGGTACTGGGTGATCTGGCTGACCAAGCTGCCGGCGGCTGGAGACGGCTTCCACGGTGGTGTCGCCGAAGTGACGCTCGAATCATGACGCGCTCGGTAGGCTTCGCCGCGTGACCGGGGACACCGACGCCGCAAGCACAGGCACTGCCGGCGCCGTTAGCGACGAGGCTGCGCTGCTGCGTCGCCACCTCGCCGGAGACCCCGACGCGTTCGCCGAAATCTTCCGCCGCCACCGCGACCGGCTTTGGGCGGTTGCGCTGCGCACGATTGGCGACCCCGACGAAGCCGCCGACGCGTTGCAGGACGCCCTGATCTCCGCCATGCGGCACGCGTCCTCGTTCCGCGGCGACGCGCTGGTCACCACCTGGCTGCACCGCATCGTCGTCAATGCCTGCCTCGATCGGCTGCGTCGCCGGGCCGCCCGGCCGACGGTCGCCTTGCCGGACGACGATCACGCGCAGGTCGCTGCCACTGCCGGCGCCGGGGTGCGTGACGAGTTCGACGAGCGCGACACCGCCGCCGACGTCCGCGCTGCGCTCGCGACACTGCCGTATGACCAGCGCGCGGCGATCGTGCTGGTCGACATCGAGGGCTACTCCATCGACGAAACGGCGGCAATCCTCGAAGTGCCGACAGGCACGGTGAAGAGTCGCTGCGCCCGCGGGCGCGCGAAGCTGCTGCCGCTGCTCTCGCACCTGCACACCCAGCGCGCGGGAGCTTCCCCTTCCGCCACTGTTTCCGACAGCGCCGCGCACGGGCCGGTTGCGGGGAACCCCGGCCTCACGGACGGCGTCGAACCACCGATGCCCGCACCACGAGAGGACCTCCGGTGAACACCCCGCACCCGGAGCTGGAAGCGCTAGCCGAGCTGGCCGACCCGGCCGAGCCGACGCCAGGCGCCGACGAACTGCTCGCCCATGTCGAAGCCTGCGAACAATGCAAGGCGGACGTCGCCGCGCTGCGCGGCGTTCGGCACTCGCTGCGTTCCCTGCCATCGGTGCCGATGCCGGACGACGTAGCTGCTCGGCTCGAGTCGGCGATACGCGCGGCCGCCGAAGCCGATCCCGAACCCGTGGGCGCGGTTTCCGTCTTGCCCGCGCGCGAGCAACGAACGGCCGCGCGTCGCGAGCGGTGGTTCCCGCAGTTCTCGGCGGCCGCCGTGGTCGCCGTCCTGGTTGTCGTCGCGCTCGGCACCGGCATCGGCGTGATGATCAGCCAGAGCGGCGGGGAGACGAAAGGCCGCGCGACAAGCAGTGCCGCGGGTAGCGAGTCGAGCGGTCCCGTCTTGATCACATCGGGTGCGGATTACCAGCAGGCAACGATCCGCAACCAGATCGCCGCGCTCGTCTTGACCCGGGTGCCCCAAGCCCCACAACAGTTCAAGGGCCTGCACTCGCTCGCCGACGCCACCGCAGCTGGCAGCGCCGCAGCCGGCGGATCAGCACCGGCGGCAGCGCCGAGCGCGGCACCGGCCAGCGCCGGAGCCGGATCGTTCGGCGGCGCTGCGACGCCAAGCCGAAGCCTGGCCGCCGCTCGCACCGCGATTAGCGGGCCGCTCGCCGACCCGGCCGCGCTGCAGGCCTGCATCCTTGCGCTGGTGCAAAAGCCCGAGACTCCGGTGCTCGTCGACTACGCCAACTACCAGGGCAAGCCGGCCACGATCATCGTGCTGGCCGACCCCTCCACGCCGTCCACTCTTGACGTCTACGTCGAGGCCGACACGGCCGACTGTGCGAAGAGCGGCGATGTGACGTTCGTGACGTTCTTGCCGGCTGCATCGTGAGATTCGCGCCCGCGCGGCGCGGCTGTGCGGCGCGCCCGCAGGGAATCCTTCACGCCTAGGATCTGTTGACCGGTACACCTCAGGACGATCCTGAGCGACACGATTTTCGAGGTAGGTCTTTCGTGAGCACCGCACTGGCACCCGAGCTGGTCGAGACCCCGCTGCGCGATGTGATCATCATCGGCTCGGGCCCCGCCGGCTACACGGCCGCCTTGTACACCGCGCGGGCCGATCTGCGGCCGCTGGTCTTCGAAGGCGCGATCGGTGCTGGTGGGGCGCTCATGACGACGACGGAGGTCGAGAACTTCCCCGGCTTCCCCGACGGGATCATGGGCCCCGACCTCATGGACAACATGCGCAAGCAGGCCGCCCGATTCGGCGCCGAGCTGGTGACGGACGACGTCACCGAGGTCGACCTCACCGGTCCGGTGAAGATCGTGAAGGTCGGCGACGACGTGTATCGGGCTCGTGCGGTGATCATCGCGACGGGTTCGAAGTACCGCTTCCTCGGGCTGGAGAACGAGTCGCGGTTGCTCGGCCACGGCGTCTCAGCCTGTGCCACCTGTGACGG
>Ga0068855_100008464_pt1 | contig 12440 bp, 12 predicted proteins | sample KBSCornC52_FD_66592 | JGI IMG/M metagenome (GOLD analysis project Ga0068855, IMG submission 66592) | Corn rhizosphere microbial communities from Kellogg Biological Station, Michigan, USA - KBS Corn C5-2 | ecosystem: Host-associated > Plants > Roots > Rhizosphere > Soil ...
GCCGAGCCTTCGGAGGAGACCACGATCAGCGGCGGCAGCTCACGCTTGTCGTCCTCGCGGGCGACGCGGACGATGCGGGCGCCCTGGTCCTCGACGAGCAGGCCCTTCTCCTCCAGCTCCCCGACCATGGCCGGAATCAGCGGATCGACGTCGCTCTCGCCCTTCCAGAGGTCGAAGTCGACGCCCAGCGCATGGAAGTCGCGCTCGAGGGCGGCGCGGGTGACGCGGGCGAGGTGGCGCCAGAGCAGGTAGTAGCCGGGGCGCTTGGCCTGCAGCTCGGCGGTGATGCGGCGGGCGCGGTCGCGGTAGGCCTCGTCCGACTTCGCCCGGGCGGCGGCCTCGGGGTAGAGGCGGTCGACCTGCTCCAGGGTGACCGCCTGGAAGGCGGGCGCCTCGAGACTGTCGATATCGTTCGGCGCGCGGCCGGCGTTGAGCTCCTCGACGGCGCGGGCGATCGCGGGATCCTCATCGGCCAGCGCGCCGATCAGCAGGCCCATCTGGAAGCCCCAGTCGCCGAAGTGGGCGTCGCCCCAGACCTCGTCGCCGCGGAACCGGTAGAGGCGCTTCAGAGCCTCGCCGATGATCGAGGAGCGCAGGTGGCCGACGTGCATCTCCTTGGCGACGTTGGGCCCGGCGTAGTCGACGATCACCCTGCGCGGGCGGGCGAGCCGCTCGGCCCCGGCCCGCGGGTCGGCGGCGATCGCCTGGGCGCGGGCGGAAAGCGCCGCATCCGACACCCGCAGGTTGATGAATCCCGGCCCGGCGATCTCCACCCCCGCCAGGCGGGGATCGGGGGCCAGGCGCTCGGCCACCTGGCCGGCGATCTCGCGCGGCGGACGGCCGGCGCGCTTGGCGGCGGGCAGGGCGCCGTTCACCTGGAAGTCGGCCAGGTCCGGGCGGTCGGAAGCGGTGACGCGCCCGAGCTCGCCCGGCAGGCCGAGGGCCTCGAAGGCGGCGAAGGCCGCCTCGGAAAGCCCCCGCTTGAGGTCGCTCATTTCTTGGCGGGCGGGGTCTCGGCGGCGAGCGCGCCCACGGAGTTGAGCCGGAAGCGCTTCCCGAGCCGGTTGAAGTCGGCCATCTGCGGCGTGACGTCGAAGCCCACGAGCACCTCGAAGTTCGCGCCCGAGACGTTGGCGTCGGCGCGCGGGATGGTGACGTCGTTGATCATCTCGCGCTTGTAGATGCGGTCGCGGCCGGACGGGAAGGAGACCGGCATCTCGAAGGTGCGCTTGGCGAGCACCTCGCGGTTGCGGTCGGTGACCGCGATCCAGTAGCGGTAGGTCTGGCTGTCGCCCTGCGCCGCCGGGCCCTTGCCGAGCTCGAACAGGATCTCCAGCGCCACCCTGATCGGCTCGTTCTCCTTGTAGGCGCAGCCGGCGGAGATGCCCTGGATCTCGCCGGTGTAGCCGACGTTGGCCGAGGCTTCGCGGTTGTCCTTGAACTGCACGTAGCGGGCGGCGTCGTAGAGCGTCTTGACGAACGGGCAGGGGCCGGCGTTGCGCAGCGCCGGCAGCGGCGCCTGGTTGTCGCCCCACTCCTTGTCGCGCGCCTTCTTCTTGGCGGCGTCCTGCGCGTCCTTGTCCTCCTGGCCGCCGCCGCCGCCGCCGCCGCCACCGCCGTACTGGGCGAAGCTCGCCGCGGGCAGGCCGGCGATCAGGGCGGCGACGGAGATCATCAGCAGGCGGCGCATGGGCGGGGTCCGGGTGGGCGACGGGCGCAACGGCGCGCGCGCCGGGTCGTCCGCTAGTACAGCGTGTCGAATGCGGCCGCAACGCGACTGGCGGGCGCGGGGCCGCGGCCTTAAGTTCCGCGCCCGATGACCCGCCGCCCCCTGACCGTGCTGCTCGCCACGCCCCGCGGCTTCTGCGCCGGCGTCGACCGGGCGATCCAGATCGTCGAGCGGGCGATCGAGAAGTTCGGCGCGCCGGTCTATGTGCGCCACGAGATCGTCCACAACCGCCACGTCGTCGAGCGGCTGCGCGGCCTGGGGGCGGTGTTCGTCGAGGAGCTCGCCGAAGCGCCGGCGGACCGGCCGGTGGTGTTCTCCGCCCACGGCGTCCCGAAGTCGGTGCCGGCGGAGGCCCGGGCGCGCAATATCTTCTATCTCGACGCCACCTGCCCGCTGGTCTCGAAGGTGCATGTGGAGGCGCAGCGGCATCATGACGCCGGCCGCGAGATCGTGCTGATCGGTCACGCCGGCCACCCGGAGGTGGTGGGCACCATGGGCCAGCTGCCGGAAGGCGCGGTGAGCCTGGTGGAGACGGTGGCCGACGCGCAGGCGTTCACGCCGAACGACCCCGCGCGGCTCGCCTACGTCACCCAGACGACGCTCTCCGTGGACGACACCAGCGCGATCGTGGCGACCCTTAGGGCCCGGTTCCCGGCGATCGCCCAGCCGCACAAGGAGGACATCTGCTACGCCACCACCAACCGCCAGGAGGCGGTGAAGGCCGTGGCGGCGAGGAGCGAGGTGCTGCTGGTGCTCGGCAGCGCCAACTCCTCCAACTCCGTGCGGCTGGCCGAGGTCGGCCGGCGGGCCGGCGCGAAGGCCTACCTGATCGACGATGCGTCCGGGCTCGACCCCGCCTGGCTGGAGGGCGTGCGGGTGGCGGGGGTGACGGCGGGCGCCTCGGCGCCGGAGGTGCTGGTGCAGGGCCTCATCGCGCGGCTCTCCCGCGACTTCGACGTCACCGTCGAGGACACCGACGCCGCGCGCGAGACCGTGAGCTTCAAGCTGCCCCGGGCGCTGGCCTAGCCTGGCGCTGGGAGCTTCGGCTCAGACCGGCATGGCCTCGAGCTGCAGGTAGGTGGGATTGAACTCGGCGAGTTCCGCCAGGGCGTCCCAGTCGGCGATCTCCACGCGCGAGCCCCGCCAGGCGACGAGCCCGCGGGCGCGCAGATCCTGCACGGCGGCGTTCACCGTGGCTCGCGAGCGGCCGAGGATGTCCGCGAACTGGGCCTGACTGAGCGGCAGTTCGAACCGCTGATCGGAGGCGAGCCCGACCACCTCCAGGCGAAGGTTCATCTCGCAGATGAGGTGGGCGAGCTGGCCCACGGCGCCGCGCCGCCCCATGGCCGCGAGCCATTGCCGATGCATGGCGGCGTCGAGCAGGGTGTTCAGCCACAGGAGCCGCGCGAGGTGCGGGAAGCGGCTGGTCAGGTCGCGCAGCTTGGGGTGCGCCGCCGTGGCCACGCGGCAGTCGGTCAGGGCGACCACGCTGTGGTCCATCCTGCGCAGCAGGAAGCTGTGGAGGTCGACGAAGTCGCCCGGAATGTGCACGGAGGTGATCTGCTGCGCCCCGTCGTGCATGGTGACGACGCGGCCGGTCAGGCCTTCGAGAAGCAGCGTGCTGCGGTCGGGGCTCGAACCCTGAAGCACCATCGCCTCTCCCGCCGCGAACCGCACGGGGCCGACGAGGCTTGCCTGGAGCGCGGCCCGCTCGGGCGGGTGAAGCGGATCGCGCAGCTCCAGCTTTCTCAGCAAGCGTTCGATCATAGATGCGCCTGACGGGGCAATGGCGTTCAACGCGCATATCTACGCCCTCAGCGCAATGCCCGGTTGTCCCGTCGCGCCTCAGCGGGCGGCGGGCTTGGCCGCCTGCAGGATGAAGCTCAGCGGGACGAACGGGAGGTCGGGCGGCAGCGCCCAGTAGTCGCGGTCGAGCTTGACCATCTGGTCGAGCGCCTTCCAGGGGACGCGGTCGCCCTCGCGGAAGTCGGTGATGACCAGGCCCGCGCGCAGCGCGGCGCCGAGGATGCGGGCGAGGCCGTGGAAGTGGCCGTCGGTGCGGGTGGGCGCGATGTCGGCGCCGGCGTAGTCGTCGGCGCCCACGTCGATGTGCGGCTGGTCGGAGTCGCAGGGCCAGCGCAGCTGCAGGACGCCGGCCGGCGCGCGCTGGTCGAGCATCAGCAACGCCGGATGGCCTTCGCACAGGAACAGGCGGCCGCCGGGGCGCAAGGCGGCGGCGGCAACGCGCATCCAGGCGTCCAGGTCGGCGATCCACCAGATCGCGCCCCAGGAGGCGAACACGATGTCGAAGCCGGCGACGTCGGCCGGCGGAGCGAGCACGTCGGCGCAGACGAACGCGGCCTCGATCCCGGCGGCCTCGGCCAGCGCGCGGGCCTGGGCGATGGCCGGCGGCGAGAAGTCGAGGCCGGTCACCTGCGCGCCCATCCGGGCGAGCGAGAGGGTGTCGAGCCCGAAGTGGCACTGCAGGTGCAGGAGGCGCGCGCCGGCGATCTCGCCCACCGCATCGCGCACCACCGGGTCGAGCACGTTCTCGCCGCGCCGGAAATCCTCCGTGCGGTAGAACGCCGAGGTGACGTGCTGCGGGGTCACCTCGTTCCAGTAGGCGAGATTGTGCGGGTTGACGGGCATGGCCGGACTATCGCGGCCGATGCGCCGGCGGCGCAAGTCGGCGGCCCTGGCTCATCCGCGAGGCGCCGCCCGCCATTCGCTCAGCAGCTCGTCGGGGATGCCGGGAACATGGGGCGGCAGAATGCCCGGCCCGAACCGACGCAACAGATGGTGCAGCATCCCGGCCATGAAGTTGCGCACATGCTCAGGGCGGCGGAGATATCGCGCGAACATGAACAGCTGCTGGGTGACGAGCTGGCGGGCGGCCGTTTCCGAAATGTGGGCGAGCGCGCGTTGAGACCGGGAGTCCAGACCGTCGTGCGGCGGGAGGTATCGGAGCACCAGGCCGGGGCGGGCCGCGGGCTTGGCGGCGACAATCTGCCGGAAGTTCGCGCGTGCGCCCGACCAGTCGTCCTGTGCGAGCCGCACCGCCGACTGCTTCACCAGCAGATACATACGAAACTCCGCGCCCGGCTCGCAGAAGGCCAGCGCCTGGTCGAAGCTCGTCGCGGCGGCGTCGAGCTCGCCGCGGTAGGCCTGGATCGCGCCGAGCTGCGACAGGGCGGCGGCGTAGGCGGTGCTCGCCGACAGGCTCTCATCGACCAGCGCTTCGACGAGCGGCAGATGGGCCGCCGGATCGACGATGAACAGCAGCTTGGCCGCGGCGAGTCTCAGGACGGGGTCGGCGCGAATGTCAGGCAAGGCGCCCAGGACCAGCCGCTCGATCTCCCGCTCCATTCGCCCGTAGGCCTCCGGGTCGCCCTCGAAGCCCAGGCCGAACAGCATGCGCGCGTAGAGGCAGGTCGCCCACATGACGGCCAGAACCGGCTCGTCCGGCGCCAGCCTGCGCGCCTCCGTCAGGCGTTCGCCGATGTAGCCCCAGCCCAGGTCGAAGGCCTTGGAGAGCACCATCGCGGCGTCCTGCATGCGGATTTCCAGCGGCGGCCCGGCGGGGTCGAGGGCGTGCCCGGGCGGCAGCGCCAGGTCGCGCCACAGGGCCCCGACCAGCTGCTCGGCGACCTCGCCTAGCCGCTCGCCCAGCGAAGCCTGGGTCAGGCTGCAGCTCACCACGCCCATGTTGCGTCCGCTGGACTGGTCGCGAAGCGTGAAGGCGGCTTGCAGCCCGTCGTCGCGGACCATGAGGTCGACGCCGATGGAAAAGCGGAACGGCGATGGGGCGCCGTCCTCGCGCGACCAGCTCGGCAGGAGGGTGATCTCCTGGCCGACGGCGGAGCGCTCGGCCATCTCGCGCCGCAGCTGCTGCAGCGCCGCCTCGACGAGCGGCTGCTGGGGCGCCCGCGGCGCGCCGCGGACGGGACCGATCACCAGGAATTCGGGGCGGCCTCCGCGGACCGGCGGCGCGATCCAGACGTAGCCTTCGCCGTACTGGGTGGCGATGAAGCGCGGGGCCCGCGCGGGGTCCGCCAGCTTGCGGCGCAGCCGGTTCACGAGGAAGTCGACATTGCGGTCGCTGACATCCTCGGGCTCCGCCCGCATCGCCGACAGCAGCTGCTCGCGGGAGAACAGCCGGCCGGGCCGCGCCGCCAGCGTGGCGAGCAGGGCGCGCTCGAGGCGCGAGAAGCGAAGTCGCCCGCCGTCGTCGCGGATGGCGGTCATGAGATCCGCGTCGAACGTCAGGTCGTGGTAGCGCCTCGGCTCTGGTTCGGCATGCATGCAACTCTCGCCAATCCGGGCGGCGCTCTTCCGGGCGCACCCAACGCCCTCCAGTATGATGGAGAGGGGTAGGTTGACCAAGCCGTCGAGCCGCCAACCCGCGGTTGTGGCGACGTGCGGGCGCGGGTATGCAGGCCGCCTCGGCCGGTCCGGAGTCACCCGATTGAGCAAGGCGCGTGCGGCCCGCCAGGCCGCGTCACCGCCCGCGCGCCCCGGCGTGATCGGCGCGGCGGCGGCGGGGCTGGCCCTGGGGCTTTTCGTCAGCTTCCGCTATGCGATCAGCATCTGGACGCCGGATTCCGACATGGCGGTCCCGCTCGCCCTGTGGACCGGCTTCCAGCGCCACGGCTGGAGCTTCCTCGCCTCCTGGCGCTACACGCCCGACAACTGGCTCCTGTCGCTGACGCCGATCGACGCCCTGGTGTTCAGCCTCGCCGGCCCGAGCCCGACGACGGTGGCCGCGGTCGGCTGGATGATCTTCGCCGCCAGCGTCGCGCTGACCGCCGCTCTCGCCTGGCGGCTGGCCGGGGCCACGGCGGCGGCGGTGCTGGCCTGCGTGCTGGCCTTCGCCAACCCGGCGGCGATCGGCTCGGCGGGCTACCTCGCCTATCCGGTCACCCACAACATCTCCATGGCCTGGGCGCTCGCGGCGTTGATCCTCGGGGCGGCCGCGGTCGGGCGCGGCTCGGTGCTGCTCGCCCTGGCCAGCGGGCTCGCCGTGTTCATCGACGCGGTCTCCGATCCCTGGGCCATGCCTGCGATCGCGCTGCCGCTGATCCTGGCGAGCGGCGTCTTCGCGCTCGCGCGCCGGCGCGAGGCGGCGGGCCGCGGCGCGGCCGCCCTGTTCGTGGCCTGCGGACTCGCCGCCTGGGCCGCCCAGAGCCGCGCCTGGGGCGCGCTCGGCTTCCTGCCCAGCCCGCAGTTCCACCTGACCAGCCCGGCGGGGGTGCTGCACAATCTGTGGACGGCGGCCAAGGACGCGGCGGCCATGGCCAATGTGCTGCCCCGCGCGGACACCGGCGCCTGGTGGGTGCTGCACGTCGACTTCATCGCCCTCGCGCTGGCGCTCGCCGCCGCCGTCCTGGGCGCGGCGGCGGCGGCCCGGCGGGACTCGGCGAGCCGGCAGCTGATCGTCGCCGCCGCGATCCTCTCGATGCTGGGGACGGTGAGCGCCTATGCTATCGGCGCCTGGCCGACGCTGGCGAGCCTCGGGCGCTGGTTCCCGAACCTCTACTTCTTCGGCGGCCTGCTCGCGGCCTATGCGCTGGCGGCGGGATGGCGCGGCCGGCCGGCGTGGGCGCGGTTCGCCGCTGCAGCCTATGCGGCGCTGTTCGCGACCGCCGGCGCGCTCGCCGATCCGGGCGCATGGCTCGGACCGCCCCGGCCCTCACGCCCCTATGAGGCCGAGGCGCTCGCCGCCTACCTTGAGGGCCAGGGCCTGACCTACGGCTACGGCCCGTACTGGGGCGCGAAAAGCCTGATCATCGGTCCGGTGAGCGGCGGACGGGTGACGATCCGGCCGGTCGCCTTCGAGGGCGGCAAGCTCCGCCGCCGCGTCGCCGAGAGCTCCAGCCTCTGGTACCGGGCCGCCGACGAGCCGCCGGGGCTGAAGGCGCGCTTCGTGCTGGTGAAGAACGACGGCGAGGCCTGCCTCGATCTGCCGGCCTGCGAGGCGGCGGCGGTGCGGCAGCTGGGCCCGCCCGCCCGCCGGCTCGAGCACGAAGGCTACGTCGTGCTTGTCTTCGACCATCCGATCGCGGAGCGCATCGCCGAATGAGCGGCGCCGCCGACGGCGTGCGGCTCAGAGGCGTTCCAGGGCGCGGGTGTAGCGCTTGAGGAAGGCGCGGCCGCGGGCGTGCGGGTCCTCGAGCCAGACCTCCTGGGTGGCGGCCACCAGCACGCTGCCGTCCTGCGCAGGCTCGAGATGCAGCACGCCGCCCACCTCGGCGTTGAGCACCTCGAGGGCCTCTTCCGTCAGGATCAAGACGACCTGGTCGCCGATCTTCTCGACCTTCAGCGCGATCATCGGATCCTCCCAGGAAAGCCGCTGCATATCTAGCATGGCGCGCGGCTGGCGTCTTGACCCGCGGGCGCGATGCAGCCCAATCGCTGGGCCATGGCGGTCTACACCGACATCACCGACGAGGAGCTGGCGGGGCTGCTGGCCGACTATGCGCTCGGCCAGGCGCTGAGCTTCAAGGGCATCGCCGAGGGGGTGGAGAACTCCAACTTCCTGCTGGAGACGGAAACCGGGCGCTTCTTCCTGACCATCTACGAGCGGCGGGTGCGCGAGGCGGACCTGCCGTTCTTCCTGGGCCTGATGAGCTGGCTCGCCGAGCGCGGCTATCCCTGCCCGACGCCGATCGCCGACAAGGCCGGCGAGGTCCTGAAACGGGTGCGCGGCAAGCCGTGCGTGATCGTCAGCTTCCTCTCGGGGCTGTCGGCCCGGCGGCCCTCGGCGGCGCACTGCCGGGCGGCGGGCGAGGGGCTCGCCTGGCTGCACGCGGCGGGCGAAGGCTTCCCGATGCGGCGGGTCAACGACCTCGGGGAAGCAGCCTGGTCGCCACTCTTTTCAACATTGAAAGAGCAGGCGGACGCCCTGAAGCCCGGCCTGTCGTCGGTGATCGCGAGCGACCTGGGGCGGTTCGACCGCGACTGGCCGCAGGCGCTGCCGGCGGGCGTGATCCACGCCGACTACTTTCCCGACAACGTGTTCTTTCAATCTGGAAGGTTCGCCGGCGCGATCGACTTCTACTTCGCCTGCACCGATGCGTACGCCTACGACATCGCGGTGGCGCTGAACGCCTGGTGCTTCGAGCCCGACGGCAGCTTCAACATCACCGCCGCGCGCCAGCTGGTGGCGGGCTACGAGGCGCGGCGGCCGCTCAGCGAGGCCGAGCGGCGGTCGCTGCCGATCCTGGCGCACGGCGCGGCGATGCGCTTCTTCCTGACCCGCCTGCACGACTGGGGGGCCACGCCGGCCGGCGCGCTGGTCCGGCCCAAGGACCCCCTGGAGTACGAGCGCAAGCTCGCCGTGCACCGCGCCTCGCCGGACCTGGTGCTGTTCGGGACCGCGGCATGACGCCGAGCGTGGTGATCTACACCGACGGGGCGTGCTCGGGGAATCCAGGGCCGGGGGGATGGGGCGCGATCCTGATCTCGGGCGCGCACGAGCGGGAGCTGTGGGGCGGCGAGCTCGCCACCACCAACAACCGCATGGAGCTGATGGCCGCGATCCAGGCGCTGGAGGCGCTGAAGCGGCCGTGCAATGTCGAGCTGCACACCGACAGCAAGTACGTCCAGCAGGGCATCCACGAATGGATCCACGCCTGGAAGGCGCGCGGCTGGCGGACCGCCGACAGGAAGCCGGTGAAGAACGAGGACCTCTGGCGCAGGCTTGACGAAGCCCGCCTGCGCCACGACGTGAAGTGGCGCTGGGTGAAGGGCCACGCCGGCCACGAGCTCAACGAACGGGCCGACGGGCTCGCACGGCGCGGGATCAAGGACGTGCTCGACGCCGCCTGACCACGGGTTGTAATTCAATATTGAACATTACTGCCCGATGCGCTATAGGCGACTTGTTCGAGATTGAACGAGGAGGCGCGGAATGCCGCCGGTCGTCGAGGAGCATCCCGAAGTCCAGGTGTTCGACGAGATCGGGCTGATCGACGCCGGGGTGCGCACGATCATCAGTCGCTGCCTGCCGCTGGGCGTGAGCTATCCGCAGTTCGCGGTGATGAACCTCCTGATGCGGCGCGGCGAGGGCCAGGCCCCGGCGATGATCGCCCAGGCCCTGCAGATGACCCCGGGCGCGATCACCAACACCTTGCAGCGGATGGAGGCGACCGGCCTGGCCGAGGTGGTCCCGGATCCGGCGGACGGCCGCAAGAAGCGGGTCTCGCTGACCGCCTCCGGCCGCCAGGCCTACCAGCGGGCGATGGCGAGCCTGAAGCCCCGCATGGCGAGCCTGCGCGACGGCTTCACGCAGAAGGAATTCCGCGAAGTGCTGCCGTTCCTTCGGGCGCTGCGTGCCTGGATGGAAGAGACGGCGAGGCTCCGATAGCCGCCAAGTCGCGCCTGCGGCAGTCCTGCCGTCCCAGGTCTATCAAGCATCGTCATCGCGAAGCCTTACGTCGTGCGACACGGCCGGCGGACGTCACTGCCGCGCGCCTGCTAGGCGGCGACGCCCGGGAGCATCGCCTTGACCGCGGCGTTGACCTTCGCACGGCCGGTGTGGGCGAACAGTTGGGCGAGGCTCGGGTGGCCCTGCAGGCAGGCGAAGGCCTCGGCGGTAAGCTGGGGCGTATTGGCGACGACGAGCCGGCGCAGGGCCGGCGCGGCTGCCACCGCCCGCAGGTCGGTGAGGCCCTTCATGGTGTCGAGGGTGACCTCGGTCAGCCGGGCGAGGGGCGCGAAGCTGGGCAGGGCGGTGACGTTGCGCATCCAGTCGAGCCGCAGGACCGCGAGGCTTTCGAGCTCGGCGAGCACCCCCAGGTCGGCGAGGCCGGTGATCCGCATCAGCCAGAGGTCCTCGAGCCGGCCGAACTGCGGCAGCAATCCGAGATCGCGCGTGCTCCCGAGGAACACGCGCAAGGTCGTCAGCATCGTCAGGCGCTCGAACACTGAGAGGTCGGGGAGGGTGATCCCGCTGATCCCGAGCTCGCGCAGGCCGGTGAGCCCGCCGACCGTCTGGAGCTCGCGGTCGTGACCGGCCAGGAACAGGCGCCGCAGCCGGCGCGCGCCGGCGAGGAAGCCCAGCGGAAAGCGCCGCTTCGTGTTGGCGAAGGTGAAGGTCTCGAGGCTTCCGGCGACCGCCTGGAAGCCGCCCACATCCTCCAGGTCGTAGAGCGCCAGGTGCAGGTTGCGGAGGTCCGGGAAGGCTTGCAGGAAGTCGAGATCGCCGCTGGCGCGACCATAGACGTAGAGCTCGACGTCGCCGCGGCCGGCCATGAGCGCGCTTGCGCGGCGAAGCTCGTCGGGGGTGAGCGGCTGGGCGAACTGCACCACCCGGCATTCGGGCTCCAGCGGCCGGAACGGGTCCCCGTGGGCCGCCAGGCTCGCCGCGTCGGTCCCGATGAACCGCCGGCGAACGGTCCCGACCGCCGGGTGCGGCTGCGTCATGGCCTAATACAGGAGCCACGCCGCGGCGGCGACCGCGGCGATCCCGAGGATCACGATCCCGCGCACCCCCTTGCCAACCCACATGGTGTCGCGGAGCGCCTCGTGGCGAAGCGGGCTCGTCCGGCGCATGGGAAGCTCCTGTCGCGGCCGGATCGAGGATGATCGAGCGCGGCTCGGCCGTAAAGGCGGCCCCGGACCCGCGGAGCCCGAGCCCGCGGCGAACGCGTTAGAGCCTCGTTGCACGCTCATCTTCGGGGTCCGGATGTCGAAGGATCAGAACCAACCTGAGGCGACGGCGCTGATCGAGCTGGCGCGCGCGCTGACGCAGTCCCGTCCCGAGATGGAACCCACGCTCCGCGAGATCGAGGCGCTGGTGGAGACGGCGCTCAACCGCGCTGCGCCGATCGAGGTCGAGCTCGGCTTCGAGCAGGCGGCGCGGCGCCTGCGCACGGCGTGGCTGAAGTCCGTGGCCGCTGAAACCGCCCGCGTCCTGCGCTCGCCGACAGAGCGGGAGACGAAGCGCCTGGAGCGTAGCCGGCACGACGCCTACGGCTACGAACGGGACTTCCAGCCGGAGAGCCTCGAGGCGCGCTGCGAGGCGTTCTTCGGGCCGGCGCCGCCGGGGTGGGCCGCGGCTCACGTCATGTTTTCGAGCGGGCAGGCGGCGCTCGCGACCCTTCTTCTGCATCTCGGGGAAACTCGACCCGGCAAGCTCAAGGTCGCACACGTCGGGGCCTACTTCGAGACCAGCGAGCTGGCGGCGCGCGCCTGCGCGCCGGCCCGGACCAGCGCGGAGGCGGACTGCATCATCGTCGAGCCCGTCGCTTGCGACGGGCGCTTCACCAGCCACGACCCATCGGAACTCGCGCGGAGGCTGACCGACGGCCAGACGCTGGTCGTCGACGAAACCCTGTCGGCGCCGGTGACCCAGTTGCCGCGGATCCTGGGCGAACCCATCGCCGGCGGCGCGGCCGTCATCCGCCTGGTGTCGGGACTGAAGCTGCTGCAGCAGGGCCTGGAGCTGGCCAATGTCGGCATCGCCAGCGTGTTCGCGAGGGACGCGGAACTGGCCGCCTCGTTGACGGAGGGACTGAAGCGATGCCGCACGCTGACCGGCGCGGGGCTTCGGTTCGTCGATGCGCTGGCGCTCGAAGCGCCGTTCTTCCTCGATCGCGGCGCGACGCAGACCTATGCGGAAAGCGTGTTCGCTCACAACGCGGCCCTGGCGAAGGCCGTCACGGTGCGAAACCGCCTGTTCAAGCCGCTCGGCGGCGCCGAGCTCACCGGC
>Ga0068855_100008467_pt1 | contig 12438 bp, 11 predicted proteins | sample KBSCornC52_FD_66592 | JGI IMG/M metagenome (GOLD analysis project Ga0068855, IMG submission 66592) | Corn rhizosphere microbial communities from Kellogg Biological Station, Michigan, USA - KBS Corn C5-2 | ecosystem: Host-associated > Plants > Roots > Rhizosphere > Soil ...
GGCAAGCCCGGCGCAAAGAAGCATCACAACGCCAATAATAATGGATTTCGGTTTCATTTTTTCTTTCCAGGGACGGGGTCCTGGGTCATGCGAACGGATTCCATGGAAAACGTGAGCGGATTTTGCACGGCGTCCTCGAGCTCGCCGAGCGCCTGCTGTGCCTTGGCGACTGCGTCGAGTTGATTTTGCGCGCCCGTGTAATAGGACACCTCGGCATTCGCGAGCGCCAGCGCATCCGCCTCGCCGAGCCGTGCCTGCGCCCGGACGGAATCGAGTTGCTTCTGCAAATCATCGAGCAGGTTTTTGGCAATAGCGGTTTTTTGCAGCGCGGCATCGTAACCGGCGAGGGCGGAATCGATTTCAGATATTGCGTTCGCCTGCACCGCGAGAAAATGCGCGGCGGCCTGGGCGCGTTTCGCTTTCGCTTCGGCAATCGCGCCCTGGTTCTGGTTCAACACCGGCAGATCAACCGTCAATCCGAGCGTCCATTTATTGTCCGTTTGATCGAGTTCGTAGCCCGGACTCAAATGCACATCCGGATATTGTTTGGCGATTTCCAATTGCAACGCGGACTGGCTGGCGGCGTAACTCGCGAGCGCGGAGCGAATATCCGCGCGATGCAGCACCGCTTCGCGGCGAATCTCCGGCGCGGTCAAATCCTGCGGCAATTTCTCCAGCGCGCCGAAATCAAATTCAATTTCTTCCAGCGCGTGACCGGGAAGACCGAGCGCGCCCGCCAATTGCACGCGTCCCTGGCGAAGCTGGGCAATGGCGTCCTGCCGCGACAACTGCGCGTTCTCAGCCGCGACACGCGCCTGGGTGACCTCAAAGCCCGACACGCCGCCGGCATTGAGCTGGCCCTGCAACAGGCGAACCACGTTGCTTTGCGCGAGTTCGGCGCGGGTGAGCAACGCTTCATTGTCACGGGCGGTGCGCAGATTCAGCAGCGCCGCGCGCACCTTGCCGCGCACCTGCCATTCGGTGGAAACAAAATCCCATTTCGCGGCTTCGCTGGCAAAAACCGCCTGCGCGACGCGTTTGCTTCGTTTGCCAGCGGTCTCGATGGGCACATCGAAGCTCACGCCGGGAATCCACGGCGGGGAAGTCGTGGTGTCATAGGTGGGTGTGAGGCTGACACTCGGGTTGGGCCGTTCGCCGGCGGTGATTTCCGCGGCGCGCACGGAAGCGAGTTGCGCGCGCGCCTCGGCCAGCGACGGCTGGTAATAAAACGCAACGAATGTCAGCTCATTCAAATCCCAACGGGGCACCGGCCATTCCGCAACCATGCGATTGGTTTCCAGGAACGAGTGCAGATCTTCATTGGTGAGCGAGCGCGCGTCAAAATCGGCGGCGGTTTTCTCGGCCGAAAGCGGCTGCGGCTGGAAATGAGCGCAGCCGGCGAGTAGGGCGATGATGAAGATAAATGGCCAATGCTTCATGCGACGAGCCCTCCCCGGAGGAGGAGGGTTCGAGCCTAATTCTTTACAAATCCGGTTTTCCATCCGCGAGCTTAATTCCGTGGATGACAGAAATTTCATTTTGGATTTGGAGTGCAGGGAGCCTTTCTGAAATGCTAGACCGTGTCGACTCGAAATAGTGAAACGCGAAAATTGCGATTGAAATCGACCTCTCCAATTTTAAGTCAAAACCGACAACAATGGGCGTTGCTGTTGTTGACGGTTTGCACGTTTTTCATTTTGCTCGGCAGCCGTTCGCTGAACGAGCCGGATGAAGGACGCTATGCTGAAATTGCCCGAGAAATGATCGAGACTGGCGACTGGCTGGTGCCGCATTTCTGGTACGTGCCGCACTTCGACAAGCCGCCGATGACTTACTGGCTGGTGGCGTCGTCGATGAAACTTTTCGGGCAAAACGAATGGGCCGTGCGGTTGCCGCTGGCGCTGGCGGGTTTGAGCGGCGTGCTGGCGGCGTGGTTTCTGGGAAAATCTCTCGGCGGCCGGCGGGTGGCGATTTGGAGCGTGCTGATCCTGCAGACGAGCCTGCTCTATTTCGCCATGTCGCGGATGCTCACGACGGATATTTTCCTCGCCCAGTTCAACGCGTGGGCCATGTATTTCCTGTGGCGAAGCTGGCTTTGCCTGCGGGAACCGGCAAAGCCGCCGAAATATTTTTGGCGCTGGCATCTCGCGGGTTGGCTGGCGATCGCGCTCGGCTTCATGACGAAAGGGCCGATTGCCCTGGCCATTCCGCTCGTCGCATTTCTGCTGTTGCTCATCGTGCAGCGGAAAACATTCGCGCAAAAAGGGCGGTGGTTCTGCGGCATGCTGGTTGGATTGGTATTATTCTTTGCCGTGGCGGCGCCCTGGTACCTCGCGGCAAATGTGCGCATCCCGGGCACGCTGAATTACATGGTCTTTCACCAGGCGGCGGGCCATGTGCTGGGCACCACGATTCACACGCGTCAGGGCTTTCCCGGTTATTATTTTGTGATTCTTCCCATCGGCCTCCTGCCGTGGTCGTGGCTATTGGGTTGGCTGTGGCGGCGGAAACATTGGCGGGCGATGCCCTCATTCCAACAGGACGGCTGGCTGCTGCTGAACCTTTGGGCGCTTTTTACGTTCACACTGTTCAACCTGACGCATTCGAAACTGCCCGCCTATATATTACCCATCTTTCCCGCGCTGGCGGTCCTGCTCGCTCTGCGATTCTTCCGGGAAACAGAAAGCACCGAACCGGGGCTGCCACCGAAGTGGATTTGGATTGTGTGCGCCGTGAGCCCGCTGTTTTTGTCCGCGAGTTTTCCAGCCGCGTTCCCAATGTTATATCACGTGCATGTTCCGGAGTGGGCCTGGTCGCAGGTGGGATTTTTGGCGGCAGCAATTGTTATCATTATTGCGGTTGCAAGAACATGGAGTGTTTCGCGCCGTGCCGCGATGGTAGTGGCGACGGCCATCGCTTCCATGTGGATCATTGCCGGCGAAGCGTCTTCGTTCGAGACCGATTTCCGGTCGAATCAGACACTGAAACCATTGGGCGCGCTCGTGCAGAAAAATTTGCATCCGGGCGACGCGCTGCTGCTGTGGAAGCAACTACCCGAAGGCTTGGCGTTTTACGCGCATGGCGCGATTTCCCAAACCAACCGGCCATATTTCGGAGTCATGAATCTTACGAAGGTGCCGTTCGAATTTACCGGGAACAAGGAGCGCATGGGTGACTTGGTCTTGGAAACCGATGATGATGTCTTTCGACTACTGTCCAGCGACCGTCGCGTGGTAGTGCTTGTCCCGGAAAACAACTTGCCACGCTTCCATAATGTGACCACCGGCGTGCCGCTTCATGCGTTGGATAAATCCGGCGTGTGGCAATTGTATGCGAATCATTAAAATGAGGAGCGCGGCATTTATGCCGCTTCAGTGTTTATTCTTTCGAGTCTCAGAAAATCCCGGTGTGTTAATTCATTGTCGCACTGAAGCGGGCTGAAGCCCGCAGTCCTTGTGATAGTATGAACGATAATTCATTTTGCATTCCATCCCCGTTCCTATTGACTGGTTGCCGTATGCGCGTGTTGGTCGTGGAAGATGAAAAAAAGACCGCCTCGTTCATCCGCAAGGCGCTGCAGGCGGAGGGTTTTGCCGTGGACGTGTGCCATCGCGGAGATGAAGCACTCGCCGCCGCGGGCACCGCATCCTTTGACGGCATCGTGCTCGATATCATGCTTCCCGAACGCGACGGCCTGAGCGTCCTGCGCCAATTGCGCGAGCAGCAAAACCGCACGCCGGTGCTGTTGCTTTCCGCTCGCGGCGCGGTCAATGAGCGAGTCGAAGGCCTCAACGCCGGCGCGGATGATTATTTGCCGAAACCATTTGTCATCGCGGAACTGGTGGCGCGCGTTCGGGCGCTCGGGCGGCGCGGGAGTGAATCGAAACCGACCGTGCTGCGGGTCGCAAATCTCACGCTGGACACCATTTCGCATCGCGCCCAGCGCGGCGACAAATTTTTCGACCTCACCGCGCGCGAGTTTCGTCTCCTTGAATTCCTCATGCGCTCGGCCGGTCGCATCTGCGGCCGCATGAGCATCATTGAAAAAGTCTGGGATTACGATTTCGACCCGGGCACCAATCTCGTGGACGTTTACGTGAAACGGTTGCGCGAAAAAATCGACGAAGAATTCGAACCCAAGCTGCTGCACACGGTTCGCGGCGTCGGGTATGTGTTGAAGGAATGAAAATCCGCGCGCGAGTCACATTGTGGTACGCCGCGATTCTCACTGTGTCGCTGCTGATCATGGGCGCGGGCACATATCAGGAAATTTCCGAGCAACTGCATCACGACCATTCCGCTCGCGTCTGGCAGCATGCGCTCGATGAAACCAGCGAGATGGTGTTCGACGTCGGTCTGCCGGCCATCATCCTGGGACTGCTGGGCGGTTGGTTGATTACCCGCCGCGCACTGGCGCCGGTGACGGAGTTGACCCGGGCGGTGGAGCAAAAGAGCGACCACAATTTGCGGGAGCATTTGCAGCGCAGCGGAAACGGCGATGAACTCGATCGCCTCACGGAAGTGTTCAACGCCATGACCTCGCGGCTCGATGGTTCCTTCCAGCGCATCCGCGAATTCACGCTGCACGCGTCGCATGAATTAAAAACACCGCTCACCGTCATGCGTGGTGAATTGGAAACCGCGCTGGGCGATGAGCACCTGACAGTGGCGCAAAAAGAATTGCTGCTAAGCCAGGTGGACGAGATTGAACGGCTCGCACGCATTGTGGACGGGTTGACGCTGCTGACGAAAGCGGACACGGGACAAATCAAGCTGGAGTTTGAGCCGGTGCGGTTGGATGAATTGGTGCGCGAAAGTGTCGCGGACGCGAAAATCCTCGCGCAGCCGCAGGGCATCAAAGTGAATCTGGCGCAATGCGACGAAACGGCCGTGTCGGGAAATCGCGACCGTCTGCGGCAGATGCTCCTGAACCTCACGGACAACGCGATCAAATACAATCAGCCCGACGGAACGGTCGCGATTTCCCTGTCGCGCGTGGGCGCGGGCGCGGAGTTGAAGATCGAGAACACCGGAGCCGGGGTGCCGCTGGAATTGCAGCCGCGCGTGTTCGAGCGTTTTTTCCGCGGTGATCGCAGCCACAGCAGCGCGGTGGAAGGCTGCGGGCTGGGCTTGAGCATCGCGCAATGGATTGTTCAATCGCACAATGGCAGCATTCAGTTTACTTCGCGGCCGGGCGAACTGACGACTGTAACCGTCCGTCTTCCCGAAGCCACGACCAACGCGAAAGAATTACTGGCGACGTAACCAAATTCATGACCACTCAAAAAATCCGCTGGGGTGTGTTGGGCTGGGCCCGCATCGCCCGCGAATTCGTCATTCCCGCCATCGAACGGTCGAGCAATTCGGAGTTTCACGCGATTGGCTCGCGCGATGCCTTGAAGCTCGCCGAGTGCAGGAAGATGTTCAGTGGCGCGAAGACTTACCCGAGCTACGATGACGTTCTGCGCGATCCCGAAGTGGACGCTGTTTATATTCCGCTGCCGAATTCCATGCATCGCGAATGGACCATCAAAGCGGCGGAGCAAGGGAAGCATGTGCTTTGCGAGAAACCCATCGCGCTGAACGCCACGGAATGCCGCGAGATGATTGACGCATGCGCGTTGCATGGCGTCACGCTGATGGAGGCGTTCATGTATCGCTACACGTTTCGCACGCGCAAGACGCTGGAGATTCTCCGCAGCGGCGTGCTTGGCGACATTAAATTCATTAGCTCCACGTTCCGCTACCTGCTCGCGAATCGCTCGTCCATCAAGCTGCAATCGCAACTCGGCGGCGGCTCACTGTACGACGTCGGCTGTTACCCGGTGAATTTCGTGGGCATGGTCACGGATGAAATTGCCGGCGCGGGTCCCGGCAAAGCGCCGTTGCCGGAATCCGTTTGCGCTGAATTGGTCCGCTCGGAAGGCATCGACATGATTTTTTCCGGCGTGATGAAATATCCGTCCGGCCTGATTGCCTCGGTGAACTCCGGCTTCAATGCGCAGCGCCGGTTGTTCTCGGAAATCGTCGGCACGAAAGGCGCGCTGGAAATCCCCGACACATTTTTCGACAACGCCGGCGTAATCAATTTGATCAGCGGTGATGAGCGGCGGGGAATCCCCGTCGAAGTCAGCGACCGCTATCGATTTGAAATCGAAGATTTCGCGGATGCCATTTTGCAACGCCGTGCTCCGCAGTTCACCCTTGCCGAAACTCAACGCAACACGGAAGTGCTCGATCGCCTCTTTGCCGCGTGCAAAGTTTGAATAGTTTCCCGGCATTCACGTCCAATTCGAGCAGCCAGCAGCGCAGGTTTTTATGATGATTCGCCAGCCCGTCGCATTAGCGTGAATTAAAATCCGTTTTTGCTTGAAAGCCTGCGGGAAACGCACAGAATCACGGAAGTCGCGGTAAGTCAGCCCAAACGGAGGAACAAAATCAGTTTTCCGTAACTTTTTCGGAACTTTTTCCTCCATTCGGTGTCTATCTTTCGGCGGTGAAAGACGTTGAGGCGTCAATAATCAGTTCGAGCGGCTAGTTTGGCGCTTGTTGCAGGAGAATTGAACCAAATCCTGGACGGCTATGAACCACTCGGGAGGAAATCTGAGTGACGGTGTGAGCCCCATTTCGGTGGAGCAATCTGGCAATGGCGGCACAACCCGTCTGGCAGGAAGCACGAGCAAGCCGGAGGTATCGGCGGATGCCGTGCGCGCCGTTCCCGTTGAATTTGCCAAACGCCACCGCATCGTCCCCGTCGGCATCGATTCCACCACCATTCGCATCCTGACCGCCGCGCCCGGCCAGCAACAGGTCATCGATGACCTTCGTTTGCTCACCGGCCTGGAGGTCGAGGAATCGGAAGCTCCCGCTGCTGAGATCGTCGAGAAAATTGCCGAGTGTTACCAGGTCACGGTTGAGCGGATGATTGAAGACCTCAGCCCGGAACGCGGCGCGAACGGCGAGGGAAAAAATCTTCACGACATCGAGGTGATGGCCAATGAGCCAACCGTCGTCAACCTCGTGAACCTGATCATCTCGACGGCGATGCGCGAGCGCGCGAGCGACATTCATTTGGTCCCGTTTGAGGAATCGATTCAATTGCGTTTTCGCGTGGATGGTTTGCTCCAGGAAAAACCGCCGCCGCCGAAACAACTTCACGCCGCGCTGGTCTCGCGCATCAAAATCATGGCGGACATGAACATCGCCGAGCGATTCATGCCGCAGGACGGGCACATCCAAATTCATCATCGCGGCTCGCGCGTCGATATTCGTGTCGGCACCATGCCGACGATTTACGGCGAGAGTCTCGTCATGCGTTTGCTCGAGAAGAGCTCGCGAATTTCAACGCACCAGGAATTGGGCCTCGATCCGGAACGCTCGGCCTTGCTCAGCCGGCTCGTTGAAAAACCGCACGGACTTTTTCTTACCACGGGCCCGACCGGCAGCGGAAAAACCACCACGCTCTATTCCGTCCTGCAGAGCATTTACACGCCGGAATTGAAAATCCTGACGATTGAAGATCCGGTAGAATACGAATTGCCCGGCGTCGCGCAAATTCCCGTGCGGCCGGGGCGCAATTTCACCTTCGCCACCGGCTTGCGCGCCATCCTGCGGCAGGATCCGGATGTCGTGATGGTCGGCGAAATTCGCGATTCGGAAACGGCGGATATCGCCATTCGCGCCGCGCTCACCGGCCACCAGGTTTTCAGCACGCTGCACACAAACGATTCCACCGGCGCCGTCACTCGCCTGATTGATATGGGCGTGGAACCGTTCCTCATTTCTTCCGCGCTCGAAGGCGTGCTCGCGCAACGCCTCGTGCGGCGCATCTGCCCCGCCTGCAGCGCCGAATATCCCGTCACGCCGGCTATTCGCAGCCAGATCGAATCCCTGGGCAACCGGAAAATCGAAGGCGTGTTCTATCGCGGCGCTGGCTGCGAAGAATGCCGCGGCACCGGCTATCGCGGGCGGGTGGGCATTTTCGAACTGCTGCCGGTCACGGTGGAAATGCGCGAATTGATTTTGCAGAAACGGTCCAACGCCGAGCTGAAAGCGCTGGCGCAAAAAACCATGATGACGATGCACCAGGATGCCTTGCAGAAAGCAGCGGCGGGAATGACGTCGCTCGAAGAGATCCTCCGCGTCTCGTCCGGCGATCTGCTCGAATGAACGCCTTCCGCTATCAGGCCATCGAAGCAGGCGGCGCGTCCGTGCGCGGCGTGATCGAAGCCGAGGATCGCAAAGCGGCTTTGCGCCTGCTCAGCCAGCGTGGTTTGTTTCCCTCCAATCTCGAACTCTGCAAATCGAACGGCAACGGCAATGGCAACGGCGCCAGCACCGCCGTGGTCACAACGGCGGCTCCAGTAATCATTGCGCCGGCGCCCAGCGCTGCTGGTCGTCGCAAAAGCGTTACGCGGAAGGATATTACCGCGTTCACGCGGGAGTTAAGCGCGCTGGTTGGCGCGGGGATTCCGATTCCGCAGGCATTGGACAGTTTGGGCAGCGAGGAGGAAAATCTCACATTCCGCGAAGTCATTCTTTCCATCACCGATTCCGTGCAGAAGGGCTCCGCGCTTTCCGCCGCGCTGGATGAGCATCCCAAATTGTTCGGAAAATTATACGCGAGCATGGTGCGCGTCGGCGAGGAAGCGGGCCAGCTTCCCGCAGTGATGACCGATCTCGCGAATCTGCTCGAGCACGAGGATGAAGTGCGCGGCGAAGTCATCGCCGCCGTGGCCTATCCCGGCTTTGTGCTCTGCTTCGGCATTATCACTGTCATCGTCCTGCTCGTTTTCGTTTTACCGCGCTTGTTTTCCATGCTGGACGAAATGAGCAACGCGCTGCCATTGCCGACGGTGATTTTATTGGCCGTCAGCCGCACGCTGCACAAAGATTGGATTCTGTTGCTCGTTGGGGCAATCGCCGTTGTGAGCGGCATCATTTGGTATCTGAAGACGCCCAAAGGCGCGGAAGCGTGGGACCGCCTGAAGCTGCGGCTGCCGCTGGTCGGCGCGGTTTTTCGCGCGGCCGCCCAGGGCCGGTTCGCGCGGACGCTCGGCACGCTCGCCCGCGCGGGCATTTCGCTGCTGCCGGCCTTGAAAATCGTGGAGAACACCATTGGCAACCGCGTCCTCGCGCAACAAATCGCGCGCGTGGCGGAGGAAACGCGCGGCGGCGATTCGCTGGCGGGTCCCTTGCGCAAGCTTGGCATTTTTCCGCGCACCGTCGTGCAGATGATCGAGGTCGGCGAAGAGACCGGAAAACTCGACGAGATGCTTTTGAAAGTGGCGGAGATTGAGGAGCGCCACATGCGCGCGCACACCAAGGTGCTGGTGTCGTTGCTCGCGCCCGTGCTGATCCTGGGCGTTGGCGCGGTCATCGGATTCATGGTCATCGCCATCCTGCTGCCCATTTTCAAGATGAGCACCACGCTGCGATGAAAACTCTGGAGAAAATCAAAATGAAAACTCGAATACAGAAAAACCTGAGAAAGGCCTTCACGCTCGTCGAATTGATGATCGTGGTCGTCATCATTGGAATTCTCGCCGCCACCATCCTGCCGAGTGTTATCGGCCACAAAGCCGAGGCGCAAGTCGGCGCCGCGAAGGCTGACATCTCGGAATTGGACTCCGCCATCGAACGATTTTATGTGAACATGGACCGTTATCCGACGATGGAAGAGGGTCTCAAAGTGTTGGTGGATCCGCCGACCACCGAAGACGCGAAAAACTGGCACGGCCCTTACATCAAAATTCTCCGCAACGATCCGTGGGGCAACCCGATTCAATATCGCTATCCGGGCACCCATCATTCTAACGGCTTCGATGTCTGGTCCCGCGGCGAAGGCGGCCAGGACGGCGGCGAAGGCAATCAAGCGGACATCGGAAATTGGGAAAATGGTAAATGAGGCTGTTCCCGCACATCGCAAGACGCCGCGCATTCTCTCCCTGTCCGGCACAAAGTGGGAGAGAGTGGGCGCCAAGAGTGCAGGGGCAAAATTCATTCGACGTTCGACGTTTCCATAAGAACCGCGCCTTCACTCTCATTGAACTCGTCATCGTGGTTGTCCTCATCGGCATCGCCGCCGCAGTGATTCTCCCGGAGATGAAAGGCGGTTTCCAGGACGCGTTGCTGCGCTCGACCAGCCGCGACCTGGTCAATGTGTTTAGCATCGCCTCAAGCCGCGCCGTGAGCTTGAACCAGCTTCACCGCGTGCGCATTGACGCCAGCACCGGTCGTTATGTGATCGAGAAACGCACGCGCGAATCCGTGAACGGCGACGAATATAAACCGCTCGACGACGTTTCCGAAGCTGAAGGCACCCTGGATAAACGCATTTCGGTTCGAGTGCACAATCTCGACGAATCGCAACCGGCCGCGCCAGCCGCCGAAAACACCCAGGCGCGGCCAGACATCGATTCCATTTCATTTTATTCCGACGGCACCGCGGATTCCGCGGAATTGCTGCTGCGCGATAAGCAGGGATATCAGATGGCCTTGCGCATCAATCCCATCACGGCGCACGTGAAAATATTGGAATTGGAGCGCGAATGAAAATTCCGAGCGCTTTCATCACGCAACCGGAGCGCGGCTCTGCGAGCCGCAGCGGGATGATCAATCAGTCGCGCCCGGAAAATTCCACGCCTCGTGACTGGCAAAGCTGCTGCGGGTCGCAGACCCGCGCTCCGGGATTCTCGCTGGTCGAAGTCATTGTGGCCGTCGCGATTCTCTCGATCGCATTGGTCGGGTTGGTGCACGGCATCTCGATGGCGCTGGCTTCGAGCAAGGAGGCGGAGTTGCAAACCACGGCGTCGATGTTTGCGGCGGGTTTGATTGAAGAATTGCGCGCTGAGGGAGGCGTTACCGACGGTCAATCGCAGGGCGAATGCGGCACGGAATTGCCGCTCTATCGCTGGACCGCGTCGGTCAGCGCCGCGGGCATTGATGGCCTGCATGAGGTCGATGTTTCGATTTTGAGCACGCATTCGGCCCAGGAAATTTACACATTGCGAACGCTGTTGTTCGAGCCGCCGCCGGATACCGATTCCAAGAAATCGGATTCCAAATCGAAAAAGAAATCACGCGGAACGTCATGAAGTTGAGGTCGTATAACAAAATAAGCTTAGCGCCTGCGGCCGGTAGGGCGCCTCGCTCCGCGCGCGCCGCAAATCTGGTTCGCTACGGCGCGCACGGAGTGACGCGCCCTACCACGAGATTTGCCTTCACGCTCCTTGAAGTCGTGATTAGCGTGGCGTTGATGGCCATCATCCTCGGCAGCGCCTACGCGTGTTTCGATGCCGGCCTGCGCGGCAAGCGAATGGTGGAACCGCGTGTGGAAGTTTTCCAAAATGCCCGCGTCGCGATGTCGCTGATAACGGCCGACCTGCGGGATGCGTGCCCGTTGTCGAAGGATTTCGATTTCCTCGGCATGAGCCGCACGGTCGGCGAGATGCCCGCCGACAATCTGGATTTTGCCACGCACAATTACAGCCCGACGGACGAGCGTCAGGCTGACTTTTGCGAGACCAGTTATTATCTCAATCAGGATCCGACGAACGGGCTGCTGACTTTGTTTCGCCGCCGCAACCCAATCATCGCGCCCGATCCGCTCTCGGGCGGCAGCCGCGAGGAAATCGCCACGGGTTTGGTCGGGGCGCGCTTTGAATATTTTGATGGCTTCGATTGGTACGACAACTGGGGCGACCTCAATGGAAAAAAGCAAACCTCCAATCGCGACCAGCCGAATCTTTCCGGCATGCCGGCAGCGGTGCGCATCACGCTCTATTTTGATCCCGATCCGCAGGCGAAAAATGTCAGCGCTGAAAGCCGGACCAATCCGCCGATGGTCTTTCAAACCGTCGCGCGCCTGATGCTGGCGGAAAGTTCGCAGCAAAGCGCCTCCGGCGGCTCATCCGGCAGCAGCGGTTCCGCCGACCAATCGACTCAGGGAGCGCAGCCAGGAGGGATGGTGCAATGAACCGCTGCACTTCCAATGGTCGCGAATTTGAACTTTCCTTCGACGTTCAGCGTTCGACGTTCGACGTTCGACGTTTCCCAAAAAAGCGCGCCTCCGTCCTCGTCGGCCTGCTCTGGTGCGTGGCGATTTTGTCGCTCGTGGTCGTCAGCGTGTTGCACACGTCGCGCATTGACCTGATGGCCGGGAAAAATTACGGCGATCGCATCCAGGCGCATTATCTCGCGCTGGCGGGCATCGAAAAAGCCAAGGCGTTGTTGTATCAAAACGCGCACGATCGCAGCCGTTCCGGCAAAAATCACAGCGGCGAACTTTACAATGCGCCCGATAAATTCCGCGATGTCTCGTTCGGCCGCGGCAAGTTCCGCGTGTTCCGGCGCGGGCGGAAGGATGAGGGCGGCGGAATCATTTATGGCGTCAGCGACGAAGAAAGCCGTTTGAACGTGAATTCCGCCTCGATGGAG
>Ga0068855_100008468_pt1 | contig 12437 bp, 12 predicted proteins | sample KBSCornC52_FD_66592 | JGI IMG/M metagenome (GOLD analysis project Ga0068855, IMG submission 66592) | Corn rhizosphere microbial communities from Kellogg Biological Station, Michigan, USA - KBS Corn C5-2 | ecosystem: Host-associated > Plants > Roots > Rhizosphere > Soil ...
TGCCGCTGTGGGATGGAATGGCAGCACCTCGCGAATAGCCTCCCGGACTTTGTCGTCGGTGGTGAATGCGATGCCCTGGCGCTCGCGCATACGTCGCCGTTTGAGTTCAAGTCCAAGTTCGAGATAGAACAGTTCTTCGAAGATGAGCCTGCGATGCGCGGCTGTGCCCGCCGACTGCAATTGCGTGAGGGAAGTGCCCTCCGGCGGAAAATGCACCTCGCGCAGCGCGATCTCGCGATCGGGCATGTCGAGCTTGGCCAGCATTGCGACCGGAAGGCTCTCCGGGACATTCCCGCGAGTGGCCTCAAGCAGGTTGAAGATCACTTTGCGTAGCCAGCGTGAAGCAAGACGCGCGCCGCCCAGCGATTCGTATACCGGAGTGATGCGGCCCACTTCCAGCAGCCGGGTTTCGGCGTCATCGCTTGAGTCGGGCAGGATCTCAAACTGCGGCTGAATCATCTTCAGATTGCTGGAGGAGCGGGAGGGTTCAAGCCGACCGTATAGTGCGACGGTTTGACCCGCGTGAAACTTGCCATCGAGATAGTGGCCGTGAAACCAGATACATTTCAGTGCATGACGACCCTGCCCGACCGTGAGCTCGAAAATGGGCATCTTGCGAGTGCGCATGAGCATGGCGCCGCGCACTTCGGCGATCACGCTGGCCGTCTCGCCCGGCTTCAGCTCGTCCAGGCTGCGCGGATTCTGCCGGTCTTCGTAGCGGAAGGGGAGATGGTAAAGCAAGTCCTCCGCGGTCTCGATGCTTTTGGCCTTAAGCATCTCCGAGACCTGCGGACCCACGCCGCGTACAAACTTCACTTCGTCACTGAGCCGGAGCACACTCCGGATGCTAACGCACTCGGCTGAAGTGCTGTCTCACGCACCGTGTTGATTGGTTGTCAGAACGGGTCAGAACTCCGAGATGGCGTGGCGGGCCGTGCGTACTTCGGCGGCAAGCACCCGCAGTACTCGTACCGCCAGAGAGGGGTCGGTCAACATCAAGCTGTTGAAATCCTCGCGAGTGACGAAACCGAACTCCGCACCTTTCTGGGCAGTAGCCGTAAGCGTGTACGGCTCGTTTCCAATCAGCGCGGGCAGGCCCAGTAGCGATCCCGGAAAGAGCGTGATCGACATCAGGGTGCCGCCCGTAGGCGACTCCATGGAAAGCGTTGCGGTTCCCTTGCGCAACAAATAGAGACCGCTGGGATTACCCCCCTGTGTGAACAGTTTGCGTTCTTCCTCGCAGACGACTGTAGACGAACGTTTCTCCAGGGCTTCGATAAGTTCCTTTTCGGCAATGAAAGAGGAGGAATCGAAATTCACTGAAGCACTCCAAAACGTTCGTGTGGCCATGGCGATCACAGGTAGCACCAATTCTGTCCATAATTTCACGAACAAAACCGTTCAAATGTGATGCTTGTCACATCGGGATGGTTGAGGGATCAACAGCCGTTTCGTTGTAAATGAACGGCGACCGTTTTCTGGAGGGCAGGCCGGGCGAGAATGCTTCAATAACTGGCTTCTCTAAACTTCCAGCGCTCGGACAGAACGGAGTCTTTACTTATCCTCTTCCGGTGGCGGCCCCGGATCGCCAGCATCGGGTGCGATTGAACCGGCAGGTGCTCCCTCGGAGCGTGCGAACGTCACATAAACGTCTTGTCCAACCCTTTCCCGCTTGATGATGGTCCAGCCTGGCGAGTGTTTCAGGAGATAGCTGAGCGGCATGGTGTCCGTCAGGAGCACGTGATCGATACGATGCTTATCCAGAACCTCGAACGGTGAGGCCAGGTACATCGCCTTCAGGTAATCGGCCAGGATGCCCTCATGTTCGAAAATGTCGAACCGCGAATCGATAAACTCTGGCTTCGACTGGAAGGTCATCATGCCACCGACCTGGTCGGAGTTGAAAGTGCGCCACGACGGCTGAATCGCCGCAATCGTCTGCATGGGAAAAAATGTACTCAGCTTGGTCGTGAGTTTCTTTTCGCTCGGAAAGATGAGCAGGACGACCACTGCAGCGGCCGCTACCATGAAGGCGTTCGCCGCTGGGATTGTCTTCTCATTCGATTCGAGCTCGAAGCCGCGCCGGATATCGACAGCGAGAATCGGTGTGGTCAAGACAGCGGCGAGGAAGAGAAACCGCATGTGGTCAAGGGCCGCGTACCAGGCAAAGAAGATGATCGCAATTTCATAGACGCGCCACTTCCTGCCCTTGAACGCATTGGCCACCACCATAAGGCACATCGCGCCAAACGCAAAAATGCCGGCCGGGGTGCTCAGGTTCAGCGGCTTCCACTCGGCAACGTTGGCGATGTTGAGCTTCTGGTTGGTCATCATGTCGATGGGATTCCATGCCAGGCGCCATCCATAAGGATTGATCAACAAGGCCACCACGCATAGGCCAAGCACGATCAGTAGCCGATTGCGAGCGCTACGGGAGAAAGCCTCTTGCTCGATCACACCTTTCTTGAATTCAAACGAGCCGCAGAGGATGTACAGCACGAACAGCGCCAGCCCGATCAGCCAGCTGCCATGCAGGTTGACCCACACGCAGAACAGCGGCGGCAGCAGCCACAGCGCGCGAGGGTTGTTGCCCCGCTCATACGCTTCGAGGATCGCCAGTTCTGCCCCCATGGCCAGGTATGCCAGCGCGATGGTCCGCGGCCCGGCATTTACTGAAACGAGAATGAAGGCCAATGCGGCTGCCCACCACGCGGCACCTGCATGCCCTGATCGTTTGTATCCGCGCCAATAGAGGAAAGCGAGGTTGGCGCACAGGGCAAGCCACTCAACGAGGTAAATTCCCTGGTAGTGCAGCGCCTTGTAGCTGAACCAGTAGGGGAGTTCGGCGAGCCATTCAGGATTGACCCAGGGCTTACCGCCAACGGTGAAGGAGTTGGGCTCGGCCTGCATGAAGTGGTGTGTCGTCATCAGTTGGCGCGCGTCTGCAAGGTGCCACCAGATATCGGGATCTTCCAGGGCTCGGCAAATCGGGTTCAGCGAAACGCAGAACATTACCGGCAGCGCCATCAGGATGGCGATGTTCATCACGTGCCGGGTGAAGATCCGGGCCAGCAGTTTTCGGGCAGGGCTCATCGGTGGAGCTGCGGCCTCTGCGGGCGCTCCCTGGCCTGGTGCTGCGCTCTCTGGGGCTGAGATGGAGTCCATGGTTCTACAGTACCTGCGCCGCAATCGGGCAGGGAAGCTTTACGCGGCGGGGGCGCATACACGGTGGTACTGTCGCAGCAGGTCGGATGCAGAGTTTTGGTTTGCGAATCAGCGCTTTGGCTGCTCCGCGATGGTCGCGAGAACGTCGTCTAGCGCAGCCTGCCAATCCTTGAGCGTCAGGCCGAACCGCTGCTGTAGCTTCTCGTTTGCCAGTACGGAGTTGAGAGGTCTTTTAGCGGGCGTAGGGTACTCGCTGGTTTTGATCGGGTTCACGGTCGGCGTCTTGCCGCCCACCAATTCCGGTGCGCGCTCAAAGATTGCCCGCGCAAAGCCGCACCAGGAGACGCTGCCACTGCAAGTCATGTGGTAAGTTCCGGGCCAGTCCGTTTCGAGACCGTATTCTTCTTCCAGCACCCCTGTCGTGATCTCCTGCGTCGCCCGCGCCAGTTCGGCGGCCGTTGTAGGCGCACCGATCTGGTCATCGACCACGTTGAGCGAATCGCGCTCCCGCCCCAGATGCAGCATCGTGAGTGCGAAGTTCTTGCCCTCTGGCGCGTAGACCCAGCTAGTCCGGAAAATCAGATACTGTCCACCGACAGCGCGGATCGCCTCTTCACCCGCCAGTTTGCTGGCGCCGTACACGCTCAAAGGGTTGGTAGGGTCGTCTTCTACCCACGGTTCAGCCTTTGACCCGTCGAAGACGTAGTCAGTCGAGTAATGGACCAGAAGCGCACCGGCGCGCTTTGCCTCCTCTGCCAGCACACCCGGTGCGTGTCCGTTGATGGCCATGGCCAGTTCACGCTCGCTCTCCGCGCGATCAACAGCCGTGTAGGCACCCGCATTGATGATTACGTCCGGCGCAACCTCGCGTACCTTGGCGCGAATCTCGTTTGGCTTGGAGAGATCGAGGACACTCCGGTTGCATGGGACCAGTTCCGCCGCGCCGTCAAACTTGTTGAGCAGCGCCCGGCCCACTTGCCCGTCTGAGCCTGTCACCAGGACTCGCGGCCACATGGTCAAGCAAAAACCTCCGCGGCCGCCAGCATTGCACCCTGGGCATCTTTGTCAGAGACAATGGCCTCCTCTGGCTTGATGGGCCACTGAATGCCGATTTCAGGATCGTTCCAGACAATCGTCCGCTCACCCTTGGGGTTGTAGTAGTCGGTAACTTTGTAAGCGAATCCGGCTCGCTCCGTCAGTACCAGAAATGCATGTCCGAATCCTTCGGGAATCCAGAGCATGCGGCCGTTCTCCGCGCTCAATTCGATCGCTACATGTTTTCCGAAGCACGGCGAGTTGCGCCGCAGATCAACAGCCACGTCGAGCACGGCACCGAACGCGGCGCGCACCAGCTTTCCTTGCGGCTGGATCACCTGGTAATGAATGCCGCGCACAACATTCTTTTTCGACACGGAGAAATTGTCCTGCACCCACGTTGCGGGGAGGCCTGCGGTTTCGAAATCCTTCAGGTTCCAGGTCTCCCAGAACGCGCCGCGGCTGTCGGTGTAGATCTTTGGCGTGATGATGAGCACGCCGGGCAGCGAAGTCTCTTCGATGTTCATAGTCCGTCGCCCAATCCTGCCGGAATTTGCCGTTCCGTGCGCAGCGCCAGCAGGTACTGTCCGTAGCCGCTCTTTGCAATCGGCTTTGCCAGCGCTTCCAGCTGATCACCATTGATGTAGCCGAAGTGGTAGGCAATTTCTTCGGGGCACGCGATCATCAGTCCCTGCCGCCGCTCGATGGTCTGGATATAGAGCCCTGCCTCGAAGAGAGAATCATGCGTGCCGGTATCGAGCCACGCCATTCCCCGGCTCATTACCTGGACTTTTAACTTGTTCGCTTCGAGGTAAATGCGGTTCAGGTCAGTAATCTCCAACTCGCCGCGAGCCGAAGGCTTTAGATTTTCGGCCAGCGTCACGACGCCGTTGTCGTAGAAGTAGAGTCCTGTGACGGCGTAGCGTGATTTGGGCTGCTTAGGTTTTTCCTCGATGCTGATGGCGTGTCCCGCGGCGTCGAATTCCACCACGCCGTACCGCTCCGGATCGTGCACCGGATACGCAAACACAAGGGCGCCGCTGGTCAGCTTTGCGGCTTGCTGCAGGTCGCGTGAAAATGATTGCCCGTAGAAGATGTTGTCGCCAAGGATCAGTGAGCACGAATCGGAACCTATGAACTGCTTGCCGATGGTGAAGGCCTGCGCCAGTCCCTCGGGTTTCGGCTGCACCGCATAGCTCAAGTTGATGCCCCAGCGCTTGCCGTCTCCAAGCAGATCTGCAAATCGCTGTGTGTCCTCGGGGGTCGAGATGATCAGGATGTCGCGCAGCCCGGCCAGCATCAATGTGCTCAGCGGGTAATAGATCATCGGCTTGTCGTACACGGGCAAAAGCTGCTTTGAAACAACGTGCGTCACGGGGTAAAGCCGCGTCCCCGAACCGCCCGCGAGAATGATTCCTTTCATTGCGCGATCCGCTCCTCGTAGTTCTGCTTGATCCACGTCAGGTAGGCGCCGCTGCGAACATTTTCAACCCATGCGGCGTGATTCAAATACCACTCCACCGTGTTACGCAGCCCCTGTTCGAATTTCACCGACGGCTTCCAGCCGAGTTCCTTTGCGATCTTGCTGGCATCGATGGCGTAGCGCCGGTCGTGACCGGGCCGGTCGGTGACGAACTTGATCAGCAGACGGCGCGGGCCGATGGTTGTGTCGGGCCTGATCTCATCGATGAGGTCGCAGATTGTCTCCACAACGTGCAGATTATTCCGCTCGCTGTTGCCGCCTACGTTGTAAGTTTCGCCGGGCTTTCCGCGTTCGAGCACGGTGCGGATCGCCGAGCAATGATCGTCCACAAAGAGCCAGTCGCGCACGTTCTGCCCGTCGCCGTAGACAGGCAGCGCCTTGCCTTCGAGGGCGTTCAGAATGACCAGCGGAATCAGCTTCTCAGGAAACTGAAATGGCCCATAGTTGTTGGAGCAGTTTGTGGTGAGAACGGGGAGCTTGAAGGTGTGGAAATATGCACGGGCCAGGTGATCGGAGCCTGCCTTTGAAGCGGCATACGGGCTGTTGGGCGCATAGGGAGTTGTCTCAGAGAACGCCGGATCGTCAGGGCCGAGCGTGCCGTAAACCTCGTCTGTGGAGACATGCAAAAAGCGAAACGCATTTTTCTGGATGCCGTCCAGCGCGGACCAGTAGCGCCGCGCCTGCTCCAGCAGCGTGTAGGTGCCCTGCACGTTGGTGTGGATGAAGGCGCCAGGATCGACGATCGAACGGTCAACGTGGCTCTCGGCAGCAAAGTGGACCACTGCGCGAGGGCGATGCTGTTCAAACACAGCTGCTACGGCTTCGGCATCGCAGATGTCGGCCCGCACAAGCTGGTAGCGTGAATCTCCCTCGAGAGCAGCGAGGTTCGCCGGATTTCCGGCGTACGTCAGCAGATCCAGATTCACGACGGGAGTGCCGACATTCTCGATCCAGCGCAGTACGAAATTCGATCCGATGAATCCCGCGCCGCCTGTGACGAGGATGGTGTCTTTTGTAGCTGTCATTGCGTGATGTTTTCCTTGGTTTGGTTGAGCCCGAGTGATTTGACGATCAGACCCATACCGGCCTGGCAGGGGTTTTATGAATGGCTTACGGCGTAAGTTTATCTCATCCTGTAGGTTGGAAATTTAAATCGCACGTCCAGTACGGGAGGGGTTCCCTCACAGGATTTGATGCTGTTTACGCCAGAAACATGCAGTCGCCGTAGCTGAAAAACCTATACCTTTGTTCGACTGCATGCTTGTACGCCGCCAGGACGTGCTCCCGCCCGGCAAAGGCACTCACCAACATCAGCAGGCTCGATTGCGGCAGGTGGAAATTCGTCAACAGTGCGCCGACGAGGCGAAAATCGAATCCGGGCGAGATAAAGATTTCCGTATCGCCGGAGTGAGGCGTGATGGGAGCAGACCCGGCCCGCAGCGCCGCCGATTCCAGCGTGCGTACAACCGTGGTTCCCACCGCAACGACGCGGCGACCCTCATCGCGAGCACGGTTCAGCGCATCGGCGGCTTCTGCTGAAATGCTGTAGCGTTCACGATGAAGATGTACCTCGTCGACGCGCTCAACCCGAAGCGGCGCAAATGTACCCAGCCCGACGTGCAAGGTAACGCGCGCAATCTCGACGCCCCGCTGAGAAATAGTTTCCAGCACCTGTTCCGTGAAGTGCAGCCCCGCCGTTGGAGCGGCCACAGAGCCACGTTCGCGCGAAAACACAGTCTGGTAGCGCTCGCGATCCGTGGCCGCATCATCGCGATGGATGTAGGGAGGAAGGGGAATGTGGCCGATGCGCTCGAGAATGCCGAAAACATCCTCAACCGGAGCGAATTGCAGAAGCCGATCGCCGAACTGCCCTCGTTCCAGCACCTCGGCCTCCAGCACTACTGTGCCGTCCTGTGCGGGAAAGACCAGCCGCTCCCCGATGGCGACTTTTCGTCCGGGGCGAACCAGGGCGTGCCACTGATTCTCGCCCGCCGGTTCGGTCAGCATGACTTCGATGCGGCCGGTGGGCTTTTCTTTTTCGCGCCGCAACGTCCTTCTCGCGAACAGCCGCGCGGGAATGACCCGGCTGTCGTTCAGCACCAGCAGATCGCCTTCGCGCAGCAGAGAAGGGAACTCGCTGAAGGTGCTGTCGCGCACTCCGCCCGAGGCGCGATCCATCACCAGCATGCGGCTCGTGCCGCGCTCTGCCGGGGGCTCCTGCGCGATCAACTCTTCGGGGAGTTCGTAGTCGAAATCAACGACGCGCAAATCGCTCATTGTGTCCGCTGTCCCAGAAATTCGAACGCTCGCAATCGGGCGCGTTCCAGGGCGTCGTTCAGTTCCTGCCGCCTGGTCTCAAACTGCTCTGCGGGGAAATCGGTAGGAACATGCGTCCACTGCGCCCAACTGACGATGATGCGCGTAAACGGCTTCGGAATCAGGAAGCGATCCCACGAATTGATCACCCAGGCCCGCTCCGGCTGCAAATGAAATGCGCCGATCGGCGCGCCCGTTGTCTGCGCCAGCTTGATCGGTCCCATCTTGGTCTGATAAATCGGCCCCAGCGGCCCGTCCGCAGTAAAGATGGCCGTGCGTCCTGTTTCGATGACATGCTTCAGCCCGAGCAATCCCTCGCGCGCACCCCGCGAACTTGACCCGCGCACCGCATCAAAGCCAAACAGTTTCAGGATGCGCGTAATCAATTCACCATCGAAGCTCCGGCTGATGAGAATCACGGCATTCGATTTGCGGAAGTACACCGTGCAGGGAAGCACGCACTGATGCCAGAAGCAGTAGATCTCCGGCCCCGGTTTTTCACCGAAAAGAACCGGCGTGACACCCTCTTCCGCGATTACTTCAAAGCGCCATGTTCGCCCGAAGACCCAGAGCAGTGACCAGACAATGCGCGGCACTATCGCCAGCACAATGCGCTGAACCAGTGTGAATGCAGGGCTGCTGTCGCGGTTCACTCAGACGATTCTACAGAAAGAAAGCCTGTAGCCTGCAGGCGGTAACACCGCTGGCAAGGACCAGCTAGAGGCTACGGGCTGCAGGTCTCTCGAGCAGATGGATGATCTCAAGCTGCTGAGCCTTCGCTTCCGGTGATCCGGAACCGCCACGTCCACTGTTGGTACGTGCAAGCGCCAGCGCGTTCGACCCGCGTTTGTTCTTCTTCGCAGCATCAGCACCCGAAGCAAGCAGAATCCGAACAGCCTCGGCGCAACGGGTTCGCACCGCTTTGTGGAGTGGCGAGACTCCCAGCTTGTTCACCGCGTTGGGATCCGCACCCGCTTCGACGAGAGCCGCGATTGTCGCCACCTGCGAGGCCGGGTTCCAGCGATTTGCGTTTGGATTCCCAATCGCAGCAGCATGCAGCGGTTCATCTCCCAGCCGGTTTTTCGCGCGAACATCCGCCCGGCCTGCAATCAGCTTTCGCAGCAGTTCTTCGTTGTGCGCGGCCGCCGCAAAATGCAGGGCAGTATCGCCGCGATAGATGTACTTACCGAGCTCAGCGATGAAGTTATCTGTTGCGGATTGGCGCGTCGCATTTGTGACCTCAAAGCGAGCACGCGCAAGTTCTGGACTGTCCGCCAGCAAGTTCGAGCACTCTGTAACGTCCCCTGATGCGATAGCAACGACCAATCTCCGCAAGGCTGCATCCGAGTTGGCCATTCCAAGCACTCCCGTTCTTGATGGTGTGCAGTACGATCAGCCTGCGATCGCCACAAGCTCATAGCTAAAGCCAGTGCGAGATTCACACCGCCTTCAACGCCTGTTCCAGATCGGCAATCAAATCTTCCTTGTCCTCGATGCCGGCGGACAGCCGCACCAGGCCCTCGGTGATGCCGACGCTGGCGCGCTCCTCATCCGTGAGCGCCGCGTGCGTTGTGGTCGCCGAGTGAGATGCCAGCGACTCCACGCCGCCCAGCGACTCCGCATTCAAGAACAATTTCAGCGCGCCGAGGAACTTTCCCGCATTCGCCCTCGAGCCCAGGTCGAAGCTCAGCATCGAACCGAATCCGCGCTGCTGCTTTTTGGCCAGTTCGTGCTGCGGATGGCTCTTCAACCCTGGGTAATTCAAGCGTGTGAGCTTGCTCTGCGTTGAGAGAAAGTCCGCTACCGCGCGTCCATTCTCCTCGTGCTGCTTCATGCGGAGAACCAGCGTTTTGATGCCGCGTAGCAGCAGGAACGACTCGAACGGCGACATGATGCCCCCGGCCGCCTTCTGCACCAGCAGGAAGCGATCATTGTGCTCCGGCTTACTTCCGATCAGCGCACCGCCAAGTCCATCCGAGTGGCCATTCAAGAACTTCGTTGTGGAGTGCATCACCACATCGGCTCCAAGGGCGAGCGGGCTTTGCAGCACCGGCGACATAAAGGTGTTGTCGACGCTTACTTCTACGCACTTTGCATGCGCGATCTCGCATACCGCGGCGATATCTGTCAGCACCATCAGCGGATTGGTCGGCGTCTCGATATGGATCAATTTTGTGTTTGGCTTGATCGCCGCCTTGACCGCGTCGAGGTCGGCCGTATCGACATACTCGATGGCAATTCCATAGTGCTGCACGATCATATTGAACAGCCGCGCCGTCCCGCCATAGACGTTGGCCGAGCAGATGACGTGGTCGCCTGCCCGCAGCGTCGCCACCAGGGCGTAGATTGCCGCCATTCCGCTGGCGAAGGCATGCCCGCATATACCACCCTCGAGCGCAGCCAGCGCTTCCTCAACCCGCGCACGAGTGGGATTCCCGGCCCTCGAGTAGTCGTATCCCCTGTTCGATTCGATCCCCGTCAATTCAAAAGTAGAAGTCAAATAAACGGGAACATTGACCGCTCCGGTCAGCGGATCGGGCTGTTGCCCGGCATGCACTGCAAGGGTTGCATATTTCTGTTTTGACATGATGGGCTTGGAACTCCAGGCTTCCTCTGATCTAGCTTATCGCGGCGCCACCTCGGACCGCCGATCCGGAGGACACCCGTGACTCTGCCCTGCATCCCTTTTTCTGGATTCAGCATCGTATCCGGCTATGTCCGGAGCCTTTTCGGGCATTTAAGGAGGCTAGAATGGCCAGTACTCCCAAAAAGTGCGCAAACCCTGCCTGCACCTGTCCTGCGCCCGATAAAGAAAAATACTGCAGCGCCCACTGCGAGGGAATCGCCGACAAAATTGAGATTGTCTGCACCTGCGGCCACGAGGGCTGCACCCACGCGGGAATGAGAGCGTAGGCCAATCCGGAACCCGGTTAGCTAAGAAGCGGAGATTCGCACTACGGGAGTGTCTGTTGTTTCTTTATCCCTGCTCCTTGCCTTTACACTCCGCCCTCGAAGACATTCTTCGAAAGATACCGCTCCGCTGAATCGGGGATGATCGTCGCGACCCGCTTGCCCGCGCCCAGCTCCCGCGCCAGTTCCACAGCCGCATGAACTGCTGCGCCTGCGCTGGATCCGCCGAGCACGCCCTCTTCGGCTGCAAGCCGCTTCACCATTGCGAATGCGTCTTCGTCGCTGACCTTCATGATGCGATCGCAGACGTCGCGATGAAACGTTTCGGGTATAAAACTCACGCCGATGCCTTCGACGCGATGCTTGCCCGGCTCGCCGCCCTGCAGAATCGATCCCTGCGTCTCCACCGCAACCGTGATAATGGCCGCGTTCTTCTCTTTCAAAAACTGCGCGACGCCTGAGAAGGTTCCGCCGGTGCCAACGCCGCCGACGAAGCCGTCCACGCGGCCTTCCATCTGTTCCCAGAGCTCCGTGCCAGTGGTGTCGTGATGGAATTTCGGATTGGCCTGGTTCGTAAACTGTCCCGCCATGAAGGCGCCGGAAATTGAGTCGGCTAATTTGTTCGCCTCACGGATGGCTCCGGCCATCCCGTCGGCCTCGGGCGTGCGGACCACCTCCGCCCCAAATCCGCGCATCAGGATGCACTTCTCCTCCGCGAACCCCTCCGGCACAAACAGCTTCACTTTGTATCCGCGGTTCACGCCAATGAGAGCGAGGCCCACGCCGGTATTGCCTGCCGTGGCCTCCACAATCGTGCAGCCGGGCCGCAGCAAGCCTTTCGCTTCGGCATCGAGAATCATCCCCAGCGCCGCGCGGTCCTTGACGCTCCCGCCGGGATTCAGGAACTCAAGTTTTGCAAAGACGTCGGCTGTGCCGGAAGGCGACAATCTGCCCAGTTGCAGCATTGGCGTGTGGCCCACCAGCTGGGTTATGTCGGCTGCAATTCGGGCAAAGGGGGTGGAGGGGCTTTCGACTGCCATGGGAAGTTAGTTTAGCGTATCCGGCTTCTTCACTTCTTCGTCGCGCCGGTTCTTCTTGTCCGCTCCGGGAAGTACCCGGTGCGCGTTCTCACTGTCAGCTTGCCAGTACCCGGGGCTTCGGCTGTCACCTGCACACGACGGAAGCCGGGCTGGGTGGATGGTTTGTCCGAGCGATACCCAATGGTGTACTGGCTGCGGATATCGCGCGCCACCTCGGCCGCGATGTCATCCACCTGTTCGATCGATTTTGGGAAGAATGCGATGCCGCCTGTCTCGGTTGAAAGCATCTCCAGCGCCCGGCGTGCGTGCCTCACCTCGGCACGACTCATCTCGTCGCCGAAGAGCAGGCCAATGGAGTAGATCACCGGCCCTGAAAGCTCCTGTACGCGCCGGATGGTCTGCTCCAGCGTAAGCGTCGATGCATTGTCCTCGCCATCCGTGATGATCACCAGTACCTGCTTGGGCCGCTTACCATCTGCAACCAGCTT
>Ga0068855_100008475_pt1 | contig 12430 bp, 14 predicted proteins | sample KBSCornC52_FD_66592 | JGI IMG/M metagenome (GOLD analysis project Ga0068855, IMG submission 66592) | Corn rhizosphere microbial communities from Kellogg Biological Station, Michigan, USA - KBS Corn C5-2 | ecosystem: Host-associated > Plants > Roots > Rhizosphere > Soil ...
ACCTTCTCTATCTGATCGCTCTGTCCGAGGAGTTGCCGCCGGGAGCACGCGCTTACGTCCAGACGGCGCAGAGCGAGCTCTCGCGCGTCTGCCAGATCGCCACCCAGACGCTGCGCTTTCATCGTCAGGCAGTACGCGCCACCAACGTCACCGCCGCCGACCTTGTCGATGCCGTCCTCAATCTCTATCAGGGCCGCCTTGCCAATTCGAGCATCAAGGTCGAAGCCTGCTATGCCACCCAGACCCGCATCCTTTGCTTTGAAAACGACATTCGCCAGGTCCTCAACAACATCATCGCCAACTCCATCGACGCCATGCGTCAGGGTGGCCGCCTTGTCGTCCGCGCCCACGATGCCACCGACAATTCCAGCGGTCGCTCGAAGGGCCGCCAGGGCATCCGTATCACCATCGCTGACACCGGACACGGCATGTCGCCCGAGGTGCGCGCCCGTCTCTTCGAGCCTTTCTACACCACCAAAGACCTCAACGGCACCGGCCTCGGCCTCTGGATCTCCGCCGGAATCGTGCAGCGCCACCAGGGCCGTCTCACCTTCCGCAGCACGCAGCACCCCATCCACCACGGCACTATCTTCTCGCTCTTTCTGCCATGGGCCGAAGAGCCATCGCCGCCCGCTTCCCAATAAGTCGGGCTGTAATTGAACGCCGCCATCGTGGCCTGAGTCTGAGCAACCAAGAGGCTGGGCCTTGCGGCAATAAACGGATACTTCATCGGTCATCTTGTCGGGTGTAGCCGGAATGGCTACACTGTAGCAGGAGGTGATCTCTCGATGCGCCAAGTTTCGTTACGCGAGTTCCGAACTCGAGGTTCCAAGGCGTTAGGGGTGGTGCCGAAGGGGGAGACGGTATTGCTGGCGGGCCAGAAAGGGCCGGCATACTTTCTGATCCCAGTGCTTGGAGATGTCATTCTGGAAGACCGCGAATTGCGGCGGGCCATGGCGAAGGCGAGCTTGCGTAAGAACTGGCGTCTTGCGAATGCGGCTGGGGAGGACCTGAGTGATGAGGAGATTGATCGCGAGATTGATCAGGTCCGGGCTGTCCGTCAGCGCCGGAAGGCCAAATGAGGCTGGTTGTCCTCGACACTAATATCATCGTATCCGCTGGTATAAAGCCTGGGAGTGCACCCGCGCAGCTCGTCATGGATTGGGTGCTGGAGGGGCAAATACAGCTTGTCACCAGTCCATGGGTTGTGAGCGAGTATAGGGAGGTAGCCCGTCGCACGAAGTTTCAACGCTACGGATTTCCTCCTCTCTGGTTGGAATTCCTGATTGAGGAGAGCTTGCGCCTGCCAGACCCTGCAATCTGGGTCAAGCGAGGACCCGACCCAAAGGATATGCCCTTCCTCGCTCTGGCCCATGCAGCTGGAGCCTGGCTTGTGACAGGGAATCTTAAGCATTTTCCAGAGACTGTCAGGAATGGAGTCACCGTGCTTTCACCTGCGGAGTACCTCACTCGCCTCGGGCGAGATTGACAGCCATCGCCTCAGGAACGGAGTGGGTAGCTCACGCTTCCGGTCACACGGACTACTCCGCCGAAATCGATGGCCACGCATTGGTATGACCACGTATTATGATCGCCATGTCCACCGACGTTCTCTGCCGCGGTCTCCGCAAGTCCATCTTCGCTACGTTGAGCACACTCCTGCTCCTGGCTCTCGCCATCCCCGCCCATGCGCAAACGGCCAACACCACCCTGCTCGTCGACATCGACCATCGCCCTGCCACCTCGCTCGATGGCGACTGGCACACCATCGTCGATCCCTACTCCACCGGCCTCTACAACTTTCATCACGAGATCAAGACCGACGGCTACTTCATGAACGCGAAGCAGCAGCCCAACGGCGGCCCCGTCGAATACAACTTCGCCATCTCGCCCACGCTCAAGGTCCCCGGCGACTGGAACACCCAGCGCCGCGACCTCTTCTACTACGACGGCGTCCTCTGGTATGAGAAGGACTTCAAGTACGCTCCCAAGCCCAACACGCGCACCTTCATCCACTTCGGAGCGGCCAACTACCGCAGCCACGTCTGGGTCAACACGAAAAAAGTCTGCGAGCACGAGGGCGGCTTCACCCCCTTCGACTGCGATGTCACCGGCGTCGTCAAAAATGGCGATAACTTCGTCGTAGTTGCCGTCGACAACACCCGTCTCGCCGATGGAGTTCCTACCCTCCAGACCGACTGGTGGAACTACGGCGGCCTCACCCGCGATGTCTCTCTCGTCGACGTTCCCGACCAGTTCATCGACGACTACGATCTCCACCTCAGTCGCGCCGACCATGACCTCATCGAAGGCTACGTCCACGTAGAAAACGCAAGCCCCGGCACAGCCGTCACCGTCTCCATCCCCGAGCTGCACGCCACCACCCACGCAGTTGTCGATGCGAATGCCCGCGCCGCCATCAAGCTCCCAGTCAAATCCCTCAGCCTCTGGTCGCCCGACAACCCCAGGCTCTACAAGGTCAACCTCGCCGCCGGCTCAGACCATCTCGAAGACGACATGGGCTTCCGCACCATCGAAACGCTCGGCACCCAGATCCTGTTGAACGGCAAGCCCATCTTCCTGCGCGGCGTCTCCGTACACGCCGAAGCGCCCTTTCGCGCCGGACGCGCCTACAGCGAGAAGGACGTAGACACACTCCTCGGCTGGGCCAAGGAGATGGGCTGCAACTACGTCCGCCTCGCCCACTATCCTCACGACCAGCGCATGACCCGCGCCAGCGATCGCCTCGGCATCCTCGTCTGGTCGGAGATTCCCGACTACTGGGCGCTCCAGTTCGATAACCCCGCCGTCCTCGCCAAATCCAAGCAGCAACTCGGCGAGATGATCCGCCGCGACCGCGACAAGGCATCCATCATCCTCTGGTCGGTGGCCAACGAAACCCCCGACACCGAGGCCCGCACCAAATATCTCACCACCATGGCGAACCTCACCCGCCAGCTCGACCCCACGCGCCTTGTCACCGCCGCCCTGCTCGTCCGCACGCAGAAGACGGCCAACGGCTCAACCAAGATCGTCGATGACCCGCTCGGCAAGGCGCTCGACGTCATCGGCACCAACGAGTACATCGGGTGGTACGAGCAGAAGCCCGCCGGAGCCGACACCACCACATGGGACATCCACTACCAGAAGCCCGTCATCATGTCGGAGTTTGGTGCCGCGGCTCGCGCCGGTCACCATGGCTCCGCCACCGAGCGCTGGACCGAGGAGTATCAGGCCGACGTCTACAAGCACCAGATCCCCATGCTCAACCGCATCCCGCAGCTTCGCGGCACCAGCGCCTGGGTGCTCATGGACTTCCGCTCTCCCATGCGCACGCTGCCCGGCCTACAGGACAACTTCAACCGCAAGGGCCTCATCTCCGATCAGGGAGAGAAGAAGCAAGCCTTTTATATCCTTCAGAAGGCCTACAAAGACAAGACCCTCGGCAAGGCGGAATAACAGAAACATCCGCGTCAAACGAATACGGTTGCTTGTCTTCACGCACATGCCGCGCGGAGACAGGCAACCCATGACGTCCTTAGTCTTCTTTATTTGATTTGTCCTCAGAAGGATGCTTTCGCTTCCACCACCAAACAATCAGTCCTGCCGCTACAGTAAACCCCGCCCCGCCCGGCAAGACATACTTGATCGCCGCCGCCGGATCGTTCCAGAAATCCTCTCGCAGCGATTCCCAGACACCCGGCACGCTTACGCTCACCGTCGCGAAATAGCTTGGGAGCAACTCCTGGGGATTATCACCCTTCTCGGAATAGACAAGGAAAGCCTCAATCGTCAGTTTCTGATCTTTAGCAGGCTGTGTCGGTTTAACGTTCCAGGTCCACTTCGCCGAGCTGTCAATCGGCACAGGCAGAACGGCCCCGGCCCTTGGATCAATCTCAAACTCATCGGGATTGTCTGCTGTGAGCTGCACCCGCATGTAAGGGGAGACCTTGAGGGTGCCGTTCTTGGCCCCGGTCAGGCTGTTTTGGCTCATATCCGCAAACCCATGCACAATGACCGTGACGACAGAGGTCTCATGCAGCTTCATCTGCTCTGGAATCAGGTATTCGATTTTTCCATTCTTAAGCGCCTTCACCCATTGCGCGCGCACTTCGCTTCCCTGATAAGGATCGATGGCCCCTGTCGTCGGTGGGGGAGGTGCCGGCGCAGCCGCTGCAGCCGCAGGAACGTGTGGCGCAGGCGCCACAGCTACCGGCGGGGGAGCCGGCTCTACGACACCCTCATGAGCCTCTGCCTGCTGTGCCGGCGCAGCCTGAGCCTCTGCACTCTGTGCGGCTTGCGTGGCGTACTCGTGTGAAGCATGGTGTTGCGTTCCGCCCCTGGGAGCACCGAAGTTCCCCTCGATATTGTTTTTTGCTGCCATTTCTGCCGATCCGACAATAGTTCCGTGCCCCGCTGTCTTAATAGACGGTTTCGCTACGACATGCACGATAACGCCGCCCGAACCCTTTTCCCCTAACCCATTCGTCACCTCGCAGGTGACCGAGATGGCTCTCCCGGCAGGCAGGCCCGTCGTGTCCAGCCGCGCCGTGGAGCCATCGGGATAAAGTCTTCCGCCGTTGCTCGAAAAGCTGTACACCAGCCCAGCCGAAGCGGCCTGCGCCCGGGCGGTCACGGTCACGCTTTGACCGGTGATCACGTTCGGCGAAGAGAGGATGCACTCCACCTTCGGCGGCATCATCGCTTCAATCTTCTTCGCATAGGTTGCATCGGCAGCAACCTGTGGTTTGCTCCAACCGGCACAAGGGAGCAGAAGCAGGGCCAGAATACCCAGAAAGAGACGAGGTGGCCCATATTTCCGGTCCATATAGACCTCCACAGATTGCGTGGCGATATTGTGAGCGCAAATTTTGACTGCGTCCACAACTTTCAAATCACAGAGCCGGAGGATCTGCTTTTGTCCGGGGGCACGCCCTACTTGAAAATTGAAATAAAGATGAACAGTTTGTCTTCCGTGCCGGTCTTAGAGTATGAAGGCGAGCGGACGTAACGCGGCAGCGGCTGCGTCGTGAGGGCAGATTGGACTTGCCAGCGGTATGGACGGAGCTTGAATTCAGGAGGCGCGTGAGCTTGCGTCGTGACGATCCGCTGGAGCGGGAGCAGGAGTTTTCGGGGATCGTCGAGCGGCAGGCGCGGTTTATGTTTCGCGTCGCATACAGCCTGCTGCGGAATGTGCAGGACGCCGAAGATGCAGTGCAGGAGGCTTTTCTGAAGCTGTATCGGGGCGACGCCTGGCGGCGCATGGAGGATGAAAAGGCGTTTCTGGCGCGAACGGTCTGGCGTGTGGCTCTTGACCGAGCGCCCCGGGCCGCCGACCGGATGGACGATGTAGCCGGGATGGAGTTGGCTGCCGCCGGTGCATCGCCCGAGAGTCATCTGGCGGATCAAGCCGAGCGTGTTTTGCTGAGACGCCTGATCGATGGCTTGCCGGAGGAGTTGCGGCAGCCGCTGGTGCTCAGCGCAATCGAGGAGATGACGTCGCGGGAGGTCGCGGTGGTGATGGGGATTCCCGAGGGAACGGTGCGGACGCGAGTGATGCGGGCCAGGGCAGAGTTGAAGAAAAGATTCACGGGGATGGAGGTGCGGCGATGAAGGACTTCGATCAACTGCTGGATGGAGTTTTGCAGGAAGATACAGCCGCGCAGCCGCGCCCGGGTTTGGAAGCGCGGGTGATGGCGCGGGTCCGGATGGAAGGACGGAAATATCGTTCCGGCTTCGGACCTCGGAATCTCTTGTGGGCCTCCTCTATCGCGATGATTGTCTGTGTCGTGATGGCGGCGTCGATTTGGTATGTGTCGGATCGGGGTTTACCGCAGCCTGACAAGGTTGCGTCCCGGGCGCCTGCGCCCATTTTGAATGCACCCGCCGTCGAGACGCCAAAACCCGTTGTGGCGAGACATGACGCTCACCTTTCGCAAGGGAAGGACAGGCAACATCTTCGGTTAACTCATGTGGACTCCGCGAATGAGAAGGCTGAGCATGCGTCTGAAGACGAACCCAGGCTGGAAACCTTTCCCGCAGTCTCGCAAAAGGGAGATGTGACAGGTTGGTTCGGTACTAGCGATGGCGAGAAACTGGCGGCTATTGCAAGAGGAGCGTCGCCTGAGACAGTGGCCGCGTATCAACAGTTGCGGTCGGCACAGAAGGAGCCGATTGATATTGCTGCAATCGAAATCAAGCCATTGCAATAGATGAGATTCAACAGATGAGCCAAGGGAGACGATGAATGAAGCGCATGATTTTTGCAGCAATAATGATGGGAGCAATTTCTTTGACCGGACTTGCCCAGCAACCAGCGGCAGCGGAACCGAACCATGTGACGCCCCCCGCCCAGGAGTTGGGACACGACCAGCGTTTCCGGTTGACCTTTATCATTCGGGAGACCGATGAAAATGGGAAGGCCCTAAATAGTAGAGAATACGAAACCATGATTGGCGCAATTCCTCATCGGGGAGACCCGAATGCCTCGATTCGTACAGGAGCGCGGGTTCCGGTATCTACAGGGGCCGGAAGTCTTCAATTTACCTATCTGGATATCGGGGTCAACTTCGATATCAATTCTTTTCAGGTTTTGTCGGCGACCCGAGTTGCGATGGATGTCCATGCCGACCTGAGCAGCATCGATCCCGTCGAAAAGCAGATAGCAGATCATCCGGTAATTCGCCAGAACAAATGGTCGGGGAGTGAACAGATGGTGCTTGGAGAACGCAAGACGATATTCAGTTCGGACGATCTGACGTCTAAAAACCGGGTACAGGTAGAGTTGACCGTGACGCGGATTGATTGACCGTTAGTTCGCTATGAAGGCGGCGGTTAGAATCGAAGGCGATGGCTACGCGCGTTCGTTCTTATTCGAAGATCAATCTGGGGCTGGCGATTGGGCCGGCGCGGGCCGATGGGTTTCATGGGCTGACCACGCTCTACCAGACGCTTGACCTGCATGACTTGGTGACGGTCTCGGCGCGGCGGGCGACGAAGACGCGGCTGGTGCTGACGACCAGCCATCCGCGGGTGCCGACCGATGGGCGGAACACCGCCTGGAAGATGGTCGAGCGTTGTCTGGAGCGGCTCGGAATGGCCGCCGAGGTTGAGATTTCGATTGAGAAGAACCTGCCGGTACAGGGTGGAATGGGTGCGGGAAGCGCGAATGCCGCGGCTGCATTGATTGGGTTAGAGCGAGAGTTGGGGGTGGCGTTATCGGGGGCAGCCCGGTTGGAGTTGGCGGCAGAGGTGGGTTCGGATGTGCCTTTGTTTCTACTGGGTGGGTCGGTTCTGGGGCTGGGCCGGGGAGAGCAGGTGGTTCCCCTGCCAGACCTCCCGCGGACGGTTTGTCTCGTGGCGGTGCCGAATGTGGGGGTCTCGACGCCGCAGGCCTTTCGGGATTGGGATGCGTTGAGGCGGGGATCAGGGATCAGGGATCAGGGATCAGGAGCGACATCGGGAGTAGGGGATGAATTGACGACCAGGGCTAAACCCGATAGACTTATGGAGTTGAGTCTCGCTTATGCGTCTCTGTATGCAGAGCCTGGCACTTCCGGTATCGTTCGCAGCCTGAATCCTGAGAAAAAACAGGGGAGCTCTGATGATGTTCAGAGAGGTGTGTCGAACGGTCTCGCGGAGAATATCCTTCTCTCGCTTGTCCGCACCGGGGTTGAAAACGACTTTGAACAGGTCGTCTTTCCTGCTTATCCCTCCTTGCGTGAAACCAGGCGTTTATTGATGGGTACCGACTCCGAAGCTCCTGCTTTGTATGCGGCGCTTTCGGGCTCGGGTTCGGCTCTGTTTGGACTTTACCGGTCCGAGGCGGATGCGCGAGCAGCTCAGCAGCGTATCCAGTCGGCTGCAACGCAAGCTGGGGTTCGGACTTTCCTGACGGAAACTTTGCCCAGAGCAGCTTACTGGGAGAGAATGTTCGCAGGGTAGCTTCGCCGGCGATAGCAGGCCGGCGGCATACTGGGCGATCGACTAACGGTAGGTCAAGAGACTTTGAATCTCTTTGTCTAGGTTCGAATCCTAGTCGCCCAACCAGAACGTCGACGCCGGATGCGACATCATTTAGGGTTCTTTGGCGGCAGCAACTTGCCGCAGGAGTTGAATGGTTTTTGGTCCGCAGCAACATGGCGGATGAAGAAGTCAGAAGTTTGAAGGAACAGAGTCTTTAGCTTTCGCAGTATTCGCAACAAGGATCTTTCGAGAGACCTACGGGGCCGCAACAAGGCCTCGCGAGACAAGGCAGCAGGAACTACCAAGGTCAACCAGCCTGGAGGGTTTCAACGTGAACGAACAAGACACGACTGCGGTTCTTTCCCCTATTTCAGGGCAGACTGAGGAGCTTGACTCCCAGTCTGCACCGACGCAAGCCGCCCAAAGCGGACAGAGCAGGACGGCCCCGGAAAGAAAGCGCTCCGGCAAGCTAAGTGAGAGTAAGCGCATCAAGATTTTTTGCGGATCGTCGAACCCCGCACTGTGCGAGGAGATCTGCAAGTTCGTCGGTGTGCCGCTGGGCGAGACCCGGTTGCAGAGATTCTCCGACGGCGAGGTTCACTTTCAGTTGCTCGAAAACGTTCGCGGCGCGGACGTCTTTCTGGTGCAGCCTACGTGTTTTCCGGTCGACCAGCATCTCGTCGAGTTGCTGATCATGATGGACGCGCTCAAGCGGGCATCGGCCGGGCGAATCACGGTTGTCATGCCGTACTACGGCTATGCGAGGCAGGACCGCAAGGACCGGCCTCGGGTGGCGATCACATCGAAGCTGGTTGCCGATCTTCTGACCACGGCTGGTGCAAACCGGGCGTTGCTGGTGGATTTACATGCAGCGCAGATTCAAGGGTTCTTCAATATTCCGGTGGACCATCTGTTTGCCAGCCCGGTACTGGTGAGCTACTTCCGGGACCTGGAGCTGCCCAATCTGACCGTGGTTTCGCCCGATGCGGGCGGCGTGGAGCGGGCGAGATTCTTCGCCAAGAAGTTGGATGTACCGTTGGCCATCGTCGACAAGCGGCGGACCGACATCAATGTGACCGAGGTGATGAACGTCATCGGCGATGTGAAGGGCCGGACGTGTTTGATCCTCGACGACATTATCGACACCGCCGGAACCATGGTGAAGACGGTGGATGCGCTGCTAGAACAGGGCGCGGAAAAAGTTTATGCGTGCGCGACCCATGCGGTGCTGTCCGGGCCGGCGGTTGAGCGCATCGCAAATTCACGGTTGGAAGAACTGATCGTGACGAATACCATTCCGCTGCGCGAAGATGCGTTGCGGGTGCCGAAGATCAAGGTGCTTTCGATTGCCGGGCTTCTGGGACGCGCCATCGAGAGCATTCACATGGAGACCAGCGTCAGTACGCTGTTCAACTAGCAGTTTTATTTCAACGAGCAGTAAAGGGAGCGAGGCTCAACCTCGTGCCCGAAAGGAAAGTTTCGTTATGGCAGCACCGATTGAAGCAGTCGTCGCAACACCTCGTGAAGGCAAGTTCAACAAGAATGCGGCCCGTCGCGTTCGCGTGGCAGGCAAGATTCCTGCCGTCGTTTACGGCGCGGGTCAGGATGCGGTCGCGGTTGCGGTCGATCCCAAGGCGATTACAAAGATTCTGCACTCTGACTCCGGCCATAACACGATCTTCGATCTGAGTGTCGAAGGGTCGGCGGTGGTGAAGGCGATGATCGTGGACTGGCAGCATGAGCCGATCAAGGGCAAGCTGCTGCACATCGACCTGAAGCGGATCGCAATGGACAAGACGATGCGCGTCTCCGTGCCGATTCAGTTGGTCGGTACCTCGACCGGCGTGAAGAACCAGGGCGGCATTCTGGACCACGTTCTGCGCGAGGTCGAGATCGAGTGCCTTCCCGGCGATATCCCGAGCCACCTCGATGTCGATGTCTCCGGCCTCGAACTGCATGGCGTGATTCGCGTCTCCGATCTGCCGCACTCGGGCAGCATCAAGTTCCTCGGCGATGAGAATGCAACCGTTGCTCACGTAACCGCAGTCAAGGAAGAGGCTCCGGTTGAAGTTGTTGCCGCTGCGCCGACCGAGCCGGAAGTAGCCAAGAAGGGCAAGACGGATGCAGAAGCTGCACCGGCTGCCGATGCCAAGGGCGCAAAGAAGTAGTGTGACGGCGGCCCCGAAGCTGAGGTTCAGCTTCGGGGCCGTGATCGCAAGGTATGGAAGGGAAGCGTTCGCGTGAAGCTGATTGTCGGACTCGGCAACCCCGGGATTGAGTATCAGTTCACACCGCACAACGCCGGGTTTCTTGCGGTAGACCGCATCGCAGACGATTGCGGCGTGGTCCTGACCAACCGGCGGGGACGGGCGCTAACCGCGAAGGCAAGGCTGGCAGGAGAAGAGGTTCTGCTGGCGAAGCCGGAGACGTTCATGAACCTGAGCGGGCTTTCGGTGGCCGCGCTGGTTCGAGAGTTGGACATTGCTATTCCGTCATCGGACCTGATTGTTCTGTATGACGAGCTGGCGATTCCGCTGGGCACGATTCGCATCCGCGAGCGTGGATCGGCAAACGGGCATAACGGAGTGAAGTCGATCTCCGGTGCGCTCGGAACGGAAGAGTGGCTGCGCATCCGCATCGGCGTCGGGAAACCGACTCTTGAGGATGGCAGAGAGATCAAGGCTGGCGGTAAGGATTATTTGCTGTCGCCGTTCCGCAAGCAGGAGCTTGTGGTGCTGGATGAGGTGCTCGACCGCGCACGCAGCGCTGTCGAGGTAGTGCTGACAAAAGGCGTCGGCGCTGCAATGAACGAGTTCAACCGCCGGCCAGACGAACCCGAGAAGGGGGCGGAAGGGCCGAACGGGAAGTAGCAATGGTTGATTTTCCAAACCGGACCGGCAGACGATACGCCGGCACGGTGCGAAGCAGAACTTCGCAGAAAGAAGTAAACGAATGAATCGTACCTACGAAATCATGTTTATCGTCCGTCCGGACGTTGAAGAAGCAGAGATCGACAAGCTCATCGAAGGCTTCTCGGCCAACGTCACCAATGGTGGCGGCGAGGTCAAGAGCGTCGAGAAGATGGGCCGGCGCCGGCTCGCCTACACCGTTCGCAAGTTCAACGACGGCTTCTACATCCTGCTGAACATCGCCGCCGAGGGCTCGCTGATCACCGAGATCGAGCGCCGTCTCCGCGTCTCCGAGCAGGTGATCAAGTTCATCACCGTGCGCATGGACGAAGAAGAGAAGCGGCTTGCCAAGGTGAAGGCCCTGCGCGACTCCAAGGTCAAGCGCAGCGCACAGCCGGTTGCACAGACGCCGCAGGCGCCTGCCGCCGCGCCCGATGCTGAGACTGCTGCCGCTGAGCCGGCGAAGGAAGACGAGGAAGTCCCCGCAGTCGCTGCTCCTGAGACGCCGGTTTCCTCCGACGCGCCTCCCGAGAACGCCGCCGCCGTTTAGTTTTAGCGCTACCAGATCTGCGATGCCTGCTTGTTGCCGCATCGCGCAACGCATCACGAATCGCTTGATCCCACTTCCGTTCAGCCTGACGGGTTGAATGTTCAGAGACTCCATCGCGGGTCTGGAGCGGGTGAAGGCACAACGCACTTGAGAGGGAATCATCATGGCTGACGAAACCAGCACGCCGCAATCCACTGAGCAGCAGGCACCCGCATCAACCTCCCGTCCCGCGCATTCGGGGCATTCCGGGCCACACTCGGGCCTAGGAGCAGGCGCTCCTCGTACCCCCCGTCCCGGCGGCGGCCCCGGCGGCCGCAAGTTCTTCCGGCGCAAGAAGGTCTGCAAGTTCTGCACCGAGAAGATCGACGCCATCTCCTACCGCGATGTCCGTCTGTTGCAGGGCTTTGTCGCCGAGCGCGGCAAGATCGTTCCGCGCCGTCTGACCGGTGTCTGCACGCGGCATCAACGCCGCCTGAGCCTGGCGATCAAGCAGTCGCGCAACATCGCCCTGCTTGCGTTTGCCGCCCGCTTCTAAATCTCCCACGGCGCGAAACGGGCTTGCCCGCCGCGCCTAATGGGCTTTACGAGTTATGCAGGACTGGCCTGCGAGATGCCAGACAGGAATCGGAGAAACTGCAATGGAAGTCATTCTGAAGGAAGACGTAAACAAGCTCGGGCATCGCGGCGATGTAGTCAAAGTCGCCGATGGCTACGGGCGCAACTATCTGCTGCCGGGCAAGCTCGCCATCGAAGCCAATGCCGCCAACAAGGCCGTCATCGAACAGATGAAGGGCTCGGCCATCCGCAAGTCCGCCAAGGAGAAGACCGAGGCGGAGGGGCTTTCGACACAGCTCAACGAGATCGAGCTGGTATTTGAGCGCAAGGTCGGCGAGCATGAGCATCTCTTCGGTTCGGTGACATCGGGCGACATCGCGCACCAGCTCGAAGAGAAGGGCTTCAAGATCGACCGCCGCAAGATCTCGCTCGAAGAGCCGCTCAAGACCAT
>Ga0068855_100008477_pt1 | contig 12426 bp, 12 predicted proteins | sample KBSCornC52_FD_66592 | JGI IMG/M metagenome (GOLD analysis project Ga0068855, IMG submission 66592) | Corn rhizosphere microbial communities from Kellogg Biological Station, Michigan, USA - KBS Corn C5-2 | ecosystem: Host-associated > Plants > Roots > Rhizosphere > Soil ...
CCCACCGCGGTCAGGTACCGAGCTTTCACGCGCGTCCTCCTCAGGATCACGGTTGGCCGAGTACGCCCGAACCCCGGCCCCGATTGGTTTAGACCAATGGGGAGGCTGGCATAGACCACTCAGGGTGTCAAGAGGATCGCACAGCTGCGCCCAATGTCGTGTCGCAACTGTGATCTGCGCCTGATCTCGCCGAGTCTTAGGCGAAACCCGGCGCGGAATGGCGCCGCAGGGAAGGCGGCGGCCAGAAGGCATTAACCCAGAGCAGTCCGTATGCTGGTCTAGACCAGCATGTCCGTGTCAGCCTCCTCATGTGCGCCCCGACGGCTACCAATAACTGGTGATGCCGGCGGCTACCGGTCGCTCACCGGTCTGCGCCAGCCCACCGCGCCCGAGCAGCCATGACACTAGCCGCAGATCGATGATGATCGTGCCAAAACGGGCAAGCAGGGGCAACGTGACGGCGAAATGTCCGCCGCCGAAAGTCGCACCGTGCCGAGTCGCGGATCGTCTGGCTCGCAGCCGCCGGTTCTCGTACTCTCGTCCCGGACCGCTAGCCGACCCGCACGACGAACGGCGATCATGGTTCCGCCGGTTCCTACCGGGCCGGCGAGCGTCTCTCCAGGTTTGGGGCTAGCTAGTGACGGCCACCCATGAGTCCGCGGCCGCTGACGAAGCGGTCGTCGGCGAACCGCGCATCCCGAAGTACTACGGGCTGAAGCGACACCTGTTGGAGATGACCCAAACGCTGCCTCCGGGCAGCCCGGTCCCGCCCGAGCGCACATTGAGCGTCGAGTTCGGCACGTCACGCACGACGGTTCGGCAGGCCCTGCAGGAGCTCGTCGTCGAGGGCCGGCTCGAGCGCATCCAGGGCAAGGGCACGTTCGTGGCGAAGCCCAAGGTCGCGCAGGCCCTGCGGCTCACCAGCTACACCGAGGACATGCGCGCGCAGGGCCTCGAACCAACGTCCAGACTGCTCGAAATCGGCTACGTCGTAGCCGACGACGTCCTGGCCGAGAAGCTTGCGATCAAGATGCGCACCCGCGTGCTGCGCATCGAACGACTGCGGCTCGCCAACGGCGAGCCGATGGCCATCGAGACGACGCATCTGGCCGCCCAGCGCTTCCCGGGGCTGCGCCGCCACCTCGCTCGATCGCACTCGCTGTACGCCGCGCTGTCGGAGAAGTACGGCGTCACCCTGCGCGAAGCCGAGGAGACCATCGAGACGGTGCCGGCCCCGCCGCGCGAGGCGCACCTGTTGGGCACGGACGTCGGACTACCGCTGCTCCTGCTGAGCCGGCACAGCATTGGCGAGGACGGCCAGCCGGTCGAATACGTGCGCTCGCTCTACCGAGGCGACCGGTACAAGTTCGTCGCCCACCTGCAGCGCCCGACGCCCGGCTGATCGGCCAGCGTCAGCCGCCGTCAACAGCCGTCAACAGCCGTCAACCGCCGTTACGCCACGAGGCCGAGCCGGCGAAGCTCGACCGTGAGGTCGTGCGGGTTGGTCGAGGCCGCCATCGCCGCCTCGAGCGTCACCGCGCCGTCGCGAATGAGCGCCACCAAGTGCTGGTCGAACGTCTGCATCCCGTAGTACGCGCCTTCCGCGATGAGGTCGTTCATCAGCGATGTCTTGTCGGGCTCGCTGATGGCCTCCGCGATCCGGCCGGTGTTGATGCAGATCTCCATGGCGACGCAGCGCCCCTCGCCGTCCGCCCTCGGAATGAGCCGTTGGCAGACGACGCCGCGCAACGCGCTGGCGAGCGACAGGCGCACCTGCTTCTGCTCGTGCGGCGGGAAGAAGTCGATGATGCGGTTGACCGTCTCCTGCGCGTCTGTGGTGTGCAGGGTCGACATCACGAAGTGACCGGTCTCGGACGCCGCGAGCGCCGCCTTCACCGTCTCCTGGTCGCGCATCTCGCCGACGAGGATGACGTCGGGGTCCTGCCGCATGGCGGCCCGCAGGGCGGTCGCGAAGTCCTCGGTGTCGACGCGCACCTCGCGCTGGTTGATCATCGAGAGCTTGTCGAAGTGCAGCACCTCGATCGGGTCCTCGACCGTCACGATGTGCACTTCACGGTTGTTGTTGATGTGGTCGATCATGCCGGCAAGCGTCGTCGACTTGCCGACGCCGGTCGGGCCGGTAACGAGCACGAGCCCGCGCGGCTCGAGTGCGAGCGAGCCCAGGATCGGGGGCAGGCCGAGGTCCTCGAGCGGGATGGCGCCGACGCTGACGCGTCGAAAGACCAGGCCGGCCGAGCCCCGGGAGCGGAACGCGTTCACCCGGAAGCGCCCGACGCCCGGGAGCGAGAACGCGAAGTCGGCCTCGTTGGTGCGGGCGAACTGGTCAATGAGGTCCGTGCGCATGACCTCGCCGACCATCCGCTCGGTGTCGGCTGCGTTGAGGTCGGTGCTCTGCAGCTTGCGCAGGCGGCCGTCTATGCGCACTCGCGGCGGCGACCCCACCTTGCAGTGCAGGTCGGATCCGCCCGACTCGACGAGAGCGCGCAGGAACGGCTCGATGCTGAGGCTCGCGTGGCTTCCGGTCACGAGGAATTGCTTCGGCCTCCACACGGCCCCGCTTGACTACGCCGGACGGCGAATCGGCGGCTGACCCCGGCGGCGCGAGCCCGGCGGCCTACTCGATGACGGCGATCAGGTCGCCATCTTGGACGACGTCACCCTCGGCGACCTTGACACTGACCGAACCGCTCGACTCGGCGATGACCGGGATCTCCATCTTCATCGACTCAAGGATCACCAGGGTGTCGCCATCCTCGACCTGCTGGCCCTCGGTCACCACGATCTTCCAGACGTTCGCGACCATCTCGGCACGCACTTCGTCGGCCACCGGATCTCCCTTCGGATTTGATCAGCATCCAACCAGAGGTCGTCACGCCTTAGGCGCGCGCATCCGGGTGACCAGGCCCGTGTCGTACACGCCAGAGACGAACTCGGGGTCGCCGAGCAGTTCCGCGAAGAAGGGCAGGTTCGACTTCAGGCCCTCGATCTGGAACGCCGCCACGGCTTCGCGCGCCCGCTCCAGCGCGGCGGCGCGGTCGGCGCCGTGCACGCAGAGCTTGGCGAGGAGGGGGTCGTAGAACTGGGTGACCCGGTTGCCCTCGTGATAGCCGGCGTCGACCCGGATCCCCGGGCCGGCCGGCTCGACCCAGGTGGTGATCGGGCCCGGGCTCGGGAAGAAGCGCTTCGGATCCTCGGCGTACACCCGCAGCTCGATGGCGTGCCCGGTCATCGTGAGCGCGCCGGGGTCGAACGACGGCGGCTCCCCTGCGGCGGCCAGCAGTTGCTGCTCGACGAGGTCGACGCCGGTGACGAGTTCGGTGATCGGGTGCTCGACCTGCAGCCGGGCGTTCATCTCGAGGAAGTAGAACTCGCCGCCGCTCGCCAGGCTCGCGGGGTCGAGCAGGAACTCGACGGTGCCAGCGCCGACGTAGCCGACGGATTCGCCGGCCCGCACCGCCGCCGTGATCATGCGCGCGCGCAGGTCGGGTGTGAGCACCGGGCAGGGCGTCTCCTCGGCGACCTTCTGGTGCCGGCGCTGCACCGAGCAGTCGCGCTCGCCGAGCGCGACCACCCGGCCATCGGCCAGCCCGAGGATCTGCACCTCGACGTGCCGCGCCGACTCGACGTAGCGCTCGAGCAGGATCGACGGGTTGGCGAAGAACCGCTGAGCGCTGTTTTGCGCGGTGGCGAACGCCGTCCGCAACTGCTCTTCGTCGTGCGCGATGCTCATGCCGATCCCGCCACCGCCACCGGCGGCCTTCACCATCAGCGGGTAGCCGACTTCCTTCGCGGCGATGACGGCGGCCTCGACGTCGGCGACCGGCTCGCGGGTGCCCGGTGCGATCGGCACGCCGGCATCGCCGACCAGGTTGCGGGCCGCGACCTTGTCGCCCATCGCGACGATCGCTTCGGGCGACGGGCCGATCCACACCAGCCCGGCGTCGCCGACCGCCTTGGCGAACGTCGCGTTCTCGGAGAGGAAGCCGTACCCGGGGTGAATCGCCTCCGCACCGGACTGCTCCGCTGCCTCGATCACCTTCGCGATGTCGAGGTAGCTCTCCGACGGCGCGGCTCCGCCCAGCAGGATCGCTTCGTCGGCTTCCTTGACGAACGGGAGGTCGGCGTCGACCTCGGAGTACACGGCGATCGCCTTCAGACCCATGCGCTGCACCGTGCGGATGACCCTGCGGGCGATCTCACCGCGGTTGGCAACCAGGACAGACTCGAACACCAGCTCAGCCTCTCGCTCGGATGGCCCTCGAAAACGCCATCACGCACTCCGGACAGACCGAACCTATCGGGGCGGGTCGCGGTACCGGCGAGCGGAACCGCACCAACTTCGAGCTGAAGTTTTGGCGAGTGCAACCTGGCTCAGGCCGGGATCTGGCTGGACCGCTCGACCGCGCGGGTGACGACACGAGTGAGCGTCTCGACGACCCGCGGGTCGTACTCGTAGGCCATGCCGAGCCGCAGCCGCTCGAGCGCGTCGGCACTCACCTCGGGGCTGCGGCTGGCGCCGACCAGGTCGTCGTATGCGCTCGCTGCCTTGATGATGCGGCTCTCGATCGGGATCTTCTCGTCAGGCGCCTCGCGGTGCCGCCGGTAGGGGTCCGCCTGCCGAGCCACGATCTCGGCCACCCGGTCGAGCACACCCGTCGTCTTGATGACCTCGGCGCCCAGTTCGGCCACCCTGCGCCGCTCGACCGGCGCCACCACGAGGGTCGACCCACCCGGAATCGGATCGGTCAGGGAGAGCTGGCCGATGTCGTGGAGCAGCGCTGCGTACTCGAGATCGACGATCTCGCTCTCGGCCAGTCCGAGTTCGCGCCCGACGGCGACGGCGAGAACGCTGACCCGATGCGCGTGGCCGTCCTCGACGTAGCCACCCACCTCGGTCACCCGCGAGAGCGAGCGGATGGTCTGCCGGTACGTCGTCCGGATCGCCGCGTAGCGACGGAAGGCGAACTGCGTCAGCAGCAGCGGCACGCAGAAGGTCGGCAGCGCGTAGAGCTGCATGGACGGCGTGGCAAGTGCGGTCAGGATCCCGGTCGCGCCGACTGCCGCCCAAAGGCCCGCGCCTGCGCCGACCTCGTCGCGCAGCGTCCAGCCGAACACGGCCGCGCGGCCGCTCGATCGAACTGCGGCCGCGACGATGATGTCGATGACGCCGACCAATGCGACGACCGCCACCATCAGCAGGGCTACCCATCGCAAGTCCTGCTTGTACTGCGCGAAGGGCAGGGTCGTCAGGTTGTGCGGCGCCGTCGCACGAAACGCGATCGACGCGACGACAGCTGCCACAACGCGCCGGGCCACGAAAGACAAGCGCGGACGACGACCGGCAGCTGTTTGCACCACCGAACCGAGCAAGCAGCCGGCGGCGACGACGCACAACACCTGCGCGGTCGTTTGCGCGACCGGTTTACCGCCGACTGCGAACAGCAGGCCGTAACCGAGCGCGCCCGAAGCGGCGATCGGCGCGGCCGGGCGGTCGCCGGGGAGCCGCACCTGCAGCAGCTCGCCGACCCCGATCAGCGCGATGAACGCGCAGGCGACGTCGAGGCGCACGAAACCGGAATGAAGGGTGGTCGCGAATGCCGCGATCGCCGCCACGAGAACCCCGGCGATGAGGGCGTGCCCGAGCGGCGTGTCACGGGTGATGGCGCGCCGTGCGCGAGAGGATCGCACCACGGTCAGGAGACCTCGGCCTGCAATTCGTACGGGCGGTAGCCGAAGGCCGCAGCACCGGCAAGGTCGCTCGACGGGTCGTCGTGGTCGCGGAAGACGAGCACACCGGGATCGACGATTTCCTCGGTCGGCTCGACGTTCGCGTCCCAACCTTGGACGGCGACCGCAGCGACCAGCGCGTCAACCATCACCACGTCGAACTGTGTTCCGGCCCAGCGCTTCAACTCCTGCACCGCCGACTCGACCGAGCGCGCACTGCGGTAGGAGCGGGTCGACGTCATCGAGTCGAAGGCGTCGGCCACCGCAATGATGCGGGCGAATTCAGGAATGTCGTTGCCCGCCAAGCCGTCCGGGTAACCGAGCCCGTCGACGCGTTCGTGATGGTGCTTGATGCCGAGCATCGCTTCGTCAAGGAACGAGATTCCGTTGACCATGTCGAATCCGCGGGTCGGGTGCAGCTTGATGGCCGCGAATTCGGTGTCGTCGAGCGGGCCGGTCTTCTGCAGCAATTTCGTTGGTACGCCGAGCTTTCCGACGTCATGCAACATGCCTGCGTAGCGCAGCATCTCGAGGCGGTCTTCGCGCATGCCGAGCTGCTCGGCGAGCATGACCGACGCCTTCGAGACGCGCTCGCTGTGGCCGCGCGTGTAGTAGTCCTTCGTCTCGACGGCTCTGATGAGCGACGCCACCGTCGCCTCGTACGCCTTGTGCTGCTCGCCGTACTGCTGGAACGCCCAGCGTGCGATGAGTACCGGCGCGAGGACGAGCAGCGCCGCCACCGGACCCACACCGCCCTCCCACAACACCGCCATGATGAGGCCGATAAGTCCGTAGCCGAGGCTCGAGACGGCGATTTCACCGACGCCGCCCCACCACACACTGATGAGCGAGACGCGAGCGGAAAGCTTGATGGCGTAGGCAACGAAGAAGTTGTTCAGTACGAAGAACGCCACACCCGCGACGAGGACGGCGGGGAGGACTTCGGGGAACCGCGCATTGGTGAAGCCCGCTCCGGCGGAGCCCGGCAGAGTGTGATAGAGACTGCCAGCCGCGAAAGCGCTTATTGCCATCTGCGAGCCGTTGAACAGCCGCTTGAACCACGGCCGCGCCTTGGCGTAGGTCACGGCGCCGACCAAGCAGAGGGTGCCGGCACCCCATGGGTCGATCAGGAGAATCGCCGAAAGTGCCAACGGAAAGCCGGTCGAAACGCTGAAGAAACGCATCCGGGTGTCGACGTAGGCGGAGTCTGCGATCCAGAACAGCACCGCAAGCACAGCGACGTCACGCCATGCGACGCTCGTGCGAAAGACCGCAAGGCTGCAGAGTACGGCTGCGGCGGCAATAACCGCACAGACGTACAGCCGTGCCGCTGCGGGCAACGAACGCATTTCGTTCCTTACAGGGAAGACATAGGCGAGACGGACCCGGCGAGTTTTGAACTCAGCTCCAGTGGGCGCAAGCGCCGTTGACGAGCTTCTCGACAACCTTCGCGATCTTGTTCATGCTTATCGCCGCCCTACGGTTTTTGTCATGGCGTCCGCTAGTGCCATGCAAAAGTCCGCTTCGCTGGGGTCGATCAGAGCTAACAGGCACACTCGACGTGCCCGTCTCGCGCTATGCAGTTGTCTCGCAACCCGGGAAATTGGGGGATTCTCGGGGTGCAAGCGGCAGCAGCTACACCCCTCAACAGGCGTAACGGCCGTCACTCGATAGCGAGTGAATCGGTCAAGATCGGGGCAAGTCAAGACCCAGAAGACACTCTGACCACAAGGCTTTTGGACTACCCCGGGCAGGCCAGTCATTTTTGACTATGCCTTCACCCTAATGCCGTCCAATCAACTTGATCTTCATCCGTTTTATCCCGATTACTCGGCACGCGAATGCGCCGAACTGTCGCTCACCAACCCGCCGCTGGTCTACGCTCCGTGCACAGTGAGGATCCACGGTGCGTGACACGCGATGAGCGATCGGTAGCAATCGGGCGGTGACGAGCTTGAGTGAGCACGACGCGCGCCGGCGTTCGGGCGCCGATGCGGCGTCCGCAGCGCCGTCAACGCCGTCAATGCCGCCCACGCCGTCCGCACCGCCGCACGCGAGTCGCCGAACCGGCGACCGATATGCGGCAATTGTCGACGCGCTCATGGCGGTGCGCCCCGATGAAGCGACCGCGCGGTTCGACGCTGCGGTTGCCGACGCGGTGGCGACGAGCCGCCTCGACGCCGAAACCGCCCGCGCGCTTCGCTGGTGGCAACGCGCTTCGGTGCGTGCCGCCGAGGCATATGCGGCCACCATCGCGCGCGGGGTGTTCACTTTGACGGACGACGCGCGAGCCGCTGCCGCCGCAGAAACATCCGAAGCAACGGCGTCCTGGCAGCGCAGCGTCGACGTCCGCGCTGCGAACGCTGCGAACGCAGCGAACGCAGCGGACGTGGCGCACGAGGCGCACGAGGCGCACGAGGCGCACGAGCCAACCGCGGCGCCCCCACCGGCAATCGAGACGCGGCTGCAAGCGCCGATCGTCGAGTTGGCCGCCGTCCGGCTGCTCGCCAAAGACCCGCGCGCGGTGAAGTCGGCGCTTGCTTGGTCAACCGATGCGCCACCGACGCCGCAACCGGCCGACCTGACCGCCACCACTGTGACGACCGTTGCCAGCACGACCAGCACGACCAGCCCGACCAGCCCGACCAGCACTCCCGCAGAAGGAAAGGACCGCAGCCATGCCCACCCTGCGTCTACTGCCTGAGTTCGAAGAGTCGCTGCGCCAGGTCCCGGGCATCCGCGCCGCAAGCGTGGTGACCGGTCCCGACGGCTCCCCCACCGAAATCCACATCGTCGCGAGCCGGAGCAAGGGCGCCAAGCAGGTGGTGCGTGACGTCCAGTCGCTGGCGATGGCCGCGCACGACCTCGACATCGACCACCGCATCGTGAGCGTCGTCCAGTTCGACGACGGCGAGGACGGTCTTCCTGCCGTCATCCGGCTACCCGACACCCCCGAGCGCACCGAGCATGCCGAGCCATCAGCCGATTCGGTACCACGCCCGGTCATCGCGTCGATCAGCATCCGCACCGCGGGGTCGGAGGCCGATGCCTCGGTAGTCGTCTCGACCGGTGAAGAGTCCTACGAAGGCCGCTCTATCGGCCCGTCGACGATGAGCCACCGCCACACGCTGGTCGCCCGCGCAACCCTCGACGCTGTCGCGGAATTACTCGGCCTACCGGCCGAAATCGAGTTCGCCACCGTCACGCCCATGGGCAATCGCCGCATGGCCGCCTGCGTTATTCAAGTCGCGGTACCGCGAGTCGGAGAGCTGGTGCTCACCGGCTCGGCGCTCGTACGAAGCGACGAGGCGGACGCCGTGGCGCGCGCGGTGCTCGACGCGCTGAACCGTCGGCTAGCCGGCTGAGTTCGCCGAGCGCGTTGCGCGCACCCATTCGAGGGTGCGCGCAACGCCTTCGCTCAAGGCGGTGAACGGCTCCCAGCTCAGCGTGTGACGCGCCGACGAAACGTCGAGTGTGATGGCCTGCAATTCTCCGAGCCGGGCTGGTGCGAACTGCGGCTCGTCGGGCGCGCCCGCGGCGTCCGCTATGGCTTTGTGCAGTTGGCGCACCGATGTGCCGACGCCCGTGCCGATGTTGAAGCGCCGACCGTTGCCGGCGTCGCCTGCGGCCCGCACGAAGGCATCGACCACATCGTCGACGTAGACGTAGTCGCGCACCGCTGTGCCGTCGCCGAAGATCATGCCCTGGCCGCCGCTGAGAAACGCCGAACAGAAGATTGCGACGACGCCGGCCTCGCCGTGCGGATCCTGCCGGGGGCCGTAGACGTTGCCGAGTGCAAGTGACGTCGACTGCAAGCCGTAGAGGTTGCGGTACGTGCCAAGGTAGATCTCACCGCAAACTTTTGAGGCTGCGTAAGGAGAATGCGGGTCGGTGCCGGCACGTTCGCTGACAGGTAGCTTGTCGGGCTCGCCGTAGATGGAGCCGCCGGACGACGTGAAAACCACCTTCCGCACACCGGCAGCCCGAGCCGCTTCGAGCACGTTGATGGTGCCCAGCACATTGAGCCGCGCGTCTTCGAGCGGATCGCGAACGCTTGCGCGAACGTCCATTTGCGCGGCGAGATGAAAGATGACTTCAGGTTCGGCTGAGGCGACGACGTCGGTGAATGACATGTCGGTGATATCGCCGCGCACAAAGGAAAATCGATGGTCGCTGTTCTCGCGCGCCTGTGCGAGATTGCTCAAGCGGCCCCGCGACAAGTCGTCGACGCCGACGACATGATGGCCTTCGGCGAGCAGCCGATCAGTGACGTGCGAGCCGATGAACCCGGCGGCGCCGGTGACGAGAGTGCGCATGGTTGCGGCTATGCCTCCGGACCGGCAGGTGGAGCGGGCGGTGCACTGCCGTAAGGCGGGGCCGTTCCATAAGGAGGCGCTGCGGCGCCGGGCGCCGGCGTTGGGTAGGGCCGGGTCGCGACGGGCACCGGAGCGGCGAAGTGGATGCGCGCGGTCGGCGCCAACCAGAGGTAGGCAACCGCGCCCGCGCCGATGAAAAGCAGGAAGAGCAGCGCGAGATCCTGACCTGCGATCAGCGCCATGAGGATCAGGTAGGCCAGCACCAAGCCGGTGATGAGCAGCCGAGCCATCGGGTCGCCACCCACGAGCCGAGCAAGCATCGCGATGATGCCCGCGGCGACCGCGATGAACAAAATGCCGATGACCATCAGCTTGACGCCGATGCTGTCTTCATACGGCTTGGCGATCAGATGCGCAACGAGATACAGCACTCCGACGAACGCGATGCCACCGGCGAAAATCGTCAGCAGAATGCGCGCGGCAGGAATGGCGGCAAGCCGCGACTGCTCACCGCGAACAACGCCGAAGAAGCCACGAATGCCTGGCGCTGCAGCCAAGAGCACCGCGGCCGCCCAGCACATGAGCATGGTGAGAATAGGCATCGGGCCGTGCGAATCGGTGCTGTGCAAGGCAAAGAAGGTGCCACCGCTACCCTCTTCGCGCGCGCTGCTGAACAGCACGGCCAGCCCGTACCCGACCAGCGGCACGAAAGCCACCGCACGGCTGAGCGAATCTCGCTCGGTAAGCCGCCACGCAAGGTAAATCAGCCACACTGCAAACGCGAGAAGCACAATGAGTGTTGCGAGCACAGCGAGCGCCAGGCCGGGCAGTTTGCCACCGAATGCAGAATCGCCGAACAGGTCAGCGACGTCGTGGACATGCAGGGCAACCGTGACGCCGAGCCACAGCGCGCTCGCCACCATCAACGCAACGGCGGCCAGCAGTTCGAGCGGCACCGTGGCGAGCGGGCCAGGCAACCGGCGCTGGAATTCGCTGAACTGTTCGGAAACGCTGCGGTAGCTGCGGGTCGCCTGCCCATGCGCTGCCTGGCCACGAACGGCCTGCCCGCAACGGCTGCAGAACGCCGCATCGGTGTCGAGTTCGGCGCCACACCGCGGGCACTGCATCGCGAACTCCAAAGGATCGACAGCGGGCCGGATCAACCGGCCGCAGCCTAGCAAGATCGCACGAACGCGAGCGCGCTACCGCGTCGCCGATCAGTCCGGCCGGTACTCGATCTGCGAGATCTCGACCCGCACCTCGCGAATGCGGGCGAGCACCTTGTCGCGCAACGCGTCGGGGGCGAGATCACAACCGCAACTGCGTGCGACCAGCGCCTTCACCGCCTGGTCGAGGCCGTACTGCCGAAGGCACGGCCCACACTCGTCGAGGTGCTCACGGATCTTGTCGCACTCGTCGGGCCCGATCTCGCCGTCGAGGTAGACGTAGACCTGCTCGAGCACCTCGGAACACGGCGTCTCGTGGTGGTTACCGCAGCTCATCGCTCCGCACCGCCCTCGGACCGCTGCGCGCCCTCAGCGGGGCCGTCAGCCGTCTCGTCGGTCGCCCCGCGGACAACGCCACGATCCCGAGCGTAGTCCTCCAAAGCCGCGCGCAGGGCCCTTCTCCCGCGATGAAGTCGCGACATCACGGTGCCGATCGGCGTGCCCATGATCTCGGCGATTTCCTTGTAGGCAAAGCCTTCGACGTCGGCGAGATAGACCGCGATGCGGAATTCTTCCGGCAGCGCCTGCAAGGCCTCTTTGATGTCGGAATCGGGCAGGTGGTCGAGCGCCTCGGTCTCTGCAGACCTCAAGCCGGACGACGTGTGCTCGGCAGCCCTCGCGAGTTGCCAGTCTTCGAGCTCGTCACCACCGGCCTGGCGCGGCTCGCGCTGCTTCTTGCGATAGCTGTTGATGAAGGTGTTGGTCAGGATGCGGTAGAGCCAGGCCTTGAGGTTGGTGCCCTCTTCGAACTGGTGGTAGGCCGCGAACGCCTTGACGAACGTCTCCTGCACCAGGTCTTCGGCGTCAGCCGGGTTGCGCGTCATGCGCAGCGCAGCCGAATAGAGCTGGTCGAGGAACGGCATCGCGCTGCGCTCGAAGCGCGCGCTTCGTTCCTCGGTCGACTCTTCGACGGCGGCCAACGACCGAACTCCTCCCGACGACGTGTCCTCAACGGAGACTATCGGGCGCCCCTTCGCAGGCCACTCGGGCCAGTCAAGGGGCGAAGTGCGAGGGCGAAGCTGGATCAAGAGGAGGTCGCCACCTTCGGAGGGTCAGTTTCGGCGGTTCGCTCGATGTCAACGCGGCCGTGCGGACGCCGATTCCCCCGCGCTCACCCCGCGGCCTTCGCCAAGATC
>Ga0068855_100008478_pt1 | contig 12425 bp, 11 predicted proteins | sample KBSCornC52_FD_66592 | JGI IMG/M metagenome (GOLD analysis project Ga0068855, IMG submission 66592) | Corn rhizosphere microbial communities from Kellogg Biological Station, Michigan, USA - KBS Corn C5-2 | ecosystem: Host-associated > Plants > Roots > Rhizosphere > Soil ...
AATTCTGGTTCAGGGTCACAAGCCGGAAATCTCCACTTCCGACCGGGACTAATTCTGGTTCAGGGTCAACAAGCCGGAAATCTCCACTTCCGACCGGGACTAATTCTGGTTCAGGGTCACTTGTATCTGCGCGGAGTGGCGGACGCAAGGCGGCGAGCGCGCGCTGGTGGCGACTTGTCCGACCTACCGAAGCCGGACAAGGCCGTCGCTGCGCAGATTCGCAAGCTGTGGCCGGACATGGAGCGCGCGATCGAATTTGCTGTTTCTGCTGATGTCAGCAGCATCCAGCGCGAACAGCGGATTTATGCTTTCGTCCATTGCGGCAGCACTCATGCCTTTACCGCTACGCTTGAACTTCTGCATCGGCGCATGAAGACCGCTTCCGCGAAACTGGCGGCAGAGGCGGTGCGCCGCGAGACGCGAAAGCGAGACGGATCTGTTGGCCGGGATGCCAATGTCGCGAAGGGTGCGGCAACGCGTGCACTGGTCAAGACCGAAGTCGCACGCTATCGCAATCGTGGGGTCCAGATTGGAATCGACGAGCGAAAAGCTATCGCAGTGAAGCTGGGAATCTCTGAGCGTCACGTGCGCCGGGTGATAGAACAACTTGCAGACGACGATTGAGGGACGGACATTTCAGTGTGAAAGTGCAGGACATTCCTGCAATCCGGACATTCCACTTTAAAAGGTGCTGATCGCACGGCGATAGTCGCTCCCGTTACTGTCACTCAGGGAGCACAAATGTCCGCAAACAACGCATTCGCAACGCAAGCTCCGGCCACTCTGCCGCTTGATGGTCTTTCCAAATGGCGCGATCTGCGTCGATCAATTTGCCTGTCTCGTGAGACTGTTCGCAAGCGCGAACAGGAGGGGAAGTTTCCGCGCTCGATCCGCTTGACTCAGAGGTGTACGGTTTGGAACAACCGCGAAATCCATCGCTATCTCGCTGATCCGCTGAACTATCGCGCTGCCGATGCCGTGAATGAAGTGACGGAGGGCGTGTGATGACGAGCGCAACGAACGCGCGAGCGATGGCGCGTGACACCAAAAAACAGGCCGACGCGGAGTTCTACGATTGTGAACTCACCCGCCTGCACGAACTGTTCAGCGACGTGCTCCAGTGTACGGAGCAGGGTGTGCGGCGCGATGCTGCATGCATGATCGTTACCGCTGCGGGCGTCTTCGAGCGCGACGCGGTTCGGATGCCGACGCGCGCTAAGCATGCCGTCCGGCTGCTGAAGGAGGCGATTTTCATGCTAGATCCGAAGGTGTCGGCATGAGTGTTTGCCAAGTCACTTTGCCATGCCAACGCACGGCGGGCATGGCCCCGCTTTCTCTGGACCGTTCTGCGCCGGATTTGCACGTCGCGACGGCACGCAGTATTCTGTGCACGTCGCCGACACAGAAGCGACCGGGTTTGGAAGCCCGATTGTTCCAAGGCGGACGACCGCCGCAGTGCGGTTTTTTTGCGTCCGTGTGCCTTCGCGCGCCTCTACGATCAATGGGTGGGCGACGGTGGGGAGGCTTCGGCCTGCCGGTTCCCTTGGACGCCGGTCTTCCAACCCTGCTGTCTGCCCGCCCACCCCATTTGGAAGTGGGGAGCGGGTTCAACCCGTCCAAGGAGGTCGCATTCAATGCGCCAGTCCACGCACGCCCGTACCGGGCAGCAATCCCACCTCATTCAATCAATCGTCCGCACAGCACTGCGCGACGCGGCAACCGCCAGCACGTATCAGGACGCGCTCGACGCAACCGGCGCGGCACTGGCCGCAATCGCGGCGCTCGTTCGTGCGGAGGTGCGTCATGGCTGAGCTGCGCTGCAAGATTGGCGATCTGGCGATTGTCACGAAGTGCGATGCTCGCTCGCGTATCGGCATGCTGGTTGAGGTGGCATCGGCTCGCCCGACGCCCGATCACGATTGGCGCGTGCGGATTTTGGGCGGCCCCGTCTCGGGGCGTAGCGTCTGCGGTCGCCGGTCCGGCGATTTCGCGCACGCGGCCGTCTTTGACTGGAACCTCACGCCGATCGCGGCGAAGCGGAGCTGGATTGCACGATCGATGTCGGGCAACTCCTCGCATCGATTCTGGAGGTGCGCCATGTCTAAATACCGCCTGCCGAACGAAGTCACGATGATCGCCATGTGTGCGGCCCATCAGTTCGCCCAGCTCGAAGCCCTGTTCGATGCTGTCCGTTCGCATCTTGCGGAGGGCACCTACGAGCGCGCGCTCGTCGACATGGGACAAAGCGTTGCAAGCCGGTATTCGGCCGAAATGCGCCGCACTGCGCAGCCGGAGGTGTGCCATGACTGACCAGCGCATCCGAACCGCGGTTGTCGACGGATTCGACAACGCCCCGCCGCTCGATACCGGCGCACCGATCGAGCTGCAATTCGCCGTCGACCTGGGCGCGATCTGCGCCGACGCATGGCTCGACCTGAAAGGCGACGTGCGGCTGCACGACTACGCGGCGCATCAAGCCGCTGCGTTCGCGCGCGGCATGGAAGCCGCCATGCAGGACGCAGGCGACGTCGACGCGCACCGCGTGACGATCAGCCGGCAAGCGTTCGCGGCCGGCCTGATGGGGCGCGTACAACAGCACCTGTTCGCGGCGCTCGGCCTCGTTACGCGCGAACCGCGCACGACGCACTAAGGGGCGGCCATGGCAAAGACGAACAAGAATGCCGTGCAGTCGCTCGCGCCGCACTTCGTGGCCGAGGTGAACCGGCCCGACCGCAACCGCATCGGCACGCGGATCAGTGACGCCATGGAGCTGCTGGACAGCCTGCATTGGGCGGCCGACAAGGCCATGTCCGATGACGACTACTGGCTTGTGCTGAGCCTGTTCCGCGCGTCCCTGCCGTCGATCGGCGCGGCGCTGGAGGCGGCCAACGACGCCCTCGGCGAGTCGCGGCTCGGCCGCTACGTCTACAGCAACGACGTCACGGCCGGCGGGGCGGTTCTCTCGGTGCCTCGCGCGGCCGGCTGACGCTGCGCCGCTAGGCATCGCCGCATCATTCAATTCTTCGCGCGTCGGGTAGCTGCTTACCCGATATGGACTGCTAATCGGCAAGCCGACCGACGCGCGTCCAGTGGGAACCTATGAGTAACGCACCCATGTCCGAATTCGAGCGGGCGAGAGTCGCGCTCGGCTATGTTCCGCCCGACGACCGCGACACGTGGAGTCAGGTGGGGATGGCGCTCAAGGCCGAGTTTGGCGAGGAGGGCTTCGCCCTCTGGAACGAATGGAGCCAAGGCGCGCGGAACTACAACGGCAAGGACGCGCGCGATGTGTGGAAGTCGTTCAAGGGCGGCAAGATCACCATCAACACGCTGTTTCACCTCGCCAAGGTCGGCGGCTTCGATCCGCGTGCGCATCGAGCAAAGCCGATCGATCCAGCGGAGCGCGAGCGGCAGAAGGCCGAGCGCGCGGCCCGCGAAGCGGCCGAGCTGGCCGAACTGACCGAGAAACAGCAAGCCGCGTCGGCGCTCGCGGAATCGATCTGGTCGGCGGCCGAGCCCGCGTCGGCCGATCACCCGTACCTCGTTCGCAAGCGCATCCCGGTCGACGCGCTGCGCGTCTATCGCGGCGGCTTGTGCATCGGCACGGCCGCGTGCGACGGCGCACTCGTCATCCCGGCGAGTGACGCGGACGGCAAGCTGTGGACGCTGGAGTTCATCCTGACGGACGGCCAGAAACGCTATCTGCCGAACGGCCGCAAGGCGGGCTGCTTCTCGTTGATCGGCGGTCCGCTGTCTTCCGTGCCGTCCACGCTGCTGATTGGCGAGGGTTACGCGACGTGTGCAACGCTCGCGGCCGCGACCGGCTATCCGGTCGCCGTCGCCTTCGACGCCGGCAACCTGCACGCCGTGGCGACGGCGCTGCGCGGCCAGTATCCGGACGCCCGCATCGTCGTGTGCGCCGACGACGACCACACGACGAAAGGCAATCCGGGCGTGACGAAGGCCCGCGTGGCGGCCGAGGCCGTCGCCGGCATCGTCGCGGTGCCCGACTTCGGTCCGAACCGCCCGGCGAACGGGACCGACTTCAACGACCTGGCTGCGCACGTCGGCCCGGATGCGGTGGCCGCCGCTGTGCGTGCTGCGCTCGCGCCGGCTGGTACGTCGGATAAGGCCACCGCGCCCGCCGCGAAGCCCGCCAAGCGCCCGAAAACGGCCCGCGCGCAGGATGGCAAGTCGCGGTTCGTCGTCGACGACAAGGGCGTGTGGTTTCACGGCTTCAACAATCAGGGCGATCCGCTGCCGCCGCATTGGGTCAGCACGCGGATCGACGTGATTGCGGAGACGCGCAACGAGATGAACAGCGAGTGGGGCTACCTGCTCGAATTCACGGACCGCGACGGCGTCCTGAAACGATGGGCGGTGCCGGCCGGCCTCTTTGCCGGCGACGGCACGGAGCTGCGCCGCATGCTGCTCGATATGGGCGTGAAGCTCGGCGTGACGCAGATCGCCCGCACGCAGATCGCGAACTATGTGCAGATGGCGCAGCCGGACGAGCGCGTGCGCTGCGTGCCGCGCGTCGGCTGGCATCACGGCGCGTTCGTGCTGCCCGATCGCGTCATCGGCACCGGCAAAGAGGCGCTGATCTATCAGGCAGACACGCCGATCCAGAGCCAGTTCAAGGAGCGCGGCACGCTGGACGACTGGCAACGCGAGGTCGCGGCCTACTGCGTTGGCAATAGCCGGCTGCTGTTCTGCGTCGCTACCGCCTTCGCTGGTCCGTTGCTGCACTTCTCCGGGCTTCAGTCGGGCGGCTTCCACTTGCTCGGCACGACGTCCAAGGGCAAGTCAACGGGCGGCGTCATCGCCGCGTCCGTGTTCGGCTCGCCGGACTACGTGCGGAGCTGGAAGGCGACCGACAACGCGCTCGAAGCCGTCGCCACGCAGCATAGCGACGCGCTGCTGATCCTCGACGAAATCGGGCAGGTCGAGCCGCGCTTGGTTGGCGATGTGATCTACATGCTCGCGAACGAGTCGGGCAAGGCTCGCGCCTCGCGTAGCGGCTCGGCCAAGCCGGTTCTCACGTGGCGGCTGCTGTTCTTGTCGAACGGCGAAAAGAGCGTGTCCGCGTTGATGGCCGAGGGCAACAAGCCGATGAAAGGCGGTATCGAGGTGCGCTTGCCCGCGATCCCGGCCGAGGTGGGCGAAATGGGTGTCGTGGAGAGATTGCACGGCTTCCCGACGCCGGCCGCGCTGATCGAGCATCTAGAGCGGCACGCAGGCATGCACTACGGCACGGCCGGACCGGCCTTCATCGAATGGGCATCGTCGCAGGCCGGCGAGCTGGCCGAGCATCTGCGTGTGCGCGTCGACGAGCTGGTCGGGCAATGGGTGCCGGATGGCTCGCATTCGCAGGTCGCGCGTGTCGCTAAGCGGTTCTGCCTCGTCGCGGTAGCCGGCGAGCTGGCGACGGCACACGGGCTGACCGGCTGGCCGCAGGGCGAAGCGGTCGAGGCCGCGCGTCGTTGCTTCGAAGGCTGGCTCGAACTGCGCGGTGGCACGGGAAACTCCGACGAGGCGGAAGCCGTGCGGCAGGTACAGCACTTCCTCGCCGCACACGGCGACAACCGTTTCGTGTGGATGAACCGGGCGCAGGACGACCATCGTCCGAACGTGCCGCATCGAGCGGGCTTCAAGCAGCACGTGAAGCGCGACGATCGGCGCACACCCATCGCCTCCGATCGCGAGTATTACGCCGAGTTCGGCGGCAAGATGAGCGCCGACGATGCCGAAAGCGTCGAGACGGAGTACCTGATCGAAGCGGCCGTGTTCCGCAAGGACGTGTGCGCCGGCTTCGATCACAAGATCGTCGCCAAGGCACTCATGAAGCGGGGCGTGCTGATGCCGCGTAGCGACGGCTATCCGTACCGGCAGGAATACATCCCCGGTCACGGCAAATTCATGGTCTATCGCGTGTTGCCGTCCATCTTCACGCTTGAACTGTGAAAAGCGCCGCCGCCGTCCGGGAGGGCGGTGGCGGGCATTCCTTTGCGCGGCATCTTTGGCCCGTGCGTCAAAGTTACTTTGAGCGATCCGCTCCAGATGGAACGGGGCGGGCGCTTGCTGCGAATCTTGCCGTTGCCGTAACAATCCGGGCCGGTTTATCTCCAGTATCTCCAGCGTTCTCCAAATCGTTTGGAGACACACGAAGCCTTACCCCATAAGGCTTTGCGGCCGATTCAGGCGTTTATCTCCAAATCTCCAACTTGTTTTGCACTGAGCGGGCAGGCAGCGAGCGTCTGCGTCGACCGCGAAGCCAGACGGGGCGCGGCTCTCCGGGATTCGAAGGGCGTCGACAACGTGTTTTTTGAGGGGGGTGTCCGCGACGCGCCCCGATCGGGCATTGTTGCGCTGGCCGCAAGTGTCGGGGCGGCCGGAAAGCGGGGGACCCTGCGTCTAGGGCAAACACGCGGGGGCTCACACCCGCGTGTTTTTCCTACTCCCGGCGCGCCTGAGGGGGGTCATATTCATACCGACATGCAGGGGACCGACAGTGCGGTGCCAACTCTGAAAAATCGGTGGGGGGCGCGGCAAGGGGGGGCATAATCAGCCAGTGAAGCTTCAGACTGAGCGCCTAGACCGATCACGGTTTCGCGATGTTGCTCAGTGCTGAACTCCAAGTGAAGCAAACGAGCGTCGCGCTGTGCTTTCGGGAGGGACATGACACCGCCGTCCGGGTTCGGCCATGGGTGGTCGGCGGAGTAACTTCGAACGTGTAATTTGAGGCAGGGCCAACCGACGAATGTGTAGCCACGCCAAACGTTCGTCCGATGCGCCCCACCTCGACCGAGGTTAAGTTCCGCCGTTCAGTTGCTCAATAATTACTTCAAACTTTGCTTTATCCACTCCTCGGATTAGCCATTTTTTTAACCCTTGGTTCCAGCTAGCACCTGCAGCTTTCAGTTCGTCTTTGTGTTTCTTGGAATTTCCATTAATGACGAACGCCTTGCCATGCGCTTCAAGAGAAAGCGGCTCATCTGCTTGAGTGGCTTGCGCAGTGGATTTCCCGGATACTTTCCCGGGTGCACCAGTCGCGAGCGCAGCATCCTGAAAAGACTTATGCTCAATCAGCTTTGCCCGAATCTGCATGCATACGGGATTGGTAGCTGCCAGCCAGTTTTTGTCACGTCGGCCGGCCTCATATTGACCCGGCGTCACTCCCATCAAATCTGTAGGGAGGCGCAAATCACTCACGTTGTCCGGCGTAATAAAGAAGCATCTTTCGATGCCGAGGCGTCCAACAAAAAGGCCCAATTCAAATATGACGTTATCGCGAACCACGGGGTTCTCGTTGCCACGCATGATGCTTAAATCATCTGGGCTGAAGACAAAAATTCCGAAATCAGATTCCCGAAGCGCCTGAATAAGGCTATATATGGTTGTTCCGGATATCTGGAATACACCATTGGCCCAAACAGTACACTCTGCATCGCGTGTGAGGTTGGCGTGTATTGCATTGGCAATATCTAGGCCCTCTCTCGAGGAGCCAATGAAAACTTTTGGCTTCAAATTTATCTCCTGTTGTACTGGGTCTCACTCGCGGAACAGTTTAACGCAGTCGACCCGTCGGAGGCCGATCATGGTTGCTACGCCGAATTTGGGCAGTGGTTTCGCGCTCCCGGGTCGCGATGTCCCCTTTGGGACGGTAAGTGACATGTCCCGGGGAAATCGGCAAACAACCGCATAAAGTGGCAGCTCCGATTGTTGATCGTGACGGGGGACGGCGGAGATCGCGAGGAGGTGTTTACCCGCTATCGGGCTGCCGCGATACGGACGATTTCGGCCCCTGCCTTGAGGTGATCGAGATGATCGCCCCATGCCTGCATCATTCGCCTGCGTTCGGGAAGATATTCAGCGTGGACGTAGGCCGCCGTCACTTGATTGCGTTCGGCATGAGCCATCTGACGCTCTACAACGTCCCGGCCGAAGCCGAGTTCGCGCAGAGCTGTGGCTGCCAGCCCGCGAAACCCGTGCCCCGTCATTCGTGACTTGTAGCCCATGCGATACAGCGCGTAGAGCATGGTGTTGTTCGAAATGTGGCTTCGGCCTTGCACGCTGTAGAACACGAAGCGATGCTGGCCGTTGAGCGCGCGGAGCTGGGCGAGTACGTCGAGTGCCTGCCGCGATAGCGGCACGATGTGTGGGTCGCGCATCTTCATGCGTTCAGGCGGAACGCGCCATTCTGCTGCGGCCTCATCAAACTCCGACCACTCTGCACGGATCATTTCCGTTGTTCGCACGAAGGTCAGCGCCATCAGGCGGAGCGCGAGCCGGGTAACTAGGTCCCCTTGGTAGGCGTCAATGTCGCGCATGAGCTGCGGAATCTCCGTCGCCTTGACGCGGGCCATGTGCTGCACGCCGGGACCCTTTTTCAGGACCGTCTGCGCATCGATGTCGGCTGCCGGATTCCTGGAGCATCGGCCGGTCATGATCCCGTACTGGAAGACCGCGCGTGAGCGCTGGAGAATCCGCTTCGCTGTCTCCCGCACCCCACGCGCCTCGACTTCGCGAACGATGCTGAGCATCTGCGGCGAGTCGATCTCCGCGATCGGGCGAGCACCGATCTTGGGGAACACGTCGACCTCAAGCGAATTCAGCACCTTCTCTGCGTAGCCGTCGCTCCAGCCCGGGCGCTGAGAGTCGAACCACTCGCGCGCTACCGCTTCGAACGAGTTGGCCGCCGCGATTTCGGCGGCCCGTTTCGCATCCTTCTTCGCCTCGCCCGGATCGATGCCGGCCGCGATCTGCTCGCGGGCCTCGTCGCGCTTCTTCCGTGCCGTCGCAAGCGTGACGGCCGGATAGACGCCGAGGGCGAGCGTCTTCTGCTTGCCAAGGAAGCGGTAGGACAAGCGCCAGTACTTCGCGCCGTTCGGTTGGACGAGCAAGAACATCCCGTTGCCGTCCGTCAGTTTGTATGGTGCCGCGCTGGCCTTCGCGTTGCGCACCTGTATGTCAGTGAGAGGCATTGTTGGTATCTGTGTTGTTGGTATCTTCTGATACCAACAAAAATACCAACACTTTCTCTGGCTGTCACTGAGCAACCTTGGGTAACGATAGGAGCTAGAGCACCGCCAGACGGGCTTGAGCGGGGAGTTTCTTGCGAATCTTGGGGAAGGTTTGGGGCTTGACTGGTCCCCCCGACAGGAATCGAACCTGTATCTAGCGCTTAGGAGGCGCTTGTTCTATCCATTGAACTACGGGGAGAGCCGAGTCCGCGATATCGCGTGCAAAAACGCGACCGGGACGGCGATGTGGACAGCGCGCAGAGTATAGCAAACGCGCGGCGCATCGGCGGACGGAATGCGTGCCGATGCGCGGCGCGCGTGCTCAGTGCGTCCGGAAACCGAAAACCGGATACACGAAACCGGAATCAGAAATCGACGACGACGAAATCTTCCTTGCCCACGTCGCACAGCGGGCACCGCCAGTCGGCAGGAATGTCGGCGAAACGGGTGCCGGCGGGGATCCCCTCGTCGGGCAGCCCTTCCGCTTCGTTATAGACCCACCCGCAAATCAGGCAGACCCAGCTCTGGTATTCGATTACTTCACTCATAGCGCGTTCGGGATGAAGAAAGTCGGTCATGCCGTCCGCGGCGCGGCCAACGGACGAAAGGCGCAATGGTACCGTAATTTCGCCGAACACCAGCGCAACGTCCTTTTAAACGTACGCATCGCGAACAACGCCCAACATCGCACGGGCCGGGCACGCAGTGTATGCTTCGTGAGCCTTTCAATCTGAAGGAGGAAACGATGCTCAACAAGAAATGGATCGCAGGTGCGGTATGTGTCGCGGCACTGGCCGTGTCGACGCTCGCGCGTGCCGAGGCGCGCGTGTTTTTCGTCGAGCCGAAGGATGGCGCGACGGTGTCGAGCCCCGTGCACGTGCAGTTTGGCCTCGAAGGGATGGCGCTCAAGCCGGCCGGCGACATGACGCCGGACACGGGCCACCATCACCTGCTGATCGACGGGAAGCCGGTGCCGAAGGGCGACGTGATTCCCGCCTCCGAACATTCGCTGCACTTCGGCAAGGCCCAGACCGAAACCGACGTGAAGCTGCCGCCCGGCCAGCACACGCTGACGCTGCAGCTCGGCGACGGCGCACACCGTTCGTATGGTCCCGAGCTGAGCTCGACGATCACGGTCAACGTGAAGTAATCGCACCTCCCACCTGCGGGCGCCCGGCCGGGAAGCTACGACGGGATGCCCGCCGCGCCGGCCCCGCGGGGCGCCGAAACGCGCCACGCCGGCGCCGTCCGCCGAGCGCGCGCCTGCAAGCAGTCACAGCACGAAAAGCACCGCGCACCGGCATAGTCCGTCCGGCCATCCCGGCGCAGGCCTCCGCCCCCGGTACAATGGGCGCTTCCGATTTCTCTCTTCGCCGTCTCCCCATGTCGCTTTATTCCATTACCGGCGCGCAACTCGCGTTCGGTCATGTCGCGTTGCTCGATCACGCGGACTTCTCGCTGGAAGCCGGCGAACGCGTCGGCCTGATCGGCCGCAACGGCGCGGGCAAGTCGTCGCTGCTGAAGATCGTCGCCGGGCTCGCGAAACCCGATGACGGGCTGATCACGCGCCAGCAGGAGCTCGTGACCGTCTACGTGCCGCAGGAGCCCGAATTCGAACCCGGCGCGACGGTGTTCGAGGCCGTGGCATCGGGGCTCACGCACACGCGCGAAGTGCTCGAAGAATACGATTCGATCGCGCACCGCCTCGCCGAGACACCCGAAGGCGCCGAGCACGATGCGCTGCTCGCGCGGATGAACGCGCTGCAGTCGTCGCTCGACATGCACGACGCGTGGAACTGGCGCACGCGCGTGTCGATGACGCTCGCGCAGATCGGCCTGACGGACGGCGACGCAAGCGTCGACGCGCTGTCGGGCGGGATGCAGAAGCGCGTCGCGCTGGCGCGCGCGCTGGTGCTGCAGCCCGACGTGCTGCTGCTCGACGAACCGACCAACCACCTCGACTTCGACGGCATCCGCTGGCTGGAAGAACTGCTGGTCTCGCAGCGCGCGGGCCTGCTGTTCATCACCCACGATCGCGCGTTCCTCGACCGCGTCGCGACACGCATCGTCGAGCTCGATCGCGGCGGGCTGCTGTCGTATCCGGGCAATTTCTCCGCGTACCAGACGCGCAAGGCGCAGCAGCTCGAAGTCGAGCGCGTGGAAAACGAGAAGTTCGACAAGCTGCTCGCGCAGGAAGAAGTGTGGATCCGCAAGGGCGTCGAGGCGCGCCGTACGCGCAGCGTCGGGCGCATCGCGCGGCTCGTGCAGATGCGCAACGAGCGCGCGGAGCGCCGCAATTCGCAGGGCAACGTGAAGCTCGACGTCGCGCAGGGCGAGAAGTCGGGCAAGATCGTCGCGGAACTGACGGACGTGACGAAGCGCTACGGCGATCGAACGGTGGTCGACACGTTCTCGACGTCGGTCATGCGCGGCGACAAGATCGGTTTCGTCGGCCCGAACGGCGCCGGCAAGACCACGCTGCTCAAGCTGATCCTCGGCGAGCTGAAGCCCGACGCGGGCACGGTGCGCACGGGCACGAACCTGCAGGTCGCGTATTTCGACCAGATGCGCGCGCAGCTCGACCAGGACAAGAGCCTGGCCGATACGATCAGCCCCGGTAGCGAATGGGTCGAGATCGGCGGCGTGCGCAAGCACGTGATGAGCTATCTCGGAGACTTCCTGTTCGCGCCGGAACGCGCGCGCTCGCCGGTGAAGTCGCTGTCGGGCGGCGAGCGCAACCGGCTGCTGCTCGCGCGCCTGTTCGCGCGTCCGGCCAACGTGCTGGTGCTCGACGAACCGACCAACGACCTCGACATCCCGACGCTCGAACTGCTCGAAGAGCTGCTGGCCGACTATGACGGCACGGTGCTGCTCGTCAGCCACGATCGCGCGTTCCTCGACAACGTCGTGACGTCGGTGATCGCGGCCGAGGGCGACGGCAAGTGGCGCGAATACGTCGGCGGCTTCACCGACTGGCAGATCCAGAGCGAGCGTTCGCAGCAGCTCGCGCAGCAGGAAGCGGCGAAGCGCGCGGTGAAGGAAGCGGCGCCGGTCAAGGAAGACGCGGCGAAAAGCGCGGCGGGCCGCAACGCGCAGCGCACGGTCAAGCTGTCGTTCAACGAGCAGCGCGAACTCGATGCGCTGCCGCAGAAGATCGCGGCGCTCGAGGAGGAACAGAAGACGATCAACGCGCAACTCGAGGACGGCGCGATCTTCGCGAAGGATCCGCAGGAAGGCACGCGCCTGACCGAACGGTTCGCGGCGATCGACGACGAACTGCTCACCGCGCTCGAGCGGTGGGAGACGCTCGAGGCGAAGCGCAAACCGGTCTGACGCACCACGCGCGGCGCGGCGCTGGCCGGCACGTCGTATCGCCGCCCGCACCGCGCGACGATCTTGCGA
>Ga0068855_100008480_pt1 | contig 12425 bp, 8 predicted proteins | sample KBSCornC52_FD_66592 | JGI IMG/M metagenome (GOLD analysis project Ga0068855, IMG submission 66592) | Corn rhizosphere microbial communities from Kellogg Biological Station, Michigan, USA - KBS Corn C5-2 | ecosystem: Host-associated > Plants > Roots > Rhizosphere > Soil ...
GCTAGCAGCCGTTCCACCAGCTATGCGTCCACTCGTGAACGAACCACAGATACGGCCTCCCCAACTGCATTTCGAGCGTAGGATCATTCCCCGCTCGACCAGGCCCACCCGGCTTTCAACGACCGCGCTCTCACCGCGTCGTTTAGAGTGCGTCGCGACAGCTTGTCCGGCGCCATTTCTCATGGAGCAGTATCGGAGGACGTATGACCCATCTCGTTAGGAAATTGTTGGTGCTCTGTGCCACCGTCTGCGGAATGTCCGTATGGATTAGCGCGACGGCTCGAGCACAGGACGGGGGGACGATCAGCGGGCGAGTAGTCGACGGCACGACGAGCGCTCCCATCCCGTCCGCGCAGATCCAAATCGTCGGCACGGCCCGAGGGGGCGTGACTGCAGAAGATGGACGATTCCGGGTCGTGAACGTCAGAGCTGGTACCTACCAGGTGCGAGTCCTGCGCATCGGCTTCCAGGCCAGTACCCAGAGTGTCACCATAGGCAACGGGCAGTCGATCGATCTCGCGTACAGTCTCACGCCCGCAGTCGTCACGCTGGACGAGGTTGTGACCCTCGCGACGGGCGAGACCACACGCAAGCGCGAGCAGGGCAACGTGGTAGGAACGCTGGCACCGGAGCCGGCGACGCTTGCGACAGCGGGGAACGTAAGCCAGCTACTCACCGGACGTATTCCCGGTGTGGACGTCGCCACCCCGGGTGGCACGATCGGATCGAGCGCGCGGCTTCGCATTCGCGGTGCCAGCTCCCTGTCGCTCTCCAACGATCCGCTCCTGATCATCGATGGCATCCGCGTCGAGAACAGCTCGGCGTCGACAACGATTGGCGTGGGCGGTCAGCAGCCTTCGCGTCTCAACGACATCAATCCGGAAGACATCGAAAAGATCGATGTTCTCAAGGGCCCGGCGGCCGGAGCCCTCTATGGCACCGCGGCGGCGAACGGTGTAATCCAGATCACAACCAAACGCGGCCGTGCCGGCAAGACCAGGTTCACTATTTTCGGGGAGTCGGGCAGCATAAAAAACGTCACCCCATTTCCAAGGAACTACGCGCAGATCGGTACTACCACAGCCGGCGCTCGAACTACTGCATGCAATCTCGACAGTCAGACTCGCGGACTGTGCACGCCGAACCCCGACTCGCTCGTCAGCTTCAGTCCGCTCGCCCAGTATAGCCCGTTCATCAATGGGCAGCGCGGAGCCTACGGTGCAAGCGCGGTTGGCGGCAACGATCGCGTGACTTATTACATCGACGGCAACTACGATCGGCAGCAGGGCGTGTTCGACGCGAACACCGACCAGCGGGCCGGTGGACGAATGAATCTCAACGCGCAGCTGACGGATAGCTGGAACATTCAGCTTGGGACGAACTACCTTGCCGATCATCTCCGTCTCCCGCAGAACGACAACGACATCCTTGGCATCGTTTCGTCAGGCATACTCGGCAGCGCATTCGACGATTCAATTCCGGGAAAGGCATGCCCTTCTCCAGGTTGTGCTCACGGATACCTGAATGGACAGATCCCGCAGGTGCTGGAAGCGGTCTGGCAGACGCGACAGGATATTCAGCGTTTTCAGAACAGTATCACCAGCAACTATCAGCCCCTCCACTGGCTGAAAGCGTCGGGAACGGTCGGTCTTGACTACCTGAGCCGTTATGACAACGAGCTGATTCCGCCAGCTTCGGTATTCTTCGGTTCGCTCCCGGACGGGCAGCGGACGTCCAATCCCTACTCGATCTACAACTATACGGCGCAGGGGAATCTGGCCGCGACGTGGGCCCCGACCGCAACCATCACTACCACCACGACAGTGGGCACGCAGTTCAACAAGGCTCTCGTCCGCGGCACCCAGGCATTTGGCGCGAAACTTCTGGGAGGAACGGGATCGCTAAGCGGTACCACCGCCCGGTTCGCCGTCAGCGAGGCGAATACGGATAACAAAACGCTAGGCTATTTTGGAGCCGAGGAATTGGGTTGGAGAGACCGCGTCTTCCTGAACGCGGCCGTCCGCAATGACAAGAACAGCGCCTTCGGCCAGAATTTCGGATCGATCACATACCCATCCTATGGCGCTTCATGGGTGATCAGCGAGGAATCGTTCTTCCCGAAGACGGATATCATCCCCTCACTCCGACTGAGGGCCTCAAACGGCCGATCTGGTCGGCAACCGAACTTCCGGGACGCGATCACGTTCTTCAACGCTTCAACCGTAACGGTCAACAGCACCGACGTCCCAGGCATTGCGATCGGGGGCACCGGAAACATTGCTCTTCGCCCGGAGCGGTCTACCGAAACGGAGCTGGGGTTCGACATGGGGCTACTCGGGCAGCGCGTGAACTTCGAGTACACCCACTACAACAAGAAGACCAACGACCTGTTGGTCGCTGTCCCACTAGCGCCCTCGCTTGGCCTCAGCAACAGCCAGTTCCAGAATCTTGGCACCGTACGAAACGTTGGTAACGAGATATCACTCGAGGCGAACGTCATCGATGTCAGAGCTGTGACGTTCAATTTCCTGATTACCTCATCCAACAACGAGAACACGCTGCTTACTCTGGGAGATCTTCCGGGAACGACTACTCCGGTTCCACCGATCATCATCAACACGCAACAGAAGAACGTCGTTGGCGTGCCGCTCGGTAGCTACTGGCAGCGTCCGTACACCTTCACCGATGCGAACAAAGACGGCATCATCGCGCGAAGTGAGATCAAGCTGGGAGACACGGCCGTATACCTTGGGAACATTCTCCCCAAACGGGAATACTCGGTGTCGCCCACTATGACGCTGTTCAAGATGTTCAAGGTTTCGGCACTAGTGGATCACAAGGGCGGGTTCAAGCTCTTCGACAATACGCGCCGGTTCCATTGCAGCTTCGGCACGTGCCAGGAGACCTTTGACAAGACCATGCCGCTGGCGGATCAGGCAGCGGCGGTCGCGATCGCACTTGGTACCGATGCCGGCTACATCGAAAATGCGGCATTTACAAAACTCCGCGAACTCTCGTTCACGTTGTTAGCACCCGATGATTTCGCGCACCGTTTCGGGGTCCAGAACCTCGACTTCACAGTCGCTGGGCGCAACCTCAAGACCTGGACGGACTACAAGGGATTTGATCCGGAAGTGAACGCAGTTGCGGGGGCGAACTTTAGCACTCAGGAGTTCCTCACGCTGCCGCCTTCGCGGACCTGGACGGCACGCATTAACGTGACTTTCTAACCTCTACCGACCGAGCGATCAATCATGAAGAATAGACTTCTCGCCCGTCGGCGCATTCGCCGTTTGGGCACCCTCACCACGCTCGCGGCATGCATAGCTGTGTCGCTGAGCGGATGCGATAGCAAACAGATTCTCCAAGTTACCGATCCTGATGTCGCCAGGCCGTCGGCGCTGGACAACCCATCCGCACTTCCGGCTCTTCGGGCGGGCGCGGTGGGCGCTTTCGGGATATCCTACAACGGTCAGGCCTCGGATGAGGAGCAGGTGCAACTGTCCGGATCCCTGGGCGATGAACTGATTAACACAGAAACGTTTCCAACCCGGATCGAGTTCGATCAACGGGCACAAACGCTCGGGAATACAAGCCTCGTTGGCACATTTGTAGACCTTAATCGGGCCCGAGGCTTATCTACCCGCGCGATCGCAGCATTCCAGAAGTTCGCGAAGACTACGGGGGATAGCACAGGATTTCCCGAAGTCCTGGCGCTCGGAGGGCTGACGTACGTGCTCTTCGCGGAGAACTACTGCGGCGCGGTTCCTCTCAGCGTGGTGAACGACGATGGCTCGTTTACATTCGGACCGGCCCTAAACCTGAATCAACAGCTCGACAGCGCTATTTCCAAATTCAACGCGGCTCTAGCAGTGACCGGTGCGCCCTTGACGGCGACGTTCAAGCAGTTGGCTCAGGTAGGTAAAGGACGCGCGTTGCTGGATAAGGGCGATTATGCGAACGCGGCCTTGGCAGTGGCGGGCGTATCGACAACGTTCCAGTACAACTATCAGCACTCTCAGACCACCGCCGGTCAGAATAATGGAACCTGGCTTCTTACGAACAGCGTCGGCCGCTTCGGTGTTGCGGCCAGAAAGGGAGGCAATGGTCTGCCGTATCAAACCGACGGCGATACCAAGAATGTAGGATTCGATCCGCGAGTCGCCAACGCGGTGCGAACCAGCAATGGTGGGCATGGTTTCGACAATGGTATTCCTGCGGGCGAACTTCAGTACGTGCAGCAGAAGTTTCCGCTTCGCGACTCACCAATCACGATCGCGGATGGTGTAGAAGCCCGGCTGATCGAGGCCGAGGCAGCTCTCCAGACGGATCCCGTAGCGGCGCTCGCAATATTGAACGCGCTGCGCAGCAACGCCGCGCTTCTAACGCTTCGTGGCTATCCAGCTGGATCTCTGCCGCCATTGACCCTTCAAGCCACAGCCGCCGCTCAGGTAGATCAGCTTTTCAAGGAACGCGCGTACTGGCTGTTCCTCACCTCGCACAGGTTGGGTGACATGCGTCGTCTGATCCGCCAGTACGGTCGTGGCTCCGAAACGGTCTTTCCGACGGGGCCTTACTTCAAGGGCGGGACGTTTGGAACCGACGTCAATTCGCCAGTTCCGCAGCGCGAGCAGAACAACCCGAATTACACACCTGGGTCCTGCAAGCAAAACGAAGCGTAGCGAACCTGTAAGGAGTTAGCTCAACAAAATAATGAGGCGCCAGGATCATTCCGGGCGCCTCGTTATTTATGAGCCGTGCGCCCTGCTGACCTACGAGCCGGACCTCGTGTGAATGTAGATTACTCCGGCGCTCGCATTGGTACCCTCCGTACTCGTTCCTCGCGAGCTGCCGCGCAACTCTATTCTGTCGATTGCATCCTTTGGCATCTGCTGCAGTATGTCGAGCGCTGCGAGTCGCGCGCCATCCACGATTACCAACGGCGCTTCCGAACTAGCGAGAGCAATGCTGCTCCTCCCTCTGTGACCGTGAATTGAGACGGCGCGCCCGGATCGGTCTTCGACGTAGGTGTAGCGTGGGACCATCTGTCGCAACAAATCCCAGGCGTTTGACGCGTGCTGCGCATCGATCTGATCGGAGGTAATGACAACGTCCCCTAAACGCGATCCACTGTCCGTGTTGGTGCGAATAGCGTTGGAGACACACGCCGAAGTCGTACCGAGATAACTCGCGGCCAGTAGCGTCATGGCCAAGCGGGCGTGCTGCATTTCCAGACCTCCATGCCTAGCGTGAGGGCATCTTCGGCAACGATAGTGCCCATCGCACGACTGCGCTACAGAAACCTTCGAACCGACGCGCTACGCCCCGAAACGACCTCTCAAGAGCGCGCGGAGATCGAGCAAGGGAGCTGCACCGGAGGCCGCCGGCTCTTCTGCGGGCGGAGGAGCGCCGACCGCCACGCGCTGCATGTTGTCCCGAACCTCGCGATCAAAAAAGCGGCACAACTGATCGAGCGAGTAGTCGGAGCCACGCCGCGACGAGTAGGCGTTGAGCGGATAGGATACGCTCAGATGATTCCGCGCACGGGTGAGCGCGACGTACATCAGCCTGCGTTCCTCCTCCGTTTCTTCGTCGTCGTTGAGACACCTCGCCGACGGGAACCAGCCGTCCACCGCCCAAATCACGAAGACCGCATCCCATTCCTTTCCCTTGGCGGAGTGCGCGGTGCTGAGAATCAGGCAGTCATCGTCTTCGCGGGTACCGGTTGCCAGGTCCTGGGTTGCCTGCGGCGGCTCGAGCGCGAGGGCCGAGAGAAATGTCGCGCGATCGGGGTAGCCGGCGGCAATTGTCTGGAGCTGATCGAGATCGGCCAGGCGCGGCTCGACGCGGTCGTAGCGCTCGCGCAGAATGTTGTCGTATAGCAGCCGGACCCGCGCTATATCAGCGGCGACCTGCGCTTCGTCCTGAATCGGGCCTGAGCGAAGTCCCTCGAGAAGGTTGACGAGCGCGGCATGCGCGGCTCTCGCCCGGGGCGGCGGACTGTAGCGCCCGAACGCCGCCGATTCCCATGCCGCCGAGGCCATCGCATCGATCGCGGCGCGCGCGGTAGCGTCTCCGATTCCGGGAAGGAGTAGCAGCAGGCGATACCAGCTCACCTCATCGCGCGGATTCTCCAGTATGCGAAGAAATGCCAGAACGTCCTTTACGTGCGCCGCCTCGAGGAACTTGAGTCCGCCCCACTTCTCGAACGGGATTTTTCGGTTCGTGAGCTCGATCTCCAGATCGGCCGACATGTAGCCCGCGCGAAAGAGCACGGCGATCTGGCCGAGTGGCGTTCCTTCCTCGTGAAGCTCGAGGATTCGATCGACGACGAATTGAGTTTGCTGCTGCTCGTCGCGCGCGGCGACGAGCCACGGGGGTTCCCCGCCGGTTCGCTGGGTCCAGAGGTTCTTGGTGAACCGTTCGGCCGCGCGCGAGATGAGCGTGTTGGTGACGCTCAGGATCGGCTGCGTCGAGCGATAGTTCTGTTCCAGCGCGACTATCGTCGCGCCGGGGAATTGTTTCGGGAAGTCGAGGATGTTTCTGAAGTGGGCACCACGGAACGAGTAGATGCTCTGCGCGTCGTCGCCCACGACGGTGATGTTGCTATGCGATTTGCACATCCCGCGAAGGATCCGCGCCTGAAGGACGTTCGTGTCCTGGTACTCGTCCACGAGGATGTAATCGTAAAGTCCGGAAATCTTTTTCCCGAGCTCGGGCGACGCTTCGAGCAGCAAAGCCCAGAAAAGCAGGAGGTCGTCGTAGTCGACGAGATTTCGCTCCTGCTTCCGGCGCGTGTAATCGCCGAAGATCTTCCGGAAGTCCTCCAGGTAGTCCACGAACTGCGGGTAGTCGTCGCGAACTATATCCTCGACCGAAATCCCGGTATTGATGTGCCGGGAGTACACGTACTGGAGCGTCTCCTTCTTCGGGAATCGCTTCGACTTGGTTGCGTATCCCAGCTGGGCGCGTGAGAGCTGCATCAGGTCGGCGGAATCGCCCTGATCCATGATGGTGAAGTCTTTGGCCAATCCGGCCGCCTGACCGTAACGCCGGAGCAGCCGGTGCGCCGTCGCGTGGAACGTTCCCCCGATCACGCGCTTGCTGCTGCTGCCAACGAGTTTTTCGGCCCGCGACAACATCTCCTGCGCCGCTCGGCGCGTGAACGTAAGCAGCAATATCCGATCGGCCTTCACCCCGCGCTCGATGAGATGCGCCAGCCGATACACGAGGGTTCGAGTCTTTCCCGTTCCGGCACCTGCGATGATGAGCAGCGGACCATCACCGTGCGTCGCGGCTGCGGCCTGCTGCGGATTCAGCTCAGTCGCAAAATCCCGAAGCGCGCCTGCCGATTCCGCTCGCGCTCGAGCTGGATAAACCTTGAGTGTCTCGGTCACGCGACGGTCTGGAGCAACGCCGCGCGAGAGGTAACGACAGCGGTCAGGTCGAACGCGTCGGCGAACTTGGCGGTGACTCGATCCCTCACGTCCTCCATCGAGACTTCCGACAGGCCAAGCTCGCGACCGATCGACGTCATGACGACGCCGTCAATCCCGCAAGGGACGATGAGATCGAAATAAGAAAGGTCAGTCGTGACGTTGAGGGCGAAGCCGTGCCAAGTGACCCAGTCGCGGGCGTGCACGCCGATCGAGGCGATCTTCTTGCCGCGGGTCCACACTCCGGTGAACGCAGTATTCCGTTCGCCGGGAATTCCATAGTCGGCGAGCGCGTTGATCAGCGCTTCCTCGATCTTTCTCAGGTACCAGTGCAGATCCTGCTTGTGGCGCTTGAGATCGATGATCGGATACCCAACGAGCTGGCCAGGTCCGTGGAAGGTAACGTCTCCCCCGCGCTCGACCTCGAACAGCTCCACGCCTTTGCTCTTCAGAAACTCCGGTGATGCGACGAGGTGCTTCTCCTTCGATGACCGGCCGAGCGTGACTACCGGTGGATGCTCGACAAGGAGGAGGAGGTCCTGCGGAATTGCTCCCGAGATTCTATCGCGAGCGAGGTTACGCTGCAGCTCGAGCGCTTGTTCGTAGCCCAGTTGGCCGAGGGGGACCGCCCATAACTCACGCTCAGCCACTGCGCATCACCACAATCACGCGTCCAGAACCTTACCCAGCGAGTCGAGAGCGGCCTGAGCGACCGCTTCGGAGAGAGTGGGGTGGGCGTGGATGGCGAGATCGACCTCTTCGACCGTGAACTCGTTCTCACGCGCGACTGCGAGCTCGTGGATCAGTTCGGTGGCGTGAGCGCCAATGATGTGGGCGCCGAGGATCTCACCGTACTTTGCATCGCGGATGATCTTGACGAAGCCTTCGGTTTCGCCGGAAGTGCGGGCTCGGCCGCTGGCAGCGAACGGGAATTTGCCGACCTTGTAGTCGATCTTCTTCTCTTTCACCTGCGCTTCAGTCATCCCGATCGACGCGACTTCGGGGTGGCAATAGGTCGCATTCGGAATGTTACCGTAATTCACGGTGTGAACGTGCTTCTCGCCGGCGAGAAATTCCGCGAAGACGACGCCTTCGCGCATCCCCTTGTGGGCGAGCATCGGTGCGCCGGCGACGTCCCCTATTGCGTAGATGCCTTTCGCCGATGTCTCCATGCGCTCATTGATCTTGATGAAGCCGCGATCGGTCAGCTGTACCCCCATCTCCTTGAGTCCGATGTCGTCGATGACCGGCGCGCGACCGGCGGCGACGAGAACTTTCTCGACTTCGAGAGTCTGCTTGTTGCCGCCGGCTTCGACGTTCATCGTGACGGACGCCTTTCCGACTTTAACGTCGCTGATCTTGGCGGCGGGGAGCACGTCGATCTTCCGCTTTTTGAAACTTCTTGCCAGCTCGACGCTCACATCGCCGTCCTCGAGCGGGAGGATTCCCGGCAGCGCTTCAATCAGCGTGACCTGGGTCCCGAAAGCGGTGAAGACATCCGCGAATTCGCAGCCGACGGCGCCGGCGCCGATGATCGCCATCGTTTTCGGCGCTTTCTCGAGTATGAGGGCCTCGTCAGAGGAAAGGACCGTCGTCTTGTTCAGCTCGAGTCCGATCTGGGGGAGTCCCTTTACGCGCGATCCCGTGCAAACGACGATCGCTTTCTTCGCTTCGTGTTTTTCGTCCTTGCCATCGATCTTCACCGAAACGGAATTCTTGCCGACGATTTTTCCGGTTCCCTTGATCCACGTGATCTTGTTCTTCTTGAACAGGAACTCGACGCCTTTGGAGTTTTGAGTACTGACCGCGCGGGAGCGCTTCATCGCGACGCCGTAATCGAGTGTGACATCGCCGACGGTGATACCAAACTCCTTGGCTTTGGACACCTTGGTCGCGAGCGATGCTGATTCGAGGAGTGCTTTGGCCGGGATGCATCCCCATAGCACGCAGGTGCCGCCGAGGCCCTCACGCTCGACTACTGCTACGGACATTCCAAGCTGAGCCGCGCGAATGGCGCCCACGTATCCCGCAGGCCCACCGCCAATGAAGATCACGTCGTAACTGGCCATTTCTTTTCTTAGGTCGTTTGAAAGTTCAAGTAAATCTAGTCAACGGACTTTTGACTGCGGATTAACAGCTGCGGATTACCGGGCTAACGACAATCCGTAGTAGCAGTCGGCCCGCAGTCCTCAGATTTTAGTCCGCGGGTGTTGAGCTAATTGCTCTAGATGATCAGGCTGAGCGGATTCTCGATGTACCGCTTGACTGTCTGAAGGAATTTCGCGCCCGTCGCGCCGTCGACCGCCCGGTGATCGCAGCTCATCGTGACGCGCATGCGCTGGCGGACCTCCAGCTGGCCGTCAACGACGACAGGCTTCTCTTCGACTCCGCCGATGGCGAGAATCCCCGCTTCGGGCGGATTGATAATCGCCGTGAACTGATCGATGCCGAACATGCCGAGGTTCGACACGGTGAAAGTGGCACCGGTGTACTCGTCCGGCGTGAGCTTGCGCTCGCGAGCTTTCTTCGCGAGCTCGCGGGCCTTCGCGGAGATCTCCCACATGGTCATCCGGTCGGCGTCGAACAGGACGGGGGTGATAAGCCCGTCCTCGACTGCGACGGCCATCGCGACGTGGATTCGGTTGAAGTGGCGAATCTTGTCGCCGAGCCAGTGCGCGTTCACCTCGGGATGTTCGGCAAGGGCGAGCGCTACTGCTTTGATGACGATGTCGTTGAACGAGACCTTGTACTGCTCGCCCATTTCCAGCAGCTGCGTGCGTAGTTCCGCGCCGCGCGTCGCATCGTATTCGGCGGTCAGGAAGAAGGTCGGGACGGGTCCGTTCGATTCGGTAAGGCGTCGCGCAATCGTTTTTCTGATCTGCGTGAGCGGAACGTCCTTGAAATCACCTTCGCTCGCGAGCCTTTCTGCCGCGGCGGAACGACCGGCACCGCCACCCGTAGCCTTGGCGTTCTCGATGTCACGCTTGACGATGCGTCCGCCCGGTCCGGTGCCTTGGACTGCCCCAAGCTGGATTCCTCTCTCGTTGGCCAGCCTGCGCGCGAGCGGTGAGGAGCGCTGCCGTGCGCCGGGCGCAGATGACGCGCCGGGATGGCTTGCGCCATTTCCGCGCGGTGCCGGTGGCGGTCCCGGTGGACGCGGTGGTGCGGGGCGGGCCGGAGCAGCGCTTTGGCCGGCGGGTGCCTTCTGTTGAGGAGGCGTCGAGGCTTCACCCTGCGACTGAGCTGGAGTTTGCGGAGTCGCGCTCGTCGCAGCTGGTGTTGCCGCCGGCGTTGCTGCGGGTGCAGGAGCGGGTGTTGACGCTGGCGCTGCCGATCCGACGATCGAATCGATGTTCTCGTCGGCGTTGGCGATTACCGCCAGCAGGGTACCGACCGGCGATGCATCGCCCTCGTTCGCGAGTCGCTTTCGGAGCACACCGTCGCCGCGCGCGACAAGCTCCATCACCGCCTTGTCGGTCTCGACTTCGGCCAGCACATCGCCGGACTTGATCTGATCGCCTTCGTTCTTGTTCCATTTGACGAGACGCCCTTCCTCCATCGTCGGCGAGAGCGCCTCCATCACAACCTTGGTTGCCATATCAGCTCAGTCGAGGTACATGACTTTCTTGATTGCCGCGATCGTTTTGCCGGCGTCGGGCTTCGCCGCTCTCTCGAGGTTCTTGGCGTAAGGCATCGGTACATCTTCCTGGTGCACGCGCAGCACTGGCGCATCGAGATCGTCGAAGCATTCGCGCTGGATGAAATCGACGACCTGCGATCCCATTCCGCAGATTTCCCAGCCTTCCTCGAGGACCACCGCGCGGTTCGTCTTCTGAACCGAACGAGAGATCGCTTCGACGTCGATGGGCCGCACCGTGCGGAGATCGACGACGTCGATGTTGATTCCTTCCTTGGCGAGATCATCGGCAACGCGCATGGCGACAAGTGCCATCTTTCCGTGAGTGATCACTGAGCAGTGGTCGCCCGTGCGTTTGAGCTCCGCGACGCCGAGTGGGACGATGTGCTCGCCATCGGGAACTTCACCTTTGGTGTTGTAGAGCATCTCGCCCTCGAGAAACACCACGGGGTTATCGTCGCGGATGGCTGACTTGAGTAGCCCTTTCGCGTCGGCTGGTGTTCCCGGCGTGCAGACCTTGAGCCCGGGGATGTGCGCCAGCCAACTCTCCCACGCCTGCGAATGCTGCGCGCTCAACTGTAGTGCCGCGCCGTTCGGGCCGCGGAAAACCATCGGCATCTTGTACTGTCCGCCCGACATGTAGAGCATCTTGGCGGCGGCGTTCACTACTTCGTCGAGCGCGAGCAACGCGAAGTTCCAGGTCATGAACTCGACGATCGGCCGAAGCCCGACCATCGCCGCACCCACGCCAACTCCGGCGAAGCCGAGCTCGGTGATCGGCGTGTCGACGATTCGCATCGGGCCGAACTCGTCGAGCAGACCCTTCGAGACTTTGTACGCGCCGTTGTACTGCGCGACTTCCTCGCCCATGAGGAAAACGCTATCGTCGCGCTGCAACTCTTCGCGAAGGGCCTGTGTCAGCGCGTCGCGGTAGGTGAGGACTGCCATCAGGAGGTCGTGTCCGCGTAGACGTCGGTGTACAGCTTCTCGAGCGGTGGCTCGGGGCTGGCGTCGGCGAAATCCCACGCGTCCTGGGCTATTGCCTTCGCTTCGTCGTCGATCTTGTGCATCTCGCCTTCGGTGAGCTCACCCGACTCGTAGATCTTGTTGTGCAGCACGAGGATCGGATCGCGCTTCATATTCTCTTCCAGCTCGTCCTTCGTGCGATAGGTGCCGCTCACTGCATCCGACATCGAGTGACCCATGAAGCGGTAGGTCCTCATCTCGATCAGCGTCGGGCGCTTCTCCTTTCGTGCCCGCTCCGTCGCACGTGCCATACACTCGCGCACCGCGAACACATCCTGGCCATCGACTGACTCTCCTTCCATCCGATAGCCTTTCGCGCGAACGAG
>Ga0068855_100008481_pt1 | contig 12423 bp, 10 predicted proteins | sample KBSCornC52_FD_66592 | JGI IMG/M metagenome (GOLD analysis project Ga0068855, IMG submission 66592) | Corn rhizosphere microbial communities from Kellogg Biological Station, Michigan, USA - KBS Corn C5-2 | ecosystem: Host-associated > Plants > Roots > Rhizosphere > Soil ...
GGATCGCCTTCCTCGCCCTCGCCGTGCCGACCTCCGTCCTCGTCGCGGTGTTCGCAGGCCCCCTCGGCGAGCTCGTGACGGGGAACCTGCCGCAATCGTCCGCAAACCTGGCCGGCCGCGCGCTCGAGATCCTCGTTCCCGCCGCGTTCGTCCAGTTGCTCGCCGCCCTGGCGGCGAGCGTCCTCGCAGCCGTCGACAGCTACGGCACCGCCGCGCTCGGCTTCGGCGTCAGCGGCTTGATCGGTCTCGCCGTCTTCGGCGCCCTGGCGAGCTCGGTCGGGATCGTCGCCCTCGCCTGGGCGCTCCTCGTCAACGCGTTCATCGCCCTCGGCGTGCCGATCCTCGGCCTCCTGCGGCTCAAAGCGCTCGCCGGCCGGTGGCCCGAGCGGCTCGACGTCGGCCCGCGACTCCTCAACCTTCTCCGCGGGGCGGCAGTGCCGATCGCACTCCAGGGGTGCTACCTCCTGGCGCTTCGCCTTGCGTCGAATCTCGGTGTCGGCAGTGTCACGAGCTTCACGTATGCGTATCTCGCCGCCTCGACGCTCGTCGGCGCAACCGGATTCGCTCTGGGCGTGATCTCCTCCGCTCCGCTGACGCGGCGAGGCGTCGACGCCGAGACAGCAGGCCGTCACGTCGTCCACGCCGCCTGGGTGAGCCTGACCATTGTCGGTGCGGCGGCAGGAGTGTTCGCGCTCGTCGGCGGACGGATCGTGCACGTCGTGCTCGGCAACCAGTACGGCGGCCGCGTCGGCCACGACCTCGGGCTGCTCGTCGTCTATCTCTCGCCGTGGATGATCGCCTGGGTCGGCTTCGTGGTCACGTATCCGCTCGTCTTCGTCGCGGCGCGCCAGCGGTACCTCGTGCCCGTCGCGCTCACGGGATTCCTGTCGATGATCCCGCTCGGCCTCGGGCTTCGGGCCGCGTGGGGCCTACCCGGGATCGCGATTGCGATCGGGCTCGCCACGCTCGTCATCGCCTGCGGCCTGCTGGTCGCCGTCGACCGGAGGACGTTGACGATTGCGATCTTCGGCGTCGCGCGGCTCTCACTTGCACTCGGGGCCGCGAGCGCGCTCGCGTTCGGCGCAGTGGCGCTCATCCTGTCGCCGGCGCCGGCGGCGGTCATCGGAATCGTCGTCTACGGACTGATCGTCCTCTCGTTGCGTTCGCTCGGGTTGCGGGACGCGTGGACCTACATCCGAGGACTGCACTGATGCGGGCTCTCGTCACCGGAAGTCAGGGCCAGGACGGGACGTACCTGACCGAGCTGCTCGAGGGCAAGGGTTACACCGTCGTCGGCCTCGAGCGCGGCGACTGCGACCTCGGTGACATCCGTGCTGTCGAGGAAATGCTTCGCGACGTCGGTCCGCGGGAGGTGTACAACCTCGCGGCGACGACCTTCGTGCCGGCGTCGTGGGACGATCCGGCGGCAGCGCTCTCGACCGGCGTAGCCTGCGGCGTCCTGCTCGCCGCGATCGCGCGCGTCGACGGACGGATCCGACTCTTCCAGGCCTCGTCGGCCGAGGTCTTCGGCACGCCCGACCAGGTCCCGCAGAACGAGCGCACGCCGTATCGTCCCCGCTCGCCGTACGCCGCGGGCAAGGCGTGCGCGGACCACGTCGTCGCAGCGTTCCGCGCGGAAAAGGGGCTACACGCGTCCAGCGGCATCCTCTTCAACCACGAGTCGCCGCGCCGGCCTGCGCACTTTCTGCCGGCGAAGGTGGCCCAGGGCGTCAAGGCGATCGTCGCCGGTCGCGCGGACGAGCTCGTTCTCGGCGACCTCGACGCGAAACGCGACTGGGGCTGGGCGCCCGACTACGTGCGCGCGATGTGGCTGATGCTCCAGCAGGAGGAGCCGGACGACTACGTGCTCGCGACCGGCGAAGCGCACAGCGTGCGCGAGCTCGTCGAGCTCGCATTCGCACACGTCGGGCTCGACTGGCAGCAGTACGTGCGCGTCGACCCCGGCCTCGTGCGCGGCGACGACCGCGTGCTCGTCGGCGACGCGTCGAAGGCGCGTGCGCGCCTCGGTTGGTCGCCGAGCGTCACGTTCGAGCAGCTGGTGCAGTTACTCGTGGATGCTGCGACGTGAGCGGTTACGTCCCGTTCAACGAGCGCAAGCATCGCGCGCACACGAAGCTCCTGAACGCCGTCGGCAGCGGGAAGCGTGTGCTCGACGTCGGCTGCTCGAGCGGCTACCTCTCGGAACCGCTGTCGCAGCGTGGCAACACGCTCGTCGGCATCGAGCTCGACGCCGACGCTGCTCGGGCAGCCGAGCGCTGGTGCGAGCAGGTGCTCGTCGGCGACGTCGAGAGGATGGAGCTTCCGCTCGAGCCGGGCTCCTTCGACGTCGTGCTCTGCGGCGACGTGATCGAGCACCTGCGCGACCCGGGAGCCGCCCTGGCGCGGCTGCGGCCGCTCCTCGTGCCGGGCGGGCGGCTCGTCGTCTCGACCCCGAACATCGCCAACTGGGCGATGCGGCTCTCGCTGCTCGGGGGCCGGTGGCGCTACACGGACCGCGGCTTCCTCGATCGCACGCACACGCACCTGTTCACCCGCAGCACGCTCGTCGAGACGATCGAGGGGGCCGGGTACAGGGTCGAGCGGGTCGACTTCAGCGTGCCCGTGCCCGGCGACAACGACCTCCTCGACCTCGTCGGCTACACCATCGGGCGCGTCCGGCCGCAGCTTTTCGCCTACCAGTGGATCGCGACGGCCCACACGACTTCGTAACAGCCCGTCTTTACAATCGCCGCCATGCCGGCGCCCGCCGACGTCGACCGTGTCTACGAGGAGTTGAAGCGCGCGATCGACCGCGATGCTCGCGATCCCGCGGCCATGCGCGGCCTCGCCGAACGGTTCTGGGCGGTGAGCGCCGACAAGCCGCTCGAGCAGCGGCCCGGAGCGAAGGGCCGGCTGGCGTTCCAGGTGAAGCGCGTGCTGCGCAAGCTGATGCGCTGGTACGTCGAGCCCGCCTTCGCCGAGCAGCGGATCGTCAACGACGCGCTCCTGCGCCTCGTCGACGAGCTCGCACGCCGGGTGGACGAGCTCGAGCAGCGCCCGTGAGGCTCGCCGTCTGCATGCCGCAGGTGCCGTTCGAGCGCGGCGGCACCGAGATCTTCGCGGACGGGCTCGTCCAGGCGCTCCGCGAGCACGGGCACGAGACGGAGCTCGTGACCGTGCCGTTCAAGTGGTATCCGGGTGAGCGCGTGCTCACTCAGGCATTCCTCTGGCGGCTGCTCGATCTCGAGGAGTCGAACGGCCGTCCGATCGACGCGGTGATCGCGACGAAGTTTCCGTCGTACGTCGTTCGCCATCCGAACAAGGTCGTGTGGCTGCTGCACCAGTTCCGGCAGGCGTGGGATCTCGACCGCACGGAGCTCGGGCAGTTCTCGGAGTCGGCCGAGGATCGCGCCCTGCGTCGGAAGGTGCTCGATCTCGACCGGGTGTCGCTCGGTGAGGCGCGCAAGATCTTCACGACGTCGTCGATCGTCGCCGGTCGGTTGCGGGACTCGGTGGGGCTCGACGCCGAAGTGCTCGCGCCGCCGCCGGCGCCGCTTGCATTTCGATGCGACGAGTACGGCGACTTCGTCCTCTCGGTCAACCGGCTCGACCGTGCGAAGCGGATCGACCTGCTGATCGAAGCCGCGGCGCGTGTCCCGGACGTGCGGGTCGTGATCGCAGGCGACGGGCCCGATCGCGAACGGCTCGAACGTCTTGCGGACGGACGCGTCGAGTTCGTCGGACGTGTTTCCGACGAAGCGCTCGCCGATCTCTACGCGCGCTGCCGCGCCGTCTACTACGCACCGGTGAACGAGGACTACGGCCTCGTCCCCTACGAGGCGTTCCTCTCCGACAAGCCGGTGATCACGACGACCGACGCGGGCGGCCCGCTCGACATCGTGCACGACGGAGAGACGGGACGCGTGGTCGCGCCGCACGCGGAGGCGCTTGCAAGTGCGTTGACGTTCAGCGAGGACGAGGCGCGGACGCTCGGACGCGCCGGGCACGAGGTGGCGCGCGACGTCACCTGGTCCCGCTGTGTCGAACGGTTGCTCGAGTTCGTATGAAGGTCGCGTATTTCTCGCCGTTGCCGCCCTCCACGAGCGGCATCGCCGACTACTCCGCGCTGTTGCTGCCCGCGCTCGAGCGGCTCGTCGACGTCGAGGTCGTGCGCCCGGGGCGAACACGTCCCGTCGCGGACGCGGACGTCGCGCTCTACCACATCGGCAACGACCCTGACGCGCACGGCTGGATCCTCGACGCGCTGCGGCGCCGCTCCGGCGTGGTCGTGCTGCACGACTTCGTGCTCCACCATCTGATCGCCGGCGCGACGATCGGACGCAACGACGGCCACGCATATCTCGCCGCGATGGAGCGCGACGCCGGCCCCGCCGGGCGGATGCTCGGCTGGGGCGTGCTCGAGGGACGCGTGCCGCCGCTCTGGGAGGTGCGGCCGACCGAGTTTCCGCTCGTCGGCGAGATCCTCGACCGCGCGACCGGTCTCATCGTGCACTCGCGCTACGTCGAGGCGCGCATACGCGAGCGCGGGTACACGGGGCCGGTCTGGCACATCCCGCATCCGGCGTGGCCGGCCGCGGACGTGACCCCTACGCCGATCGAGGCGTCGACGCTCTTCGGCTGCTTCGGACACATCAACGCGAACAAGCGCATACCGCAGCTCCTGCGGGCGTTCGGTCAGGTCCGGCGCGCGCAGCCGGACGCCCGCCTGTTGCTCGTCGGCGAGGAGGCGCCCGGCTACCGGTTGCTCGAAGAGCCGCCGCCCGGCGTGATCCGCCGGCCGTACGTCGAGGAGGAGCGCCTGATGTCGCTGATGGCCGCGTGCGACGCGGTCGTCCTCCTCCGCGCGCCCACGATGGGCGAGACGTCGGGCAGCGCGATCCGCACCCTCTCGCTCGGCAAGCCGCTCGTGGTCAGCGACCTCGGCTGGTTCGCGGAGTTGCCGAACGAGGTCGCCCTCAAGGTCCCCGTCGGCGACGGGGAAGAGGCAGCGCTCGTGAGCGCGCTCGAGCGCCTCACCGACCCCTCCGTGGCCGCGCGCATGGGGGAGGCTGCGCGCGCGTACGTCCTGGCCGAGCACGGGCTCGAGCAGGTGGCCGAGCTGTACGCGGCGGCGCTCGAGCAGGCGGCCGGGAGTGCGGCGGTGGACGAACAGGTGCTCGGCGCGGTCGCCGCCGCCGCGGCGGACACCGGCGTGGACACGGCTCTGCTTGCGCCCGAGCTCCGTGACCTCGGCCTCTCGGGACACGCCCCGGTGACAGTCCCTCGGTCATGGCGACTCCCGGCATGGCCGATGTGGCTGTGGGTCGGCGCCGTGTATGCGGTCGCCGTCGCCGTCCTGCTGACGCTCGCGCTTCGCGTCAAGAGCCCGTGGATCATGGTCGACGAGCTCGTCTACTCGGACACTGCGCGCAGCATCGCCGACGGCGCGGGGTTCAGCGTGCGCGGCCAGCCGGCCGGCTACGGGTACGTGTACCCGCTGCTGCTCGCGATTCCGTACGCCGTCGCGAACCACATGACCGACGTCTATGCCTTCGCGCGCGTGCTCAATGCGCTCGTGATGTCGTCGGTCGTCTTCCCCGTCTATCTGCTCGCGCGCCGCGTCGTGCGCCCGGGGGCCGCGCTCGCCGCAGCCGCCCTCTCGGTCGCCGCTCCGCCGCTCGTCTACGTCGCTTCGCTGATGACGGAGAACGTCTTCTATCCGCTGTTCGCGTGGCTTGCGCTCGCGCTCGTCGCGGCGCTCGATCGCCCCACGCTGCGTCGCCAGTTGATCGTCGTCGCGCTCTGTGTCCTCGCGTTCCTGACCCGCGCGCAGGCCGTTGCGCTGTTCGCCGCCGTCCTGACCGCGCCGCTCGCGCTCGCCTGGATCGAGCGCGGTCGTCCCCGCTCGCTGCGCGCATGGCGGCCGCTGTACGCGGCCGTCGCTCTCGCGGCCGTCCTCGTCGGGATCGTCGAGGCGGCTCGGGGGCGCTCCATCTTCCATGTGCTCGGCGGCTACAGCGCAGCCGGCAGCACGACGTATCACTTCTGGCCCGCGCTGAAGTGGGTCGTGCTGCACCTCGCCGGCCTCGCGCTCTCGCTGTGGATCCTGCCGGCGGCCGCGTTCGTCGTCGTGCTCGCGAGCGCACGACATCTCGACCGTCAGCTGCGGGTGTTCGCAGCGGCGACCGCGTCGCTCGGCGCGTGGCTCGTGCTCGAGGTGGGCGTCTTCGCGTCGCGGTACTCGCTGCGCATCGAGGAGCGGAATCTCTTCTATCTCCTGCCGCTGTTCGTGATCGCGCTGTTCGCCTGGATCGAGCGCGGTCAGCCGCGGCCGCCGCGCGCAACCGTCCTCGCCGCCGTCCTCGCCGTCGCGCTCGCCGGGACGATCCCGTTCGCGTCGCTCTTGACCGAGAGCTCGCAATCGGACACGCCGTTCTTGCAGCCGTGGTGGTATCTCGGCGACCACTGGACGGGCGCCGCGACCGTCGCCCTCGTCGCATCGCTGACCGCGCTCGCGCTGGCCGCGGTCTTCCTGTGGCTTCCCGCCCGATTCGCGCCCTGGCTCCCGGCGCTCGTCGGTGTCGGCTTTCTCCTGACGTGGCTCCCGCTCGAAGCATGGCCGCGCGGCTTCCCGCAGGCCTCCGTGCACCAGTACGACGCGGCGGTCGCCGCAGGCACCAGCTGGATCGACGGTGCGGTGGGCACGAACGCGAACGTCGCCGTGCTCTGGAGCGGCGGAAGCGCCGTTCGCATCTGGGAGAACGAGTTCTGGAACCGCAGCATCCGCCGCGTCTATGGGCTGGACGGCGCCGAGCTTCCCGGCGGGATGCCGCAGACGAACGTGACGGCACGGAAGTCGACGAGTGAGCTGGTCGACCGGAACGGGCGGCCGATCGACGCCGACTACGTCCTGACCGACACGCGCGCACCGGTCATCGGCACGCGTGTCGCGACCGACGAGTCCCACCTGCTCGCGCTCTACCGCGTCCACGGGCCGGTGCGGCTCGCGCTCCGGATCACCGGCTGGTACGACGACAGCTGGACCGGTCCCGAGGTCACGTGGTCGCGCACGCAGTGCGCGGGCGGCGCCCTCCGCTTCGACGTGCGCAGCGACCCCGGTCTCTTCAAGGGGACTCCGCAGCACGTGACGGTCTCGGGGACGACGCCCGCACAGACGTTCGTCGTACAGCCGATCTCGGAGCCCCGCGTGCACACCCTCGAGCTCCGGCCGCGCAACGGCGGCTGCACGGTCGACCTCCGAATCTCGCCGGCGCGCATCCCCGCGAACTCGCCGCAGTTGCACAATCGGGACAACCGGTTGCTCGGGCTGCACGTCGACTACTTCACGTACATCCCGCCGCGATGAGAGCAGCGGCCGAGCTCATCGCCGTCCGGCTTGCATACGTGGTCGGCGCGGCGGTCGCACTGCTCTGGGCGCCGCATCGGCCCGCGTTCGGTCATCTCTTCCTCGGCGTGTTCGCGCAATGGGACGCCGGCTGGTTCCTCCGAGTCGCGCAGCACGGCTACGACATCCCGCAGACGGCCGCGTTCTTCCCGCTCTACCCGCTGTGCGTGCGCGCGCTCGCGTTCGTGCTCCGCTCGCACCTCGCCGCCGGATTCGTCATCTCGCTGGCGAGTGCCGCGGCCGCCGCATGGCTGCTCTGCCGGCTCTCCCGCTCGCGCGACGCGGCGCTCCTGCTGGCGCTCTATCCGATCGGCTACGTCTTCACGTCCGTCTATTCGGACGGCCTGTTTCTGCTGCTCGCACTCGCCGCCTTCGAGGCTGCGGTGCGCGGCCGCTCGCTCGCGGCGGGGGTCCTCGGCGGGCTGGCGGTGGCAACGCGGCTCATCGGCCTCGCGCTGCTGCCGGCGCTCATCGTGTTGTTGTGGCGGCGGGGACGACTCGGGCTTGCGCCGCTGCTCCTGCTGCCCGCCGCGCTCGGCTCCTACATGGTCTACCTGCACGAGCACTTCGGCGACGCGTTCGCATTCGCGCACGCAGAGAACGGCTACTGGCTTCGGCACACGCCGGCGCTCGGCCCGCTCGCCGGCCTGTGGGATGCGGTGCATTCGGGTGAGCAGGGGCTCGCGCAGCTCGTGCTCCACCTGCCGACCAGCGGCCGGTACGGCAAGCCGGAGCAGTTCGCGATCTGGAACCTGACGAACCTCGCGCTGCTCGTCGCCGCCGTCTGGCTGACCTGGGTCGCGTGGCGGCGACTGGGCGCCGCCTACGGCCTCTACTCCGCCGCGACGCTCGTCATCGCCCTCTCGTCGCCGGCCGCGGTCGTTCCGCTGACGAGCCTGCCGCGGTTCCTCCTCGCCGACTTCCCGCTTTTCGTCGTCCTCGCGCCGTACCGGCGTGTGCTCGTCCCCGTGTTCGCCGCCGTCGGCGCGGTCGCGGCGGTCGCGTTCTCGCGCGGGGTCTGGGTGGCGTGAGGATCGTCGTCGACGTTTCGCCGCTGTCGCATCCGCGCACCGGCGTCGGCAACTACATCCGCGGCTCGCTGCGCGGGCTCGCGGCGACCGGGCACGAGGTCGTCGCGTTCGCGCCCGTGACCCCCGGGGGACGACGCGCCGTCGAGGAGGCGCTCGAGGGAATCGACGTCGAGCGGCGCCTGCCCGTGCTGCCCGCGGCGCATGCCGTTCGGTCGGCGTGGAGCAGGCTCGGCCGGCCGCCCGCGGAGCGGTTCGTCGGCCGATTCGACGTCCTCCACTTCAGCGACTGGATGTATCCGCCGCAGCGGAGCGGCGTCCGTTCCACGATGGTCCACGATCTCGTGCCCCTCCACCATCCCGAATGGGTCCACCCGCGCACCGAACGGATGCACGGCGCCAAGTACGCACATGCCGCGCGGACGTGCGACGTGATCGTCGTCAACTCGCGGTTCACAGCGGACGACGTCGGGACGACGCTCGGCTTCCCCCGCGAGCGCATCCACGTCGCCTACCCGGCCGTCGACCCTGTGTTCACTGCCGGCGGAGCGCGTGCGGAGGGCGACTACGTCCTCACGGTCGGCACGCTCGAGCCGCGGAAGAACCTCGAGCTCGCGATCGACGGCGTGCGCGGCCGCGAGCTGCGCGTCGTCGGCGCGCGCGGCTGGGGAGGCGTCGAGGCGCGCGGCGACAACGTGACGTGGCTCGGCTATCCGAGCGACGCCGAGCTCGCGCGTCAGTACCGCGGGGCGGCGGTCGTCGTCTATCCGTCGCGCTTCGAGGGGTTCGGCATGCCGGTCGTCGAGGCGATGGCATGCGGCGTCCCCGTCGTCGCGTCGTCCCATCCGTCGCTCGACGAAGCGTGCGGCGACGTCGCATTGCGCGCGGACGATCCCGACACGGTCGCCGCGGCGGTCGAGCAGGCGATCGCCGATCGGGGGAACCTCGTCCCGCGCGGCCTCGAGCATGCAGCGCGCTTCACGGCGGAGGCCAACGCACTCGCCCATCTGGAGGCCTGGTCGTGAGGGTCGCAATCGACGTGACGCCGTTGCGGCTGACGCGCGCCGGGACCGCGCGTTACCTCGAGAACATCCGTGCCCGTGTCGATGCGCGCGAGCTCGCCTTCGGCGGAGGCGGCCGGGGCGCCGTGCTCGCGCGCGAGCTGTGGTGGTATCCGCTGCGGCTTTCGGCGCTCGGCGGCTTCGACGTCTTGCACTGCCCGACCTATTACGCGCCGGTGCGACCGCGCGTCCCGACCGTCGTCACGGTCCACGATCTCGCCGTGCTGCGGAACCCGGAGTGGTTCCCGCCGTGGACGCGAACGTACGCTCCGCGCGTCGTCCCCCGCATGATCCGTGCGGCTGCGCGCGTGATCGCCGTCTCCGAGTTCACGGCGCGGGAGATCGAGGAGTTGCTCGGCATCTCGCGCGATCGCGTGCGCGTCGTGGCCAACGGCGTCGAGCCGGTGTTCACGAGCTCCGGGCCGCGCGCGGAGGGCGATTACGTGCTCGCCGTCGGCACGCTCGAGCCGCGGAAGAACCTGGAGCGGACGATCGAGGCTGCGAAACGGGTCGGCGTCGAGCTCCGCGTCGCCGGCGAGCCCGGCTGGGGCCGGGTCGATGCCGGTGTCGCGTGGCAGGGCCGTGTCGACGACGACGAGCTCGCTCGGCTCTACCGCGGCGCACGCTGCCTCGTCTATCCCTCGCACTACGAGGGCTTCGGCATTCCCGTCGCGGAGGCGCTTGCGTGTGGCACGCCCGTCGTCACGTCGCGCGGCAGCGCGATGGAAGAAGTCGCGGGGAACGCCGCCGTGCTCGTCGATCCCCTCGACGTCGAGTCGATTGCAGCCGGCATCGTCGAGGCGAGCTCGCGCCGCGTCGACGCGTTCGAACCGCCGACCTGGGACGAGGCGGCGCGGTTGACCGTCGAGGTCTATCGCGAGGCTGCGGCGTGATCGTCATCGACGCAGACGTGCTCGGCCGCAACCGAACAGGTGACGAGACGTACGTCGAAAACCTCCTGCGCGAGCTGCCGGCCGCGGCGCCCGATCTGCGCTTCGCCGCGCTGACGCGTCATCCGGAGCTCGTCCCCGAAGGCGTCGAGCCGATCCACGTTCCTGCGCGCTTGCAGGAGTTGCGCATGGCTGTGCGGCTGCCGTTGCTGCTGCGACGCCTGCGGCCTCGCCTCGTGCACTTCGTGCACGCGCTTCCACCCGCGCTGCCGTGCCCCGCCGTGCTGACCGTCCAGGACCTCTCGTTCGAACGCGATGCCACGCTGATGGGCAGGCGCGAGACCGCGATCTTCCGGGCGACGGTGCCGCGCTCCGCGCGGCGCGCCGACCGCGTGCTCGCGATCTCCCAGCGCACGAAGGACGACCTCGTCGAGCTCTACGACCTCCCTCCCGAGCGAATCGTCGTCACGCGACTCGCCGCAGACCCGATCTTCCGTCCCGGCGGCGTCTCGTCCGACTACCTGCTGCTGGTCGGGTCGGTCGAGCCTCGCAAGCGGCCCCTGGTCGCCGCCGACGCCGCGCGGGCCAACGGGCGGCGGCTCGTCGTCGTCGGGCCCGAGCGCGACGCATCCCTTGCGACCGCACTGCGGGACCGCGGCGCCGAGCTTCGCGGCTTCGTCCCGAAGGACGAGCTCGTGCGCCTCTATCAGGCCGCGGCAGCGGTGCTGCTCCCGACACGCTACGAGGGCTTCGGCCTGACGGTCGCCGAGGCGATGGCGTGCGGCACGCCGGTCGTCGCCGCGCCCGATCCCGCGGTGCGGGAGGTCGGCGGCGACGCGATCGCATACGCCGAAGCGTCGATATTCTCGGAGGTCGTGCGCGACGTCCTCGGCGATCGCGACCGGTGGTCGCGCGCCGGCCTCGAGCGCTCGCGGACGCTGTCGTGGACGCGCACCGCCGAGCTGACGGCAGCCGTCTACCGTGAGGTGCTCTCGTGAAGGTCAGCGCCGTTGTCATCTCGCACGGCCACGCCGATGAGCTCGCGCGGTCGCTGCCGCTGCTCGCTGCGCAGGTCGACGAGCTCCTGCTGATCGCCAACCCCGTCCCGGATAGCGTCCCGCTCGAGCTGCCGGACGGGACGCGAGTGCATCGCAACGACACCGTGCTCTCGTTCGCCGCGAATGCCAACGTCGGCACGGCGAACACGTCGCACGAGCTGGTGCTGATCGCCAATCCGGACGCGGTTCCCGAGCCGAATGCGGTCGGTCTCCTGCGCGAGTTCATGGAGTCGCATCCCCGCTGCGGAGTCGCCGGGCCACGCATGTTGTACAGCGACGGCAGGTGGCAGGCGTCGCGGCGCAGCTTTCCGACGATCGGCGCGACGCTCGTCCGTCGCACGCCGCTGCGGCTGGTGTTTCGCCCGCTGCGCTTCCAGCGCAAGCACTACCTGCTCGACGAGCGGCCCGACGAGCCCGTGCAGACCGACACGATGCTCGGCGCCTTCCTCCTGCAACGGCGCACGATGCTCGAGGAGATCGGCGGGTGGGATCCCGGCTACCGGATGTACTGCGAGGACATCGATCTCAACTATCGCGCGGCGAAGGCGGGCTGGGAGCGGTGGTACGTCCCGGCCGCGGTCGTGCGCCACGAGTACGCGGCGGTGGTCGACAAGACGTTCTTCACGAAGCACACGTTGTGGCACGCGCGCGCGATGCTCCGCTTCCTGCGTAAGCACCCCGAGCGGCTACTCGCCCTTCGTTAGGGACCAGCGGTAGGAGATCTGCGCACCGACCGTGCGCACGTCGCCCTTCCCGGGAACGAACTTGCGGCGGACGACGGTACGGACCGCGAACGCGGAGGCGGGCGTCGGGATCCAGACGACGCGCGACGTCCCCTGCGCGAGCCGGATCGACCGATCCCGGAGCACACGATCGAGAACGGGCTCGTGGTGCTTCGTCCCGATCGTCCCGAGCTGGATGTCGACGGGCGATCCCGGAAACCCCTGGCGGGTGAGTGCGATCCGCAACCAGCCGCGCCGC
>Ga0068855_100008482_pt1 | contig 12423 bp, 11 predicted proteins | sample KBSCornC52_FD_66592 | JGI IMG/M metagenome (GOLD analysis project Ga0068855, IMG submission 66592) | Corn rhizosphere microbial communities from Kellogg Biological Station, Michigan, USA - KBS Corn C5-2 | ecosystem: Host-associated > Plants > Roots > Rhizosphere > Soil ...
AGACCACACAGCGGGTACCGTCATCGGCGCCGCCGGAGGAGCTGCAATAGGCGGGGCTGCCTCTCACAATGCGGGAGGAGCTATTGCCGGCGCGGTTGTCGGCGGCCTCGCGGGCAACGCCATTGCCCGGGCACAGGATTGCAACCGCGCTAACTACAGAGACAGCCGGGAATCATCTGGATATTACGGTCCGGCCTATGCTGTCGCTCCAGACGAAAACGACTATTGGGGTGTGGAATCCTATGACGATTTCAGCGCCGACTACCGTCACATTCAGTTTTCTATTGATCGTGCCAGGGAGCGAGGTTCGTTAAGACCCGGCGAAGCCCGCCGTTTTTCACGGGAATTGCAGCAGATACGATATCAAGCCGATCGCCAGCAGCGGCGCGGAAGATTTGACCCCCAAGAGATCGAAGCCCGGCTTGGCCAACTGCGCGAAGAGATGCGTTCAGCTCGGCGCGACAATCGCGAAGAAAGAGCTAATTACAACGGCCGCTGAAGTCCATCGTCGGAGCGCGCAGGCCTAAGACCATGTCACCGTGTCGCGCTGTCGAATATTACGGCGGCGCGAATGCGCGTTCGATCGTCTCGGGCGGCGAGCGTCGCATACGTCCAATCCGGATTTTATAGGAGAAATCATGACACTCGGAACGATTCTATTGATAATTTTGGTCATCGCACTGCTCGGAGGTTTCAGCGGTCTCGGCGGCGGCCGCTTCTACGGAACCGGCTATTACGGCGGCGGCGGTCTCGGCTTGCTCCTTATTATTGTCCTGGTCCTGGTGGTACTAGGAAGGCTCTAAGCTGTCCCTGCCCTTCGCCTGCGGCCGATGCCAACGGATCTCTAGGCAAGCGAAGCATTTGTTGATGCAGTTACCTAGCTTTTGGCGGTGACGTCGAACGTGACATGACCACGGCCAGCGGTTGCTATCCGAACCATGTCTTCAACAATCCAAACATGGTTGAAGGTTACGTGCGCCCCGCCCTGCTTGGCGGCCGTGGCCAGTCGCACCGCATCATCGGTCCTATACGCCCCTAGTCGCAGATTCCCGCCCGCCAGCAGGACCTGCACTGCACCTTCCGCTCCCATACGCAACCTCCATATCCTCAGGCCCATATGAACATCGGTGCGGCGGATGTCCACAAAAGCCCACGGAACTTCGCACCATGGACCGTTACTTCTTTCGCGCCGCGCCCAATGTTGTTTCCCGAACTATCTGTCTGAAGAGTTGTTCGGCCAGCAGATTGGTCGGTGACCCGTCCATCTGGATGGACTTGCGCCCATAGGAGCTAACAACGTGGACCATTCCGGACGACAGCGTGTACGAGCCCAGAAACGTGCGGCCGTCCAACCGAATTTCGAGAGGCTCCCTTGGTTCTGACTTTCTCAATTTCTGCCCCCAAATAAATTACTGCGCGTGGACCGGTCTGCAGGTTTACACCACCATTGCGCTGACGCGGCAGAGCCCCAATCCCGAAGTGGGGCGTTCGACTGGTTTTGTGAAGATGTCCGCTTTGGGTCAGAAGCGATCATTGGCCCAAGTCCGCTTGGGGCCAATAGCGGACATCCGGGGATCAACCCATTGGCGCAGCCGCAGCTGCGCGCGTGAATGTCAGCGTGACGCGCATGCCCTGCCCTGGTGCCGAGGTTACCTGCACCTGGGCTTTTGCATTCTCTCGAAGGGATTGCACAATAAGTGCGCTGAGCTTCCCCCGCTTGGGCCAATCAAGCCCGACCGGCAAGCCCACGCCGTTGTCCGCGACTGTAACCCGGCATCCGCTGCCGTCCGAGACGCTTTCCAGCGTGATAGTGCCGCCCGGCCGGCCGACAAAGGCATGCTTCAGGGCATTGGTCAGCAATTCGTTGACCACGAGGCCGGCCGGCATGGCTACGTTGACTGACACCGGATAAGCATCGACCTTGAGTTCGAGCCGGACACCTTCCACTGCATGCGCGTGCATCACCGCAGCCGCGACATCGCTCAAGTACACACCAAGGTCAACTTCACCCCCCTCGCTACTGGGATCCAATAGCGCGTAGAGGATCTTTACCGCCTCGATCCGGCCCGCCAATCGCTGGAACGGCGCCGTATCAATCAAGCCCTCCGCATTTCGCGCCTCCATGCGCATCAAGGCGGTGATCATTTGCAGATTGTTTTTGACCCGGTGCTGCACTTCTAGCAGCAGGGCGTCCTTCTCCCTCAGGCGCTTCTCAAATTCGTCCCGCTCTTCTTGCTTGTGAGATCCCAACTTGACGAGCGCGGCGAATCGGTACGCCGGAACGCCCTGCTCATCCTCGATGACATTCGAGTAAGCGTCGATGCGCCGTTCCTCCCCGCCTTCATCGGTCAATAGAAACGTGCCCAGAAAATCGCCGCCCTCGACGATGGCGCGGCCTAAAACAAGACCAGAGTCCGGATCGGATGAAGGACATTGGAGTGCGCTCCAGCTCTTTCCCTCAAGATCTGCCGCGGTTCGGCCAGAGACCCGTTCGAATTCCGGGTTGACATAGACAATGCGTTCCTGTGCGCCCATTTGAGATACAATGATCGCAATTGGAACCTGATCGAGAAACCGGCGGAACTGTTCGCTCTCCAGCGCATCCGCCAGATCCGGCGTCGCAACAAGCGCCTCAATTTGACTCGGTTGTTCGGCGCTTCGCTCCTCGTCCACGATGGCGTTGTCCTGAGATGGCCGATTGCTTCTCGCAGACCATAAGGCCTGCGGTCCGCATTAGCGAGCGCTCGCTTGCCGGGCGCTCAATCACCCATCCGGTGCAATCGTTGCGCATTCTTATGGCGTGGCCGCGTTCTCAAAGTAGATGGGATGATCGGCCAAACCGGCAACCGCACGGTAACCCGAGGGGCTAGACTATGGAATCAGAAGGGCAGGAGCAGCGCCGCGAAAGACACCTGAGTGTTCGTCTGCCGCGGCGCGGCGCTACGCGCGTCCCCCTACGCTGTCGCTAGGACGCCTAGACGCGCCTTGGCATCAAATCTCACGCTTCTGCCGCTTTTCCGATTGGCTCTGTGTTTTTGCCTGCCGCGCCGGCCCCTGAGACGCTGCCGCGGGGTATGAATCGGTGCGGGACTGCCTGCTGACGCGCGCCCGTAACGGCGGCGCGCTACGCTGACGTTAGCGCCGCCTACGGGCGCTTGTCATTCAAATGCCCGCGGATCGCGGGTATTTGAATGGTGCCGCCTGCGTGACTCGAACACGCGACCCCCGCATTACGAATGCGATGCTCTACCGGCTGAGCTAAGGCGGCACTTGGAGCGACCGCGAACCATCCCAACGGGATGGCCTCGCGGCGCGACCATATAAAACCCGGAGCGACCGGCAACGCCGGCGCGGCCCTTGAAAAACTCGCGCCCTCATACCCTTGGGGGCCGATGGGGTCAATTCTTCCGGAAAAACCTTAAGTTTTGACCCCCGGAACCGGCCTATTCGCCGTAGGCAATGCGCCAGATCTTGCCCTTGTTGGAATCGGCGACATAAAGCGCGCCATCCGGGCCGGCCGTCACGCCCACCGGGCGATAGGCCGCGGTCTTGACGTTCTGGGCGCCCGGACCCGGGCCGGCAAAGCCATCGGCGAACACCTCTGGCGTGCCCGCCCGGCCATTGCCGCTGAAGGGCACGAAGACGATGTCATACCCGCCATGGCCGCCCGGCAGCACCGTGCCGTCGGCGCCCCCGCCATGCATGGCCAGGAACGCGCCGCCGCGATAGCGGCTGGGGAATTTCGTGCCGTTGTAGAAGGTCAGGTCCAGCACCGCCGGGCGCTGGGGCGCGAAGGCCGCCACCGGTGTCGCATATTTGCTGTCGGTAACGGGGGTCTTGCCGTCGCCGCCATATTCCGGCGCAGTCAAACGGATATTCCGCACACCGTCATAATAGGTATAGGGCCAGCCCATGTCGGTGCCGCGGGTGATGCGGAACATCTCGTCGGCAATGGCGTCGTCCTGCGCAGCCGTCACCAGTTCCGGCCAACCCTTGTTGGTGCCGTCGCGGCCGTGCCAGGCGCCGTAAAGGCCGTCGCCATTGCGCCAGGACATCGCGCTCTGATTGCGGATGCCGGTGGCGAAATGCTCGCCGTCAGCTTGGCTCTGACCGGGTTTGCTGTCGGAAAAGCGCCATACGCCGCCGCGCGTTTCCAGGATCGGGCAGGGCATCAGGCCCTTCGGCTTGTCCTTGGGCCCATTGGGGTCGGGGCAGTTGGCGGTGCCGCCGCCGCCGTCAACCGAGACATAGAGGTTGCCGCGGCCGTCAAAAGCGATGGGATGATTGGTGGCGGCAAGGCCCTCCACGATCACTTCCGGCTTGCCGGCCGGCACCAGATTCTCGTCCAGCTTGATGCGCGAGACGCCCGTGCCGGTCGCGGCATAGAGATAGCCGTTGTAGACCTTGATTCCGGTGCCCTGATCGATGCCGGCGATGTGCTTGGTATCGACCGCCTTGTGGTCGGCGCCCATGCGGATGGCGACGATGCCGACCGACGGCGCGTTGGGCCCGTGGCGGGTGGAGACATAGATGTCATTGCCGCGCACCGCCATGTGCCGGATCGGGCCCACATTTTCGGCCACCACCGTGGCGTGAAAACCGGCCGGCAAAATCAGGCCATCAGGCTCGGCGGCCAAGGCCGGCGCGGCCGCCACCAGCGCGACAAAAGCCACAGAAAGCATACGGATCATCCCTATTCCCTGCCTTGTTGTTGTTCTGGGCGGGGAGCCTAGCCCGCAGGTTGTGGGGGCGCAAATTACCCGTTGTCGCGGGGACGGGCGGCGCGCGGATGGGCCCGGGAATAGGTCTCCAGCAATTGCCGCGTGTCCATCGCCGTATAGATCTGCGTGGTGGAGAGCGAGGCGTGGCCCAGAAGCTCCTGTACGCTGCGCAGATCGCCGCCGCCCTGCAGAATATGGGTAGCAAAGGAATGGCGCAAAGCATGGGGTGTGGCTTTTTCCGGCAGGCCCAGCCGCCCGCGCATGGTCTGCATCAGGCTTTGCGCTTCCCGCGCGCTCATCGGCAACCCGCGGCGCGACAGAAACAGCGCTGCCGATGGCGCGCCGGTGAAGGGAATTTTCGCGGCATAATCATTCAGCGCGGCCGATACCAGCGGCAGCACGGGCACGCTGCGCTCCTTGCGGCCTTTTCCAATCACGGTGAGGGTTGCACCCAAAGGCACGTCACCGCGCTTCAGGCCCAGCGCCTCGGAAATGCGCAGGCCCGCACCGTAAAGCAGCGTCAAGAGCGCGGCATCGCGCGCGCCCAGCCATTCCACATTGTGCTCGCCGGCCTGGACGAGAAGGCGCGCCGCATCGTCCGCCGACAGGGGCCGCGGCAGGGGTTTGCGCACGCGCGGGGTGCGGATGGAGCGGGCGGCGGCATTTTCCAGCACGCCTTCCTTGGCGAGGAACTTGTAGAAGCTGCGCACCGCGGCAAGCGCGCGCTGCACGCCGCCGGGACCCAGCCCTTCCTGGCGGCGCGCGGTGATGAAGGCGCGGATATCGGCGGGCGTCAGCTTTGCGAGAACTTTCTCGTCCACTGCGCCGCCGATATGTCCGGCCTGGAATCCGACGAACCGCGCGACATCGTCACCATAGGCGCGCAAGGTGTGCGGCGAGGCGCGGCGCTCATGCGCCAGCGATGCCAGCCAGTTCTTGCGCAGCGCGTCGGCGCCGCCTTCACCCATCAGCTCTTGCCCACTTACCCTTTAATCGTGACGTTGGCCTTCTTGGCGTCGGCCACGAAGGCGGCCAGGCCCTTGTCGGTCAGGGGATGGCTGAGCAGCTTTTTGAAAATATCCGTCGGCATGGTGCCGACATCGGCGCCGGCCAGAATGCACTCGCGCACATGGCTGACCGTGCGGATCGAGGCTGCCAGAACCTCCGTCTTGAAGCCGTAATTGTCATAGACGGCGCGGATGTCGCGGATCAGGCCCATGCCGTCCTCGCCCGAATCATCGACGCGCCCGATGAAGGGCGAAATGAAAGTCGCGCCCGCCTTGGCCGCCATCCAGGCCTGCACCGGCGAGAAGCACAAGGTGACATTGACCATGTGGCCTTGCTTGGACAGCGCGGCGCAGGCCTTCAACCCATCCCAGGTCAGCGGCACTTTCACCGCGATGTTCTTGGCGACCTTCGTCAGAACCGCGGCTTCCTTCATCATGCCGTCATAGTCGGTGGCCAGCACTTCGCCGCTCACCGCGCCGGGCACGATCGCGCAGATCTCCTTCAGCGATTCGACATAGTCGCGGCCGGTCTTGGCGGCCAGCGAGGGATTGGTGGTGACGCCATCCACCAGCCCGCTGGCGGCATATTCGCGGATTTCAGCCACATCGGCGGTGTCGAGGAAGATTTTCATGGGATCGGAACCTTATATTTATTGACCTGGGAATCGGGCGGGGCGAAGTCTAGCCCATGACCCATCTTAGATCATGATAAGAGCTCGCTTAAACCCCGCGCCGCCACCTGAAATCCTTGCCAAACCAGTTGTCGGCGTCCTGCTGCCGCTCCCCTTGGCCGGCGCCTATGACTACAAGCTGCCTGCCGGTTTGAACGCCGGCCGGGGCGCTCTGGTTGCCGCGCCGCTGGGAAACCGCGAAGTGCTGGGCGTGGTGTGGGGGGCGGCCGAAGGCACGGTGGGCGACAATCGCCTCAAGCTGGCCGAGCCGCTGGAGGGCGCCCCCAGCCTGCCGCCGAAACTGTGCGACTTCATTGACTGGGTGGCCGATTACACCCTGAACCCGCCGGGGGCGATTCTGGCGATGGCCTTGCGCTCACGCGGCGCCTTCGAACCGGAGGCGCGGCGCATCGCTTATGTTAAGGGCAGCGTGACGCCGCCGCGCATGTCGGCGGCGCGGACCCGGACCTTGGAGGTGGCCGGCGACGGCCTGGCGCGCAGTGTTTCGGGACTGGCGGAAGATGCTAATGTTTCCGCCGCGGTAGTGCGCGGCCTGATCCAGGCCGGCGCCCTGGTGCCGACCGAACTGCCGGAGTTTGCGCCGTTCCGGGCTCCCGACCCCGGCTTTGCCGTCACCACCCTGAATCCGGATCAACAGGCGGCGGCGGATTGCTTGCGCGCCGCGGCGGCGGAGAAAAAATTCTCGGTCCATCTGCTGGATGGTGTCACCGGCTCCGGCAAGACCGAAGTCTATTTCGAGGCGGTGGCGGCAGCGTTGGCGCAAGACAAGCAGGTGCTGATCCTGCTGCCGGAAATCGCGCTGACCGTGCAATTCCTGGAACGCTTCGCCCAGCGCTTCGGCACCCGGCCGGCGGAATGGCATTCCGACCTGTCGCAGAAGGAACGCCGCCGCGTCTATCGCGCGGTGATGAACGGCGAGGCCAGGGTGGTGGTGGGCGCGCGCTCCTCGCTGTTCCTGCCCTTCCGCGATCTGGGCCTGGTGATCGTGGACGAAGAACACGAACAGGCTTTCAAGCAGCAGGATGGCGCCATCTATCACGCCCGCGACATGGCGGTGGTGCGGGCCCGCATCGAGGGCTGCCCCGTGGTGCTGGCCAGCGCCACGCCATCGCTGGAAAGCTTTGTCAATGCCCAAGCTGGCCGCTATCACCATCTGAAGCTTGTCTCGCGCCATGGCGTGGCGGAATTGCCAACGGTGCAGTTGATCGATCTGCGCGAGGCGCGCGATCCGATCGAGGCGGAACAAAAAGCCCAATGGCTGTCGCCCCCTTTGCGGGCGGCGCTTGAGAAGGCGCTGGCCGCGGGCGAACAGGCCATGCTGTTCCTCAACCGCCGGGGCTATGCGCCACTGACCTTGTGCGAGGCTTGCGGCCACAAATTCACCTGTCCGCATTGCTCGGCCTGGCTGGTGGAGCACAAATACAGAAAGCGGCTTGCCTGTCATCAGTGCGGCTATGAGCTGCCGATGCCGTCGCAATGCCCGGCCTGCAACGAAAGCGGCACCTTGATCCCCTGCGGCCCCGGCGTGGAACGGGTGGCGGAAGAGTTCGCCCAGTTCTTCCCCAATGCCCGCTATTCCATCGCTTCCTCCGACACTTTGCATGGTCCCGCCGAGACCCAGGCTGCCATCCGCGCCATGGCCAAGCGGGAAATCGATGTGCTGATCGGCACCCAGATCGTGGCCAAGGGCCATCACTTTCCGCAACTGACTCTGGTGGGCGTGGTGGATGCGGACCTTGGCGGCAGCGACGGCGATTTGCGCGCGCGTGAGCGAACCTTTCAATTACTCCATCAGGTTTCAGGTCGCGCCGGCCGCGCCGAAAAACCAGGCCTGGTGTTGCTACAGACCCGCAATCCGGATGATGCGGTGATGCAGGCGCTGGCGCGCGGCGACCGCGACGGCTTCTATGAGCAGGAACGCAGCTTCCGCGAAGCCGCCCATGCGCCGCCCTTTGGACGCCTCGCCGCGCTGGTGATCAGCGGCTATGACGGCGATCTGGTGCGCGATATCGCCCGCCAGCTCGGCAAGACCGCGCCCAGCGCCCGCGACGTGAAAGTGTGGGGGCCGACGCCTGCTTTTTATGCGCTGCTGCGCGGCCAGACGCGCGAGCGCCTGCTGGTGCAGGCGGCGCGGGCCGTGGACGTGCAGGCCTATCTGAAAGCGTGGCTGGCGCTGGTGAAAGTCCCGACGTCTGTCCGTGTCGCCGTGGACGTCGATCCGGTCAGCTTTTTCTAGAACGACGTCCTCACCCTTCGACAAGCTCAGGGTGAGGAATCAAGAAACTTCCTCATGCTGGTCGCACTACGCTGTCGCTAGCGACTGTCGAAGCATAGGGAGAGCATTGTCTCACCCTTCCGGCAGCGAGAAGACGAGCTGCGTCAGCCGCGCGGGATCGGCGATCGCTTCGAAAGCGGCGATCCGGCCATCGCGAATTGTCACACGCATCGCCAGCAGCATGCGGCCGCCCGGCGCCACCAGGACGGCCGGCCCGCCATCGGCAAGGATAAACCGCCCTGCCTGCGCGCGGCCCTGGAACATCTTGGCCACCGCGGCCGAGCCGCTGAGCTGGCGCGGCCCGCCCAGACGAACGGCGGCATCATCGGCCCGCAACACAACTTGCGGATCGAGCACCGACAGCAGGGCTTCGAAATTGCCTTCCCGCGCGGCGGTCAAAAACGCATCCACCACGCTGCGGTCGGCGCGCACATCCGCAGCCCTGGGCGCGCTGCGCACCCGCCGCCGCGCGCGGCTGGCGAGCTGGCGGGTGGCAACGGTCGAACGTCCCAACACCGATGCGATCTCATCGAAAGGCAGATCGAACATGTCATGCAGCACAAAGGCGACGCGCTCGGCCGGATCCAGCGCTTCCAGCACGATCAGCATGGCAAGGCCCACTGAATCCGCCAGATCGCGCTCCCGGTCCGCTTCGGCCGCCACGGCTGGTTCAGGTGTATCGGGACCGGCTGGGTCTTCGCGGCGCGACTTGCGCTTTCTGAGCTGGTCCAGGCAGATGCGGGCGACCACGGTGGTCAGCCAGCCGGAGAGATTGCCCACCTCGTCGCTATCGCTGCGGCTGAGCCGCAACCAGGCGTCCTGCACCGCGTCCTCGGCTTCGGCCAGGGAGCCCAGCATCCGGTAGGCAAGCTGGGTCAGGCGCGGCCGGTCCGCCTGAAACCGCTCGGCAAGATTTCTTTCGTTCATCGGTCACACCCTGAAGACCGGTTTCGTCATGCCTATGACGGGGCCGAGCCACTCAACGTGACGGGCCCCGCGCGAAATCTAGGAGAATTACCATGCAATCACGAATGCCCAATCCTGTCTTCATCCTGCCCGAGGCCATGCAGGCCATGTTCGCCCTGAACAAATCCATCGATGGCAAATTGCCGTCCAGGCTCCGCGGGCTGGTGCATCTGCGCGCCAGCCAGATCAATGGCTGCAGCGTCTGCGTGGACATGCACGCCAGGGAACTTCAGCATGGCGGTACGCCGCTTGATCATATTTTCGCGGTCGCCGCCTGGCGGGAGACGCCCTTCTTCAGTGACGCCGAACGCGCCGTGCTGGAACTGACGGAGAGCTTGACCCGCCTGGCCGATCAGCCCGACCCGGTGCCCGATGCGGTGTGGGAAAAGGTCACCAAGCATTTCAGCCAGCCGGAGATTGCCACCCTGCTGGTCGACATCGCCCAGATCAACAGCTGGAACCGGTTCAATGTCGCGGTCCGGATGATCGTCGGCGAGAAGTGGGAAAAGGCAGCATAGCCGCTTTCTTTATTGCTTCAGTCTTTGCTCAAGGCGGCGCGATGGATTTTGTGGCGTGAGCAGGGTTGCTAGCGACAGCGTAGCAACGAGCGACGTGTACAAGACGTACACGAGCGGTCCATAGCGACAGCGTATGGACGCGACGAACTCACGACGCAAAAGACGCGCGCCGCTAGAGCGTGCGCACGTCCGTCAAATGCCCAGTGACTGCTGCGGCCGCAGCCATCGCCGGCGACACCAGATGGGTGCGCCCGCCGCGGCCCTGGCGGCCTTCGAAATTGCGATTGGAGGTGGAAGCGCATCGCTCGCCTTCCTTCAGCCGATCGGCATTCATCGCCAGGCACATCGAACAGCCCGGATCGCGCCATTCAAAGCCGGCTTCCACGAACACCTTGTCCAGGCCTTCGGCTTCCGCCTGTTCCTTCACCAGGCCCGAGCCCGGTACCACGATGGCGTTGACGCCGGCGGCAACCTTCTTGCCTTTGGCGATCTCGGCCGCGGCGCGCAGATCCTCGATGCGGCCATTGGTGCAGGAGCCGATGAAGACGTGATCCACCTTGATGTCGGTGATCGGCATGTTGGCGGTCAGGCCCATATAGGCCAGCGCCCGTTCGGCGGCGGCACGATGATGTTCTTCCTTCATTGCCGCCGGATCGGGCACCTTGGCGGTGATGGGCAGCGCCTGTTCCGGCGAGGTGCCCCAGGTCACCATCGGGACGATGTCGCGCGCATCCAGCACCACTTCGGCGTCGAACTTGGCGTCGGCATCGGAATGCAAGGTGCGCCAGTAGTTCTCCGCCGCTTCCCAGGCGCCGGCCTTGGGCGCGCGCGGCTTGCCCTTCACATAGTTCAAGGTGGTGTCATCCACCGCGATCAGGCCAGCGCGCGCACCGCCCTCGATGGTCAGGTTGCACAGGGTCATGCGCCCTTCCATGGAGAGGGCACGGATGGCGTCGCCCGCATATTCGATGACATAGCCGGTGCCGCCGGCGGTGCCGATCTTGGCGATCACGGCCAGCGCGATGTCCTTGGCGGTGACGCCATCCGGCAGCTTGCCGTTCACCGACACGCGCATGTTCTTGGAATGCTGGGCGCGCAGGGTCTGGGTGGCCAGCACATGCTCGACCTCGGAGGTGCCGATGCCGAAGGCCAGCGCGCCAAAGGCGCCGTGGGTGGAGGTGTGGCTGTCGCCGCAGACGATGGTGGTGCCCGGCAGGGTCCAGCCCTGCTCCGGCCCGATGATGTGCACGATGCCCTGACGGATATCGTCCATCGGGAAATATTCGACCCCGAAATCCCTGGCGTTCTTTTCCAGGGTTTCCACCTGCAGCCTGGATTCCGGTTCGGTGATGCCCTTGTCGCGATCCTTGGTGGGAACATTGTGGTCGGCGACCGCCAAGGTCAGCTCTGGACGGCGAACCTTGCGGCCCGTCATGCGCAGGCCTTCAAAGGCCTGGGGGCTGGTCACCTCATGCACCAGATGCCGGTCAATATAGAGGACCGGCGTCTCGCCAGGCGGCGAGGCAACCAGATGGGCGTCCCAGATTTTGTCGTACAGCGTCTTGGCCATGGCAGTGCTCTTTGGGGGGCTTAAGGGCGGCTTACATAGAGCCGGGGGCGGTTCAGTTCAACGCTGCGAAAAATACAGCACCGCCATGATGATAATGATGGCGATGAACTGGGCTAACACCCTGATTCGCATGAGTTTGTTGGACCAGGTGCGGGACGTGTCACCACCCCGCCAGAGGGTGTAGAGCCCCAGGCACAGGACCAGGAAGACAATGCCGACGGCGACGGCGACCAGCGCTTTTTCCATGGGGGCTTCTTACGCCGCCGGACATCGAGCGCCAAGCCCGCCACATGCGCGCAAATGTCATTCCCGGCCGAGCGCCGCATAGCGGCGCGAGGGGAAGGGAACCCAGGTGGTTAGACCGGGCTTGGCCCCTCCACCTGGGTCCCCTTCCCTCACAGCGGCTTCGCCGCTGTTCGCCGGGGATGACAATTATGCCAGAGCGTCAATCTGTTCTTGGGTAAAGTTTCCAGGCACGATGGTGACCGGGATCGCTTGCACCGCCGTCGCGAACATGGAGACCAGCGGCCCCGGCCCTTCCTTGCCGGTGCCGGAAGCCAGCACCAGGATGGAGATGGCTTTATCTTCCTTGATGATCTGGGCCACGCATTCGGTCTTGAGGCCGAAGGGGATCACCAGTTCCGGCATGATGCCCGACAGCTCATTCACCACCT